>Ga0182021_10007189_pt1 | contig 13182 bp, 10 predicted proteins | sample 612E3MmetaG_FD_120493 | JGI IMG/M metagenome (GOLD analysis project Ga0182021, IMG submission 120493) | Permafrost microbial communities from Stordalen Mire, Sweden - 612E3M metaG (Illumina Assembly) | ecosystem: Environmental > Terrestrial > Soil > Wetlands > Permafrost | place: Sweden... | reverse complement strand
TGTACATGTCTCGTACCTGTCTCGTACCTCCCATGTGGATCGCGATCCACATGGGAGGTACGAGACAGGTACGAGACATGTACACCATAGCAGTGCCGTGGAGACACGGGGCGGGGGCAGGCGCCGGCCGGTGCTTCTTGGCCGCAAGTCCCGGCAGGACAGGAGGTTACGCCAGAAAGGGGTCACAGAAAGGGGTCAAACCGGAGGTTCGTCCACGGCTCTTTTCGATGCTTGCGGTGCTTGACGCTCCGTAAGGGCTTGTCAACTTGAGCCCATGCCGCGCCCGATGCGCATTACTCCAGTGCCAACCTGCGGTTTGACCCCATTTGTCATTTGTGGCCGCAAGTCACGGCAGGACAAGATGTTACGCCAGAGATTGCTTTACGGCTGGGCGGCTGCCGCCGACGGAGGTGTCTCGCGGGTAAGCACCCAGATGTGCCGGCGAATGGCTTCGACCAGGGCGTAAGGATCTGTCTGGTCCAGCCGGCGCAGGACGCATTCCCAGCGGTAGGCAAAGCTGCCAGCCGGGTCGTATTTGCAGTGCTTGAAGAGCGTGTCGAACGCGCGCCGGCGTTTGCGGTAATCACCCTGGATGTGCAGGAACTGCTCGCGGAAGGCGTCCAGGTAGGCGTTGGCAAATGCCTGTGGGTCGGGCATGACTTTGTCGCGGGTGTTCACGGGCCGGGCATAGTGAGCGGCGAAGGTTTCCAGGGGCAGCTTGTACTCGCCAAAGGCGCCGCTATGGTCGCCGATCATGATTTCCACGGGCAGCCCGTCTTCCCCTTCGAGCACCACTTCGTCGCCGTCATCGAAAACCGGCTGCGTGCCGGATTCGAGCGCACGGCCGACGATCATGCTGGGCGCGGCAGCCCTGCCCAGGAGCCGCGCCAACCTGGCCTGGTAGCCTGACCGGGTATAGCGCGCAAGCGGCAGCTTGTCGCTGGCGATGCCAGGCAAGTACTCGCGCTCGAAGTAAATCGTGCGAATCAGCTCCCCGCGGAAGCAGGCGTTGGCGCCATTATAAACCTCGCTCAGGCGTTGCATGGCGACGCGGCGCGTGAGATTCATTCCCAACTGGCGGCAGCCCAGCCGCCGGTCCAGCCAGAAGTCGGTGTACTCGTCGCTCTCCTCGATCGCCTGCAGCAGGTCTTTGCCTTCTTCCAGGTGCTCCCAGACGCCCCATTTCTGGAGGCGCACGAGGCGCTTGATGACCGCGTGCTCCTTCGGCAGATGGAATTCCGCCAGGTACACGCCGCGCCGACCCTGTTTCTGCGGCCGCTCCAGCGACAGCGACTCGGGCAGGCAACCTACGTTGATGTAATCAAGGTCGCCGTACTCGCGGATGAAGTTGAAGATGATGCCTTTGGCGCGCGGGTCGCACAGCCGCTGCAAGTCCGCGTCCTCGGGGTGGTTCGCCGCCTCGTCGAAGATCGTGTCGAAGAGGAACTCGCCCTCCTCGAACCGCCCGCCCGGCAGCCACTCGACCTGCATGAAGAATTCCGGGCCGAGGCCGCTCAGGATCTGCTCGGTCTGGGTTTCATTGCCCTCGAGGAAGAGCGTAGCCAGGATGCGCTCGCACCATGCCTTATTGTGGCAATCATCGGTGCGGAAGCCCTCGTGCACCGCCGAGCGAAAGTGGGCGCGCAACTCGTCGAACTTCGCCCGCAATAGCTTCGGCGGCAATTGCTGATAAGTCACGCCGGCGAATTGCCGCGCGCCGAATCGCCGCAGGTCAACGGCAAAAAAGTCCACCTCCAGCCGGCCGAGTCGGTTGCGCAGCATGGCGTGATCGGCGATCTCCTGCAGGTGCCGGGCGAGGCTGGCGTCGTCCAGTTTGCCCAGATTCTCAAATTCCTGGCAGGTCAGCCAGCGCGTGCCCGTCAGCCGGTTATAGAAGTAGATCGGCAGTCCGTGGATGCCCACCTTCGAGCCGAGCACCAGCTTCTGCTTGCCTTCGTGCGTCTTGGGAATCCCGCTGAGCCGCCAGCATTCCCCGCGATGCTTGATCGCCTCCCGCACCCGCCGGTTCGCCGCGGAGAGGAACTTCACTTGCCGCTTGGATACCATGCTTTGCAGCAGCTCATCCGCGATGAAGACCAGGTCCATGTGCTCGGGGTCCGGCCGGATGAGGATCAAGTCGGCTTCGAAGACCAGGTCCAGCGAGTTGGCCGACAGCTTCTCTTCCTCTTCCAGGCTGAGCGGCGGCAGGGCCTTGGCGGCGCGCTGCTGGTTGACGTGCTCGATGAACCAAAGCCGCTGTAGCGCATGCACGCCGGGCGCTTGGGTCCAGAGCACCCCATAGGACGGGAACACGGTGCCGATGCGAGTGATCTGGCGGCCCTGTTCATCGTGCGCAAATGGGTGTGGTCCAATCAGTTCCAGTTGCATAACGCGCTAGCCTTAAGGCATGGTCATATTAAACCCGGTTTGCCGCAAAACACCAGCCGAAAGCGGTAACAGCGCCCCCACGGAAGACTTGAGCTTTCTTCTTCCTTCTCCCCCGCCGCCCGCTTCCCTGAGACAGCGGCGAGCTGATTGCCACCGTGTTTTGGGGCTGGGCCGATGCAGCCCGGAGTCAATGCGGGGATTAACTGCGCCTCGCGTAAACGAGGAACAACTCGTCACCGCGGCGCTTGGCGGACTTGAGTTCGAACCGGGATGCCTTGGCCAGGCGGCCGGCGCCCAGGCCATCGGCGATCGTGGGCGCAGTGCGTCCGCCAAAAATCATTGGGCAAACGGTGAGGTGCAACTCATCCACCAGGCCGGCGCGGAACAGGGCGTCGTTGAGTTCGCCACCGCCCTCGCACAGGAGGCGTTTGACCTTCCACTTCCGGCGCAGCCAGCGCAAAGCCCGGGGAAAATCAACCTCCTTCGCGCCGCATATTTTCACTTCGTCCGCCACCGCGCGCAACCTCTTCCGCCGGCGCACGCTGGCGCGGCGAGTCGTAAGGAGAATGATGGGGGAGAGCCGGTGGCGGAAGATTTCCGCGTTGGGCGAGACGGTGCCGGCGCGGCTGACGATGATCCGCAGATTGTAGGCTGACAAACCGCGCCGCCGGCGCAAGCGGCGATACCGGGCAGGACCCGGACCGAGCTTGATGGGATTTAGATCCACCGTGCGTGCGCCCGCCATCACGGCGTCGGCTGTGGCGCGAAGCGCGAGCAGATGATCGTGGTCGCCGCGGCTGCTGAAGGAAGAGACGGCGCGGTTCGCCGTGGCGATTTTGCCATCGGCGGTCATCGCCATGTTAATGAAGAGGAAGGGGAGCGGTCGGCGGTAGGCGGCACTTTTCATAAGATGAGCATGGCATCGCCGTAGCTGAAGAAGCGGTAGCGCAAGCGAATGGCTTCGGCGTAAGCGGCCAAGACCCGTTCGCGGCCCCGCGTGTCGTTGGGCGCAGCAAAGGCGCAAACGAGCATTAACAGGGTGGAGCGCGGGAGGTGAAAGTTGGTGAGCAGCGCGTCGGCGATTTTGAAGGTGAACGGGGGATAAATGAAAATGCGGGTGCGGCCAGCTCCGGCGTTGAAAGAGGACGGTAAGGAAGCGCTGGGTTGCTGGGCCAGGCTCTCCAGGACGCGCAGCGTGGTCGTGCCGACGGCGATCACGCGACGGCCCTCCCGTTTGGCGGCGTGGATGATGCGGGCGGTCTCCACGCGTAGTTCGTAACGCTCCTCGTGCATTGGATGGGCGGCGAGCGTCTCGGTCTTCACTGGGGCGAAAGTTCCCACGCCGACGTGCAGGGTGAGGAAGCAGACTTGCACACCCCGCGAGCGGATTTCATCGAGCAACGCTTCGGTGAAATGCAATCCGGCAGTAGGGGCCGCCACGGAGCCGGCGGGTTGCGCGAAAACCGTCTGGTATCGCTCGCGATCCAATTCCATCTGGCTCAGGTCCGGGCGGCTGATGTAGGGAGGCAGCGGAACTTCGCCGAGGACGTCGAGGCACGCGGCGAGGTCCGGCGCGCCGGCAAAGCGCAGGCGGCGATGGCCCTCGGCATTCTTCTCCAGCACGGTCGCGCTGATGCCAGTGGGGTGGCCGTGCAAGTCCCGGAAGACAATGGACGTTCCGGCCCGCGCCCGTTTGCCGGGCCGCAGCATAACCCACCAGTCGTTCATTGCGTTTTCCTCCAGCAGGAGAACTTCAAATTCTCCACCCGTATGAGCATTCATGCCGCGGAGCCGGGCGGGGATGACGCGCGAATTGTTGAGCACCAGGACATCGCCCGCTCGCAGATACTCAGGCAGGTCGCGGAATCGCCGATGCTCGAATGGGCGCGACTCGCGTGGCAAGATCAGCAGGCGCGACCCGTCACGCCGGAGCTCCGGGGTCTGCGCGATCAGGTCGGTTGGCAGCTCGTAATCGAAATCGGCCGTTCGCATGGGCACACCTTAGCATGGGCACGCGGGAACGGGGTCACAAGGTCACAATCAGTGGCAAGGGTCCGAAAATGTCTCCCGCTGCTCGGTCACCGCGAGACACTGCCTCAATTTTGGCCAATTTACGACGCTGGAAGCCTTGCTGCCGGAAACGGAGCCGCCTACAGGTGGGTGATTTTCACCGGGTGGGGAATGTCCGGGAGGTCTTGCGGGTCAATAGCGATGTTGCGTTTGCGGCTGGGCGACGTCGTGTGAACGAGGTGCGAGCGAAGTTGCATCAGCAAGAAGCCGGGAGCGCGGGTTTGAGGATGCCGGTTGGTGACTTCTGCCAGGCCTCGGATCTCTTGCAGCAGCTTCAATAGTTGTACTTTCGCGGCCATAGGTCTATCGCACCAGGATTGCTGCACTTCACGTGCCATAAATCCCAGCAGATGCCAGCAAATCGCGCTTGGCAGCCTCGACCGGTTCTGCTTAGCTCCCCGCGCCGAATGATTAGATTGCGCGCCATCTTCCTACTCGTCCTTTGCAGTGCGGCATTCCCAGGTGCGCTCCGCGGCCAGCAACAGCCGGACTTGGAGATCGAGGCGCTGACGGATCAGGGCTGGGTGGAGTACGACTATCAAACAGGTCTGGGGTTCGGCACTAATGGCGTGCTGGTTCGTTACCGCAACGCAGTCGTGACTGCCGACCGCGTGACGATTGACCGGAAATCGGAACAGGTGATTGCCGAGGGCAGGGTGCGCATCCAGCAGGAAGACCAGCTTTGGGCCGGCGAACTGATCCGCTACAATTTCAAGACTCGGCAGATGGAAACGGAACAGTTTCGCACCGGCAGGCCGCCGGTGTTCGCTACGGGTCACGGGCTGCACGGCGAAGAAACGAGCAGGCCGGGGTCCGCAGTCACGAACCGGATCTACTCCGCGACCAACGCCTTCGTGACCACTGACGATATCGCCGAGCCGGCGATCAAAGTCCGGGCGCATTACATTAAAATCATTCCCGGCGATAAGATCGTCGCGCATCACGCCATCCTTTACGTGGCCGGTGTGCCGGTGTTCTATTTTCCGTATTACGTCCGCAACCTGGGGCCGCGGGCCAATAATTTCAATTTCACCCCCGGTTATCGCAGCAGCTTCGGCCCGTTCCTGTTGGGCAGCTACAACTTCTTTCTGAACGACCAACTCGAGGGCAACGTGCACGTGGATTATCGCGAAAAGCAGGGGGTGGGCACCGGGCCAAATGTCGCTTACCACCTGGGCCCCTGGGGAGATGGGACCTTCAAGTACTACTATCTGTATGACCAGGATCCCAGCGGCTTTGGGGGCGATCCCACCATTCCCCACAACCGGCAGCGGGTCGATTTTGCGTACCAAGCCAATCCTGCCACCAACCTGAACGTCAAAGCCCTTGTGCGCTACCAGGGGGACACGAATATCATCCGCGAGTTCTTCGAAGAGGCATATTTCAGGAATCCGCAACCGAATACCTACGTGGAGGCGAACAAGCTCTGGCAGAACTTCAGCGTGGATACCTATGTCCAGCCACGCGTCAACGATTTCCTGGACACCGTCGAGCGGCTGCCGGACGTGCGGTTGACGGGCTATCGCCAGGAGGTGGGCGCCACGCCGGTTTATTACGAAAGCGAGAGTTCGGTGGGATACTACCGCCGGTTGTTCCCGGAGACCAACTCGGTTTCGACCGGTCTGAATTACTCCGCCATGCGCGCGGACACCTACCACCAACTGTTGCTGCCGGAGACGTTTTTTGGCTGGCTCAATGTGACGCCGCGTGTGGGCGGCCGTTATACCTACTACGGCACAGCCACGGGCCCCGGCGCGACGACGGACGAGGTGAATCGCGGCGTGTTCAACACCGGCATGGAAGTTTCTTTCAAGGCCTCACGCCTCTGGCCGGAAGCCCGGAGCCAATTCCTGGACGTTGACGGGCTGCGGCACATCATTGAACCGTCGGTGAATTACGTGTTTGTGCCCAAGCCCAACGCCGTGGGCACCAATGAGCTGCCCCAGTTCGACTACGAATTGCCCAGCTTGCGCCTGCTGCCGATTGATTTCCCCGACTACAACTCCATAGATTCCATTGACAGCCAGAACGTCCTCCGCCTCGGGTTGCACAACAAGTTGCAAACCAAGCGCGATGGTCAAGTGGTGAACCTCGTGAACTGGGATCTCTATACCGACTGGCGGCTACAGCCGAATCCAAACCAGACGACGTTCGCGGACCTTTATTCCGACCTGGTGGTGAAACCGCGCTCGTGGCTGACCCTGGAATCTCTCACGCGTTATGATGTTGAAGACGGACAATGGCGGATGTCCCTGACGACCGTGACGGTGCAGCCGAGTCATCAATGGAGCTGGACCATTGGGCAATTCTATCTCCGGGACGATTTCAGCAGCTCGCCAACGGCGTGGGGGCAAGGCTACAACCTTTTCACCAGCACCATTCACTACCGCCTCAATGAAAACTGGGGGCTGCGGGGATCCCACGGCTTCGAGGCCCGCACCGGGCAACTGCAGGAACAGGCTTATTCTATTTACCATGACATGCGTAGTTGGACAGCGGCGCTGACATTCCGGGTGCTCGACAACGTCAACGGCAAGCAGGACTACTCCGTGGCCTTCACCTTTTCCCTCAAAATCGCTCCCCGTTACGGTTTGGGTACCGACACCGGCCGGTCGGCCTGGCTCTGGGGCGGCTAGCAACTGCCCCGCCTTGGTTAGCCGAGCAGCCGGTGGACCCGGACGCAGCGCCTCCCGGCGCCGCGGATCAGGCCGAAGCCGGGAGCAGAATGTGAAAGGTGGTACCGCTGTGGGGCTGGCTTTCGACGCTGATGGCCCCCCGATGGTCAAGAATGATGCGCCGTGTGATGGCCAGACCCAGGCCAGTGCCGCTCGGTTTGGTGGTGAAAAACGGCTCGAAGATGCGCGCCAGGTTCTCCGGCGGAATGCCCGCGCCGTTGTCTCTGACCGCCACTCGAAGCTGCGCCCGGGCCGGCAAGCCCCCTTGCCTGCCGGCCCTACCATCCGCCACAATGAATTCCGTGGCGACCGACAGGGTACCGTTTGGCTCCATCGCTTCGAGCGCGTTGAAGAACAGGTTCACGAAAGCCTGCTGCAACTGGTAATCATCCCCCTTCAACAGGTCGGGCGCGGCCTGAAACGACCGGTTTAACGAGATCAACTTGCTGTGCAGTTGCGGCTGAACCAGGCGCAGCGAATGCTCGAGGATTTCGTGCAGCCGGACCTCGCTCAACGCCGGCTTGATCGGCCCGGAGAAATTCAGCATTCGGCTGACAATCCCATCAATCCGGCCTATTTCCCGGCGGACAACTTCAACGAGCTCGGCGTCCTGATGTTTCTCCAGCAGCAGATCAACGAAGGTTTTGCCAGCCACGAGCGCATTCTTGATCTCATGAGCCATCGCGGCGGCGAGGGTGCCGATGTTGGCCAGGCGATCGAGTTGCTCGAGGCGCCCTTCAATCTCCCGCGTTGGGGACAGGTCGTTGAGCACCAGGACCACCCCCGCATCCTTCTTTCCCGGATGCAGCGGAACCGCGCTGACGCGAAGCGTGATCTTCCCGCGTCCACCGGCCTCTAGCTCGATTTTGCAGTCGGCTGGCCCCTGCCCGGAAAGCAGGGTGTCGCGAACTATAGCCTGAAGTGGCTGGGGCAAGGTCGCCTGGGCTGGGTCCGAACCAAGAATATGCCTCGCCGGCTCATTGAGCGCGGTGACCTGGTTCCGGCTATCTATGAACATGACTCCGCAGACGAGGCAATCGCGCACCACACTTGCCAGGCTCAGCCGTTTGTGAGCGTCGTCAATTCTGGCCGGCGGGGTGGCTGACTGCCGGTGCGGGCTGGCTTCAATGCCGCCCGCAATGCGACGTTCGCGCGGACGAGAGTTTTCGCTGTGCCGACCGGTCATAACGGTGATGTGCTGCTACGGAATGACTAATGCCAACTCCTTTTTGCCGGGGCAACAACAAAAAAGCAACCCTGGATTTGCTCCTCACCCTGCTGCCCTTCCAACCACTGCCCCGCCGGCTCCGGTGTTCAGTCTTCCGGCAGCGGCTGGCCTTTGGTTTCCGGGGCCCAAATCAGCGCGACGATCCCCAGGAGGTAGATCGAGGACATGATCACGGCGACGGTGCGGAAGGGTATCAGCGTGCTCAGCCAGCCGAGCAGAGACGGAAACGGCGCCGCCAGGTAGCGGACGGTGTTGTAACAGAACCCGACGCCCGTGCCGCGCAGGCGAGTCGGAAAAATTTCCGGGAAGTAAATCGAATAGCCGGCGAAACAGGACAGCGTCGCAAAGCCCATCAGCGGCAACATCCAGAGCACGTCGGTCGTCGTTTTCAGGGCGTAGAAGACGTAAGAGACCGAGCCCAGGCACAGGATAAAGGAGCCGAGGAAGGCGGTGCGGCGGTTGAAATAGGAGGCCGCGAAGGTGAAGGCGAACATGCCGGTGAGCGAGCCGACGTCCTGCAAGAGCATGCCGCGGCTGCGGGTTTTATCAATGGTCTTTTGCAGTTCGCGGATGGCGCCCGGGAAGAGCTGCTCGACCAGTTGCCGGTTGAGCGAGATGATGTTGTGCCGGTCGCCGTTCTTCTGCACCAGTTGGATGAGGTTGCGGGTGCGCTTCTTGAGGTCCACGGCTTGGAAGGCGGTTTCGTCGTAGAGATTGTCCTGCTGGATGAGGCGGTCGAGGTCTTCCACCAGCGCCGACACGGTGGCGGGCGAAACGGCCTGACCGGGCGGGAGGGCGTCCAACTGCCGGACGACGTCGGGCGAGAGCCGGGCTTTGAGATGGGCGATGGCGGGGCTGGCCGGGGATTGCAGGGCGGCGCACAGTTGGGCGGGCTTGAGAACTTCCTCGAGCTGCAAGGGGCGGTTGCGGAAAGCGGTGGTGATCAATTCCGGCGAGAAGAAGGCAATGCCCCACAAGCCGACCATGCCGGCTACGCCCAGACAGATGCCAACGAAGGTGCTGCGGCGCCAGCGCGGCTGGCGGAAGAGGTCCACAATCGAGCCGACGGATTTGCCGGCGACGCCTTTGGCGGCCTCGGCCTTGGCTTTGACCCAAGGCTCGGGCTCCTTCAGGATGAGCACCATCGGCACCGCCAGGATGGCGGGGAACACGCTCACGAAGGACAACACCTGCCAGCCGCTGTAATGGCCCCAGAGGTTCTCGACGCCGGGAGTGAGCTTGAAGCTGAGCCCGGAGGCGATCATGTTGCCGCACGCCGAGACGGCCTGCATCGAGCCGAGAGCCAGCGTGCGGAATCGTCGCGGCACACTTTCCGCCACCAGGGTCGTCGCCGCGCCGAACATCCCGCCCACGCCCAGGCCGAACAGGAGACGGTAGATCAGGAACTCGACCCCCGTGCGCGCAAAGCCGGACAGGCCGGAGAAAATGGTGTAGGCCAGCAGCGTGCTCACCATGGTTTTGACGCGGCCATAGTGGTCGCTCATCATGCCGAAGAGGATGCCGCCGGTAGCCCAGCCGATCATCATGAGAGTTGTGGCGAGAGTCCCCCAGACATAGACCTTGTGATCGGACGCCGTGGCTCCCAGCAGCTCCTTCAGGGCGGGTTCGCGCGACAGAACGAAAATCCGCTGGCCCATGCAGTCGAACAGCCATCCGCACGACGCGAAGAGGACCACCAGCCAGTGATACAGGGTAATGGCCTCAGGCGCGGCGTCCGGCGAGCCAGGAACGGCTGCCCGTTGGGCCAAGCCGTTGGTGTCTGACGACGCTTGCATTGCGCCGCATACTCAGAAATCGCGGCAAGGCGTGTCAAGTTGCGGTTAGCGGCTCGCCAGTGCGCTAACGCCAACACGGCTAAAGCCGCAGGAAGATCTTGCGCTTGTAGAGGAAGTGGACCAGCCAGAAAGCCAGGAGTAGGCCAACAATCGAAATCATCATCTCGCCGCAGCCTGTGACCACGTGGTCGTCCAGGAAGGCCTTCACATCACCGCCGACGAACCGTGCCGCCAGCGGCCGGAAGCTGCGGAGGATGTTGCTGGTGAGATAAATCGTGATGGAGTTCATCCCCATCCACACAAACGGCTGGCACCAGGCCTGGGCTTGCCAGACATCCACAATGAGATAAAATACGCCTAGCAGAATCGCGCTGTAGCCGCCGGCTACCAGCACGTAAGAGGAGGTCCAGATCTTCTTGATGACCGGGAATTGGTAGTTCCACAACCAGCCCAGCGCAGCGGCGGCAATCCCAAACGAGATGAGCCAAATCACCTTCTGCTGGTCCGGGAGCGACCGGTTCCGCAAGAGCAAGCCCGCAAACACTCCGAACAGGCACGTCACCACCGCCGGGATCGTGCTCAGATACCCTTCGGGGTCGAAGAACGTGTCGTACTTGCGCCCGGGCAAATACTCGAAATCAAAGTGGTTGGCCAGGTTCAGCCCCTGGCCAAACTTGCCTGTGACCCGGTTGGTCGTCGCATAGAACATCTTCTCCGCCGCCGCCCATGCCGGGCTGTCCTTGACTGCCGAGGGATTGCGCTCGTCTTTGAACAGCGCGGCGGTTTTCTCGTCGCCCGCCTGCTCCGCGAGCTGCGCGAGGTTGCTCTTGGTCAATTGGATATCGCGAATCGGCGTGAACGTCATCAGCGCCCAGTAGCCCGCGAGGATGGCCACGCAAATCGCAACCAGCGCCCGCGGCTTGAAGAAGCAAAACAGCAGGCCGGCAAAGAAATACGCCAGCGCAATCCGGTTGAGCACTCCCATCAATCGGATGTCGGGCCACGCACTGGTGAAACCGCCCGAGTAGAAGATGCCGATGGCGAACAGCAAAATGCCCCGCCGGAAAACCCGCTTCAGCGCCTCCGCCCGCCCCGCCCGCTCGATGCTCTTCGTCAGCGAAAACACCAGCGAAACGCCCACGATGAACACGAACAACGGGAAGATTAGGTCGTAGAAGTGGAAGCCTTCCCACTCGGCATGGTCGAGCTGCTCGGCCAGAAAGGCGGTGGGCCGGGTGTGGCTCAGGCGGTTCAGCGCATAGACCAGCGAATCCGCGCCGATGATCCAGAACATGTCAAAACCGCGCAACGCATCCACGGACATAAGCCGCTGGCTGGCCGGGGCGTTTTCAGTGGGAGGAGTTTCGGTGAGTGTTGTCATAAGTTACTGAGTTTCAGAGACCTTTAGACGAAAGTGCCACACAGCTCAAGCTTGAGATGCCATTTTCGCATCTCAAGCTCTCCGCCTCTTCAACTGTGAGTTGGACCATGTATTCCGGAAGGAAGCGCCGCGGTGCTGCCCCCCCCCCTCCTCCCGCTGCTTCTGGCCCAGCCCAGCGATCGGCTCGTCCACCAGTTCGAGGATCAGGCGCCAGCGTAACGAGCGAAGTCACCAGGTCGGAGTATGGCCCGAGCCAGAGTTTGATGTCGCCGCCCACGAAGCGCGTGGTGAGCCGGCGGACCGTTCATCGCAGCCAGAAAGCAAGGAAAGCGGCTGCTACCACCAGCGCGATGACCCACCAAAACCAATGGACCCCGCGCGGCACCGGGCTCTTATCCCCAAACTCGCGTTTGACGAAGTCGTTATAGTCGAAGTTTTCGTCCCGCAGGTCCAAGCCATCGGTGCGCGCCGCCTCCGACCAGCCGGTGCGTTCATCCGCCCCACATTCGGGGCAGGCCCTGGCCTTGGGCGGGACCTCAGCCCCGCAGTTGGGGCAAATGTCGGGAGGCGTCATCCCACGCCGGCATACTCCTCATCCGTCTTGAGATTGAGGCCCATCAGGATGTAATCATGGGCAATGGCCTGCATGTCCTTCACATAATCCTCCAGCCGGACGAGATTGCTGAAGCCGAGCAGGGCGAACATCTTAATGGCCGCCTCCTGTTCGCCGATGAATTCTGCCTCCACCTTTTCCAGGCTCAAGCTGCGGGCCAGGCTCACGATCTCCGTCACCAGCGCCCGCGCCAGGCCCCGCCCGCGGTACTGCGGATGGACCAGCACGCTGACGCGGCCAATGTGGCGTTTCCAGCCGCCCAGTTGCTGATGGAGCGTGGCATCGCCGACGATCTTGCCATCCATTAACGCCAGCAGCGGCAGGTTACGGCCCAAGTCAATGTTCTGGCACCACTCGCGAATGACCTGGGATTCAGTCACCCGATGCTTGATGAACATGCGTTCGGTCTCGGGCACGGCCAGAAAGAAGGCGTGAAAGCCTTTCTCGTCATCTTTGCGAAGCGGACGCAGCTTGCACTTGGACGCGTCCTTGAGCTTGATTTCTTTAGGATATTTTTGTAGTTCAAATTCGAGTGACATAAGGCTCTGGAATTATCTTGCCTGAATCTGGCGCAACTTGGCGGTCAGCGCAAGTCCACGCCCCACTCTTCAATGCACAACCAACCGGCTAAAGGGAACGACGTAAGCCTGGAGCAACACCAGTAGTCCCATCAGCGCCGCCAAAGCGAGGCTATGAAAGAAGACATAGCGCAGGATGCTGCCCTCATGCCCATACCAGTTCGTGGCCGTGCTGGCGACCACGATGCTTTGGGCGTCCACCATCTTGCCCATCACGCCGCCCGAACTATTGGCGGCGGCCATGAGGATCGGGCTGAGCCCGGTTTGTTCGGCGGTGATCTTCTGCAAGCTGCCGAACAGCACGTTTGACGACGTATCCGAACCCGTGAGCGCCACTCCCAGCCAACCCAGCAGGGTGCCGAAGAACGGGTAAAACCACCCGGTGTGCGCCAGCGCCAGACCGAGGGTGGCGTCCGTGCCTGAGTATTTGGTCACGTTGCCCAGGGCGAGCAT
>Ga0182021_10007187_pt1 | contig 13184 bp, 18 predicted proteins | sample 612E3MmetaG_FD_120493 | JGI IMG/M metagenome (GOLD analysis project Ga0182021, IMG submission 120493) | Permafrost microbial communities from Stordalen Mire, Sweden - 612E3M metaG (Illumina Assembly) | ecosystem: Environmental > Terrestrial > Soil > Wetlands > Permafrost | place: Sweden... | reverse complement strand
GGGTCGCGGGTTCAATTCCCGTCGGACCCGCCAAATTATATCGGAGTAAGTACTGTTTTTGTGAATCATTTTTCTGTAACCTCTTTGCGTATAATCTGTTTAAGTTCAGTCGCAAGAACGGATAGCTGATGACTGTGGATCTGCTCGTCTGTTTGGACTGTTTGGTTGCTGCGGACTAAGACATCTTTGGAAAGTATTTGCTCTGGGTTTTCTCCCCAGGAACGTATGATCTCTTTGAGTTGCTCGATTCGATTGACTTTAGTTTTGGGTCTGATTGCTAATCCAGCGGCGACATATAGATTTCTGAGGGTTTCAATGCCTAAGCTCTGCACGTCTTCGTAGGTGTCAATGGTTTTTCCCATCATGTACTTGATAATTTCGTCGTCTATTTTTGCTGCGCTTAACTGTGTTCTGAAGAATTTTCTTAAGCTGTGTGTTCTAACGCTATACATCCAGCTGTTGGGTAGTTTTTTAGCGACCTTTGCTTCGACAGCGGAGTCATGGACGATTTGGCGGATCGTTTTCTCGCTGACGCCTAAGACTTTGTTTGCGACATGGCTGTTTCTGATCAACGGCGATTCATCAGTAATTATTTCAGGCGGCATTCCTTGGGTTCCTTGTCTTCTTTCGTCTATGTATAATTTTAGGAGGTAGCTTGCTTCAGCGTTTAGGAATGTGTCATAATCGTGGTATTTGCCCTTGGTAATGTTGGCTTCTATGTGGATATGGATAGGTATGCGTCCGGCTTCTAGGTCTTCTTTGACGTGGCGGTATTTTAGTTTGGAAAAAGTGCCTTCTCTGAAGCCTCCTGTTGCTATGCCTGCGATGACAAAGCTTTCTCGTGTTGCGGCTTTATCTAACATTATTGTAAGTTCTTCGGGTTTGGGTGCTCTGTCTTTGTGAGATATTTTTCGGCTTAAGGGTTCGTCTAGTTCGATTTTTTTTACTCCGTTGGTGCGGTAGAAGGTTTTGACGGCTTTGATGTAGTTGCAGACTGCGCCTGGCTTTAGGTCGCTGTCTTGGAGGGTGGCTAGGTAGTCGCTTAAGAATCCGCAGTGGTTTTGTACTTTTATGGGATCCGGGATTGCGCCGACGGGTTTGACGTCTTGTATGATTAAGTCTGGGTTGTATCCGAGCCAGTCTGCATATTTTTTGAATCGGAGTGCGTATGTCGGACAGCTCTCATAGGAGCCGCTGCAGTGACGTAGAAAGTGGCGGGACATCTTAACCATGCTTTGGTGTTCAAAGATGTAGGGAATAATGTTGGGGTATTTATTGAGGCAGCTGCGTATGATGTAGTCTGCGAGTCCTATTTCTCCGGTCGCTAAGATTTTGCTGAGCTCTATGCTAAGAGGATTTTGCAGGCGGATGTTGTTGAGGCTTTTCTCGATAATGACGAGTTGACCTTGGAATTGTAGTGGCAGGTTGAGTTTTTTTAGGTCATCAACGGTGAGGTTACGTTTTCGCTCTATTGCGATTGCTATGTTTTGCGTTTTTCTCTCTATCAATTTGGCCCCTTCCGTTTGTTTTTAGGGGTGAGTTTTTCGCTTCTTTGGCTAGGAGCGCATACTCGATTCTTTAGTAAAGTGTGTGGACAATTTAAAACATGCTCAAAATTTAGAGATACCATGGAGACAATGCAGCTTTTGAGGACAACCACGCCGTTAAAGCCGCTGCGGCACTCTGGAAGGGGTCTATCGCATTCGATAAGCATAACCTCATCGTTTTCCTCTTTAACCCAGCCTAATGCTTCCCGTATGATTGCTTGAGCCGCTGGTGTCTCAACGTTTCTAAAAAACACATGATCTCTGTACCTAACGTAAACAGCTTTGAGGATCTGGGAGCTCTCGCCAGCTGCTGATTCGCCAAAACGCAAATCATTCAGACTAACTTCGTTGTTGCTCTTCATAGACTCTGTAGCGAGATCAGCCATTTTCTCCCACCTTTCATCCTGCAATTTTTGATTTTTGATTAGTTGGCTTGTTTGGTTATGGAGTCGTTTTCACGGTTGACAAGTTCCCAAGGAATGTGTGCCACCAGTCCGCATCCGACATAGCGATAGAAACTCTCTGGATCAACAATACTTGTGTTGCCTGTTTGCATTAAGCGGGGTTTTTGCATTTTTACATGGCATGCGCACGCTTCGCCTATGCAATCGCTGTTTTCTTGTTGTGGGTGGGCTGCGGCTAAGGGGCAGACTTTATGGGGCTGCATCATGGCTTCTCCCTCGGCATCGCTAACGCTGTTTCCTCAGCTGTATCAATGGTTATAGCTGGGTATGGCGCTTTAGGTTTCTTGTGGGTTGCCTTGTATGCTCTGAGTCCTTGTTTGAGGATTTCGTTGGCAAATGCGCTGCGTGTAGCTAGGTCTCTTAGGGCGTCTATTTCCTTTAGGACCTCTTGATCGATAGTAAATCCGACTTTTGCTTTCAATCTTACACATCCCGAGTGGTTAACTTAGTTAACCCAGTTTACTTTGGGAAACCTTATAAATCTAATCCTACTAATCCTACTTCTGTTCACAGGAGAAAAACGCATGAAAGCAATAAAAATCTCAGACGACATCCACAGCAAACTAACCGGTCTCCTAGGCGAGCTCACCGCTGAGACAAACAAAATGCAAACTTACCAAGACGCCATAAACGCTCTCCTAGAGCAGTCGGTTATTCTTCCGTCTGAAGTCATTGCCAAAGTGGAAAACTTCATAGAAGAAAACAAAGACATAGGCTTCACCAACAAAGAGGACTTTGTCCGTGATGCCATACGCTACCGACTAGAACGATTGAAAAACGATAACGAATTCCTAGAAGTTTCTCGTGAGCAGTATGATGAGCTCGATGAAGCCCTAAAAGAAATGGGTTCACCTTTCCGCAGTCCAGAGCAATTTATACGCAGCCAAATATCCGAAACCCTTTACAAATACGATGAATACAAGAAGACCAAACAATACCGTTAACCAAATCAGTTGTCGCTTGGGTTCTATTTTTGCCAAAGAGGTTTGTTTCTAATATCTCGCGATCATGTGGCAAAGGGCAGGTCAATTATAAAGCGGTGAATACTTCTTTCTTGTCCACTCCTGAGATTACTTTGTCATCTTTAATTAGGCCTCGACTGTACTTGAGACGCATTCCTTTGGAGAAAGCATTCCTGCCAGCCGCATGTTATACTCTGTAGAATCCGTGCGGATAAGCGGGTGAATGCCAAGGGTTCTGTTTTGTTTCTTTGCTATTAACTGTAGTATTTGCGTTTCTTGAAGTAAACTAGCAAGCCCGCAGCCCCGGGAAGAGATTGAAACTTACCGCTTTCCACAGAGCGGCCTACACAAAATAGGCCTATCACCAAGCCACTTTATAAGAATTAACATATAGTCAACGCTGAAGACAGGGGATATTAAGCTGGAGACTGATGAGAGCTTTTTCCGCTACTGCGTCCATAATTAGAGAAATATGCTTTTCACCAGTCGCAGGCAAAGGGACCACTAAACAGCATGCCTTAAAATGAAAGTGTATTCTAGCCGTGGGAAAAGGTTTACTTACTCTTATTGCCCAACGACAAGATTTTGTGTCATTGTGCTGTTGGCGTTGTATAGATTTAGAATTGGTAAACCATTGTCACATCTCATTGTTATGGCACCCATCGGTATTCCAGTAGCGTTAAATGTCCTGCCGTTCCAGTCGCCTTCTACGCCATACGTTTGATTAACTGGAAGAGATATAGCATAGGAATATTGTGGCTGACTTATTGGCGCTTTGTAAACCTCATGGGTTTCTGTGTTTATGAATTGCACTTCGGTAGGTGGGACAGTTAAGCCATGGCTAATAATTAAGCCTGAGACTGTTACATTACTTGTTATAGGCGTTGGTGTTGTTTTTGTTAAAGAAGTGGCTGGTGTTTCGGTTGGTATAGGCATAAATTCAACAGTAAATCCAATGATTGCTATGACTATTGCTGAAATTATTACAGCTAAAACTTTTACTTTGGTTTTCATTTAGTCATCATTTCCCTTTTAGTTATAGAGCTTTTTTTATTTCTGGTCAAAATAGAGTAATACTACAGAGTTGCTTTTAGCTCTCCTTAGAGAACAATCTGTTCCGCTAAAAGAACAGTAAACGATTGGGTGATTATACATTTGATTGAGAAAAGGCCTTAATTCAGTGGGTTAGCGGTTTTTCGATGCCTTCTTAGTAGCAACAAAGAGGCAATAACAACGCTATAACCAAACCAGCAACCGCAACTATTGCTAGCGCTATAGGAATCGCGTTAACAGTTGAATTATTTGGTTGGACGCTTGGGCTTTTCAAGTCAAATCTCCTAAGGGGGCGAGGTTTCGGTTGGTTCGAATGCGAGAAGAAGGTCGTAGCTTACTATGTCTTTTCTGTCGTATGGGATTTGTATTTCAAATGTTCCTGTTGAGTTGTTGCTGACTTTTGTAATGGTGAAACCTGGCTGTGGCGAGTTTGCGGTAAGAATTGGTCCAATTTTTTGGTTTGTAGAATTGTAAACGTTTGCGGTTATGCTGAAATAGTAATCTTTGGAGTAGTCGTTTCTAATTGTTCCATTTATGATAACGCATGCATCGCCATTGTTAATAGAATAAGAGCCTGTGGCGCCTGAGCGGGTGAAGCTTTGGTTGTAATTTCCATAATAAAGTTGCGAATCAATCAAATAAGCCTTGGTTTCTGCGCCTCCCTGATAATCACTTGGAAAATGAAGATAGACACCACCTTCTGATTGCGGAGAAGAGGCCACTGGTTGATTACTCGCCAAAAAAACGGTTAAGGCTAAGGAAAGGGTAATTAAAAGAATAACAACTAGTAATAGCGTACGCTTTCGAGTTATTTTCATGTAGGTGGCATTCCTAATCTATCTAAGCTTGAAAGTGATACTTAATGCTACAGTTTAGAACAAGCGCCCAACGTTTTAGTACACTCAATTTTCTTTGTCCTTCAATTTCATAAAATCTTTAGTTTTTTTTCTGAAGAACAGTATTCCTGCTAACAGTGATACCGAAATGCAAGCTATAATTATGAATAGTGCAGGGTCTTCGAAGGGTTGGAAACTATCTGCGTTTGTTGTTATGGGTGTTTCGTTTTGGGCTGATGAAGTCGCTGGTTGCAATGAAGTGCCATTGGGCAATGTTAAAGGTGGTAGCTGAGGCGTCACGTAATCATAGTCCACTGTAAACTCCCGTATCCGCGACATTTCTTTACCATCAGCAGCGTGCGAGTACACGATAAGCGTATGATTGCCTTCTTCCACATTGTCCAAAGAGGCTTGTGTACTGAAAGCATTACCATGTGCAAAAACGCCTTGTGTGTTGGTCCAATAGTAAAGCCCGTCTTCTCTTGTTAAATCGGTAAGTGTAACGTTGGCTTTTCCATCTAGCCTATAGCGGATGAAAGTAATTGCAGCGTCGTCTGTTAAGACGTTAACACGAACCTGAAGTGGAACAGATGCAGTTGCATGCACATCGGGAGCAGGGATGGGAGAAAAGATTTCAATGGAAGGCGGTGGATAATAATTCGCTCTTACCAAATTAACTTGTGAAAGCGCTGGCACTGAAATTACTATCGCTAAAATGACTGTTACCGCCAATTTTGTTCTTTTCATCTTTGTACAGCTCCATGCTTCTGTTTCCTGAAATAGTAAAACAAACCAGCAGCCACCGCTAATGCGATTACAAAGGTAATAGCGACAATAATTATAGACTCTGTCTGTGGTGGTTCTGCACCAGTATTAACCGTAGGAAGCTGTGTTATAGTAGGTGTTGGGGTTGATGGGCTTAAAGTATTTGAATCCATCAACGGAATTGCAACTGGCTTCATTAACGGATGATTGTCCATATAGATTAAGCCCGTCTGTGTTTCTACTATAGAATATACATAGGGTGTGTTACCTATTCCTGTGCTGTCTATTTCTGTTGCGTTAGAATATTTTGTTAAATAATCACTCCAATAGTTTCTGTCAGCAACTCCGCCAAAGCTTAACCACACTAAGATGCTACCAAGGTTATTTTCAGTTAATGTTGCGTTTCCTCCGTAATCAAATGATATAGCTTCAACGGTGCAGAAAGTTATGTTGTTGTTAATACAGTCTCCTAAAAACTGGATCGAAGGTATGTAGTCATCGTAGAAAGTGTCATTTCCACCGCCATTAGTGCTTATGCCGCCACTTTCAACATACAAGTTTTCGATTGTTACATTGATAATGGTAGGACGTGTTGGGTCTTGTCCTATTCCGTTTGTTAGGTCTATTCCACCTTGGTTAAGCGAATACCCCGCGCCGTCTACCACTATGTTGCTCCTCTGAATTTGCATGCTGCCTGAAATGTTTGCCATTAAAGTGTAGGTGTTACCCTTGCGGTTAATGGCATCTGTCCCTATGAAGGAGCCGTCGGAGTTGATCACTATATTGCCAACTGATTGAGCAATGATAAGTGGACCGCTAAAGACAACGGTGGACATGAGAAAGACAAGACTCATTGTTATAACAGCCCAATGCTTGTTCACATCATCATCTCTACAATTTGTTAGGCACTCATTAAAGATATAAGTGCATTCGTCAAGGTTTCTTAACCAAGACTGCACTAAAGATTAGAACACCTTGGATTAGGAATAGAAATAAGAAGCCTAATGCTGTATTTACCGATAATTAGACGCTAAAAGGAGAGCTGTTGAATGAAAAGAGCAAAACTATTTTCGGCATTTGCAGTTCTTTTAATAGCCATTTTTATAGCAAATATATTTGCAGTTAACAACGTAGGTAATGCAAACGCACAGGAAAGTCAGCCGTTCCATGTTGGGGTAACCTTCGGCGGGAACAACAGCGCCGACGCAAAAATACTGATTGACAAAGTTAAAGATTACACCAACTTGTTTGTTGTCGCGTCAGGTCCATTACAGGGTAATATCGACGAATTGGTGAAAACATGCGATTATGCTGTCAACTCAGGATTAGATATCATTGTTTATTTCGGTTCATACGAGACAAATAGGGATAAAACCGCTACCTTTATCGATACAGCGCAGGAACGATGGGGCAACCACTTCTTGGGAATATACTATGGAGATGAACCTAGCGGAAAAGCACTTGATGGAATCATGCGCTTGGATAACGTACCCAATATAGGCAATGTGTCGGTAAGCAGCCATGATATTACCATCAGCCAAATATCTGGCTCAATCATGACAAGTAAATCATTCCTTTATAGTACTGACTTTTCAGGACAGATTAATGTACAATATGCTGACTTGGCGGCTGGCAATTACACGATGATTAACTATTTTCCGAATGGAACCATCGCTCTTGCAAAAAACAATGAATATTTGATTTACTTGACAAATGGAACCGTGCTCAAACAAACAAGCTCTCCGAACGCAAATGATGACTCTTGGAGAACAACTGGAACTGTTCTCAACCAATTGTTAAATAGGCCCTTTTTTGTAGCGGTGACGGATATGGGTAATATTTCCCAGTTTGAACCCTACCGACAACTTTGGGATTCACGTCCATTCCAAACAATGGATGATTTATCCGCAGTAGCCGCGTCTTATATAAAAAACCAGCAAGCGACAACAGATTGGATAGCTAACCAAGATGACGTTAAGCTTTTCACTTCTGACTATGTTCTTTATTGGTGGGACTACCAAATTGGCTACGATACAGTCTTTGCTGAATTAGGCTGGAATAATACTGTTGCCCAAGAAATCGGTCTTGTAAGAGGATCGGCGAATTTGCAGGGTAAAAATTGGGGCACTATCATAGATTGGAAATACAATCAGCCGCCCTATTTACCCAGCGGAGATGAAATGTATGACCAAATGCGCACCTCTTATGAATGTGGCGCTCAGTATGTTGTGGTTTTTAATTACGCTGAAAACATGACTGATCCCTATGGAACATTACAGACTGAGCATTTCCAAGCTCTCCAGCGCTTCTGGAACGATGTAGTGCAAAACCCCAAGGTTGTCCATGGCGGAATTACAGGTGAAGCAGCATTGGTTTTACCCCAAGATTATGGATGGGGCATGAGGCATACAAACGACACTATTTGGGGATTGTGGAAACCAAATGATACCTCAAAGCAAATCTGGAACCAGCTCCAAAACAAACTGGCGCAATACGGCTCAAAACTAGATATAGTCTATGACGACCCAGCCTATAACGTCACTGAAAAATACAGCCAAATATACTATTGGAACCAGTCAGCCACTTCCTTTACAACTCCTCTTATAATCGGACTATTAGTTGCAGCCGCAATTATAGCCGCAGTAACTATCATTGTCATTAGAGCAAAAAGGAGACGGCAATCTTCAGTAATAAATAGAAGGTAGGATTTAGTAATATTTGCCTGCGACCTGAAATCTATTACAAATTGCCCCGTCGCCAAGTTTTTAGTGTTTCGTAACAAAAGAAAAAGGTGAGTATAACGGTTGCAACCAACGAAAAAACGTATTCACGATAAAGAACAGCAGGCTTCATGATTGTCAATTCTATTATGAGAATTGCTATGGCAAATATCGCATAAAAAAAGTATCTTGGAACTAGAAAACGATTTATCTTGATGCTGTTTTCCAAAAGGAATTTGCTAACGGTGAAACCGCCAGGCTCCTTTCTTAGAAGCCCTGCATCTTCAAGTTTAGATAGATGATACGTGGCTACCGAGGAACTGCTAAGGTTTAGAGCTCTTTGAAGTTCCCGTGTTCCAATAGGCTTGTTGCTTTTTAACAGAAAACGGTAAACTTCAAGAGTAGTTCCTCTTAGCACTTCTTTGGAGTCATCGTCAACCAAACCCTTTCACATGCCAAAACAAAGCGCATCAATAATTTAAGAGCTACCCTCAACAGTTACTCATGTAGCTTGTTCGAAAATTAGAACACCTTCAATAAAATATAGCATTAAATAACCGACTGCGTGTTTTCATGAGTATCGTAGGTAAGGTTGAAATTATGAGCCTGCTCCGAAAGAAAATGCTTTTCGCGCCCATTCTTGCAATCGCATTAGCCTTCTTGCTGGCAGGATCGGTAAGTTTTTTGCCCCAAGATGCTTCGCAAGGTCCCCCAAACCCTCAACCTACCTCAAATCCTAATTCTACAATGACGCCCTTGCCGACATCACCCCCAGTGGCGCAAACTACCCCATTAAGTGGCAATATAGTTTCAATTCTTTTTGCTGTTGCCGCTATAGTAGTTGCGATAGTTGCTGCTCTTTTGTTATTTTCAGAAAGAAGCCTCAAGAAGGAAATTAATCGGTAGATAATGACTTCCTCTAGCAAAGCATGTTCTAAAAAAAGAACAGTTCGTTCTAAAACATCGCATTAAGTACCGCCGCACATCAGTGTATTGTGTCAAAAGCAAGAGGTAACAACAATGAAATGCAGAAATATCATTGTAGCACTTTGTGTAATCTTAGTATTGTCGTATGTCGTCTTTCCCATAAAAGCGTACGAAACCAACATATTTACAGGCATCGCAACTCCGATGGCGTTCACGTCAGAAACCCAATTTACCATCCCGACAACAAACGGCACCATATGTTTCAACGAGACAGGATATTATAGTAACGCCACTCTCGTCGATGGCACATGGGTTTTTACTCACCTACAACTTGACCCACAACAAGCCGATATCCTCTCTGACAGCCCAACCACTGCAAATCTAAACATAACAACAGAAGACAGCAATATCACTATAACCAGTTTCGAACGGCTTCTAACCCCAGATGGAAGTGACAACCAGAATAGGGGTTCATGGTTAACAGAGGGCTGGCTAAATTACACAGTAGCTGGTATTGGAGAGCAAATTATTGGAATTCGGTTCAATCTGGCAAATTGGACAGAGCCTTCTCAAGATACCATTAATGGAACGTTCACTTGGCCATTGGGGGTTGAGGTATACATCGATGGCAATCAAGCAGAATATAACACATCCAGTTTGAACTTTACCGATGGAATGATTCCATACGGCACAGGACTCAAAGTTAACGGAGCTACTTCAAACGTTAGCATCAAATACGCTTGGGCGCCCGTGCCTGCACCTGCAGATCAATCACTGACAGACCCCAGTTTATCGACCACTAAAGCTTCAATCTCATCCGTCTGGTTACCTTATTTACTGCTTGTTGCTATGGCAAGTGCTGTCATAGTCTCAGTTGCCTTATTCACAAACAGACATCGCTTGAAATCAATGCTGAACAAAAAAAGCGCAAGCAATATTTAGAGGTTGAGAAACACGCAAAAACTAGTTAAATATTCAATCGTTACAAATATTATCCTAAGTTTACTTTTTATTTACTCTAACGCCACAATTTGGAATGCAGTGAATGGCACTAACACAATTCTAATAACTAGTCATTGGGGTCCAGTAGGAATTAGTGCTCCACACTATGCTTACTTCAACGGTAGCCTTTCAGCTGTTCAAGGTATTTTTTGGTATTTGAATACACCTTTTTGGTTATTTTGGGGATTATTGATAGTTAACATATGGTTCATGATAAAACTGCAAAGGAGTAAATAACTTGAAGAAACGCAAAATTTCGCAGTTTAGTTTAGCGGTAATTTTGCCGATTGAGATTTGAGTATAGAGGTGAAAAAGATAAAGAAAATAATAGCAACTAGTTTGCTTGTAATTTTATTTATCACTGCCTTTACTGCAACGGTCCTCGCACAATCAATACAATCCAATACTCCATCATGGCTTGGTCTAATCCGATCCTCAAACTCGAATGCAACATTACTCAATTCTCAGACTACCCTTGCACCGTTAATAATTCCAAGCATCAACATAACTGAAACAGGTCCTGAGCCTACGTTACCGCCGTTTGACCCAGCTAAAGCAACTCCTGTTAACATGACTCAAGTCCAAGCTGAAATGGCAGAAAATCCAATCAGCGATCCAAACCACATGGTTCCAGAGCGCTAAATTAGATCGAATAATACCCTTAATTTCATTTATGGATGGAACTTTGGAATTTTTTGGGGATTCAATTAATTCTGGGAATTAGGTAGGAATTCATTGATTTTTCTCGCGCCTATAATGAGGCTAATGCCATATTACTACACAGGATTGAGTTAAAAAGAAAGGTGTGTTGTTTACAGGATAAATTCTTTTTTGAATCTGATTGAAATCTAAGGTTTCATGTTCTTTCTATGACCTCGTAATCAACTAAGCCTCCAAATGGTTTGAGCGCCTTTAGCAACCCCTTATCCAATGTTGCAACAAAGACCTTCTCTTTAGCTTCACCGTAGAGTTGAATAACAAGCGCTATGAGTTCTGGGTCGCCCTTCTTTACCGCGTATTCCGGAATAGCATCGAGCCTGCTTAAGTGTTTTCTAACGTTATCTATTACTTTCGAATATTCTCTATAGTTCACATTTTCCACTTGGATAAGGCCTTGCTCAATGGCAGTGTTGAACCTTTTCACAGACTCAAGTATTCGCTTTGCGGATTCGGGAGCTGTTTGTTTGATTTCTCTTGCAAACTCTTTTGGTTCATCAATGACTTCCTGTGCTATCGCTTTTGGAATTATGATTTTATAGTTTTCTTTCTTTTTCGCCAGCAAGAAATCCTCTAATTTCCTCTTTCTATCGTAGAATATGAGAACTGACGAATCTACTACAAAACGCTTAAGCATCCAGAGCGCCGACTTCTTCTAAAAGTGAAATAAACTCGTAGTAGGTTATTCCCAGTGTGGCGGCTGCTTGCCTAAAAGTCATCTTTCCCGCTTTAGCTTTAGCTGCAACGTTGTTAAACTTCTCTACACCCTCAGCCCCAAATCGGCCTTTATAGAGATCCATCATCGTTTGTTCCTCGAACGCCTCCATTAACTTCTCAGGCGAAACTTCAAGCTTGAAATCGCCAGCAAAATACACTCTTGTGTTGCCTTTAGCTTCGCTCTCTACAGCGCTTGCGGCTTCAAGCTCTCGAAGGTACTTGTAAACGGTTGGTAGCGGATAGCCTAAGTGTTTTCCAATGCCTTCAGCCGTCTCACCTCTATGCTTTGCGAGGTGTGCGATTATTTTTGCTTTGTTCGGGTTTCCTATTGCTCGAAGGATTGAAACTGTTTTCTCAGACATAATGGTCAGTTAATAAAATGTATAATGACAACTATAAGCATTTTGGATTATGAGCTAACGCTTAACCCAAAACAGTAAACCTTTGTTTGCTGAAGCATTTCAACAAGCTTAATCAGCTTCGCCAATTTCGCAGAATCAGCGTTTAATATGCTAGCAACGTAATCAGAGGTTTTCCCGAAAGGTTGGTAACGGCTGGTCGCAGATGTATGCTACTGCTGCGAGTAGTGCATTGATGTTTTCTGGTGTTGGTGAGACTGCGATGTAGGTGCCTACTGCGAGTAAGAAACCCGCGTGTCCCACTAGACCCAAACTTCCCGTTAACCATAAATAAGATGGTAAAAACTCAACATAAAGGAGACTAACCTATGTCCAAACCAAAAAAGAATTACTTTATAATTGAGTATTGTTCCGAAATTGTGGATGCAAACACCAAAGCAGAAGCGATTGCAATAGCGAAACATCGCATAAAAGACCGAGTCGTTGAAGTGGATGAAGAAAACACTTGCCAAGTTGAAGACGAAGACTTGCTAAAAGAAATCGAGGAAGACGAAAGAAAAGCAGATGAAGAAGAAGCCAGAGCTACCGCTAAGCCAAAAAAATAACTGGCTAAAAAAAGCTCAGATGTTTGTCTGGTTTGGGTCTTGGAGATTCTGTTTGCTGTCAAGGAAATCGTTGTAGTCGCGTATTAAACCCGATAACAACATTTCAAGAGTCTCTTGTGCAAGATCCTTGTTTCCCTGCGCTATCTTTTCGTACTTCTGCAGATTTTCAGGCGATAGTTCCCCGATTTCGCAGATAGCATGCAGAGGCGCGGTAACAAGTTTTAATGCATCTTCAGTGGCTGTTTCTTTGCCTGTTACTGCCGTGATACGGGCAGCTAATTCACGAAATTTTTCGTAAAGTTCGTCTGATATTTGGATCTCTTTCATTGACTTTCTCTTCTCACTTTGATTCAGACATTCGTCTGGCAGTGCGTATGCTTTAAATCCTTAAAAAGCCGCCGCAAAAACGTATGTTGGAAGCAGGGGAGAGGGGTTTGTGAAAATGGAAATTCCTTTACCCCAACTAATCCAGAGTACCACAACAAAAAAAAGAAAAGTGGATGCTTACTG
>Ga0182021_10007186_pt1 | contig 13184 bp, 11 predicted proteins | sample 612E3MmetaG_FD_120493 | JGI IMG/M metagenome (GOLD analysis project Ga0182021, IMG submission 120493) | Permafrost microbial communities from Stordalen Mire, Sweden - 612E3M metaG (Illumina Assembly) | ecosystem: Environmental > Terrestrial > Soil > Wetlands > Permafrost | place: Sweden... | reverse complement strand
CGGCGAGCTCCTCCACCGAATCGACGCGACGGGCTGCGCCTGACGCTCCGATGAACTCAAACTCGCTGGGCCCGATGTAACCCCGCGGCGGGACCTGGAGGACAGGACGGCCCAGGCTCATGGCCTCGATCCCCGTCGTGCTCCGGACAACGAGGATGACTCTGGCCGACGGGATCAGTGCGAGGGATTCGGCAGTCACGAGGTGCGCGTACCGGATCGGGGGCGGCGCGAAACCGAAGACCGTGCTCCCGGGATGGAGCTTGATCGCGACTCTCCTGTGTGGGTTTCGCCGGGCATAGTCATCCACCAATTGCAGGGCGCGAAGATGCACCTCGGGCCAGTTACCAGCCGAAAGGTCCTGCGAAGGTTGGCTGAAGTGAAGGAGGTCCCAGGCATCGTCACCCGCTGGCGGCTCAAGGGCCGCGGAGGACTCCAGGCGGGGCCAGCCGACGGCAACGATGTGTAGCCCAGGTTGGTCTGCCGCTCGATGGTATGCGGCCTGCGGTTCGCCCCATGCGGCGAGGACGTCGGCCACGGACCACACTTCCTCCGTGTAGGCGCCCCCGATGCCGTGAACAAGGGTTATGACCCTCCCTCCCGCCTCCCGCAACCCGAGAAGGAACGCTCGCTCAGGGGGCAAAGAGTCCTGCCCTGCAATGGCCACTACGCCGGGAGCGCCGGCGCGACGTCCCGCTTTGGCCCACGAGGATAGCGACGCTTGCAGCAGATCGAACCGCGCTTCTACAGCCCGCAGGGGTTCGTGTTCGGGTGACGTGACCGCCGACTCGGATTGTATTGGCGGCCGACGGTGTCGCTCGAGATCCGCCAGCCAGATGCTCGTGATCCTTGCCCGCTGGCCCATCGCTTGGAGCAGTGCTTGACCGCCTGCGTTGATGAATTGAACCGACGCATGTCGCGCGAGGTGACGGTGATACGGGAATGCCCACTCCGGCGACCCCACGAGGATGAGCCACGGGTTCTTCTGTGCACGGACGCCCGCGATTCGCGCCAGCAGGCGGCCCGTCGGCGATGGCCGCCCTAGGCGCGCGTCGAGAGTCGGTGATGGGACAACACCGGGGCCTTCTGAGGTCGGCTCAACTCCCAGTGCTCGCGCCATCGTCCACCACTCATCGCCCACCCCGCGCAGCTGAACGGTCTTGTCTGCCGAATCCGCGAGGAGTTTCCGGAGGACCAGTGTTGCCCGGAGATGGCGGATGAGGATCTCGGTTGCGTTGTACTCGAATGCGCGTCCAAGTGAGACGCCCTCCACAATGGTCGTGTCCCGACCGTCGTTGACATACCACGATCGGGCATCGCGATATGCCCTGAGATCGATCGCTTCACACTCCTGTGCGCTCATCAACGAGGAATAGGTGAGCCGACCTGGCTCCGGATCGCCCAACTCCTGAATGAACGCTCGCTCGCCGGCGGCGGCCAGATCCACCGAATGCGCGATGACCCAGCCCTTCACCAATGCACGTCAGCCGTCGGGGATCGGTGCTCAAACATCAACTGGGCGAAGTCCTTCTCCCGCCCGGGTGTGGTGCGCTGTCTGGCGTCCGCGCAGAGCGTCGAGGTGGCACGGGGGTCACCGCCTTGGACGGTGAAACGCTTGATGGCCGCGTCCGCAAGCGTCGAATGCAGCCACGGAACTGGTCTCGAGCCGGATCGGCCAACGAGATGCCAACTCACCGGCGTGCCCCGACGCACGGCGCGGTTGACGCGACGGCTCGGCAGGATGCCCTGACACGCCGGCGGTGGGCTGTACTTGGGTCAGATGCCCGGAGGTTGGCCCGTGACAATGGCTCACCTGCCAACGTCCTCGATCACGCAGAGCGGCCCCGGAGAATGCGCGAGACCCTTCCTACCACCTCTCACACCCGCTCGTGTGCGTCGGCGGCCTCAAGCAGCGGACCCGCGGCCTTTGCCGCCACGAAGTTCCAGCTGGCAAAGACGTGCTCATCGCGAGGGATCTCCTTCCGGACGACCTTGTGCTCCATTACCTGCATCTGGAAACCGGAAAAAAGGTCGATGAGGTGCTCTCTGTCGGAGAAGTGGACGCTGCCTATGCCGGCGAATTGACCTTGCGTCATGTCGGCGCGAGTGTTCTCGTCCTCTCGAGGGGTCCCCTTCTGCGAATCCGAATGCAGAGTCGAGAACCAATCGATACCGATGAACTTCCCTCCGGGACTCAATCGGACGCGGATCATCTGCAAGGCGTTCCGGATCCCGGAGGTCGTCGCATGGGTCAGCGACGAGCGGTCGACGACCAGATCGAAGGGCCCATCGAAAGGGATGTCCTCCGTGAAATCGCCGGTGACGATCTTCGCTTTGTAGTCGGGGAAGGCTTCCCATAGCCTCCTGACGATGAATTCGCTGCCTTCAATCGCGTAGTAGTCCACGCCCAGATGTCGGAAGAAGGGAATGTTCGCCCCCGCTCCACACCCCAATTCCAGAACTTTGCAGGAGGCACTCCTGGGCGCAGCGTAGCGATTCACATAGGAGACCAAATCGGACCAGGGCCAGGTGCTCATCTGGGTGTTCGCCCGATACCGGTCGTCCCATTCCGTCGAGAAGCCCATGACCCTCTGCTCCCTATTCAATGACGCAATAGGATCGGCATGGCTCGAAGGGAAGCTTTTGCAGCCGGTAGTTGTTGATGCCCAGTGTCGTGGCGAACGCCTCCGTCTCCCCCGGCCACTGGGGGTTGTTGAGTTCGTCGAAAGCGATGATGCCGCCTTTCGGGATCCTGGGCAAAATCAGCTGGACAGCCTTCTTCGTGGGTTCATGGATGTCGAGGTCGAAATAGGCCAAGGAGACCACGAGGTGGCGATTCTCTTCGAGGAACCGGGGCAGGGTCTCGTTGATGTCTCCTTTCACAAAGGAGAGTTTCTCAACGTGGTTCAGAAACCTGTTTCTGTCGAACAGGGTGACGTTCTCCGCCAGCTCTTCGTCGAACCCTTCACAAATGTAGAAGTCGCCCTGCTTCGGGCCGGTCTCCGATCCGTGGATGGCGTCCTCCTCGCTGACCGCGGGGAAGCCCTCGAAGGTATCGAATCCGATGATCCTGCGTTGGTAGTTGTAAGGCTCGAGGATCGCGCTGAACTGCGCGAACGAGAAGGCCCCGCCTCCCCGGAAGACGCCGAACTCCAGGACGGAGCCATGCACGTCGAGCACTCTCTTGAAGAGCTCGTACTTGTAGAGGAAGATCGCCAGTGTTTGGCGGCTTGTGAACCGGGGAAAGTTGGCCAACTTGTCCGTAAGAGTGCCGTTGGCCTTCTCAAAGAAGACTTCCATCCCCTCCACATAGCCGAGTTCCTCCTCAGTTCGTCCGATCTCTCTCCCTCTCATCACCTAAGCTCCGCGAGGCTCGTTACCACGTTCTTGGTGACATTCCCGCTCATTGCGATATCCAGGCTCCTTTCGCCGCAATGGAAGAGCAGATCGATCACACTCATATCGGGGATGAACTCGCCGAACGACTGAGGGTAGACCGGGTGCTTGTAGTCCTGGAAGTAGACCTTAATGCCCGCCTGGGCGAATCTCTCTTCATCTGCGTAATCCTTGCCCAACGTCCCGAAGATGTAGAGGTCCGCGCCCATCTTCTTGCACATGTCCAGGACGAGGTCCGATTTGTGACCTTCGAAATCGAGCGCCGAAGCCTTGCGGAACTCAACCTCGATACCCAACTCTTTCAAGAACCACTTGAGCATGTATTCGTTCAGATCGGCTAGGTACTTCCAGTCAGTCCTATAGACTTCCTCGAAGTAGTCGGCGTACTTGTTGAAGTAGGGCGCCTTCTTGTAGTTCAGATAGATTGACTTCCAGTGCTTTCTGCGCCACTCCGAGGAATTGTCGATCTCGATCTCTCGTATCTTCCTCTCCCGATATCCCGTCGACAAGACGGGGACAGTCAGCCATATCGGGCCTCTCACCGTCTTGATCTTGTTCCGGCTGTTCCAGTCCCTCTTCAGGTACTGGACTTCATCGAAGCTGCAGAAGACATCGCTGAGAGCGATCTTATGGAACAACCCGACCCAAGGCAGATAGACCGGCTGATGGGCGGTCAGGATCATGTCAGCTGTTCCCGACCGTCGCGATGATCCGGTCCACCGCATCGTCCGACAATGACGGATAGATGGGCAAAGAGACCGTCCTCCTGGTCAACTCCAAGGCGTTCGGAAGCGAATCAGGGTCGCCAAGCAGTTCCCATCCATTGATCGGCACGATCGCCCCGATGCCGGCTTCTTCGAGGGATTTAAGTGCCCTCTCGGGGGACGTGGTCTTCAGCACCGCTCGGTATCTGACGGGAGACGGATGGTTGGGGTCCAGAGGAGATGAGTCCAGTAGTTCCATCCCGGAACGACTGTATCTTTCGAAGATCCGGGCCCTTCTCTCCAGGAATTCGGGAAGCCTGCGCAGTTGAACCCTCCCGATAGCGGCCTGCAAGTCCGTCATCTGGAAGTTGAATCGGACCCTGGCATCCCGCCGACAGTCGAACTGACGGTAGTCCCTGACGGCGTCAGCATGCGCGCGGCTCTTGGAGTACACCATCCCCCCTTGACCGCCCGTCGTGAGCAGCTTCGTCGCGTAGAACGACGCGATTCCGATCTCTCCGTGCAGTCCGACGGACACACCGCCCACCGCGGCCCCAAGCGCTTGGGCGCAGTCCTCGATCACTGGAACATCGAGTCGGCATGCGTCGGCAGGAAGGCCGAACATGTGGACGACGATCGCCATATCTGCCGATCCGGAAGCGATCTCGGCGGCGTCGATGTTGGGCGAGCCCTCGGACGTGTCCGCGATCACCTCTTGCGCGCCGGCCATCGCCGTCGCGTGCCGCAAGGCTGAACAGGCGTAGCCTGGGAGAACGACCCGCTGGCCTCGTGCGCCGAGTGCCCACAAGGCCAGAAACAGAGCGGCCGTCCCACTTGACACTGCCACTGCATGTCCGCCGGGCAGTCCCACGTAGGAGCAGAACTCGTTCTCGAATGCCTCGACTTGCTTCCCCTGGGCGACCCACCCGCTTTCCAGCACCCTCTGGGCGGCTCGCGATTCGTCGGGTCCCAGAGTCGGACGGTTGTGAGGAATGCAAATCATCGCCATCGGCGTGGCGGGCTATCGACGACGTGGCAGGACACGTTGACGCGGCCGTGTTGTGAGCTCTGGTGAAGGCCGGCGAGAGTCCCGCGTCGGAGTCTCGCCCCTGCGACAGGTCGCACATGCCTCGCGCGGCTGACCGCCCGGCTCATCGGCATGCTGCGCTTCTGCCTAGGATGCGGCGGCAGTTGCGGTTCACCGGACCGAGCGGATCAGTTCGAACGCCTCGGCCGAACCGAGGCCTGCGGTAATCCCCCAACGCAGCGCGTTGGCCCTCAGTGCCTCCGGAGAGCGCGGGTGTGGAAACGCCCTGACCTCGCTCTCGTAGGCCTCCATCGCGCGGACCTTCAACTCAAGGGTCTCCGACACGTCCACGAAGACGTTCGGGACGAAGGGACCGAGCTGTCCGAAGGACCACTCGGTCGCGGACGGGATCTCCACGGCGTAAATGTCCTTCACCGGGCACCCGGCCACCGGCCGCGTGGCCGTGAGGACCGCTTGGTGCACCACGCGGTGGTCGATGTTGAGGTCGCCGCCGTGGTGGGAGTAAATCGCCGTTGGGGCGACCTGCTCGACCAGTTCTTCCACGAGCTTGACGACGTCCAACATGGCGATCGTGTCGAAGCGATTGTCGGGCAGGCCGTACAGGCGCGGCTCCTCCGTTCCGAGGGTCTTCGCGGCTTCGCGGCTTCGATCGCGAAGGGCGTCGAGAAGCGATGGATCTGCTTCCTCGCGATGAACGTAGCGGGATGTGATCCCCTCCCCGAGGATCGCCACGTGGACCTCGTGGCCTTCCCGGGAGAACCGGGCCATGGTCGCCCCGCAACCGAGTACCTCGTCATCCGGGTGGGCCGCAATGACGAGGACCCTCATGGGTTGGCCTCCCCTGGCGCCGACATCGGAATCTCCGGTGTTCGCGACCCGCAGTCGAAGAGAAGGGCGACGGTGGCCCCTGCCTGTTGAACATGGCGCCGGATTCGAGGAAGGAGGACGCCCTCAAGTCCAGAGATTCGGCCGTCGGCCACGAGTGAACGAGCAGCAGGTCGGTGGTTCCTCACGGGCACCCGCTTTCGATGTACTCCACCTGCCAGGTGTCAGGAACGACGGGCCGGGCCCACAGTATATGGGCAAGGGACGGAGCCCCTGGGTCGGCGACAGATCTAGCTCCCGCCTGCAGCGAGCTCAAGGCGTACGAGTCTCGAGGTGCCGTCGTCCTCCACGATGACGAACCCGAGGTGGCGGAAGAACGACAGGGAGCGTCCGTTGCCCCGGAGCACGCGTGCCCGGATCTTGCGCATGGGTCGCCACCCAGCCACCAATGGCAGCGAGTGGACGAACGCCGCGGTCCCCAGCCCCTCCCCCACGTGCTCGGGAATGATGGCGATCGTGATCTCCAGCGCGTCTTCTCCGGCAACCTCATAGCGGACCATCCCGACTGGCTGCGAGAACTCCTCGACCACGAAGAGAAGGCGTGTCGTGCCCTCCAGCGACTGCGCGAACCAGTGATGATGCTCGTCTAGGGTCGCCGTGCTTTGGGAGCCGCTCAGGGCGACAGACCACGGCGCATTCCGCCAACCCAGAAAGAGAGACTCATCCGCTGGACGAGCGAGTCGGAGCCGGCACTCGCGAGGCGGCGAGGTCATCACAGCGAGATTGCGTCGCCAGGAGCGTAGGCCTTTCCGCTCGTCCGGCCCACGAGGTAGTCCAAGAGCGAGGGCGGCAGCCCACCACCCACGACGCGTCGCATCCCGAGGTTGTCCGTCGTGTACTCCTCGCCCTGCTGGATCGGCCGCACGGCCACCACGGAGCGCTGGTAGTCCCGCTTGTGGAGCAACTCCGACTCCGTCGGACGAACCGAGGAGGACCCGAGAGCGATCTCTGCGCCGCGGATCGACGCCACCCACGCGGCCAGATTCCCCGGCTCCTCGGAGAACCAGTGATCTGGTCCGGGGAGCCCATGGTCGAGCGTGAAGTGCTTCTCGAAGAAGCACGCGCCAAGCGCGACGGCGATCGAGGCGGCCAGCGATCCCTGTGTGTGGTCGGAGAAGCCGATCGGCACCGCAGGGAACGCGCCCCGCAGCGTCCCGATCCGGCGCAGATTGGTATCGGCGAGGGGCGTCGGGTACTGGGATGTGCAGACCAGCAGGACCACGGGGTACCCGTCCAGTGCACCGGCGACGTCGAGCGCGCGGTAGACCTCTCCGAGGTCGGACATCCCCGACGAAAGGATGAGGGGGAGTCCCGTCGTCGCGTAGCTGTGGATGAGAGGCAGGTTCGTGAGGTCGTCCGAGCCGACCTTGATCGCGGTGATGCCGAGCTCGAGAAGAAGGTCGAGGTCAGTCCGGTTCTGGGGCGTCGAGAGGAAGAGGATCCCTTCGTCGTCGCACTTCTGCCGGATCGCCCGCCACTCATCGGGTCGGAGCTGGTAGCGCCGGAACATCTCGAGCATGGACTCGGTGACGACCTGGCCCTGCGATCGATACGTGTAGGTCTGGCTCGCGTCAGCCACGAACTCGTCGGCCTTGAAGGTCTGGAACTTGACGGCGTCCGCGCCCGCCTGCTTTGCCGCCACGATCATCTCGAAGGCGCGTTCCACGCTCCCGTTGTGGTTTATCCCCACCTCGGCAACGGCGAAGCAGGGGTGAGCCGGCCCGACATCCCGCGAGCCGATCCGCACGTGGGTCATGCTCGACTCCTTTGTGTTGAGAACGTCTCGATCAGGGATCGAGCCGCCCGCCCTGCCCCCTTGCCGTCTACGAGTGCCGCCGCTCGAGAGGACATGCCACGCCGTAACGGTGCGTCGCCGAGCAGCGTCCGGACGGTCTGGGCCAGACCGCCGTGCCCCTCGTCCCGTGGCCGCACGGCCACCCGCTCCCTTTGGAGAGCCACTGCATTCTGCTCCTGGTCCGGCGAGAAGGACAGGACCACCATTGGGACCGCGAGGCAGGCAAGCTCCCAGCTGGTGGAGCCCCCCGCATTGACTGACACGTCCGCCCACGCCATGTGGTCCGGCACGTCGCGAGGGTCCTGGAGCACAGATAGCGAGTGCCGGGACCGACGCGGGATCTGAAGTCTCCTGCGAGCCAGGACGCGGATGTCCAGGTCCATCTCGACGGACTCCAGCTCGTCGAGCACGGACGCGGTCGCCTCGGCCACATCTCCGCCGCCGAGGGTCACGATCACGCGGCGATCGTCGGGGGCGAAGGTGCGAGACATCCGCTCCCGTGCGCGAGCGAACTCCGGGCGGAGCAAGGCGTATTCGGGCCCGGCGAGCGTCGGACGACCGTGCCGCGGCCTGGCGTGGTCCTCGGCTCCCAGGTTCTGGTTGAGGACCCAGTCGGCGGTCGCGAGGTCTCGCTCCCCGGTGTCGTCGACCACCCCGAGGCCCAGTCCGCTGCTCCGTAGGTCCGCGAAGTACGCCTCGTCCGCACCGTAGTGGTCGACTACGACCGCGGAGGCACCGGAGGCCGCGGCGGCCTCCCGGACGGCCGTAGCGTCCTCCGCGCCGAGTCGGTCGGAGACCGGCGCACTATGAGGAATCAACACAACAGGGAACCGCGCCGCCCGTACCGGCGCGACGAAAGTCTCGTCCAGCGCCCGCATCGCGAATGTCGGGCGCACGCCCTGCTCGCGAAGGGCCTCGGCCAGGCTGAGACACCGGGAGACGTGGCCGAAGCCGACCACGCCCGAGCCATCGCACCTGATCACGATGCCGTTCATCCCACCCCCGAGTTGATGGCCGCGATCTCCGGCCTCCGCGCGAGCAGCTCGAGGATCTCGGCCTTCCGGAAGACTCGCCCCGGGGCGTAGAGACTCTCGTACACCGATCGGACGAACTCAAGGTCCTCCGGGTAGTCCACCGTCCATCGCATCGCTGAGCGGTCGACGTCGTCATCGACGTTCTCGATCCGGAAGAGGGAGGGCTCCTCGTAAGCCAGCGTCGTGACGTGCTCCCGTAGGTAGGCCGTCGTGCTCAGGCGGGCCATGCGCTCCAAGGTGTCCATGGGCATGACCTCCACCGCGAGGCCCAAGGGGTACGACTGATGGAGCATGTTCGTGACGAAGTCCACTCGATCCCACATGTCGTCCATACGACGGACATGTTCGTCGATGACGTCGGGATCGATCAGCGGGCAGTCCGAAGTGACTCTCACCACGGTGTCTGCACCGGATGCCGCGGCCGCGCCAACGTAGCGCGTCAGGACGTCGTCCTCCGGGCCGCGGAACACTCCGACCCCGGCGTTCGAGGCCACGGACGCTACGCGATCGTCAGGTTCGCCTTCGGGTGAGGCGACGACGATCTGATCGATCCGCCGCGCCTCGCGAAGCCTCTCGATCATCAGGTCGAGCATCGTGCGCCCTGTCAGGACGTCGCGGAGAACCTTGCCCGGGAGCCGGGTGGAGCCGCTCCGCGCCTGCAGGATTAGGATGACGTTGCCCGTGTTCACGGCCCGTCCTTCGGTGGGTGGCTGCCGCCCATCACGCGGGATCGCTCCTCTCCCGGCCGGAGCGACGGGCCGGCCTCGTTGACGTTCCTGGCCTCGGTGGCCCGGACGTCACCCCACCACCTCCTCGATGGCCCTTGAGACGACCACGACGACGTACTCGACGTCGTCGTCGGTGAGGCCGGGGAAGATCGGGATGGACACAGACCGTGCCGAGAAGTCCTCGGCGATCGGGCACATCCCGCGGCGGTACCCAAGATCCTCGTAGTACGGGTGCAGGTGCACGGGAATGTAGTGCAGCTGGACGCCGAGACCCGCCGCGCGCAGGTGCTCGAAGAACGGGCGCCTGCGGGCGGGATCGCCCGCGACACGGAGCACGTACAGATGCCACGCGGGCTCGGCCCACGCGGGTACTGACGGTCGCATGACCGAGTCGAACGGCGCGAATGCATCCTGGTACCGCGTTGCGATGGCACGGCGACGTTCGATGAACCGGTCGAGCTTGCGGAGCTGACTGGACCCCAGTGCCGCCTGAAGGTCCGTCAGTCGGTAGTTGTAGCCGAGAGACTGCATTTCGTGGTGCCATGCACCATCGACCCGCCGTAGTCGCGCCGGGTCGCGGACGATGCCGTGCGAACGGAAGCCTCGGACCCGCTCCGCGAGATCTGGGTCGGCCGTGAGGACAGCTCCACCCTCGCCGGTGGTGATGACCTTGACGGGATGGAACGAGAGCGTTGTCGCGTCCGCGAGTGTTCCGACCGACCGGCCGCGGTATGTCGCGCCCAATGAGTGGGCCGCATCGGACAGCAGGGAAAGCCCGTGGCGTTGAGCGATCTCCCTCAGCGCGTCATAGTCGGCCGGCAGACCCGCGAAGTCAACGGCCACGATCGCCTTCGTCGCCGGCGTGATCGCTGCTTCGACCGCTCCCGGGTCGATGTTGCCGGTCGAAGGATTGACGTCGACGAAGACCGGGCGCGCACCGAGATAGAGCGCCGCGTTGGCGGTCGCCGCGAACGTCAGGGGAGACGTGATGATCTCATCGCCCGGTCCCAGCCCGATCGCCGCGTAGGCGGCGTGAAGCGCAGCCGTGCCCGAGCTGAGCACGACCGCGTGCGCCGCGCCGGTCACACGTTCGAGGTCGCGCTCAAACGCGGCCACGCGGGGACCGATGGTCAGGAAGTCAGAGCGGAGTGCCTGGACCACGGCATCGACATCGTCGTCGTCGAGCCGCTGACGGCCGTACGGGATCTGACGGTCAGGCATCCGCGATTTGCCGCAACTCCTCCACGGAGAGCCACCACGTGTTCGTGTCGCTGCTGTAGTGGAAGCCCTCGGGGACAGGTGTCGAGCCGGCCTCGACGGCATCCGCCCACCAGTCGGCATCCGGCTGGATGACGAAGTAGGTGCCCGCGTCCAGGGTCCGTCGGGCGTCGTCGGGACCGATCATCTGCTCGTGCAGCTTTTCGCCCGGACGGATGCCGACGATGTCGAGTCGGGCATCGGGCGCTATGGCTCGCGCCATGTCGACGACGCGCATGCTTGGAAGTTTCGGGACGAAGAGCTCCCCCCCCCGCATCCGGCCGAGCGAGTCGATGACGAACCCGACCCCTTGGTCAAGGGTGATCCAGAAACGCGTCATGCGCTCGTCCGTGATCGGCAGGACTTTGGTTGGCGCCAGGCGCCGGAACAGAGGAATCACGCTGCCCCGGCTGCCGGCGACGTTGCCGTAGCGGACCACCGCGAAACGAGTTGGCTTGGTGCCCGCATAGGCATTAGCAGCGACGAATAGCTTGTCGCTCACCAGCTTGGTGGCGCCGTACAGGTTGACCGGGCTCGACGCTTTGTCTGTGCTGAGGGCGATGACCCGTTCGACCTGACGGTCCAATGCCGCGTCGATCACGTTCTGGGCGCCGTTGATGTTCGTCTTGATGGCTTCGAAGGGGTTGTACTCGACTGCAGGGATCTGCTTCAGAGCAGCTGCGTGCACGACGACCTGGATGCCGTCGAACGCCCGCCAGAGCCGTTCAGGGTCTCGCACGTCCCCGAGGAAGAAGCGCACCCGTGGGTCGCCACCCAGCTCCTGGGCCATTTCGTACTGCTTCAGCTCGTCGCGCGAGAGAACGGCGATCCGCGCTGGATCGTGCTGCGCGAGGACGGCCTTCACAAAGCGGCGGCCGAAGGAGCCGGTTCCTCCCGTGATGAGAATCGACTTGCCCTTCAAGATGCTCACGCGACAGGCTCCAATGATTCCTCTCGTCTGCCTCAATCTGCCGCCACGGCTTGCTGCAGAGGCCTGCACGGCAGCCGTGGGAGCGTGGCTGCCCAGCGACAGGTTATGGGGTGCCTACGGTCAATGGTACCGGAGTGCTCTCGCCCTGCCGGCGTCGTCGGCCCGGTCTATATGCGGGCACGTGACGAGCACCCGCTTGTGGTCGGTCGATGCCCTTTCGCGCCGTGGCGCGGACGCGCGCCTGAATCGGAGTTGCCGTCCGCCTCAAGCACCGAACTGGGCGTCGTCGTCAGCAGGGGTCAGCGTCAGCGCCTCATGGAGGGAGTCATAACCCCCGGCCAAACGGAACCGCACGTAGTTGCGGAAGTCGGCTCCCTGCGGCCATTTCGCCCACCGGCGATCCCCGAGCAGGCGCTTGCCGGATGACCTGAGGATGGAGTACCAGATCAGGGCCTCGGCCCACCGGCCCAGCGCCACCCTGATGTCTGGATGCGCACGGAGACCCTCAACGAGCCACACGCGATCCAGCCACGCCGCGCCGGTCCGTCCGTTCACGGCCGTGGCCGAGCGTGAATGGACGCGAATCGTCACGAGCGGATCGGGCACGAAGCCGACGTCGTGGAAGAAGGCCATCCGGAGCCACATCTCGAGGTCGGCGACCTGACGCAGTCGGGCATTGAACAACCCAACGTCCTGAAGGGCCCGCCGACGGATCATCACGGCCGTCGGCTCTCCCATCCAGCAGCCCCGGAACCGATCACTCCGCATGCGGTCGAACATGGCGCGCCCGTCATTCACCTGGGCGAGCGGTCCGAACGGCGTGTGGAGGATCCCAAACCGTTCCTTCCAGAGGAGCGCATCCGGATCATCGGGGTCGTCGAGCAGGATCTCGCGGGGTGAGAAGATCAGGCCCGCCGCGGGGTGCGCCTCCATCACCTCCACCATCCGTCCGACGCACGCGGGAGCGAGCCTGTCATCCTGCATGAGGAGCTTCACGTAGTCGCCGGTTGACGCTCGCACGCAACGGTTCCAGTTCCGCGCCATTCCGACCCTGACCGCGTTCGAGAGCACCCGGACGCGCGGGTCTCCAAACGTTCGAGCCATGGCCACCGTCTCGTCGGACGACGCATCGTCGCAGATGATGATCTCGAGGCGCTGGTAGTCTTGCGCCAGCGCCGACTCGATCGCCTCGCCGATCCAAGGAGCGCCGTTGTACGTCGGGATGCAGATTGAAACGAGCGGCGAGCCGTCTCGCGCAGGGCTTCTGGTCGCGGTGCGCATGATCGTCATGCCCATTGCCCGCCGGCCCTTCTCCGCGCTCCGGGCAACCACTCGAGACGTTCCAACATTCGACGCGATTGTCGCATCTTTAGGCGAGTAGACCGTGACGGTGCGTGAGCTTGTTCCGG
>Ga0182021_10007185_pt1 | contig 13184 bp, 12 predicted proteins | sample 612E3MmetaG_FD_120493 | JGI IMG/M metagenome (GOLD analysis project Ga0182021, IMG submission 120493) | Permafrost microbial communities from Stordalen Mire, Sweden - 612E3M metaG (Illumina Assembly) | ecosystem: Environmental > Terrestrial > Soil > Wetlands > Permafrost | place: Sweden... | reverse complement strand
TCCCTGTGAATGTCATCTCATTTAATCCGGGAAAAAACTGAAAAATAACATTACAGGATTTCTACCAGCACGGGCTGGTCGATCTTTAAGCCGAGCAGGCTGGAGGCTTTTCCCTGGTTGATGGCAATCTCAAGATGGCCGGAGGAGCTGAATAAGGCCAGCATCTCCCCATCCACAACATCTTTGTAGGATTTGCTAAGCTCGTTTATACGGTAGGTAGCTGAACGAAAAAGGATGGCGAATTTTTTTCCTTTCACCACCGACCGGAAAAATGGTTCGGTAATGTTGGTAAAGACATTTTCGTAGTTATCAATATAGATGACTTTGCCTTTTATCAGATTGCCATCGATGATTGGCTTGAATGAAAGGCGCTGCACCAGTGTCTTTTTGGGGTGACCCAATTCTTCAATGGGTTTCCCTTCGGCAATGTGACAGGCTACTTTGACAAACACATCCCTGGAAGGAAACGTAAAGTAATCGGTGTCCTGGATGATATCAAGGTCGATTATTTTTTCCGGAAGTTCATCGAAGATCAGGGAAAAGATCCCGTTATCGGCACCTATGAAATAATGACCGTCGTGAACGACCAGGGTATGAGGGTTCTCGATCGATGCCTCACTGTTAATGCCGAGAATGTGAATGGAACCTTCGGGATAATTTTTATAAAAGTTCCGGATGATAAAGGCCGCCTGATTCAGGTCAAAAGCCGGGATGTCATGACATATATCCACAACCTGTACGCCCGGAAGAAGCCGATAAATTGCACCTTTGACGGCACCCAGATAATGATCTTTTAATCCCCAGTCGCTGGTTAGCGTAATGATTGCCATGAACGAAAAAATGCTGTACTTTTGTCTTTCAAAATTAGTAATTAAATTCACTTCATGAGTGAAAAAATTATCGGCATAGGATCGCATCATCCTTTGGACCTATTCGGGGCGAACGATCAGAACCTCGACCGCATCAGGAAATCATTTCCAAAACTGAAGATAATCTCCCGCGACAATACGGTAAAAGCGATTGGCGAAGAAGCTGAACTGCTGGTGTTTGAACAGAAGTTCAGCCTGCTGTTGCTACACCTTGAAAAATTCGGAAAACTGACCTCTTCCGACCTGCAGCAAATTCTTGACCCTGCTTGGGAACCGGAAGAGGAGTCCGGCCTGCATCATGCCGGTATTCTTGTACATGGGAAAAACGGCATGCTCATCCGTGCCCGGACTGTCAACCAGCGAAACCTGGTGAAAAGCGTGGAAGAAAATGATCTTATTTTCGCCATAGGACCTGCCGGTACTGGTAAGACATACACAGCCGTCGCCCTGGCAGTGAGAGCACTAAAAAACAAAGAGATCCAGCGGATCATCCTGACCCGGCCCGCTGTGGAAGCAGGAGAAAACCTGGGATTTCTGCCCGGCGACCTGAAGGAAAAACTGGATCCTTATCTCCAGCCGCTCTATGATGCGTTGAAAGATATGCTGCCACCCCAAAAACTCCTTTCTTACATTGAAGACGGCACCATCGAGATCGCCCCGCTGGCATTTATGCGTGGGCGTACCCTCAACAATGCTTTCGCCATCCTCGATGAAGCACAGAATACTACACCCAACCAGTTAAAGATGTTCCTCACCCGCATGGGGACCGCTGCCAAATTCATTGTTACGGGAGACATCACCCAGATCGACCTGCCGAAACATCAAAGCTCGGGGCTGGTCCATTCCCAGAATATCCTAGCTGGAATCCCCGGTATCGGCTTTGTTTACCTTGACAAGCAGGACATCATCCGGCACAAGCTGGTTATTAAGGTCATAGAAGCGTATGGGAAGGAGAATTGATGATTGATAATTGATAATTTAAAAATCTTAATCAAAAATCGTAAATCGGAATTGCTTTATAACTTTTTAACTTTACAAACTTTATAACTTTCAAACTCACCTTTATGTCAAACGTTATTGTAAAAACTGACTTTAACTTTCCCGGCCAGAATCACAAATATGTTGGTAAGGTCAGGGATGTGTATACCCTCGAAGATAAATACCTTATCATGGTGGCTACCGACCGGATATCCGCATTTGACGTGGTATTGCCCAAAGGAATCCCTTACAAGGGCCAGGTGCTGAACCAGATCGCCTCCCGTTTTCTCGATGCAACAGCCGATATCTGCCCGAACTGGAAGATCGCCACACCTGACCCCATGGTTACCATCGGAAGGTATTGCAAACCCTTCCCGGTGGAGATGATCATTCGCGGTTACCTGACCGGAAGTTCCTGGCGATCCTATAAAAGCGGGAAAAGGGAGATCTGCGGTGTTACAATTCCCGACGGGATGAAGGAACATCAGCGGTTTTCTGAACCCATCGTCACCCCTACCACCAAGGCAGTTGAAGGACATGATGAAGACATCTCAAAAGAGGAGATCATCCGCTCGGGACTTGTTTCCAGGGAAGATTACGAGTTGATGGAAAAATACACGATTGCCCTGTTTAAGCGCGGAACCGAAATGGCTGCACAAAAAGGGTTGATACTGGTGGATACCAAGTACGAATTTGGCAAAGCCGAGGGCACGATTTACCTGATCGATGAGATCCATACTCCTGATTCATCAAGGTATTTCTATAAAGAAGGATATGAAGAACGCCAGGCAAAAGGAGAACAGCAGAAACAGCTTTCGAAGGAGTTTGTGCGCGAGTGGCTCATGGCCAATGGGTTCCAGGGGCAGGCAGGCCAGCAGGTTCCGGAAATGACTGAATCGTGGGTAAACCAGATCTCCGACCGCTATATCGAACTTTATGAGAATATTATCGGGGAAAAGTTTGTCAGGTCAGATGTTTCAAATGTTCTTTCAAGGGTAGAATTGAACGTTAAACAATGGATAATTGACAATAAATGATATTTCCGTAAAAAAATAATTATCCATTATCAATTTTCAATTATCAATTAAAAATGATTCCCTTCAGCCCCCCAAGAATAGACCAGAAAATCATCGACGCAGTGAATGAAACACTTCGTTCAGGATGGATCACAACCGGGCCGAAAACAAAATTGTTTGAGAAGAGCCTTACTAAATTCAGCGGCCAAAAGGCGACCCTGTGCGTCAGCTCGGCCACTGCCGGCCTTGAACTGATGCTTCGGTGGTTCGGGATTGGCGGAGGAGATGAAGTGATCGTTCCTGCTTATACCTATGCAGCCACTGCCAATGTGGTTGTACATTGCGGCGCTAAAGTGGTTTTTGTGGATTCGGATGAGGATTTTCTTGTGTCGCTGAAAGCCATCGAACAAGCCATAACCCCAAAGACAAAGGTCATCATCCCTGTGGATGTTGCCGGTTTTCCCTGTGATTATGACGGGATTCATGCGCTGGTCAGCCGGCCGGATATCCAGAAACAATTTCATCCCTCAACCAAAGAACAGGAAATGCTGAACCGGATCCTCGTTTTATCCGATGCAGCGCATTCCGTCGGGGCATGGTACAAGGGAAAAAGAGCCGGAAGTCTCAGCGAAATCACAGTTTTTTCATTTCATGCAGTGAAAAACCTCACCACTGCCGAAGGAGGAGCTGTCTGCCTGAATCTCCCCGAACCCTTTGATAATACTGCAATTTACCAGGCCCTGAATGTGAAATCCCTTCACGGGCAAACCAAAGATGCTTTGGCGAAGTCACAAGCCGGAAGCTGGCGATACGACATCATAGAACCGGGCTACAAATGCAATATGACCGATATCCAGGCTTCGATAGGACTTGTGGAACTGGAGCGTTACGATACCGACATGCTGGTGCGGAGAAAACAGATCTTCGATGCTTATAAAGAAGCCTTTTCGACCTATGATTGGGCGCAGGTTCCGGTTTATAAGACCCACGACAGGCAATCTTCTTATCATGTTTTCCTCTTGCGGATAAAAGGAATTACAGAAGCACAGCGAGACCTGGTTATCCGGGAGATCTTTCGCCGGGAAGTTTCGGTGAATGTTCATTTTTTGCCCTTGCCGATGATGACCTGGTATAAAAAGGCCGGGTATTCCATTTCTGATTATCCTGTTGCTTATGACAACTATTCACGGGAGATCAGCCTTCCGGTTTACTATGACCTGAGCGATGATATGGTAAAAACCGTGATTAAGGCAGTTGTCATGGCAGTTGAGAAGGTAGTTATTCAGAGATCTTAGCGTCTTAACGGTGAGTTTTTGACTGTGAAGACGCATAAAAAAGCGATGATGATCCGTTTATTCGATGTAATTTTTTCACTTCTCGGATTGATCCTCCTGTTTCCGTTATTGTTAATCATCGGAATTGTCATTGGAATCGATTCCCGCGGGGGAATCTTCTATATCCAGGAGAGGGTGGGAAAAAACAACAGGAATTTCCGACTGGTCAAATTCAGGACGATGTGTTCAGGGTCACACAAACAGGGCGGACTTACCATCGGAGCCCGCGATTCCAGGATCACCCGCCCGGGATTCTTTCTCCGGAAATACAAACTGGATGAATTGCCTCAACTGATCAATGTGCTTTGTGGAGAGATGAGCCTGGTGGGGCCACGGCCGGAGTTGCGCAAATATGTAGAATTCTATTCTGAAGAACAAAAAAAAGTACTGGCTTTCAAGCCGGGAATAACCGACATTGCCTCTCTGGAATACTTTGACGAAAGTGAGATACTGGGTAATTCAGAAAATCCTGAGAGAACGTATATCGAAAAAATAATGCCTGCAAAACTGGAACTGAACCGGAAATTCCTGGAAAATCCCCGGCTTGGGAATTACTTCCGGATCATCGGGCAAACCATAAAGAAAATTTCCCGGTAGAAAATTCCTTTAACAAGGGTCAGTGAATCACGACCATCTTCCGTGTCATCATCGCATCCCCCGTTTGAAGTGTATAAAAATAAATTCCCGGACGATACAAACCGGCATCAAAGGTTATTGCGTGCTTTCCTTTTTTCATCTTACCATCCACCAGTATCGTTACCAGATTTCCGCCGCTGTCAAATACTTTCAACGTGATATTCTCATCGTTCCCTTTTATTTCGATGGGAATGGAGGTAGTGTTCTGGAAAGGGTTCGGCATATTTTGTCCCAGTATAGAAGGATCCATTGTAAGCTGCTGAACCGCATTGGGGCTTCCTGCTTCCACCCAGGCCGTATAGATCAGGCTGGCGAGCGACCAGGAAGCGTTTTTGAACAAGGCTGTTGTAAAAGTACCGGTTTGGTCCCATAAAGCCTGGTAATAAGCAGATGAATTGTTATTCCCGGCAATGGATTGGGCATAATCGTCAGCCAGAAGAATGCTGTCAAGAAACACATAGTCGTGATAGAGGTAGGTAAAAATGAACCCGGGAACATCGTCGATAAACTGCGCGGTATCATCTGAATAAATAATGTTGCTGTTGTAAGTGCCGATCATGTGTGTTTCATACCGTGAATGGATCCCGTTCTGGCTGGAAGTTTGTCCGTCATAATTCTTGGTGATGTGCAGCGGCTGATGGCCATCGCCGACGTAATGACCGAGGTCAGCAGCAAAAAGGGATGCTTTGCTGAAGTCGTTGCGTTGAAAACAGGCCTTGACCGAATCAAAGGTGGCGATGGTTGCCCAGGGAAGGATGCCGTTATCCATTAAAAATGAGTAACCATATATGTTTTTCACAGAATCCTCCGACATCGGAATCTTTCCGTAAAGGATAAAATCATTGTAATTATCGATATCGATGTAATGTTTGGGAGCTTCAGTGTTATCCCATTGTTTCCGGTCATCAGCGTCTGAAGCATGATCCGCCAGGATAGTGGTCCATGAAGCTCGCAGGAAGTTCAGGCCCGGAGGGAAAGAGGCAGGCGCATGCTGATTAATCTTCCGGTGACCGACCGATCCCCAGCTGGAAAGAATGAGCCAAAGTGAAAGTGCAATTATTGTGAAAGTGATATTGGAAATTTTTTTCATCCGTTAATAAATGTTTTTAATGGTCAGATTGAATACCCGTTTATTATCATTCACGTTCTGTATGAAATGTGACTGCATGGGTATTTCATGCAGTTTTTTCGGTTAATTTCAGTAATCTTTCAAGGTCCCTGATCTTGTCGGGATACCCAAGCTGGGTATAACTGTAGATAAGGTTCCCGATGAGCCTTTTTATAATATCGATGTTGGAACAAGGTGCAAAATAAGATCTGTCGGGATTTATTTTCAACTGCTGGATAAACAGATCGATCTCTCTCTTTGTAAAAACGGCGCCTTTATTGAAGGGATTGATATAGAACAGAACATCATCCATGGAAGGCACATCAGCCGCCAATTCTGAAACATAAGCCAGGATGAAATGCTGAGGAAGGTTGACGCCGTAAACCGGGATATTCAGTTTTTGCGCTATGATAACATAGAGCATCCCGAGTGAAAGAGCACTTCCCTTGCGCGTTTCCAGGAATGTGTTCAGGTAAAAATTCTGAGGGGCATGAAGATTGATCTTGTTCCCGTCGAAATTATGAACATGGTATATGATGTGGTTCAAAACTTTAATGTTTTCCAGGGCCGTGAGATTGTCGTTCAGCTCGAGCCATGCATCCATTTTCATCTGTTCCACCCGGATGGTAAGGGTTTCCTCGCTGAGTTCGGGATACTGGCTGCGGGTCACCAGCAAATACCCTTTCAGCAGGTCGGAGGAAGAGGTATTGATCCAGTTTGTAAATTCGGCATGCAACTCTTCCAGCTGAATATCCCGGATAATCTCTCCTGCGCGTTCCTGTATGAAGGTATCAAAGGAAACCTCCAGGGTTTTTTCCAGGTAAGGAACGGCTTCATTGCCGTAGGAATGTATCTTCTCACGGATTGAATCAAATACCTTTTCATCCGGTTCATCAAGCAGGTGTAGCAATGCATTCAATTCTTTATTTTCAAGAGAAGCAACCATTCTGATTTTATATTTCCAATCCGGGAAGATTAATTCCCCAATAAAAAAATTAATTTGTAAGTCTTTCCAGTACCAGGTCGATGAGTTTTCCAATCAGCATTTTATGGTCGGGGCAAGTTTCATTGGTGGCGCGGTTGGCGATTAATGCACAAACGGTCATCACCCGGTGCCCCAGCAGACTGCCCAGTCCGTACAGTGCCGAAGTTTCCATCTCAAAATTGATGATCCTTTCATCCTGATAGCGGAAGGACCGGATCTTATCGTTCAGTTCAGGATCTGCCAGCCCGAGGCGCAAAACCCTTCCCTGTGGCCCGTAAAATCCGGGTGCTGTAGCAGTGATTCCTTTGACAGTCCCTTTTTCAAATTTCCGGATCAGCTCTTCCGATCCTTTTACGAAGTAAGGTTTGGAAAGATTTTCGTTCCAGTTTGTATGTTTCATAAAGGCCCTTGACATTTGAAGGTCGAGGGTATCGGATCCGCTGTCATAATAATGCAGCAGGTTGTCGAGTCCCAATCCATAGGTAGAAAGGGCAAAAGAGCCTACCGGGACGTCGGCCTGGATGGATCCAGATGTTCCGATCCGGATCACGGTCAGGGTTTTATGATCGGGCATAACCTGGCGGGATGAAAGGTTGATGTTGGCCAGGGCATCCAGTTCATTCATCACGATGTCGATGTTATCCGTTCCGATACCGGTGGAAAGAACAGTGATCCTCTTCCCTCTCAGCTTTCCCGTGTGGGTGTTAAATTCACGGTTGCTGATCCGGCATTCAACCGTATCAAAACGATTTGAAATTATTGCGACCCTGTCCGGATCACCAACAATGATAATCGTATCGGCCAGTTGTTCGGGCTGAAGTGCCAGGTGATAAATCGATCCGTCTTCACAGGTTAAAAGATCTGCATTTTTGATGACCGGCATCATGATTAATTTTATGCAAATTTACGAATAATATCCATAGGGAAATCAAGCAAATTATTGATTGAAGAATGGTTTTGAATTTGGTTGGAAAAGGACCAAATGATAATGTAAATTGAAAATAGTTGAAGCACGTGGAAGGCAAATATATTTACGATTGGACGATTTACAATTAACGAATAAATTGTTTGATTGACGATCCAGGATTAATACTGGGATAATCGAAAATAAACAAATCGTAAATTCAATCGAAACTCAAAAATCGTGAAATCGTAAGTTAAAACCTCTCCCAATCAACTCAAAACAGGATACCCGGAAAAGCATATTAACCCTGTTCATTCCTTAATTTCTTTAATTTTGTCAGATGAAAACTGAAATTATCAATATCGGCGATGAATTGCTGATCGGGCAGGTAGTCAACACCAATGCTTCATGGATGTCGGAACAACTGAACCTGGCAGGATTCCCGGTATCCCGTGTAACGATCATTCCCGACGACCCGCTGCGTATACTGGATGCCTTGAAGGAATCAGGGAGACGATCGGATCTTATCCTCCTCACCGGTGGGTTGGGCCCAACAAAGGATGACCTCACAAAAGATACACTCTGCAAGTATTTCCAGACAAAGCTGATATTTGACCCGGTCACGTTTCAAACCATCGAAAAATTTTTCAAGTCAAGAGGGTTTCCGATGACAGAAATCAACCGCAAGCAGTCCGAGATCCCTGAAAACTGTATTGCGATCCCCAATGCAATCGGAACCGCTCCCGGAATGTGGTTCGAGGAAGAGACAGCGGGTAAAGGGGAAAAACATATTTTCGTTTCCATGCCCGGGGTTCCTTTCGAGATGAAAGCAATGCTCATCAACGAGTTGATCCCCCGGTTCAAACAGTATTTTCAGCCGGTTACCGTTCTTCATCATACGCTCCTGACCCAGGGAATCGGGGAATCATTTTTATCCGACCGGCTGGAAGATTGGGAAATCCATCTCCCGGCAAATCTGCACCTGGCCTATCTCCCCCAACCCGGCATCGTCAGGCTCAGGCTAACCGGACAAGGTGAAGATGAACCGCGACTGCAAAAGCAGATGGATGAAGAAATTGCTAAGTTGAGATCCCTGATACCAGATTTTGTTTTTGGAGAAGGAGATACAACCCTGGAGGCAGTCGTCGGGAATCTGCTGAAGGAAAAGGGAAGTACGCTCACAACGGCCGAAAGCTGCACAGGCGGGTATATTGCGCACCTGGTCACGAGCATACCGGGAAGTTCAGCCTGGTACAAAGGAAGCATTATCGCCTATTCCAATGAAATCAAAATGAAAGAATTGGGAGTAAGTGAAAAGGCGCTTTTGGAAAGCGGTGCTGTGAGTGAAGAAGTGGTAAAGCAGATGGCCATGAATGTGCGGGTGCGACTTGGCAGTGATTATTCCATTGCCGTTTCCGGCATTGCCGGTCCCGACGGAGGCACGAAGGACAAGCCGGTAGGGCTGGCCTGGATCGCGATTGCCGGGCCATCAGGAGTTCAGGCAAATAAATATCTATTCGGCGATAACCGGGAACGCAACATCCGGCGGGCCGCGCTCCAGGCACTTAACCTGCTTCGGAAAACAATTCTTTGATGCTGGATGCTGGATGTGTGGGTTTTTGGTTCAGGGTTGTTCCGCCTGTCCGCCTGTTTAACACCATTATTCCACCATCTCCAAACTAAAAAATACTTTTCTCTTTGTAAATCCAAATATTTTTCCGAATTTTGCACTCCGTTTTAAAATAGCATCATAAATCATATACCATGTCAAGAGTTTGCCAAATAACAGGTAAAGCAGTAATGGGAGGAAACACGGTTTCCCATTCCAATATTAAAACCAAAAGGAAATTTTATCCCAACCTGCAAACAAAGAAATTTTATATCCCTGAAGAAGACAAGTACATCACTATTAAAGTCTCGGCACAGGGAATCCGTACCATCAACAAGAAAGGAATCTCAGCCTGCCTGAAAGATGCACGCGCAAAAGGTTTTCTCACCAAATAAAGAGATCCACTCCTCTGGTAAATGCTGTTACACCTTGTAGCAGCATTTTTTTTATCCTTTGGAGAAGAAATAAAAACTGTGTATTTTCGTTTTTTATGCGTGATCCCAAAGAGTTATCCTCCAGAAATTTCAATGGAATGAAGAAAACGGCTGCCGAAATCCTTACCTTTTTCCTGTTACTTTTTCTACCCAACCTCCTTAATGCACAGGAAAACAACGAAAAACTCGTCCAATTTTCAGGTATTACCATTACCGTCGACAGCCTTACTGCTGTTCCCTATACCAAGATCACGATCAGAAATACGAACCGGGGAACCACCAGCGATGTCCTGGGATATTTTTCCTTCGTCGCACATAAAAACGATACCATCCTGTTCCATGCCCTGGGTTACAAACCGGCTTCCTTTATCATCCCGGATACCATCACAAAGTCGAGGTACTCTCTCATCCAGCTGATGACCGGCGACACGCTTACGCTGCCTGCAGCCTATATTTTCCCCTGGCCGACGCTGGAAGACTTCAAGCGTGCATTTATCAATGCCAAAGTACCGGATGACGATCTTGAACGTGCCCGGAAAAACCTGGATCCGGATCAGATCATGATCAGCGCAAAAAATTACCCGATGGATGGAAGGATGAACTACAATAACTACATTGAGAATCAAACCAGCAAATTATATTACTTCGGTCAACAGCAGCCGTTCAATATTTTCAACCCGTTTGCCTGGGCAAAATTCATCAAGGCCTGGAAGGATGGTGAATTCAAAAGGAAAAAAGACAAACCAACTTCCAACGAGTGAGCCGTCCTTTGAGAAAGATCGTTCTTCATATCGTCTCCGTTTTCTTATGGCTCGCCGCGATGAGCGTCTCTGCCCAGCCAACAGCCAAGGTGTTTGGGCGCATCACCGACGCAGACCAACAGGGGATCGTGAATGCGAACATCACCCTTGCCGGCATCCCCGGGGGAACGACATCCGATAAAAAAGGAAATTTTGAACTTCCGGTTCCTGCAGGGAAAAAGATCACCGTCGTCTTTACTTATATAGGGTTTGAAACGGAAACCCTTGAACTTGTATTAAAACCGGGCGAACGGAAAGAGATTCATCAAACGCTGAACCAAACGGCCACATCGCTGCCTTCCATCAAGGTGAAAGATCAGCAGCTGCGAACCAATACTTTCAACCGAATCGATCCCAAAAGCATTACACTTATTCCTTCCGCCAATGCCGGTATCGAAGACCTCATCAAGACCATGCCCGGGGTCTCTTCGCGGAATGAACTCAGTTCAACCTATTCGGTAAGAGGTGGAAACTATGATGAAAACCTGGTTTATGTCAACGATATAGAGGTCTACCGACCTTTCCTGATCCGTTCGGGACAGCAGGAAGGACTGAGTTTCCTCAATCCCGATCTGGTTTCTTCCATTTCCTTTTCGGCCGGAGGTTTCGATGCAAAATACGGGGATAAGATGTCGTCGGTACTGGATATCAAGTACAAACGGCCCACCTCCTTTGCGGGCTCATTTGACATCAGCCTGCTGGGGGCCAATGCACACCTGGAAGGAACGATCGCAAAAAAATTCTCCTACCTCATAGGAGCACGGTACAAATCCAATTCCTACTTCCTGAAAGGGCTCGATACCAAAGGCGATTACAAACCCAAATATTTTGATTTCCAGGCATTGCTTAATTATGAGATCAGCAAAAAATGGGAAATCTCCGCCTTTGGAACCTATTCGAACAACTCCTTCAAGCTGATCCCTCAAACGCGAGAAACCAGTTTCGGGACTGTCGGCGAGGCTTATAAACTCACCATATTCTTCGACGGGCAGGAGGTTGACAGTTACCAGAACTGGCTTGGCGCAATAACTGCGACCTATAAGCCAACCCCGGAGTTACGGCTGAAATTCACTGCATCCGGTTACCAGACCTTCGAAAATGAAACCTATGATATCTCTGCCGAATACTGGCTCGGGAAACTCGAAGTCAACCAGGGCAGCAACAATGTCGGGCAGGTGACCGAAGCGCTGGGGGTAGGGGCTTTTCTGAACCATGCGCGGAATTCGCTAGAAGGGACCGTGTTAAATCTCGAACACAGGGGTACCTATGAGAAGAAGAATAGCCTGACCCTATGGGGCATCAAATACCAGCATGAGTTTTTTCATTATGTTGTCAATGAATGGGAGATGCAGGATTCGGCCGGCTATTCCTTACCACGGCCGCTTGATTCGCTTGGTTACCAAAATCCACCCCATGACTCCCTCCTGCTGTTTGACGCCATTAAAAACAAGAGCCAGGAAGAGTCGAACCGATATTCGGCATTTCTTCAGAATACCTGGACCTTTAAAAACGAAAAGAATGATGTGGCCCTTACAGCCGGGTTGCGTTCGATGTACTGGGATTATAACCGTCAGATCCTGCTGGATCCGAGGGTAAATATTTCCTTTCAACCGCACTGGAAGGATGAAGTTGTTTTTCGTGTTTCGGGCGGATATTATTCCCAGCCGCCTTCCTTCCGCGAACTGACCGACCTGAGGGGCAATATTGTTGCAGGACTGAAAGCGCAGCGGGCAATTCAGGTTGTGGCAGGAAGCGATCTATACTTCTATGCATGGGGACGTCCTTTCAAATTCGTCGGAGAAGCTTTTTACAAATACATCAATAACCTCATCCCCTATTCCATCGATAACCTGAAGATACGCTATTACGGCACGAACGATGCATTCGGGTATGCTACCGGCGTCGACTTCAGGGTAAACGGGGAATTTGTGAAAGGAATTGAAAGCTGGGCCAGCCTGTCGATCATGAAGACCGAAGAGAACATCAACGGCGACTGGATACCACGCCCTACCGACCAGCGGGTGAACCTCAGCATCTTTTTCCAGGATTATATTCCGCATTATCCTTCCTGGCGTATGAACCTGACACTTTTTTATGGCACCGGCCTGCCTTTCGGTCCGCCGAATGCTCCCAAGAACCAGCAAACCCTGCGCATCCCTCCTTACCGGCGTGTGGATATCGGTTTATCGAAACAAATTATCGGGAGTAATACAACATTTTCGAAAAAGAATCCTTTCCGGGTCTTTCATTCAATGTGGATTTCGCTGGAAGTATTCAACCTGCTGCAAATCAGTAATACCGTTTCCTACCTGTGGATCACCGACATCAATAACCGCCAGTATGCCGTTCCGAATTACCTAACCCCGAGGCAATTCAACCTGAAGTTCCAGGCAGCATTCTGAAACACGTGACGCGTGACACATCGTGTGTGATTGAAGATTATATAAGGAAGAATCTTATTCGAAAGCTTTCAGCGAAACCCGGATGATCTCAACAGCTTCCCTTACCTGT
>Ga0182021_10007183_pt1 | contig 13187 bp, 8 predicted proteins | sample 612E3MmetaG_FD_120493 | JGI IMG/M metagenome (GOLD analysis project Ga0182021, IMG submission 120493) | Permafrost microbial communities from Stordalen Mire, Sweden - 612E3M metaG (Illumina Assembly) | ecosystem: Environmental > Terrestrial > Soil > Wetlands > Permafrost | place: Sweden... | reverse complement strand
CAGCCGGTATCAGGTCAGTTATATTCACATTGCTAACCGTGTCGGGTCCGGCGTTACTAACATTCAAAGTAAAGCTAGTAACATCACCCACATTCACACTAGACAAATTAGGAGTGTTAGTTACCGTTACAACTGCTAGTTTATTAACTGTTAAATTGTTGTTTCCGGTGCTGTTGGTGTAAGTATTGTCTCCTGTGAAGGTGGCGTTGATGGTATATGTTCCGCTGTTTTGTGTAATCGTGTAAGTATAAGTAGCCACACCACTACCATTAGTGACTCCACTACCCACAGAAACACCATTCACATAAAAGTTAACTGTTTCACCACTCACGGGTTGACTGTTGGTTAATGTTGCGGTTAAACTAACACTACTGCCTTTGTAGCCAGATACCGGGCTCACCGATAATGTGGTGGGTATGGTGTTGACAGTTAAATTACCAGTTCCATTACTTAATTGGTAAGTGCTGTTCCCATTATATTTAGCGTTAATAGGATAAGTTCCCCGAGTTAAGGTCATCGGCATTGTATACGCATATGTGGCAATTCCATTCGAGTTGGTGGTTCCAGATCCCACTGGAGTGGTCCCGTTGTTTACATGGAAGTTAACAGTTGCTCCTATCACAGGATTATTGTTATTATCAGTTAAAGTAGCCGATAAGTTCACCGTGCTGCCGACGATACCCGTTGAATTATTCACAGTTAGATTAGTTGGTATGAGTGTATAAACAGATGCTAAGCTAGTGACAGTTTGGTTATCATATTCGTTTTGATAGAATCGAGTTGCATTATTAGTGGTATAAAGTCCAGCCATACCACTAGAAGCGGTTCCCGTTATGGTTAAGGTTGCAGTTGCACCGCTTGCGAGACTTGGTATAGTCCAAACTCCCTTGTAGTAAGTGGTTCCAGTTGAATTAGTATAGGTTATTACTCCGCTTAATCCCGTAGGTGCCGTGTCACTGATCATTATACCGGTGGCTGTGGTTGATCCCGTGTTGGTGGCAGTAACAATATAAGTTACAGTATTGCCCACGTTAACAGGACTGTTAACTGTTTGAGTTAATGTTATGTTAGCTGTATTACCGTAATTAATTATTGATGTGCCTGAAACTATGTAGGGTAAAAATGTTAAAGCTACTAAGTTTTGTAGTGGTTGAGTAGGGTTATCGTATAATAAATTACCATAATTACCCGAAACATAACCGGTTACACTGATACTAATATTATTACCCGCGGGAGTTAATGTTACATTTAATTTACCATTTGAATCTGTAGTACCCTGAGTGATGTTTAAACTTCCACTAGTAGTGCTAAAGTTAACGATTACACCAGGTAGAGGATTGCCATTCTGGTCATATACAGTTGCAGTTATATTCTCAGGTTGCCCGTTAGGATAATTAGTAATAGTAGGATTTAATGAGATATTTTTAGGATATAACATATCCTGAGCGGCGTTAATTATCTGCCAAGCCCGATTATATACATCTGCCCCATAAGTTGTGGAATAACCATCATAAGGAGTTGTAACATTATCAGTCATGAATTGATATCGTGATGTGGTGCTTCCATTGTATTTTCCGTATGGTGCAGAGGTAAAGTACCATATAGCGCATTGAATAGCTGCTCCTTCAGTACTGTTTGTTAATGAATAATTCTTAATTATATAAGTAACTTTATCCCAATCCACCTGACTTGATAAATTACCTTGTGTTCCGGGTAATGGTCCATTAACCCATAATGAATTGCCCTGACTAATTTCAGTATAAAGGTCAATACAATAAGCATAATAAGTAGTACCACCAATATTCATGTTTAAAGCACCGGCAAAATTATATCTACTATAAAAAGGCAGATATATATCGCTACCCATGTAGTTACTCGTATAAGTGGCTGTAAGGGCGTTTAATGTGAAGTTTCCTGTACCATAATAATTAGGATCTCCAGGGATATTAGTGCTGTTGCTCACAGTCACGGTCTGTGTTACGTTGATACATCCCGGGTAACTTGCAGTTACATAAAAACTAGTATTAGTGCTATAAAAATTTAAAGTGTAATATCCATTTTGATTAGTAGTGGTAGTGGCTAGAGTTCTACCCGTCGTTGAATTAACGGTTATAGTTGCATTAACTAATGGCCTTGTACCATAATCGTTTATAGATACGGTTCCATTAATTATAGGATCTCCAGCATGCTCCGTTGTAGTGTTAACCGTTGTCTGGTTAGAATTCAGGGTTGCTGCTGATGATGTTCCACTAATAATAATTGCAAAAGCAAAAAACATTAAAACGAATACAACATTTCTTTTAATATTATTATTATTCATTTTCCCTCCCCTTACGATATTATGATATTTTTTTTTATTTTGAAAAAAATTAGTTAAATTGAAATAAAATTTTCACATAGTAGTATGTAATAACGTGATTAATATTTAAACTTTTTCCCAAATTAATATAGTATTGTGATGTTTGTCACCAAAAAGCTTCGCAGTATAGATTAATGAAAAATTCACTTAGGGAAAACTTAGAATAAAAGAAGAAATGATTTTAATATCCTAAAAAAATCAGGAGTGGATAAATTCAAAAAAATTAGGTTCAATAGTATTGAAATGGAAGTACTATCAGGTAATTATTTCATTAACTAGAGTAGGAGTTTAACGTTCTATAAAAAGGATATTAAAATTTAATTATATTAATATGAATTATTAACTTAATTCTATTTTTTTCCTATATTCTAACAGTAAATAAGTAAAGTAAAAAATCTTACAGAAAAAACATAATATAAACAGGTGATTAATAATATGCCCAGTCTACCCCTAGACATCCCCTCAGATCTGGATCGATACTTCTACAATCGAGAAAAAGACTTAATACGCTTTAATTCCATCTTTAAGTCATTAAATCAAAACGTGGCCAATACATTGACATCTCCAAAATATACAATATTCAAAAAAGCATTCTCACGGAAGAATTGATAATAGACACCCTTCTTAAAGAGATGAATAAAACAGTAGCACAGGAGCCAGACACACTATCTAAAGCTTATAACATGGGTCATGAAGTTTTAGAGAAATTACGATATAAAAAATTATGAGATTTCAAAAAAGCTGGCAGCATATTAGGCATAGCAATTCCTGAAATCACGGACAACTATGAAAAACTCGCCCAATTCGTCATGGAATTCCCCCAAAAAGTGGTGGAATCATCCCATGGAAAAATAAATGGTTTCATCATAGTAATCGATGAATTCCAGCTCATAGGTGAATTAAAATCTCCAGAATCATTTTTCTGGCTATTCAGAAGTTACACTCAAGAACAGGATAACGTGAGCTATATTTTCACCGGTTCCACAGCATCATCCAGCGAAATAATTGATAAAATCAACGGTATAAACGGAGCATTTGGAGGTAGAATGATCCAATTCAATATGGAACCCTTTACACAGGAAGAAACAGAAGGATATCTCCAAGAAAAACCCCCTGAAATAAAATTCACAGCTAAAAGTCTCTCCAGATTTTATAAATGCACCCATGGATATCCCGCCTACATCAACAGCTTCCTCAACACCATGTCCGCCGACATAACCTACAATGAAACAGGAAGTAATTAATGAATTCTACCAGAAAATCGATCAAGTAGCTATCAAATGGATATTCCAATGGGCCACCCTCAACAAATACGAAAAAGAAATAATAAAAGTAATCACTGATAATAAAACATTAAACTACGGCAATCTACTAGATAAAGTAGATTTTTCAGATAGAACACTATCCAAATACCTCTACATACTCAAAAACAAGGGAATCCTCACTCATAGAAATAAAAAATATGAAATCGACGACCATATGCTATCCGCCTGGCTGAAATACCGGGAAAAAGAAGATGGATACTATCCACCATAAAAAAATCCATAAAAACTTAAAAAATAAAATTCAAAAGACTATAAAAAAAAATCTGTAACTCGAATATGTTTACTAGATCTAAATAAATACTCTAAGCCTCTGCCTTAACGCTAATTAACTGTAAATCATAACGCACCGTCTGATTATTAGGATCACTAAACTCGAAATAAAACTCGGATTCACCACCCGCAGGAATCACCTTCGGAGATAAATAAGGAGTATCATTCACCCCTAATACATTATTATTAGCATCATATACAGTGGCTTTCATCTTCAAATTAAATGCATCATATTTATTATTATTTTTCAGGAAACCATCTATATAGTAATAATTAGTTCCATTATACTCATAAGTACTTGCATTTACATTATTCACTATAGTTATATTATTTATCGAAACAGTCTTCTCACCAAAAGTACCATTCGAAGCAGTTTTAGTAGTTATGCAACCTGAAATTGAAACTATAACTGCAATTAACATTAAAATAATGATTATAGATTTTTTAGCCATTAAAATATTCACCATTCACATTCAATAATATTATTAACATATAATAGTCTCCAAGTTTAATCTTTCTCTAATATAAATAAAAGTATTAGAAAAAAATTGATTCTTGCAAAATTTTAGACCGAATAAAATTATTTTATAGAGGTTCAGAATGAGGCATAATCAAATAAAAGAGTTAAAGATAAAGAAAGAAGATGAATTACTACTCCTATGCGCCCGAACCCAGATGAATAAAGAAATTGAAGATGAAATCAAATCTTTAGTACAGCATGAGATTGATTGGAATTATTTACTAGAAAGATCTTTCGAGCATAGATTAACTCCTCTCCTATACTACCAGCTTAATAATGTTTGCCCTGATTATGTACCTCAAAATGAAATGGAACGTTTAAAAACTTATTTTCATGAAAATGCTCGTAAAAATTTACTGTATATGGGAGAGCTTTTAAATATTCTAGAGTTATTTGAATCTAAGGGAATAACTGCCATTCCATATAAAGGGCCTGTTTTAGCTATTCAAACTTATGGAAACCTTGCATTTAGGGAATTTGATGATTTAGATATTTTCATAGAACAAAATGATTTCTTGAAAGTTAAGAAAATATTAGCAAATCTAGATTATTTTCCATCAATGCAGAATGAAACTTCAATTGAAAAAGAGATTTTAGAATCTCAAAGAGAATGCAAATTTCTAAATCAATCTAAAAAAATTAATTTAGAGATTAAATGGAAATTTGCAGGAATGCTATTGAATGTTCCAAATGAGGATAAATTTTTAGATAAAAATTCTTTAAAATTTACCATCATTAATGGAAAAACAATTATTGAGCCTTCTCCTGAGGACATGTTGCTAATTCTGTGTCTACATAATGCAGGACACCGGTGGAATCGTTTGCTATGGATCCTAGATGTAGCTCAAATAATCCAAAACTATGAAATTGAATGGTCCAAATTGATTTTGAAATCCAACAACCGAGTATTAAGAAAAATTTTATTTTTAAATATTTACATAGTTCAAGAGCTCTTTAAAGTTGAATTACCACGAGAAATTTTAAATGCTATAAATTCTGAGGTTAGGTTGGAAAATTTAGCTTTAATAATCCTGAATAAAATTTTTCGTAACAACATCAAATTTGGGTTAATAGATGAGGCAATGTTAAGTCTGAAACTGAGGGAAAAAATAAGTTATGGAGTGAAAGACCTTATTAAAGGATTATTTAAACCTACAACAAATGAATTTAGTAACTTATCTTTGTCTAAACGATTATTTTTCCTTTACTATCTTTATCGTCCAATATCAATTCTTAAAAAATATAAATTTTTTTAATAATTATTTAAGAAACTTCATTTTATAAAACAATTTATTCAATTTTAGATTCTCAAAAATGTATGGAAGAATAATAGGAAATTAGAGCTCTTGATTTAAAAATTACTAAAAGGATTATAATACTTGATCGTAAATTTCAATAGTTAATAATACTATTACATTATACATTAATATCCTGATCTACATTATTTAATTAATGAAAGGAAATATGTTTCTAATGAAAAATGTTTTAATCTGCGTAGCATATTATTATCCACACGTTGGCGGATATGAAAAATACATTCAAGAGTTGTATACCCGGATGAACAAAAATTTTAATATCGATATACTAGTCACTGACGTTCAAAAAAACGTTGAATTCGAAAAAATCAACGGAATCAATGTACACAGACTCGAATCCTATGGTTTATTTGGAAACATGTATCCTATACCAAAAGTTAATATCAAAAATATTAAAACGTTAAGAAAAATCTTTAAAACCGAATATCTTTTTGTAAACACACACACAAGGTTTTTCACATCTTCTTTTTTAGGATTTATAATTTCTAAACTGAAATCTACAAAATTTATTCATACCGAACATGGAACAGGACCCGTTGTTTTCGATAAGTCCTTTGTGAATTTAATTTCGAATATTTATGACATAATTATAGGTAGAATGATTATAAGATCTGCAGATATTGATATTGGAATTTCTAAAGCTTCTTGTAAATATTTAGATGATAATGGTGCGAAAAATCTATATTTAGTTCAAAATGGTGTTGATACTGTTTCCTTCAAGAAAAATGAGAATAATTTAAAAGACAATCTTCAAATATTAGATACTGAAAAAGTCATAACATTTATAGGACGTTTAATTTACGCAAAAGGTGTCCAAGACTTAATTAATTGTTTTTTCCATATTAAAAAAATGGGAATGCGTGCCAAACTAGTTATTGTAGGTGATGGATCTTTCAAAACTACATTAGAAAGGTTAACTAATAATGACAAAGACATATTATTCTTAGGGTCAAGAAATGATGTAGTAGATATATTAAGTATTACTGATGTTCTTGTAAATCCTTCTTACTCTGAAGGATTACCCACTTCAATATTGGAAGCATCAAGTGTTGGCATCCCGGTAGTTGCCACTGATGTTGGTGGAACTAAAGAAATCTTTACAGATGAAATGGGTTTCCTAGTTAATTTAGATGATAAAGAATCGCTTTTAGAATCCATAATCAAGGTATTTGAATCCGATGACAGTCAATTAAACCAGAATATCCGCAGAAAACATGTCAAAGAAAATTTCGATTGGGATACAATTGCTGATAAATTTTTAAATATCCTAAAAAGGAATCAAATATGCTAAAAATTTTATTAATCCGATCTAATCATGTACATCCAGAACCTAAAGTGGAAAAAGAAGCTAAAACTCTGGGAGATAATGGATATTCCGTCGAAGTATTAGCATGGGACCGGTCTGGCGAAAATCCAGAAAGTGAAAATAAAGAATCTTATAAAATTAAACGAATTAAGCTTAAAGCATCTTATGGAAAACCTGAACTAGTATTTAAGCTAATTTTATGGTCTTTCTACGAATTAATATACTTAATTAAATCAGATTTTGACATAGTACATGCATTTGATTTAGATACACTAATTCCCGCAGTCATAGTATCTAAAATCAAAAACAAACCATTGGTCTATGATTGCGCAGATTTTTACGCTGATTCATTACCTGAAAATGTTCCAACCATTATACGTAATTTCATCGCAAACCTTGAGATATTCTTTTCCAAATTTGCAGATTTTGTTATTCTTGTAGATGAATCTAGAAAAAAACAATTTAAAAACAAATTAAAAAAGACGATAATCATAAATAATACTCCGATGGAAATCTCCCTACCAAAAATCAAGCCTCAAATAAAATATGAAAATTTTATTATATTCTATGCCGGAATACTTCATGAAAATCGTGGCTTACATAAACTAATTGAAGCAACAAAAGGTATTAATAACTTAAAACTTATGATTGCGGGATACGACATCGGCCATGCGAATTTATCAGAGTGTCTTGAAAAAGCTGAAAATGTGACTTTTCTAGGGAAAATATCCTATGAAGACGTAATTAAAAGAACCTTAGAAAGTGATATGACATTTGCATTATACGATCCTAAAGTACCAAATCACAAATATGCAAGTCCTAATAAATTATTTGAAGCTATGATGTGTGCAAAACCAATACTCACAAATTACGGAACTGTAATGGCGGAAATTGTGATGAATGAAAATTGTGGAGTTTTAGCTGATTATGAAAATGTTAATGATATCAAAAATGCAATAATCCGACTTAAAAACGATCTTGAATTAAGGAAAAAACTTGGAGAAAATGGATTGAAAATGTATAAGACCAAATATAATTGGGATATAATGGCAAATAGATTGTTAAACGTTTATAAATCATTAACCTAAGAATATTTTCATCTTGTATCAAATATATAAAAATTTATAATTAGTCATAATCAAATTTACAAGGATAAAAAATGAAAAGAGAGTTAATGGGTGATCTTAATAGGTTCACAGATTTAAATAAACATAAAAATTCAAATATAAAGCTTTTATTAATTATAGCAAGATATTTAATTACATCAGCTAATTTTAGAGTTATTTTTTTTTATCGGCTGGCTAATCAAAGATTTTTTAAAGATAAAAAGATAAGAATCGTATTTAGTAAATTAGGTTCAATATTAAGTGGTATATATATAGCACCAACCGTTAAGATTGGGAGTGGATTATTATTGGGAAATCCAAAATGTATTGTAATCCATCATAAATGTTCTTTTGGAAAAAATGTTACTATACTACAAAATGTAACGCTTGGTGGAAATATAAATAAAAAAAAAGGTAACCAAATAAGTCCGATAATAGGTGATAATGTTTTATTAGGTGCTGGAGCTAAAATACTTGGACCAGTATATATAGGCAATAATTCAATGATCGGAGCAAATGCTGTTGTAATTAATGATGTGCCTAAAAATTCTGTTGCTGTAGGTATCCCTGCTAAAGTGGTAAAAAAAGTAGATAAATCATATTTTGAATTATCAAAGGATGATTTAAATTAAAACTAATAAATATTCAAAGTTTTATGAAAAAAATGAAAAAAAAAGCAATTAAAACATGCATAGTGGCAATGTCATTTGAAAAAGCATTTTCAACTCCACTTACAAATCTAAAAAATATATTAGTTAAAATATCTACCAATGTAGATGTTATAGCAGGCAGTGAAAAACAATTTATTTATAATGATGAAAATTTCGATCTTCATTATATCCCCTACAAATCATCCGGAAAATTTTTCAATAAGTTAATTAATTATCTGACCTTAGAAATTAAGACTTCGATTGAACTATTCAAGATAGCTCCATTAGATTACTGCATTTTCTTCAGTCAAAACGGTTCTATTTTACCATTCTTATCATCGAAATTATTAAATAAAAATACTCTATGGTTATTACCTTCCTATAATAAAGAGATGCAAAATTATACTGGAGATAAATTAGCTATATTTTCTATTATCATTAGCAGATTATGCATATCTCTAGTGGATAAATTACTAATTTACTCTTCGAGTTTGAAAGAACTTTGGAACTTAGCAAACCACGAAAATAAAATTTTAATATATAATGAGCACTTTCTTAATTTTAATTTATTCCAAGAAAATATAGATTTTAATGATCGAGATAACATCGTAGGCTTCATTGGACGTTTAAGTAAAGAAAAAGGTGTATTAAATTTTATTGAAGCAATTACCATCCTTTCGAATTCAGATGCAAATTTAAAGTATTTATTAATCGGTTCAGGTCCATTAAAAGAACAAATAGAAATTTTATCTAAGGAAAATGAGTTAAATAATCTAGAAATGATTGATTGGATAGAATATGATGACATTCCAACTTTTATTAATCGTTTAAAAATTATCGTTATTCCTTCTTATACAGAAGGATTGCCAAATGTGCTACTGGAATCAATGGCTTGTGGTACTCCGGTTTTAGCAACTCCTGTTGGAACTATTCCTGAGATAATTAAAGATGGTGAAACTGGTTTTATATTGCAAGATAATTCACCAGAGACAATAGCAAATAACATTATGAGGGTATTAAACACTTCTAATCTGAAAAAAATTACTGAAAATGCACATCTTTTAGTAGAGGAAAGATTTAACTATGAAAATGTAGTGAAAATGTGGAAAAATCTTATAAAATGATCATTTAGCCATATTTTATAAGAATGATCTTTTAATAAGATTCATGCATAAAGCAATTAACATTCATATTTCGATCATCTGAATAAGCTCCAGAAATAATAACACTTAAATGAGTTTAATGAAATTAAATTACTTTATTACGTAAAAATATTTGATTAATAAATCTTGAAGATGAATTTATTCGTTCATTAAAGTAAATTCTAAATTAAAAAATTATTATTAAACAAAAATTCTAGGAGTTAAATTTTGAACAACTATCATTTAGAGAAACTATTAGGGATTTTGAGTTTTGTCTTAATAATAATAATCTCTATCATCATTTTTAAAACACCTTCAGCTCAAGGTTATGAATTATCAATTTACAGTGCTTATCCCCCATATTTTTGGTTTTTAATTCTTTTAAGCACATCAATAGGGTTATTCATCATGTATAATCAATTAAACAAATCCAAATCTAACTGGTGGTTTTTAGGGTTTTTTATAATAATTTTTACCAACATTATTTTTTTAAGCTTACCTCTCATTAGAGGATATGCAATATACCCTTCTGGCGATGCATTAACTCACTTAGGTGCAGTTTATAATATACTACAAACAGGATATTTAGAAATTACTGATTATTATCCTTCTATTCACATTATGATAGCTATAATCAAAACCTTTACTAAATGGAGTGATATGCAAGTAATAACTTTAATCTACATTTCTGGTTATCTATTCTATTTATTAGGTGTACATTTATTAGCTAAAGTTGTATCTCTTAACCAGAAGCAAACATTGTTAATAACAATTCTTTCTACCCCGTTGATTTTTTCTTACTTGTTAACTTCCATCTTTCCGTTTATATTTGCGATTTATATGATACCTTATTTATTGTACTTCTATTTTTCTGGAGAAAAAGGTGTAAACATCATTCAGAATCGAATTTTATTAATATTAATTGCACTGGCCATAACATTTCTACACCCTATAGTCACAATTTTGGTTATTTTAATGTTGACAGGACTTATTTTTACAGGTGATGTTTACAAAAAAATGAGTAAATCACATCTAAATTTATCTAAATATTCTTTAAGACTTCCGCTTATAATATTTATAGTGTTAATCACATGGTATTTATCTTTCATTGGAATCCAAAGAGATATATCGCGGGTTTACAATTCCCTACTAAATGGAATTGGTGGTGGTGTTATTAATAATCAATTAAATACTCTAAGCACTGCCAATATTACATTATTACAGACTTTTCAATTATTTTTTTATAAGTACGGTGATATTTTAATTTATCTTTTAATTTTCTTAGTGTTGTCATCAGTATTATTCTTTAAATTCATTCGAAGATCTAAAAAAATTAATTTAAACAGTTTAAACTTTCTAATGCTCGCAATTGTTACAATGATAATATGTTCTAGTTTTTTAGTTTTTAACCTTATCATAGCTGAACCTATAAGGATTTTAGCACTTCCAATGATAATGGTTATAATTAGCATAGGATTGGTGTATTATGATATAATTGGAAATAAAGCTGTGGATTCGACTCGAAATAAAATTTATTCTTATCTAATGCTTATATTAATAATATCTACGATGTTTATAGGTATGCTAAATGTTTATGGCTCTCCAAGAACTGTAGAAATGAATTTACAAGTAACTAATATGGATTTAAGCGGAATGGATTGGTCTATGAACTATATGGATAAGAATATTAAATTGTCTCATGCAGAAATTACTGTAGAACGATTTGAAGATTTAAGACTTCGAACATATGAATTCAATAAACTATACTACACTAAAATTAGTAATTACGCATCTCAACTAATTTTTTATATAGATCAAAATGAGACTCCATCACATTTTGGATACGATAAAAATTATCCGATTTCCGAAACCTTTGGAAATAAAGATTATTATATGATAATAACTAAAGAAGGATTAATTGGTATCAACGTACTACCAGAAAATGTCAGAGATAAAGGACATCAGTATACAGAAGATGATTTAAAAACACTAAACAATGATTATACTGCCAATCTTATCTATAATAATGGAGAATTTCAGGGATGGAAGATTTATGGTCAGAGATAAATTTGGATTTAATTAAGAGTGCTTTTTATAATCTTAGCTATTCTTTCAGATGATTTACCATCTTTTAAGTAAGTTTGTTCATAAACAAATTTAGACCGAGCTTCGCTCAATTTTTTATTTAATTCTTCATTATTTGCGATTTCAATTATGGAATTTATTAGATCCCTAATATTGGTGACTTCTACCGCTACATTGCCGGAAATATAAACTGATTTGTTGTTGTTAAAATTTATGCCAATTATAGGTTTTTCTAGCAAAGCAGCTTCTAAACCAACAGTTGAAGATTCTAATAATAAAATATCAGAATTTATTAAAAGTTTTGTTATATCATCGTTAATATCTTTAATAAAAACTTTATTAGGAAATTTTTTGGAAAAATCTTGGTAAATGTCTTTATTTTCTAATGGATGCGGTTTTATAATCAATTTGAATTCTTCAGATTTGTTCATGAATGTTCCAATTTTATCAACAATTTTTAAATTAACTTTTATATTTGTTGGTTGAGTTGCAAATAATAAAGTTTTGTAAGGTTTTCCTGATTTGCTTTGAATATTAATGTTTGCTAAATTATCGTAATAAGGACTACCTGTGATTTCAATGTCCTCTGGGGATATACCAGCTTCTAATAAAATTTTTTTAGTGTATTCACCCCAAACACAAATTTTATCAGATATTAGGTTAAACATTAGTTTCGGTTGATTATATAGGCCATGCTGAATCTCGAAAACAGGTATATTTCTTTGTTTAGCAGGTAATATACCGGCTCTTGTTACTTCAGATCTATCATCACCAATTAAAACGATGTCTGGAGATAAATCATCGAATAATGTTTCTGCAATTTCCATCTTTCTTAATAAATAAGGCAATTCTTTTTTGATTATAGAATAAAGCTCGTCTTTTAGCCATTGTAAATTTACATTTTCATATTCAAAAACTTTATCTAAAACTCCAGAACGATCAAATAGTTCATCCAATAATTTTTTGGTTTCTTTTAATTTTCCTTTAAATTTAAATTTTTGTATTGTTTTGAATTTTAAATTTTTATCCTTTAAATCTGTATTTTGGGATAAGAAATAGATATCGAATTCTTTTTTTAAAAATTCATTTTCTATCACGGGAATAATAT
>Ga0182021_10007182_pt1 | contig 13188 bp, 11 predicted proteins | sample 612E3MmetaG_FD_120493 | JGI IMG/M metagenome (GOLD analysis project Ga0182021, IMG submission 120493) | Permafrost microbial communities from Stordalen Mire, Sweden - 612E3M metaG (Illumina Assembly) | ecosystem: Environmental > Terrestrial > Soil > Wetlands > Permafrost | place: Sweden... | reverse complement strand
TGTGATTCCTTTTCGGACTGCACCTACGGGCAAACCTGCACGAGCGGCTTCTGTGCCGATCGGAGCGATCTCGATGCAAACGGGCAGCTCCCGCAGAAGAACCCGAGCCTAAACCGCGACGCCGGTGCGGAAGCCGGTGGCCCGGATGGCGGTTTGGGCCTCCTGGTCGGCTTCCCGGATGCCCCAGGCAGAGCAGATGGGATTGCGCCAGAGACCGAGCCGGACGTTGCCGCGGATCTTGTCACAAGTGAGCTGCCTGACGCCGATGTCGATCTGGTCGCCGAGGTGGACGCATCGGCCGACCTCGCGGTTGACACGCTGGCCAGCCCTGGACCTTGACGCCGGGGACTGCCGAAGTCGCAGGCCTACTTCTGATCGTCTTTTGAACCGAACACCACGGTCACGCTCATGCGGCCCGGACCGGCGGCCAACTTGGCTTTGCCAACCTTGGCAACAGCACAGGCAGCCAGGAACTCGTCGCCGAGCGAACTCAGTTCCATGCGCGATTCTTCGACCGAGCCCTCCGGGCCTAGCTTGATGCCGAGGACCAGCGTACCGCGCAGGCTGGGGCGCATCTCAAGGGCCTTCTGATAGCAGGGCAGAAGCAGGGGCCCGAGCTCCGTACTGGCCCTGGCCAGGGGGTCTGGCACGTCGCCCCCGGTGGCGCCGCGCGGACGTTTGATCACAATCTGCGGATTGGTCACAGGCGCGTCCAGGTCGTTGCCCGGGGTGTTGTCGCCTTGGGCCAGACGGGAGCCATCAGGGGCAAGCAGGGCTACGGCCTCAAGATCGATCTCCATCTTGACCACGCCGCCGCCACTGATCCACAGACAGGCCTGCTGGCGCATCTTCGAGTAGGTGGGGCGGAACAGCACGCGCAGGAATACCTTGCCCGCCGCGCGATCGACCAGGACGTGGTCGGCAGCCTCGGGTGGCAGCCGAAAGCCGATGGCGCCGGTTTCCAGATTGGTCAGAAGTTCCGCGTTCTCGCCCAATCTGAAACCCCGGCCCGTGTCGAGCACCAGTCGGCGCTCCCTCAGCTCGTAGTTGGCCAGGGCAAAGCCCTGGGCAGGCACGATGGCCACGTAGCGCCGGCGCTCGGCATCCTGGCGACGGCGGGCATGCTCCTCGCGCTCTTGCGCTTGAGCCACGGCGTTTCCCGAGAAGGCCATCGAGATCTCGTCGCGCAGCGTCTCACACAAGCGGGCCAATCCTTCGTCGCCCTCGACGGCAAAGGCTCCTCCGCCGCCCGTGTCGCGGGGCAGGGCCGGCAAGGGAAGCGGCCTGGTCACTGGAGGGGCCACCACAGGCGGGGGCAGCGTGGCCATCTCGGTCGGTTGGGTCGAGGCGCAGTCGAAAGACGACGCCGCAGCCAGAGCGACTAGCGTGAGGCAACGCGAGCAGCGCATGAGTTGACTCTCCTGAGATGCGGCCGCACGGGGCTACTGCCAGAGCGGGAGGTGAAAAAGCCAGTTGACCAGCGTGATGGCGCTCGATGACAGCAGGAGCGCACGTGTGCTCTTGAGCTCGAACGAGGCGAGCAGCTTGTCAGCCAACCAGAGCAGCACGGTATTGACGATGTACGTGGTAAACAGCAGCAACAGCCCCAATGTCAGGATAGTGGGGACCACGAGCAGCAGGCGCAGCAGCCACCCGAGCCCCCAGTTGAGCAGACTGAACACGACCGCCACAGTGATGGCTGCCGGGGGATTCTTCAGCCACACCCCGGCCGTCACCCGGCTCAGGGCGAGCACGGTCAGTGCCAGGACACCAACATGAAGAACGATGTACATGCCCGAATAATACCGCGTCCCAGAAAAAATTCTCTCTGTGAGAGAGGAGAGCGGTTCATCCCAAGATTGTTGTTTTCATCAGAACAGCATGGCAAGAACGCGCAGAAGTCGCATGCACGAAACCTCGGTCGCCCAGCGCATGGTGGACACGGCCATCGAAGTTGCCGACCAGAACGGCGGCGGGCGGGTTGTAGGCATGCGTCTCTTGCTGGGCGAGATGACCTGTGTGGAGCCCGACACACTGAGCTTCGCCTTCGGCGTGGCCAGCCGCGGAACACGCGTCGAGGGTTGTCCGTTGGAAATCGTGCGCGTGCCCACGCGGCTGCGTTGCCGCACGTGCGGCGCCGAGCGCGGTGGCGAACTCTTGGAACCGTGCGCCTGTGGCATGCCCGGGGGCGAGGTGCTGGCCGGCCGTGAGTTGCGGCTTGCCACCATCGACATCGAAGAGGAGGCGGCCTTGCCCGCAGGAGATCAACGATGAGCAAAGAGATCGAAGTGGCCCGCGACGTCTTGCAGGACAACAGCCAGAACGCGGAGGCCAACCGCCAGCGGTTCGGCCGCGAGGGCGTGTACGTCGTGAACCTGATGTCCGGGCCGGGCGCGGGCAAGACCACGCTGCTGGAACGGACCGCCGAGGCGCTGGGCAAGCGCGTGCGCATGGCCGTGATCACCGGCGACATCGCGACCACGCGCGACGCGGATCGCATCGGCCGCCACGGTGTGCCCGCGCTGCAGATCAACACCGGCGGCGCCTGCCACATCGAAGCGTATCAGATCTCTCGCGCCGCCGACATTCTGAAGTCTGGCAAGCTCGACCTGCTGGTCATCGAAAACGTGGGCAACCTGGTGTGCCCGGCCGAGTTCGATCTGGGTGAGCACGACAAGGTGATGATGCTTTCCTGCACCGAGGGCCACGACAAGCCGGGCAAGTACCCACTCATGTTCCAGGAATCACGTGCCCTCATCCTGAACAAGATGGACCTGCAGCCCCACACCAACTTCGACGTGGAGGCCGCCCTGGCCGACGCCCGCGCGCTGAACCCCACCATCGACGTCGTCAAGATGTCGGCCTGGAAGGGGGAGGGCCTGCAGGCCTGGTTCGACTGGCTGCTGGCCCGCATGGCAGCCACCCGGCGCATCTGACATGCCGGCCGACCAACGCGAAGGGCGCCGCCTCCTGGTTCGCGGCGTCGTGCAAGGCGTGGGGTTTCGGCCCTGGGTGTGGCGTCTGGCGCAGCAGGCGGGACTGGCTGGCCGGGTTTTCAATGATGGCCAGGGGGTGACGATCGAGGTCTTCGGCGCGCCGGCTGCGCTGGACCGGTTTGTGGCCGAACTCGACCAGCCGCCGCCCGCGGCGCGCATCCACAGTCTGCAAAGCGAGACGATTCCGAGTCAGGATGCCAGCGCATTCATCATCGCAGCGAGCGGGCCAGCCGGCGAGCCGGGCCGGCGCGTGTCGATCCCCCCTGACATCGCCACCTGCGCCGACTGTCTGGCCGAGATCGAAGATCCGCGCGCCCGCCGCTTCCATTACGCGCTCACCAATTGCACCCAGTGTGGGCCGCGCTTCTCCATCGCGCGCGAGATCCCCTACGACCGCGCTCACACCACGATGGCGTCGTTCGCGATGTGTGCCGACTGCCGTCGCGAGTACGAAGATCCGACGGACCGACGCTTTCACGCCCAGCCCATCGCCTGCCCGGCTTGCGGGCCGCTGCTCTTGCTGGCCGACAGCGACGGAGCGGCGTTGGATCTGGCGGATCCAGCAGGGCCGGCGGCGCGTCTGCTGGCCGAGGGAAAGATCCTGGCGGTCAAAGGCATCGGTGGCTATCACCTGGCCTGCGACGCGACTTCGTCGCCCGCGGTGTGCCGGTTGCGCGAACGCAAGCAGCGCGACCAGAAGCCTTTCGCGGTGATGGTGCGCGATCTTCGCGCAGCCGAGGCATTGGCCGTGCTCGACGACGCGGAACGGGCGATGCTCGCGTCAGCCGAGCGGCCCATCGTGCTGTTGCGGCGCAAGGCGGACTCCGGCTTGGCCCCCGAGGTGGCGCCCGAGAACCCGATGGTCGGTCTTCTGCTCGCCTACTCGCCGCTGCACCACCTCTTGCTCTCCCAGGTCGAGCGGCCGCTGGTCATGACCTCGGGGAATCTTTCCGAAGAGCCCATCGCATTCGACGACGCCGACGCGCAGGGCAGGCTGGCCGGGATTGCCGACGCCTGGCTGGTCCATGATCGCCCTATCGAGAACGCCTGTGACGATTCGGTCGGGCGCTTGATTGCGGGCCAGCCGGTGTTGTTTCGCCGGTCGCGCGGGTATGTGCCCAGGCCGATCGTCATGTCGGCGGCGGTCGCGCCGGTGCTGGCCTGCGGGGCGCACCTCAAGAACACCTTCTGTCTGGCGCAAGGTCGCGACGCCTATCTGGGCCCCCACATCGGCGATCTCGACAATTTGGAACCCTGGCTGCCTACGAGCGCGCGGTGGCGCGCTTGCAGCGATTCGTCGGCATCGAGCCCGAAATCATCGCCCACGATCTGCACCCTGGGTACCAGTCGACCCGCTACGCGCTGGCGCGTCCGGAGGCGTGCAAGATCGCCGTGCAACATCACCACGCCCATGTGGCCGCCGCCATGGCCGAGCACGGCCTTGCCGGGCCAGTCATCGGCGTGGCCTATGACGGCACCGGACTGGGCACCGATGGGACGGCGTGGGGCGGCGAGATCCTGCTGGCCGAGTTCGCGCATTTCGAGCGCCTGGCCACGCTGCGCCCCATCCCCCTGGCGGGCGGCGATCTCGCCATCCGGCAAGTGTGGAGGCTGGCGTTGGCTGTGCTCGACGACGCGTTTGACGGCGACCCGCCTCTTGCTGCCCTGGCCCTGTTCGACGCGATTTCCGCCGGCGAGATCGCGCTCTGCCGTCGCATGATCGCCGAGAAGTTGAACACGCCTCTTGCCCATGGTGCCGGTCGCTACTTCGATGCCCTGGGCGCGATTGGGCTTGCCGCGACCCAGTCGTACTTCGAGGGCCAGGTGGCCATGCGCTGGAACTTTGTCGCTGATCCGGGGGAAACCGGCCGCTACGACTTCGCGCTGGACGCGGCTCAGCGTCCTTGGCTGATGGACCTGCGACCGATGGTGCGTCAAGCAACCATGGATCTTACAGACCAGCGCGCGCCCGCCGTGGTGTCGGCCCGTTTCCACAATACCTTGGCAGCGGCAACCAGCGAGGTCCTGCGCTTGGTGCGCCAGCAGTACGGAAAGCATCCGGTGGTACTCACCGGCGGTTGCTTCCAGAACGCGCGTCTGAGCGAATCGCTGCTGGCAGCTCTGGCGCCGGATTTCTCTGTGCACCTTGCCGGCCACGTCCCGCCTGGCGATGGCGGCCTCGCCTTGGGACAGGCACTGGTGGCCGACGCCGTGGTGCGACTGCGTTAGAAACGGATGCCTGTACGAACAAACGGATGCCTGTCCGAACACGGTCCGATTGGCCTCCACACTTCTTGAGTCACGCCCTGCCCGATGGAGTACACTTGAGAAGACAGGGCGTTGGACGTTTCGGTCGTGACTGTATTTCGGTGCTCCTTCAGCCCTGGCAGGAGCGCCGGCCCGATCGAGCTTGCCTGCGTGAAAGCAAGTTTCGGTCGTCTATCTTAAGGAGGTCAACATGACCCGCCCACCAAGCCCGAGCCGATCGAATCGAAGCTGGCACTTCCTGATTGCGATCGGTGCTGCATCCACTCTCCTGGCGTGCGGCGGTCCAGTGCCCTATGGCCAGAGTGGGACAGGAGGGTCCGGCGTCAACCCCAACGGCGGTGGCGTGATCCCCCTTAGCACGAGCGGAGCCGGGGCTGGGTCGGGGAGTACGGGAGCAGGGGGAGGCGGTGGAGGCAATTGTCCCAACTATGTCATTGCCGTGATCCGCGATTTTCGCGGCTGGGACTCGTCAGCCAGCGACCCGGGGGGCGCCGCAACCAAGCACCCTGACTTCGAGCCTGCGGTCAAGACCGCCGAAAAGGGGATAGCCGCCAGCACGCTCGGCACCGACCAGAAACCGGTCTTTGGCAACACCGCCGGCATCCAGACCGTGCAGAGCGCGGATACGTTCAGCCAGTGGTACCGCGACACCGACGGCGTCAACATGCGCTTCGAGATCCAGCTTCCGCTCACGCCTGATGCCAGCGGGAGCATGGTCTTCAACAACCAGGCCTTCTTCCCCATCGACAACCAGGGGTTCGGCAACCAAGGCCAGACGCACAACTATTCCTTCACGACCGAGATTCATACGACGTTTGTCTACAAGGGCGGCGAAACCTTTTCGTTCATCGGCGATGACGACGTGTTCGTGTACGTGAACAACCAGCAGGTCATCGACCTGGGCGGCATTCACAACGCGCAAACCGGGACGGTCAACTTCGATCAGCAGGCTGCCAGCCTTGGCATCACCGTTGGACAAACCTACCCCATGGACATCTTCCATGCGGAACGGCACATCGTCGAGTCGCACTTCCGCATGCAAACCAAGTTCGAGTGCCTCACGCCCATCGTCATTCCCTAGACCTCACATCGCGATTCGCGGGGCAGACCCGCGCGCGCGACTAGCCTTCCGCAGAACGCCGCTTCTGTGCGCTTCGGCGCGCCGCCGAGAGCGTGACCGGGCGGGCCGACCGAGTCGCGATCGCCTCATCGTAGAGAAGCGCCAGTCGTTCCATGATCGGCTCGACCGGAAACCGTTCCAGCAACGACGCGCGGCCGCGCGCACCCATCGCACGGCGTTCGATCTCCGACAGGGACATTAGATTCGCAATCCCTTCCGCCAGGGCGCGTGGCGAGCCAGTCCGGACGACGAGGCCCGAGTGACCTGCCGAGACCAGACCATCCCGATTCGCCTGGCGCGTGACCACCACCGGGAGCCCCGCCAGTTGCGCCTCGAGCACGGCATTGGGCATGCCTTCGGCCCACGAGGGTAGCACCAGCGCATCGGAAGCCGCGTACAAGACCCGCGGATCCTTTTCCGGCGGCAGGACGCGCAGGTATCGCTCCACACCCAGCGCGCGCGCCAACCTGGGCAGCAAAGCGGATGGAACCCGATCGCGCCGGCGGCCGGCCAGCAGGAAGACCGTGTCGTTCGGCAAAGCGCCCCGCCGCACCAGCAGGGACAGCGACCACAGCAGTCCCAACTGGTTCTTGACCCAGCTGATTCGCGCGGGGAACGTCCAAACAAAGGCGTCTGGCGAAAGCCCGAGATAGTCGCGCGCCGCCGCCCGTTCACCGGGCCCCGGGGGATGAAACTCTCCCGGATCGAGCAGATTCGGGATCACGGTGATTCTCTTCTGCGAGATTCCGCCCAATCTGCGCAGCACCCGCTCGATCCCCACGGAATTGACCACCACGCGATGAGCGCGACCGCAGATGATGCGCGACCAGAACAGATCCCACGGGAGTACCGGCCGGCCTCGCACCGACATCAGCCATGCGGGAGCGTGGTCGACACGGGACAACGCCGCCCGCACCCAGCGGTTGACGTTGTCCCGGAACGAATGGATCAGGTCGGGACAGAAGTCGTCGATCACCACCGACAACGCCTGCACCGCCTGCACGCCCTTGGCCTCGAGCGCAAAGCGGGGCTGGCCGGCCGGGACGTCAGGGTAGTGGATCTCGGGGTCGAGCGTGCACAGGGCAACCTCGAAGCGATCCGGATCGAGCAATTCCAGCATGCGCAGAACCTGGCGCTCGGTCCCGCCCTGCTGCAGGCTCTTGATCACATAGAGGATGCGCCGCTTGATCATGACCAACCGAGGAGTTGGGGGACGGTAACCAACTGAATCCTACGCCTTTGTGCCAGCTGCAGCACGCTTTCTAGCGCCTCGGTCATGGGCCGGCGGTCGTGGTCCATCTTTCCGTCGTGGAGCAGGAGGATGGTTCCCGGCCGGATCCAGCGCCTCGCCCGGCGTGCGATGACCGAGGCGTGCGGGCAGTCGGTGTCATAAACACCCGCGGTCCAGGCAATCAGCCGCAACCCCCTCTTTACCAGGTGCCGCATCACCGCGAAGGTCTTGAGGCCGTGGGGAGCCCGAAAGAGCCGCGCATCGGCAACCCCGGCTGCGGCGAGGGCCGCGTGGCCGCGATCGATCTCTTCCGCGGCCTCGGCCAAGGAGACCTGGTTCAGCTTCCGGTGCGAGTAGGTGTGGCTTCCGACGGCATGACCTGCGGCCGCGACCTGCCGGGCCAGCTCGGGCTGACGCTCGACGTTCTGGCCGATCATGAAGAAGGTCGCCTTGGCCTGATGTTGCTCGAGCAGGCGCAACACGGTCATGGTCTGGTCGCCGTTGGGCCCGTCGTCGAACGTGATCGCCATGCGCCGGCCTCGGCGCGGACCACGCCAAGGAATGCGGAAGAGCGGGTCGAACCCGGGCCAGTAGACGAAGGCGGCCCACACCAACAGGGCCAAGCCACCCGCGAGGAGCACGGCGTACAGCGCCCGCTCGGCCGTTTGGGACGCGCGCGCCAGACCCCAGATGGGGCCGGCAACCAGAGCCAGGTGGAACAGGGCACGCGCGATGCCCCGAAGCTGCCGCCGGAACTTCATGTGGCTATGGGCCGCAACCTAGCACGGTTTGGGGGGGGCGCGACACGGGTACAAGTTGGGCCGCAAAACCAGCCGGAAGGGGGCGGATGACAGGGTGAAGGTCTCGGAAGAACTGGCTTTCTTGCGATCGAGGCGCGGACCCGATGAGAGCGATCGACCGTGGTGGTGGCCGGCCTGGTGTGACGGCGATCACACCTTCAACGGGTGTCCGGCTGGGTTCGTGCCGCTGCCTCGCTTGCCAGATGGTCCGCCGTCCCGGCCACCGCGCTCTGAAAGCGCGCACGGTTGTCCACCAGCTCGCGGTGCCATTGTTCCAGGACCACCAGGTTCCAGATGCGTTCACCGTGATCCTCGCCAGCCGCGTGACGAGCGAGCAGGTGTTCGACCGCGCCTATGTCAAAGAGATCTCGCTGGCGCGCCTCGGGAGATAGCAGAAGTTCGCGCGCAAACGGACGCAGGGGTCCGGCAAACCAGCCGCGCGTGGGAGACGCGAACCCCTTCTTGCGCCGGCCGCGGATCTCGGGCGGCACCAGGTCGGCAAAGGCCTGCTTGAGGATGACCTTGCCCTTGCCTCGACGAAGCTTGAAACGACCGGGAAGGGCCGCGCCCAGTTCCATCACCGCGTGATCGACGAACGGGGCCCGCGCCTCCAGCCCAAAGGTCATGCTGGCAATGTCCACCTTGGCGAAGATGTCGTCAGGAAGGTAGGTGTGGACGTCGAGATCGCAATAGCGGCTCACGTTGTCGCACGCCGCGCTGGCTTGCAGGTGCTGGCGAAAGAGCGCGTGCGCCGGATCGGACACCAGCTGATCGCGCAGCCTCGGCCCGTAGAGTGACTTCTGCTCCTCGCGCGAAAAGTGGCAAATCAGCGACAGGTAGCGTGCGGCATCGTCTTCGGCCAGGCGACGGCCGAACACGCGAATCGCGTGCGCGCGGGCGCCCGGCATCCCTTGCACAGCCTTGCGCGCAAGAAAGGCCAGGGGGCGGGGCCAGGACGACAGCCGGGCCGCCAACTCGCCCCAGCCATAGCGGCGGTAGCCCCCGAAGGCCTCGTCGCCGCCGTCACCTGACAGCGCCACGGTGACGTGCTTGCGGGTCATCTCGCACAGATAGCGCGTGGGCAAAGTCGAGGTGTCAGCGAAGGGCTCGCCGTGGTGCCGGACGATGCTGGGCAGAAGGCGAGTCATGTCGGGGTCGACCACCAGCTCATGGTGGTCGGTGCCGAAACGCTGCGCGATGATGCGTGCGAAGGGTAGCTCGTCCAGCTCGGTGCCCACGAAGCCCACCGAGAAGGTCTGCACCGGCCGGCTGGTCGCGCGCGCCATGCACGCCACCACGATGGAGGAATCCAGACCTCCCGAGAGAAACGCACCCAGCGGCACGTCCGACATGAGACGCACGCGAACCGCGTCCTCGACTGCCGCGCGCACGCGTTCCGCCGCTTCCGTTTCGTCAAGCGCGTGTAGCGTGGGCTGGTAGTTGAGATGGTAGTAGCGGCGCACGCGTGGCTCGCCGCCACAGGCAACCTCCAGCAGGCAGCCGGCCGGCAGCTTCTTCACCTGCCGGAAGATGGTGTCGGGCGCAGGAACGTATTGCAGCGACAAGTACAGATCGACGGCCGCGGGCGAGACATCGGCGTCGGTTCCGGGATCAGCCAGCAGAGCCGCCAGCTCGGATGCGAAGGCAAACCCGTCCGGCCGCTGGGTGTAGTACAGCGGCTTCTCCCCGAAACGATCGCGCGCCAGCAGCAGCCGGCGGGATTTGCCGTCATAGATGGCCAGGGCGAACATGCCGCGCAGAAGCTCGGGCACGCGATCGCCAACCTCTTCGTACAGGTGGGCCACCACCTCGGAATCGCAGTGGCTGCGAAAGCGATGTCCCTTCTTCTCCAGATCGCTGCGCAGCTCCCGGTGGTTGTAGATCTCGCCATTGACCGCGATCGCGACCTGACCGTCTTCATTGGTCATGGGCTGAAGCCCGGCTGGGGACAGATCGATGATGGACAGGCGCCGGTGGGCCAGGGCCACGGGACCGTCGAAGAAGAAGCCCCCGCCGTCAGGACCGCGGTGGATCATGGCGGCGGCAAAGCGCTGAACGATCCGTGGATCAGGGCGCGCGTCGTTCTGTCCGGCCAGAAACCCGGCTATCCCGCACATGGCTACAGTTCCGTCTCAGTCAACCGCGGGGCCGCTTGCTGGCCAGCTTCAGGCGCTGCCTACTTGGACTGAGCAGGGGCAGCCGCGGGCGCTGTGTCCGTAGATGCCGCAGCAGGAATGACGGCCAGGCTGACCTGCACAGGATTGGCGAGCCGGCTCGACAAGAACTGCACCTCTTTTGCCCACTTGGAGGCATCGGCAATCGGGCTGCCGCGATCCCAGGCCGTGCCGACATAGTAGGTCAAGGGGCCACTCTTCGGGGCGGGCGTGACCAGCAGGTGTTCGAGGTCGGTCTGCTGCGTCTCGACCTTGGATCCCGGCGGCAGGACGACGGCCGTACCCAGATTGCCACTCTTGCCCCCATCAAGCGGTTCCCAGACCCGCATCGCGGCCGCCTTGTCGTCGACTTCCAGAACCCAGCCGGGATGCTTTGCAATCCCGATCGCAATGGGCAGGGTCCCCTTGGCGCCCTTGAAGGTGCTCTCGAATCGACTGAAGTGCGAGCCCGCATCGAGGGTCACGCGCTTGGTTTCGCTCACCCGCATGCTGCCCGTGCCCCAGGGGGCATACGTCAGTTCGAACACGAGCCGGATGGGCCCGTTGGCCAGCACGCGCGAGCTGGCGAAGTTCTTCGACACCGAAAGCTTGCCACCCGACCAGATCCCCACTCCGCCGCAGCCGCGCGACTTGCCCACGGCGTAGAAGTCCGCGCCCTCGCCGAAATCCTTGTGGTAGTTGTCCGTCATGTACCATTCGTTGACCACCAGCTTCGACACCCGCTTGACCCAGACGTCCACTCCGCTGGAGGTCAGAGGTTCCTTCTTGCAGGTTTCGAGATCAGGCCCGTACATGCGGTGGGCAACGACGTCGTTCTCCCAGGCGAAGTCGTCGTGGCGCTCGCGCACGAATCGGCCGTAGACTTTATAGTTTGCCTCGACAGCCGAGGTGCGCTCCGCGACCCGCAGCTTGAATGTCTTGCTCTCGCTCGGGCCAAGGTCGGCCTGGAACACGATCTGGTCGGGGGTCTCGTCGCCGTGCGAGTCGACCAGTTGGGAGAGCACTGCTTTCCCACGCGCGTCGATGACCTGGGTCTTCTTCAGATCCAGCCCGGGCACGACCTTGGCCAGTTCGGCCAGGGTGAGGGCAATGGTTTCGGCGCTCCGTCGCGCGGCCAGGGGATTCTTCAGCGTCACGACAATCTCGTCAGTCTTGTCGGCGACCGGGCTGGGTGTGACGGCAGCAGGTGCTGCCGACTTGGGCGCCGCGGCCGTTGCGGGTTGACTCGCAGGCGGCGCGGCGGACACCCACGCAGGAGCGAGCAAAACGGTGAGCGCGAACAAGAGGACGCAACGATTCTTGATGGTCTTCATGGGCGCGAATTATCGCCGAAGTCTTCAGCGGAAAGAACAGAAACTTGGCTCCACTTTTTCCTGTCGCCAGCGCGAGCCGTAGGGGCGACCTGCGGTCGCCCCGGAGTCCCAGTTTGCCACCCTTGACTCGTCGGGCGCCTGTGGGCATCGTCTGCCGCGTGGCCTCTTTGCCGTGCAGGGGCTCAGGGATTACAGCGGGCGCAGCCCGATGCCGCCCGACTACCCGGCCGATCTGCGCGATGGCGCCGGGCTGCGGGGGCGAAGGGCCCTTGATTCTTCACGCAACTTCCTCAACTCACAGCCGAGAACCTGAGACATGAGAAACCAACGCTTTGTGCGTTTGCCGGTGCTGGCACTCTTGCTACCCGTGATACTGGGACTTGGGTGCGGCTTGAAGCGGGACTGGAACATCTGCGCGCCCGACGACAAACAGCCTTGCCTGCCGGGGTACGTATGCACGGCTGATCTCCGTTGCGTGATGGCTGGCGATGGCGGCAGCGATGCTCTTGTCGCCCCCGACAGTCACGGCCCAACGGACGCGGCTGGGGGCGGGCTGGACGGGCTGGTATCTGCCGGGACCGACGGCCCTGGTGGCGCTGGGTCGGATACAGCCGGATCGTCCGCATTGCCCGACGCCGCGGTGGGCACCAGCCCTGGACTCGACGGTTCCGAGCCGGACCGAGCGCCAGCGGCCGTTTCTCCCGACGCCCCGGTGGGCGCGGTACCCGACGCAGCACCCGTGGCGAGCCTCCCCGACGCGCCGTTGGCAAACCTTCCGGACGCGCCGCCCGTGGGCAGCCCTCCCGATGTCTCCATCCCCGATGCGCCCATCCCCGATGCGCCCATCGCCGACGCCCGGGCTGTGGACGCACCAGGCACCTGTGCCGCTGACAAGGACTGCCCGGCGGAGAGCCCGCTCTGTTTGAGCAATCGATGCGCGAAATGTGCCGGCGACAACGACTGCACAGGCCGGACCGGAACCCCTGTCTGCGCTGCCAGCGGCCTGTGCGTCGCTTGCACATCTGGTTCGAAACAGTGTTCGCTGCTTCAACCACAGTTGTGTAGCGCGGTAGGACAATGGCAGAACTCGGGGCTGCCATGTTCGACCCTGTGCAATGGCGGCACCTGCGCCGCTTGCGCCCCAGGTGCACAGCAGTGCAACGGCTCTCAACCGCAAACCTGCAACCCCAGCGGCACCTGGCAGAACACCGGGAACGCGTGTTCCGGGTGCTACACATGTTCGACGGCGACGGGAACCTGTGTCGCGAACACGGGGGCGAGTTGCG
>Ga0182021_10007180_pt1 | contig 13191 bp, 11 predicted proteins | sample 612E3MmetaG_FD_120493 | JGI IMG/M metagenome (GOLD analysis project Ga0182021, IMG submission 120493) | Permafrost microbial communities from Stordalen Mire, Sweden - 612E3M metaG (Illumina Assembly) | ecosystem: Environmental > Terrestrial > Soil > Wetlands > Permafrost | place: Sweden... | reverse complement strand
CGCGCCGAGGACTATGCCGAAGGCGATTTCCGCCGCACCGCCGATCCGCGGCTGCAAGGCGAAAATTTCGACGTCAATCTCAAGCTGACCGAAGTGGTGCGCGCCATTGCCGGCGAATTGCACGCTACGCCGGGACAGGTAGCGCTCGCCTGGCTGATGGCACAGGGCAACGACATCGTTCCGATCCCCGGCACCACGACCGTCGCGCATCTTGAGGACAATTTCGCGGCCGCGGATTTGCGGTTGCCGCAGCCTATGTTGGAACGGCTCGATAAAGCGTTGCCGCCCGGTAGTACGTCGGGCCCGCGCTATACGCCGGGCATGCAGGCGTTGGTCGACAAAAGCTGAAATACGCCGCCAGCCCGGGTCTATCGTAAAAGCCGGCGCCGATCAGTTCGGCGCCCGCTCCTTCAAAATCTTCTCATGGGCCCCATTGATGGCCGCGAGCTTGTCGGTGGCGAGCTTGATGAAGTCCTTCGGAACACCGCGTGCAATCAGGCTGTCGGGATGATTCTCGCGCACGAGACGGTAATAGGTGTGCTTGATCTCGTCGTCGCTGGCGTCGTAGCTCACACCCAGGACGACGTAGGGATCGGAAATGTCCGGCGGGAAATGCGAGGCGCGGATGCGGCGAAATTCGCCCGGCGCAAACCCGAAGATATCGGCCACCTGCTCCAGGAATACGCTTTCGCCCGGATGCAGCACGCCGTCGGCCTTGGCGATCTCGAACAACCCGTCGAGGATGTCCTCCAAAACGGCAGGGTTGCCGGCAAAGATGCGCGCGATCTGTCCGGCGTAAGATTCGTAGCCGGCGGTATCCTGTCGCGCCAAATCGAAGAAGCGCCGCACGCTCGCCTTCTCGTCCGGCGGAACGGAGAAGATGCGGTCGAAGGCTTCCACTTCCTCGTCGGTGACCACGCCGTCGGCCTTGGCCATCTTGGCGGCGAGCGCGATGACCGCGATGGTGAAGACCACGCCGGGGTCGCCGGCCTCAGCCGCTGCGCTGCGATCGATCAGAAAATGGCCCGCCAACGCGCCGAGCGCCGCGCCGACCGGCCCGCCGACCAGTAGGCCGGCTGCCGCACCGCCAAATTTTCCCCAAACCGACATAGAGCGAAGCTTCAGAACATCTGTGGCGGGAATAGGACGGCTCGGCCCTTGAGCGCAATCTTGCCGTGCCGACCGGGGCGTAATCTTCACCGCACCTGAGGCGGGCGCGGGACGAGTCGAGTGCACGGCACGAAATTAAATTGCTCGCACAAATCAGGTCACGCATTGGCACTCTTAGTATAACATGCTGAAATAAATGAACAATTTTCGTTTTTGGGTGTCGCAGGCTTGACGCAGGCCGGACCCCAGCCGAGACTCTTGAAGCTCTCAGACAGGGAGGTGGCCTTGGCACGTGAGTTACAGCTTATGACCATCGCTTTCGTATTTTTGTTCTTGGGGGCGGTGGTGGTCGGCGTTTTCTGAACGCCCCGCGAGTTTCAAAGGGCCGGAAGCATCGCTTCCGGCCCTTTTTCATGTCCGCGCTGTGCGGCGGCCCCATAGCGCGTCAGCCAAGAAAAAGGGCGCGTAGTAGATCAGTGTCGAAAGTGCCCCCAGGCCCACGAGCACCGGAAGGTACCAGGGCCAGGCCGGCATCAAGTCGAACAGGCTGGGGTAAATCGGCTTGGAGCGCAGGAAGCCATAATCGACCCCCAGCGCCCAATCGGTGGCGCCCGCCGCAGCCATATAGATCAGCGACCATACGATGACGCGCCGGATCGAGGCGGGGTATGGGCGCATTTTCAGCCCCAGTGTGAGGAAAACCACGGCAGCGATGATGCCGCCGTGGAAAATCGAAAACTCGATAAAGCGGGGATCCGGGAAATCAAAGGGAATGCCTGGTCTTAAGATGCCCTGCACGGTACCGGCCAAGGCCCAGAAATAGGCGAGTTCGTAGCTCTTCTGCCCGGGCTGGATCAGCGTGACGATGGTGGCAATTGCCGCCCAGCTGCACAGATCCATCGGCAAGGCGTTACCGGCGTCCAGCCAGCCGTTGCGCGTGGCGATCACATACCAAAAGGCCCAGGCACCAGCGATCGCCGCGGCGAATACCCAACGGATCAGGCGCGCGAGCGGGCGGTTTCCGGTCGCCCGAACCAGGACCGCCAAAATGATCGGCACCAGCACGGTGAGCGACAGCACGATCTCGTGCGAACGGCCGAACAGGACGAAGGGTTGATAGGACGAATGGACCACACGCGGCTCCCCCCGGAGGGGATGCACTGTAGCGCAAACGAAAACGGGGCGTGAGCCTCGCCCACGCCCCTTTTTGCCAGGTAAAGCTCAGGTCCCGCGTGCCTTGGCGCTTGAATCAAGTGCGGACGGCGACTTCGGTGTCATGTCGATCAGGTTCCAGTCGTTCGGATTGAACGGCCGCTGAGTCGGCTTCTCCACCGGATAACCGTGGATGTCGTTCTCGCTGTTGATGACATAACCACGGCCTTCGGCAACGTCGGCGATCAGCCGTACATCGTCGTAATCGCGGTCCCAGGTGCGCGCGCCGGCATTGTGCAGGACGTATTGCTGCACGGCGGACGACGGCATCGGGTGCACGTAAGGCGGCCATAGCGGCGGCGTCTTCATCACGACGATCTTCGCGGGCGACGTCGTGTAGCGGCCCAACATCGGGATCGGATTGCCGATTTGGTCCACCGCCACATTGTCCTTGCCGTAATATTGCAGATCGCCGTAGCCGCCGATCTCCAGGAAGGCGAGATACGGAACGCTCGATTCGCCTTTGCGCAGCACGGTGCCCACGACCGAGAGCTGGCCAGTCTGCCAGACATGGCTGCCCCATTCCTCAGCCATTAGATTGTAGTGGATTGCCCGCTGACCCGGATCGTAGATCAGATCATTGATGATGACGGCACGCGTTCCGCCCTTGAGCAACGGACTGCGCTCGTAATTGTGGGCGTAAAGATTGTTGACCAGAAGAACATCCGCCGCGTTGTCGTGGATCAGCGTGCCTTTGGAATGCTCGATCTTGCCGTGCGTCGCGAAAGCCAGCCCTTCGGCCATGATGTTGTTGCTGAAGGTGACGCGGTGCGAGGTATCGGCGCGCCACTTATTCGGATCTTCACCGTCAAAGCGCTTGCCTGAGATGGACATGTTCTCGTCCGTCGCCCAAGTCACCGAGTTGTGATCGAAGATCACGTCATGCGCGTCTTTGTCGGTGGAGAGCCCATCCTGTTCCCATCCGCTCTTCTTCGGAAATCCGGCTTCGCCGACGCGCACGCGGATGTTCTGCACGACCACATCGTGCGCGCCGATCTGGAACCCGCCGCGAATGAAGGTGATGCCGGGCGACGGCGCCGTCTGACCGGCTACGGTCAGATAGGGTTCGGTTATATGGATTTCCTTTTGACCGAGATCGATCACGCCGCCGACCTCGAACACGACAATGCGCGGCCCCTTGGTGTCGACCGCTTCGAGGAACGACCCCGGACCATCGGCGTTCAGCGTCGTCACTTTGATGATCTGTCCGCCGCGGCCGCCGGGTGTTGTGGCCGCCCACCCCATGGCTCCCGGGAACGCCAGAAGTTGCGTCGCAGTCGCGACGGGTTTTGGAGCGGGCCTGCGCCGTGCATGTTTTGTCGCGGCTGCATCGGCCGATCCGGCCAAAAGCAGGCCGCACAAGCCCAATTTCAAAATGATAGCAAATTTTCGCACGTTCCTTCCTCCTGCATCTCCAGTTTCCCGTCTGTAGTGCGGCACATTGGCTCGATTTCGCCCCAATCGAAATTCCCGTACCTGTTCCTGTCGATTGAAAATGACACCGGTTTCCTCTAGACACAAAGGTCCCTCAAGAAAAGAGGGTTCAATTTGTAGGGAGGCGTGGGGGTTGTCCATGGAAGCGGTCCAAGTGGTGCATTTCGCATCTGCGAACAGAATCGCGCAGCGCTTTGTCGCGGCGCGGTTGAACGCTATGGCCCTGGTCGATTATCCCGGGCCGATCCCACCCGATCTGGCGAGCGCCTATGAGTGTCAGGAAGCCGCCATCGCCCTGTGGCCCGACGATATCGCGGGCTGGAAAATCGGCCGTATCCCGCCCGCCTTCGAGCAAAAACTCGGCGCGCAGCGCCTCGCCGGCCCGGTCTTTCGCCGCGGGATCTACAAGTCCATGCCCAACACAGTCGTTGAATTCGGCGTCTTTATGGGTGGTTTTGCTGCCGTCGAGGCGGAGTTTGTCTTCGAAATCGGGCAGGACGCGGCCGCCGGCCAGCTGCGCTGGTCGTTGAATGATGCAGCCGCCATCGTCGGCCGCATGCTGGTTGGCGTGGAGACGGCATGCAGCCCACTGCCCACAATCAACGCGCTCGGTCCCACGGTCGTCGTCTCCGATTTCGGTAACAATGGCGGACTGATTCTGGGACCCGAAGTTCCCAATTGGCGCGAACGCCTTCCTGCCGAGCTGACCGCCGAAACATTCATCGACGACAAATCCGTGGGCACCGGGAGCGCCGCAAACGTCCTGGGCGGCCCACTCGAATCCCTCAGATTCGTGGCAGAGCTTTGCGCGCAAAGGGGGCACCCCCTGAAGGCCGGCATGCTGATCACGACCGGAGCCGCAACGGGTATTCACGATATCGTGGCTGGCCAAAAAGCGCGCGCCGAGTTCAAAGGTATCGGAGCGATTCATTGCGCGGCGAAGCCGCGCAGCGTGCAAGAACACTGAATTAGATAAGGACCGACGGACCTTTTACGGCACCACCGCAGGCGTCGTCGATAACCATAAGCCGGCCATAAAGCGCCGCGTGTGTAGGGAGCGGAAATAATGAGTAATACAGGCGGCGGGCAAAACACCGCTTCACCAAGAAGCACGATGGGCGCGACTCCGGCGCCGCGCATCGGCAGGTACCGTTGGGTGATCTGCGCGCTGCTGTTTGCCGCCACCGGCCTCAACTATGTCGATCGGCAGACCATCGGGTTTCTAAAGCCGGCGCTGTCCGCGCAATTCGGCTGGGACCAGACGGATTACGCCCACATCGTTCAATGGTTCATGATCGCCTATGCCTTCGGTTATGTCCTGTTCGGACGGATCATCGACAAGATCGGCGCCAAGCTCGGATACTCCATCGCAGTTGTGGTCTGGACGATCGCGCATCTGTCCTGTGCAATCCTCGGCTTCCTGCCTCCCGCCTTGATGTTGAGCGCCTTCATGGTGACCCAGGCATTGCTGGGCCTGGGCCAGTCGGGCAATTTCCCTGCCGCGCTGAAGGCCGTCGCCGAATGGTTCCCGCAACGCGAACGCGCGCTGGCCAACGGGATATTCAATGCAGGGTCCAATGTCGGCGCGATCGTCACGCCGCTGATCGTTCCCGTCGTCATGCTGAACTTCGGCTGGCAAATGGCGTTCGTCGCCACCGGGGCTCTCAGCGTGATCTGGCTTATTCTCTGGGTCTGGATCTATCAGAAGCCGTCGGAGAACAAGCACCTTCTGAAGGCGGAGCGAGACTATATCGAGGGCGACAAGCCCGAGCCGGTGAAGCAGCTTCCCTGGCTCAAGGTGATGCGGGTGAAGGAAACCTGGGCCTTCGCGCTCGGAAAATTCCTCACCGATCCGGTATGGTTCTTCTATCTGTTCTGGCTGCCGCCCTATTTCTTCGAAAACTATCACAGCCAGGTCGGCAACATCGCCGGCGTCGCGGCCCCGGTCATCGTGATCTATGTGATCTCCGACGTCGGCTCGGTCGTCGGCGGCTGGATGTCCTCGGCGATGATCGCGAAAGGCGCCTCCGTGAACGCGGCGCGCAAGCTCACCATGCTGATGTGCGCCCTGTGCGTGCTGCCGGTGGCATTCGTCACTATGATCGTGCACGATCTTTGGATCACGACGGTCGTGATCGGCATCGCCGCCGCGGCGCATCAGGCCTTCTCTGCCAACCTCTACACCATTCCTTCGGACACTATGCCGAAAGCGGCGGTGGGGTCGGTCTCCGGCATCGGCGGCACCGCAGGGGCCATCGGCGGCATCATCATGACCATGGGCGTCGCCCAGGCCCTGAAAGGCCTCGGCGGCTACTCGACGGTTTTCCTCGTCGCGGGGCTGATCTATCTCCTCGCCGTGCTAGTCATCCACACGCTGTCGCCGCGCCTTGCGCCCGCCAAGTTGAACTGAGAAATACCGGACTTGCCAGGCTCGCTCCCCGAGCGGAACTCATCGAGCCGAGATTGCCAATTCGGACGGGCCGGAGGAGACTCCGGCCTGTTTGTATATGGAAAGACCGATCCCGGACAAGAAAGTGATCGTGTTCTTCGGGGCAACCGGCGCCTACGATTCCTTGTGCGGCGAAGCCGTACGGTGTGCAAAAAGGTTGAACCGGACAGGACCCTACGCGACCATTTGCGGCAGGAGCGGAAGGCAATGTCGATAACCAGAAGCGGGCTATGAAGCACCGCATGTGCAGGGAGTGGAAACAATGAGCAATATAGGCGGCGGGCAAGGCACCGCCTCGGCCAAGAGCACGGCTGGCATGCCTACAGGTGCCGCACCGCGCATCGGCTGGCATCGCTGGGTGATCTGCGCATTCCTGTTTTTCGCCACGGCGCTGAATTACGTCGATCGCCAAACGCTTTCGGTCCTGCAGAACACGATTGCCGAGTTCTTCAAAAACGACAGATCGCTCGATTGGGTGATCCAATACAGTCAAATCTTTTATCACTCGACCTTCAAAGCGAACAACGGCGATTGGGCGATCAAATACAGCTTCATCATTTTCTGCTTCCAGACCGCTTATGCAATCGGTTATGTGAGTTTCGGCGCGTTGATCGACAAGCTCGGCGCGAAGCTAGGCTATTCGATCGCCGTCGTGATCTGGACCTGCGCTCACATCGCCTGCGCCATGGTGACGTCGCTGGTCGGTTTTTCCTACATGCTGTTCGTGTTGGGTCTTGGCCAGTCGGGCAACTTCCCCGCGGCGCTCAAGGCTGTCGCCGAATGGTTCCCGCAGCGCGAACGTGCGCTGGCCAATGGCGTCTTCAATGCCGGGTCAAATATCGGCGCGATCTTCACCCCGCTCGTGGTTCCCATTATCACCTTGTACTTCGGCTGGCGCATGGCGTTCGTCGCCACCGGCAGCCTGAGCGTGATTTGGCTGATTTTCTGGGTTTGGCTTTATCGCCGCCCGAAGGATCACCCGAAGCTACAGCCCGCGGAGCTGGCCTACATCGAAAGCGACCAGCCGCCGAAGGAAAAAAAGCTCACATGGCTTCAGGTGATGTCGAAAAAGGAAACCTGGGCCTTTTCGATCGGCAAATTTCTTACCGATCCAATCTGGTGGTTTTATCTGTTTTGGCTGCCGGGCTTCCTGCATGAACAATACAAGCTCGATCTCAGTCACTTCGGTCCGCCGGTCGCCGTGATCTACATCATCTCGGATCTTGGCTCCATCGCCGGCGGCTGGATGTCGTCCACCCTCATCAAGCGCGGACAGAGCGTCAATGCCGCGCGCAAGTTCACGATGTTGTTGTGCGCCCTATGCGTTATGCCCGTGATGTTCACCATGCATATTGCCAATCTATGGCTGGCGGTGGCGGTAATCGGGCTTGCCACGGCGGCCCATCAGGCCTTTTCCGCCAATCTTTACACATTACCTTCGGACTTGTTCCCGCGGGCGGCGGTCGGTTCGGTGTCGGGCATCGGTGGCACTGCCGGCGCCATCGGCGGAATGCTGATGGCAATATTCATCGGCTTCGTGCGAGCCGTGACCGGCACTTACACAATCGTATTCATTGTTGCCGGCACGATTTATCTGGTCGCACTGGTCTTCATCCACTGGCTGTCGCCGAGGTTGGCGCCTGCCAAGTTGATCTGAAATCGGCCTGCGGACCCGAGTAGTTGCGTGGGGGCCCGGTCTCAAATTTGAGGCCGGGCCCTATCACCTTCCGTGCCATTTCGCATAGGCTGGCGTGGCGCGCCGGCATTGTGCCGGCCCTACCCTCACCAGGAACCGCGAATGGTCGACAAAAAGGCGATTGTGTTTTTTGGGGCAACGGGTGACCTCGCCCAGAAGATGCTGTACCCTTCGCTCTATTTCCTCGACTCCGAGGGACATCTGCCGGTCGACCTCGCGGTCATCGGTTTTGCCCACACTGCGCTCGGTGAGGCGGACTTCGTCGCCCAGACCCGCATCGCCGTCATGGAGCGGGCGGGTAAGGATTTTTCCAAGGAGGCCTGGGAGCGTTTTTCCGCCCGGCTGCGCTATTGCGTCGGCGACATCGGCGTGGCGAAGGATTACGCTCCGCTGGTTAAGCTGCTCGACGGCGCAGGGACGTGCGTCTATTACCTGTCCACCTCGCCCGATTTCTTCGGCCCCATCGCGCGCCAACTGAAGGCGGCGGGGCTGGCCCACGACGGCGCGCGCATCGCCATCGAAAAGCCGATCGGCCGCGATCTGGATTCGTGCCGCCAGATCGAAGCAGCGCTGGCCGAAGCCTTCAGCGAGAATCGCATTTACCGGGTCGATCACTATCTCGGCAAAGAAACGGTGCAGAACCTGATTGCGTTGCGCTTCGCCAATACCTTCTTCGAGCCCTTGTGGAACAAGGATTCCATCGAGCACGTGCAAATCACGGTAGCCGAGACCATCGGCGTGGAACGGCGCTGGTCCTATTACGATTCCTACGGAGCGCTGCGCGATGTCGTGCAGAACCATCTGCTGCAACTCCTGTGCCTGGTGGCAATGGAGCCTCCGTCGGACCTCGATCCGGATTCCGTGCGTAACGAGAAGGTGAAGGTATTGCGCTCGCTGCGCCAGATCGGCAGCGACGACGTCGAGCGCCAGACCGTGCGCGGCCAGTACCGCAAAGGATTCTCGGACGATGGCCCGGTTCCCGGCTACAGCGAGGAAACCGGCGGCGCTACAAGCAACACCGAAACCTTTGTGGCGCTCGCCGCCCATATCGACAATTGGCGCTGGGCCGGCGTGCCCTTCTATCTGCGCACCGGCAAGCGCCTGCCCATCCGCAGTACGCAGATCGTGGTGCAGTTTCGTCCCGTGCCGCACTCTATCTTCCCGCAGACCGACGTCATGGCCAACCGGCTGACGATCCGCCTGCAGCCCGAAGAAGAAATCTCGCTGCAGCTGATGAACAAGACGCCCACGCTGGACAGCATGCGGCTGAGGCCGCTGTCGCTGGACCTGAACCTGAGCGACGCCTTCAAGGGCAAGCGCCGGCGTATTGCCTATGAGCGGCTGCTGCTCGAAGCGCTCAAGGGAAGCTCGTTTCTGTTCGTGCGCCGCGACGAGGTGGAAACGGCCTGGAAATGGGTCGACGCCATCATCGAAGGCTGGAAGGACCGCGATATGAAGCCCGCACCCTACCCTGCCGGCACCTGGGGACCGTCGAGCGCGTTTGCGCTGAACGAGCGCAACGGCCACAGCTGGTACGAATAACTTCTATCCCCCGCTACGCGCCAGGGTAACAGGCCGGTCCATATAGAATTGCGGATACAGGCGCCGCAGTGTGGCGATTTTCGGGATGTCGTTGATGGCAATGTAGGGCTGGTCCGGGTGATTAATCAGAAAATTCTGATGATAAGCCTCGGCCGGGTAGAATTTTTTCAATGCGCCAAGCTGCGTGACGATCGGGTCTGAAAACGCCCGTGCCTTATTCAATTGCGTAACGTAATTCTCCGCGATCCGCTGTTGCGCCGGGTTGGCGTAGAAAATCTCCGAGCGGTACTGCGGGCCGGTATCAGGACCTTGATAGTTCAACGTCGTCGGATCCATCACAGAAAAGTAGATGCGCAGAATCTGTCCATAGCTGATCGCCCGCGGATCGAAGACGATTTCCACGGATTCTGCGTGCCCCGTGCCGCCGGTGCCGACCGTTTCGTAATGGGCAGTGTCGCCGTTGCCGCCCGAATAGCCGGCCGTAACACGCTTGACGCCCTTTACATGCTGAAAGACACCCTGCATGCCCCAGAAGCAGCCGCCCGCCAGAACCGCGGTTTCGCTGGCGGGGATCTGCGGTCCCTCGGAATCGAACACGGGCGCGGGCAATGCGCGCGTCGTTTCATCGGCACACACGGGAGCGGCAAAGAGAAGTAGCATCACGGCAAGTGGATAAATGCAGTTCCTCATAGGACCCTCCATCAGACCTCTCCACGCGGCACAAAGTGCAGCGCTGCCGAATTCATGCAGTAGCGCAGCCCAGTGGGCGGAGGTCCGTCGTCAAAGACGTGTCCAAGATGCGCATCGCAGCGCGCGCACGACAGCGCGGTACGAACCATGAGGAAGCTGGTGTCGCGCGTCTCCACAACGTTCATTTTGGCGATCGGCCGCCAAAAGCTCGGCCAGCCGGTGCCGGATTCGAACTTCGTCCGTGAATCGAACAGCGCCGTATCGCAACAGATGCAGCGGTAGAGCCCGTCGGCATGATTGTTCCAGGTATTACCGCTGAACGCGGCCTCTGTGCCGGCACGACGCGTGACGTTGAACTGTTCGGGCGACAGCGATTGTCTCCATTCCTCGTCCGATTTGACGATCTTGGGTAGGCGCGCCGTCCCCAGGCTCTTGCCCGAGGGCGCGAACATTGCGATCACAATTTCTTGAGGCGCCGCCGCGGGTGCGGGGAAAGACCACAAAAATAATGTGGCAAACGAGGCGGAAGCCAAGAAATTGCGGCGTGTGTGGGCTGATGCAGTCACGCAAACCTCCGGAACCGAGCCACCAAAAGCATATGGGCAAGTTCGCACGCCAATGCAAATCAGTTACGGACCTATTGCTTGATTGTCAGTTGAGAACGGCGGTGACCGGAGCGGCCGTGCCGGGGCCATCGACCACGGCAAATTGCGTACGGCCGATCAGCCGTCCGTCGACCATATCGATGTCGACGCGCCAAAGGCCAGGCTCGGGATTGGTCCTTTTGCTGTAGCCGCGATAGCCGTTGCCCCGCCCGCCGACGATCGGGAACGTCACATTCTGCTTGGCGACCCATTGCCCCGTTTTGCTGTTGTAGCGCTGCCAGCGATGAACGACCGTCGTGGACAGTCTTATCGGCGCGAACACGGCACTGAAAACATAGATCGGCTGATCATCGGTCATATGGATGATGGGCGGGATGCCGAGATATGCGCTCCACGATGGTTGCTCGCCCACCGCATAATAGACCGGGCCGACACGTTTTATGGAATGAAATACGCCGACTTTCTGCAATGCCAGAGGCAGCGGCGGCAAGACGTTGAGGAAATAGAGCCCGTTGACCGCGGCAAATACTGCGCAGGCCCCAAACGCGATCTGCCATCGCACCTCTCCCAGTCTGGTGGCGCTCAGCCAATTGAGCAGTTTCAGGAAGAACGCGAAGACGATTACCGCTGCGGCGCCGCTCAGCAGGAACGTGAACGTGCCAATCGTATGCGTGAACACCGGCACCATGAAGATCGCGTAGGACATTAGGGCAAAGAAGAAGAGCACGGCGGTGAAGATTAAACGTGAATGATAAACGCGGAACACTTCGTTGCCGATGAAGATGGCCGCCAAGATCAGCAGGAACGGCCACGACGCCGCCAGTGTGCCGCTGCGTGCGTAAAATACCAGGAACGCGCTCCACAGGCTGCCGAACATGAATTGCGTAACCGCCGGCAAATAGCCGCGCAGCCTCGCGACATAGCCTTCGGTCTCGGTGCGGCCTTCCAGATAATGAAGCAGCATGACAGAACCGGCCGCAGCCAGCAGATAGACGAACAGCAGAGTCTGCGTGACGGGATGATCCACGCGCCCGTAGGAGACATTGTCAAAGGCGAAGCCGCCCGCCATCGCCCCAGCAGAAAGGTGGCGTTCATAGGGTTTCAGAACATGCAGCCAAGCGTTCATGTCGGGCGATCGCAAAGAGGACCCTTGTATCTACCGGAAACCGCCGGGTTTTGTCCCAATTTCCTGCGCGGCGTGCCGTCGCGTAAGCACGACGCTGCGCGCATATGGTTAAGGTCCCCTAGTGTGGCGAATCCGAAATTCGCCGAATCTTGGCGCAAGGCCAAGAGCGAATTTCGGATTCAAAGCCACCGCACTAGAGCTTGGCTTCGCGGCGAAGCCAAGCCGCGCCAGCCATGAAGATGTTGAGGTCGGTTGCATATTCGATCAGGCCGACGCCTCGCGCCGCCCAGAAGCCGATGCCTTCCGGCGTGTCGGTGAAGATGCCGACACCGACGCCCTTGGCGGTGGATTTCGCGACGATGGATTCGATCTGGCCGACGACCTCGGGATCCCATATCCGGCCCGGCTTGCCCAGCGACTGAGACAGATCGTAAGGCCCGATAAACAACACGCTGCCCTTCGGCACGGCATCGAGAATTTCCGGTACATTGGCAACGCCGCGCTGACCCTCCACCTGAAATATCAGCTGCGTTGATTGGTTGGCGCCGGCCAGATATTCATCGCGCGGCTTGGCGGAAAAATCCGCAGCGCGGACGAACCGGCACAGCCCGCGCATGCCTTGCGGACTGAAATAGGAATTCTCGACGCACGTGGCGACGTCCTGGGCGGTCTCGACGAACGGGACTTGGATATGGCGAATACCGAGATCGAGGCACCACATGAAATAGCGTTGTTCGCGCGCAGGTATGCGCACGATCAGCTGCCGATTGCGCCGCTCGGCCGCGAGCACCAAAGGATAAAGGTCGTTCTGGCTGACCGGCACATGTTCCATGTCGACAACCGCCAGATCGAACCCGGCAAACGCGATCGCCTCGATCATTTCGGGCCGTGCAACTTTCACGAACGGGCCCAGCCGCATCGCTTTCTTTGCCGTTTCAGCCATCCGCGCTTCTCCAACCTGGGGAACCAACGTCAACTTGCCCCAGCCAGACGATTTCCTCGTCCGCCAGAATGCCGTTCCAAGAATAGAGAATACAGTGCGCCAGCAGGGTGTTTGTCAAATCCGCGCGGCGGCACAAGCCATTGCCAGCAGCGTCAAAGAAGGGCTGCGATGACGACGGCGATAATGACCCATAGCGCGACGCTGCTTACGACGACGAACGTCAGCGTCCATGCCGGCGACCATCTGCCGACCTCCGGTTCGGCGCCCGCGATTTCGATATCGCGCGCAAAGGCGAGCGCGAGGTCGGCCATCACCTTGTCCATGCGAAGTTCTTCGCCCAAACCGCCGGTGCCGGAAGCAGGGCGGGCGTCGGATTTGGAGGCG
>Ga0182021_10007179_pt1 | contig 13191 bp, 19 predicted proteins | sample 612E3MmetaG_FD_120493 | JGI IMG/M metagenome (GOLD analysis project Ga0182021, IMG submission 120493) | Permafrost microbial communities from Stordalen Mire, Sweden - 612E3M metaG (Illumina Assembly) | ecosystem: Environmental > Terrestrial > Soil > Wetlands > Permafrost | place: Sweden... | reverse complement strand
ATACTTGCAGTAGGATCTGCAGTTATAGTGGGGCTAGTTTTGAGACTTCCAATTCTCCCAGAAAAGCCCATGAGATATTCATGGACTGTTAGTATAATATTCCCAACATCAGTCCTTGCAATTGGATTTAATGCTATATTTTACAAATTAGGATACAGCGGACTCTATAATGGACTCTACATTGCAGTTATAGTTGGTTTTATTACAGCAATCTTTGCTAAGTACTTCCTTGAAAGGATGCTGCCAATACCTCATATGGAGGAATCATAATGAACGAAATAGTTGCAATAATCATAGCCGCAGTGCTTTCGTGGATAAATTTCGTTTTAATAGATACATGGATGGGACTTCCAGAAGAACCCGGGGTTAAGGGAGCAGAAGTTATAGGAAGATCAGTTAAAAAACGTGGAGGAGACCTTGCAGGAGGATTCTTCCAGGGAAACATCGTTTGTTCTCCGGATGCATCTGCTGGAACACTATTAGCATCAGCAGGATGTTACACAATTGGAACACCCGAAGGTGGTTTAATAGCAGCAATTATTGTATACTTCGGAAACAGACTCTGCGCAGACCCCGGATACGCGGGTACAATAGGTGCGCTCTCAATTACGGTCATAATATTCGCTGCATCCTATATTGGAATAGGTTCTGCAGACTTCATTGTTGGTATGGTTATTGCCATCGTCACAGTTCAGGGATTACATCATCCTCTGGCATCAAAGTTACTCGGAAAGATTGCTGAAAAAATGGGAAGGCATACCAAATTAACCTAAGGGAGTATTTCAATATGGCAATTCAAAATTTCAAAAATCATGAAAATTGTAAAACAACAGGTCGATTATCATGCTTATTCAGATATTAGGTATTATTGTACTTTTAATGGCCCTGAGAACTCTCTTTGCCCAGGACAGAGCAGAAAGGATGTTATACTTGAATGCGTTGAGCTTTGGAATTGCAGGACTTATAGCACTCTATATACAAACACCCTTCGGAGTGGTAATCGCCGCAACCTACTTTATAGCTTCTACCATTAGCTCAAATGCAATTGCATATTCAATTGGAAGGGTAAAAAACGAAATTATATTGGATGAATAAATGATTATTGAATTTTCTCGTATATCACAAAAAAATTAAAGGATTCAAAATGGTGTAATAAATGTATCCGTTTCTAGACCTTATAAACTTGACAAATGTATCTGTTGGAGTACTCCTCATAGGGACTGCAGGTATAATAATGCTCAAAAAACCCATGGACAAGGTAATAATGTTTGCACTTCTTCAGGGCGGTTTTATTGGGATAATAGTAGCAGCAAAATATCTTGATGTTGCAATGGCTGCAGCCATTTTCGATCCTATATCTACTATTATAATGTTAATTGCCATTACCAAGCTAGATGAAATACGAAAGAAAAAAAATAAAATCCGGGAGGATGGATTCTTTGCTTGATGTTTACATATGGTTCTATACAGGCTGTTTACTGGTTGTAATAGGAAGCATAGCATCAGTAATAGGTCCAGGAGTTAAAGATCCCCTGGTAAGAACTTTAAACACTGAAATCCCTGCGGTAGGTGTTTCACTCATATTCTTAACCTATAACAGTACCATAGCTCTTTTAACATTTATAGCTGCAACTTCTATCATTACATTGATACTTTTAAGGGCTATTGTCAGACTAGAAGAAATGGGGGCAGAACTTTGAAGAGTATAGGAAGATTTTGGAATTCACTCGCGAATCCTGACCGGATTCCAAGATTATATGCACTGATACTTGCAATTGTGCTTATAGCAGGTTTCTTTATACCCATTGCACTTAATGAACACCAACTTTATCCGAGACCAGCTCCTCAAGATCAGATAAATGCGGTGGATCCACTGGCACCATACGACAGGGGAGGAGTACCCTTCATAGAAAGGGGAATAGTCAAAGCACAATACCCTCAATATTTACCCGCTATAGGAGAAATAACAGCATATTTATCCCCAATAGCATCAGGTGTCCGAGATACCACACTGTACTATGGTACTTCTATTTATTCATCCCCAGGTGGACTCATCGATGAGATCCTCTACTACACAAGGGGATTCGATACAGTGCTAGAGAGTAGTATACTCATGATGGCATTTGTAATTGCTTCATGGGTTGCATTAAACTTCACAATGAGGAGGGAGGACTGAGTTGATACTTGTACCTGACGTTGTTTCCCCTATTGTTGTTGCAATATATGCACCAGCAGTATTTGTTGGTATAATCGTTGCTTTAATAGGTCTCTTTGGTATATCGATCGAGAAAAATGATCTTCATGTCCTTATACTCACAGACATAGTGGGTATAGCAATGCTCATAATAGTTGCAGCCATTGGAACAGATCTTGCAGAATCCCTTGTACTGCCAGGTCTGGTAGTTGAACTGGCTGAGATCCTTGCAATATGCGAAATACTTATGAGCAGGGAGATGCGCAAATCAGGTAAGTCTGTAGCACTTATACCAACGCCACTTAACTTTGATATGGAGGTTCTTCAAACAGCCCCTGTCTTTATTGCAATTATATTGGTTATATATGGTGCTTTCCTCTCTGGATTTACTGGAGGAGCAATTGCCGGAGGAGGGATACTCTTCTACGTCATGTCCCTTACAGTCAGAGGCGTGCCATCAAGTCTCTGGGAAGGTATTGCAGGAGCATCAGGTATTGCTTGGTGTTTATGGCTAGCAGGATTTTTGGTATTATTCGTATTCCCAAATTACTGGTTATTAGGATTGATGCTTGCAGCATTTGGAGTATTTATTAAGGTTGCATTTAAAGCAGGCTTGATAGGTGTTATGAACAGAGAAGAATTCAGGAAGGAGTAGAGTTAAATGGTTGTATCGATATTAGGCCAACAATTAATTGGAATCATACCCCTAGGTGATATTGTATTCTATATGACTTCCTTCAACCTGTTCATGTTTGCAGCTGCACTTGCATTTACATTTATAATTGCCATAAGCAAAACTGAAACCCAAATAGAAGCTGAATTTGGAACACTGGGCGATAGAGAGGTAAAGGTAGCGAAGAGTGAATTTAAGATCAGACGTTTCCTTGCAATTATATGCGGACTTGCAACGGCAGGTGCCATGGTAACTGGGGATGTTTTTGATTTCACCCTCTTCGTATGTTTAATTGGTATAGTTAACATCGGAATTGTCAGTGCTGTTAAACAGATAGATGTATTAGATGCTGCTTTTCAATATGGACTGATAGCTATGATAGCATCAACACCACTATTTGTAGGTGCATCTTTAGTATTGGCATCCGCTGGTACCATCAGTATCCTTGCCATCAACAATTTGACATATACAACACCTATGATGATGTTAGGTTCAATATTATTATTCTTAGGTGTAGCAGGGGAAACAGGAGTTGCACCGTTTTTTGCAACAAAAGCCGAGATGTTCAGAACCCCTGGTTCACCATTTTTACTTATAATACACCTGAGCTCGCTTCTAGTAATTGTAAGGGTAATAGAAATACTTCTAATAATCAATAAACCGTTTTAAGGTGAAAATAAATGAATAAACTCAAAACAACCAGCTGGATACTCCTAATAATTTCATTACTTAGCATAGTCTATGCATTGATTTTCAACCCTGCCAGCTGGATAGTATATGCAATAGCTCTTGTGTCCATACCAGTGTCTGTACTTTCCTTTGGACTCATTTCAATGGCAAAGGGTCGTAAAGAAGATGAAGAGGATAAAAGAAGGGAACCATTCATTGGATACTAGGCATATGATAAAATTTAATTAAAGGTTCGATAACAATGGATTCCAATATAACAAGAATAAAATGCAATCAATGGATATTCAGGATAAATAACCGGTGATCAGATGAATTTAATGTTAAACATCTTAATAAACGTTTTTATTGCATTTCTGATAGGAAGTATCCTATTCGGACTTCAACGAAAGATAATGGCCAGAATTCAGGGAAGGCCTGGGCCTCCTATTATCCAACACCTTTTACACACACTTAAATTTTTTATAAAGGAATCAGCATTTCCAAGAACGGCTGCCATGCCATTTTACATTGTAATAACAGCAATGCTATTTGTTATATGGATTGCAGCTGTAATTGTTGGTCCAGTAACTGGTGGATCCCTACTGTTAATTTTTGCAATATACGCAATTCACAAAATAGTTGAACACAACGCTGGATCATCATCAGGATCACCCTACGGTAAGCTCAGCTGCGTCAGAGCTGTATATTCAGCAGCAGCAGAAGTTCCCCTCTTTGCAGTTTTAATAATAATATATCTACAAGCAGGCACAATGAACATTGCCAGCATAGTTAACTACCAGTCTGTACATGGACCTTTAATATTGGCCATACCACTTGCAGCTTTGATGTTCTTCGTTTTAATACTTTCAAAATCACCTTACTCACCATTTGCAATAACCAAAGGAAAAGATATTATATCAGGATATGAAACAGAACACTTCGGACTTTTAAGAGGATATTTGATGATATCTGAATCCATAGCATGGTACATGTTACTCTGGATATTCTTAACAGTTTTCCTTGGACCTTTAAGTTTACCAGCTTATTTAGTGGGAATGGTTATTTTAACTGCTGTTGTGGCGTTCATAAATGCTGTAACACCACTTTTAAATCCAAACCATTCTGTAATGATGCAAGTGAGCTTTGCATTCATAGGAATTGTAGGTTCAATCATACTCATCATGATTCCAATTTAAGAAAATTCATAAATTATTCAAAAAAAAATTAAAATTCAACCAATTACCAATAGAGACAAATAAAGAGGATATGAAAATGGAAGAACAAGAAAAAGATGTACTGTTCCTAATGGCTCTTGCAGTAGCGGGTTCCGTACTTGCGAGCGGATTAGCAGCTTTTTTACAAGTGATAATTGTACTACCGCTTACTATAGCAGTTTTCCTAATCATGATCCTAACCTATTTACAGTACAAACATAAATATGTACACATTGCAGAAAATGCAGAGAAATGGGCCATGATAGTCATTATAATAGCCATAATAATCTCCTTTACATATCTTTACAGGCCGGCATAGAAAATGGTGATCCAATGAACGATACAATTTACCTCATATACATAGTTTCATTTGTATTAGGATCCATAGTGGGTCTTGTACTGAGCTACAGGAAGTACACTGCACCTTATGTTACCAAAAATATAGACATAGTAGCACTGATAATAGCCATTGTAGGATGGATGATAGCGGTAAACAGTCAGTTAATCACATTTATTCCTCCATATATATCCATTACCATTGGAATATTCCTGATTGCCATGGTAATCGGAATGAGGCCAGGATACGGTCGGTACGAAACAGTAATTGGATTTGCAATTTCAGCCATTGTATATATAGGGACGGTGTTGGTATGAGTGAATACAAACCAAGAACAGAGATAGAAGATGAAGAAGTACTCATAACCATGAAAAAAAGGATCCTTGAAAGTTATAAATGGCGTAAGGATGTTGTGGATCCATTTGCAAGGGAACTGGAAATATCAACCGAAGAACTGGAAGAAGTACTCATGAAACGTCTGGACATGTCGAGTCTGGAAGCAATATATCCTCGATTTGAATCCTCACAACTGAGATGTATCAAAGAGAGAATTCACGCTGATTTAAGACTATGTTGGCTCTGTGAAGTGATGAATATCCTGACAAAAGAGGAATCTGAGACAATTCAAAACAGAATTGCATATCAAGTACTTAAAGAGAATATACCTTACGATAAAGCCATAGAAGAAGGCAGAAAAGATTTATTAGAAGATTTAATGAGATAATTTACGAGGTAAAGAAATGTTAGATGGTCTTAAAGACATTATACGGAAGAGCTCCATACACGTCTGCCTTATAAATACAGGAGGTTGCAATGGCTGCGACATCGAAGTAGTTGCACTACTATCACCACGCTATGACCTTGAACAGTACGGTATTTACGTTCACAATAATCCCCGGGAGGCAGATGTTATCCTGGTAACAGGTGCAATGGCAGAACAGTGGAGGGATAAACTCCAGAGATCATATGCCAAAGCCCCTGAACCTAAAATAGTGGTAGCTATAGGTAACTGTCCGCTTACAGGTGATGTTTTTAACCAAGAAGGATGCAGTGTATACGCACCAGTATCAGACTTCATAAAGGTGGATGCTGAAGTTTCAGGATGTCCACCACGTCCATCAGAGATATTAGCAGCAATTTTAGCTGTAGGACCAGATGCAATAGCAGCCAGAGGGAGGCAAAAATTATGATACTTCCTATAGGGCCAATACACCCCGGTTTAAAGGAACCATTAAGATTAAAGCTTAAAACCCGGGGAGAAAAAGTATTAAGCGCCGAAATTGATTACGGTTACATTCACAGAGGCATAGAAAAGGTAATGGAAGGAAAAACTTGGCAGAAGGGAATATTTCTTTCTGAGAGGGTATGCGGTATATGTTCTTACATACACACACAAACCTTTGCAGAAACCTTTGAACGTATTGCAGGTGAAACTGTACCACCAAGGGCACAATACCTTAGGGTGTTAACCAATGAATTAGACAGGATACAAAGCCATCTACTTGCCAATTCTACATACTTCAAGGCAATGGAACACGAAACACTGTTCATGTATATGCTAGCATTAAGGGAACCTGTTATGGATGCTATAGAATTATTAACAGGTAACAGGGTTAACATGGGTTGGAACGTTGTGGGTGGAGTTAAGATGGACATTAAACAGACCCATATTGATTCCATCATGAAGATAATGAATAAACTTGAATCTGAATATGGAAGATACATTGAAATGTTTAAATCAGGCCCACTGGTAGGTTTAAGATCTCACGACGTGGGGAAGATGACCCGTGATGAGGCATTAATGGCCAGGGCGGTTGGCCCTATTGGAAGGGCATCTGGACTCGAACATGATGTCAGAGAAAAGCATCCTACTTACAGGGATCACATGGATTGGAAGGTAATTTGGAGGAAGGAAGGTGACAACTTCGCACGTACCATGAACAGGTTTGACGAGATATGGGAATCCATCAGTCTCATCAAACAAGTCCTTGAAAATCTCCCATCTGGAGACGTTCGTAAAAAAATTGATATACCTGCAGGTTTTGGTGAATGGAGAAATGAAGCACCAAGGGGTGAAGTTACCTATTCAATTGAAACCAATGGAAACTTGATAAAAAATGTATCAATAAGAACTCCAAGTATCATGAACATAGATGCATGTGCTAAGTACATGCTTAACGATGTTGCAACAGTTGCAGATGCTGTTGCTACTTATGCAACTTCAGATCCATGCATTGCCTGCACAGAAAGAGTTATAATTCTAGATGAATCAGGAAAGCATTTGGATTTTCATGGAGTCCACAATATAAAATCCAAGTTAAAAGGATGATCTAATATGTCTTCAGTGATATGGTATTTATACGAATTTGCAAGAAAGTCATGGGCTCAGAGTTTTGCAGCTGCTAAAAGCGACTCTGAAATAATGGACACACCTTCAAGATTCAGAGACTATCCTAAAGTATATAAGGAATACTGCATAGCTTGCGGGGCGTGTACTGCAGCCTGTCCAGCTCCAATGGCTATTAAATTAGTAAGAGATGTAGACAGTATTCATGAAGAGGGCATTACATATCCTGTAATAAACAACAGGGGATGTATAAGGTGCGGTTTCTGTGCTGAGGTATGTCCAACAGATCCAAAAAGCCTAACATGTGGTGAAAACCATTTAATTAGGGAAGATTTTACTATACTTCCCGTGGATAAGAAGTTCGTAATTGATGATTACTTGTGCATCCGCTGCAAAAAATGTATGAAGACTTGTAAAGTTGGTGATGCAATTGTTGAAGAAGACAACAAGGTAATGATTGACCAGAAGAAATGTATTGCATGCGGTGAGTGCCTTAAAACCTGTCCTGTAAAGGGTGCAATCAAGGGAATACACATATCCCATATAGAAGAACAGAAAGAGATTATAAATCTGGTTGTGGATACCCTTGAGGCTGAAATAGAATCTGAACAAGATGAAATAAAAAATATTTCGGGTGGGGAAGTTTTCAAACTAGATATGAAAGCTGATGACCTCATTGAAAAGGCTCGTAAAATAATTCCAGACAATGAACTGATAAATGACATCATCGAAAATATTACTGATAGGCTTAAACTACGTGTAATAACATGGGACAAGAACAAATGTACAAACTGTAGATTATGCGTTAATGAATGTCCATCCCATGCAATCAGTTTCTCACAAGAAGAAGGTGTTGTAAGGGACCCAAATAAATGTTTAAAGTGCAGCATCTGTTACCAGACATGTCCATTCGGTGCTATAGGTTATTACATTTCGAGGTTCCTATTTAAACCATCCGAAGATGAAAAAATCATACATATAACTCTTAAAACCTCAGACTTACCTGTAAGGAGTTGATAATATTCCAACAACCACCAATAACGTCAAAAAGTATAGCAAACCCCTCAGAGATGTTGAGGTTGATTATAAAGTGGATCATAGTAAATGTGAGACGTGTGAAGAAAAACCATGCCTCTTATCATGTCCAGTAAATGCCATATACAAAACTAGTACAGGACAGATAGAAATTGATGATAAATGTGTTGGATGTGTTCTCTGCAGAGAAGCATGTCCTTATGATGCAATTAATATGAAAACAACTCTATCAGAACCTATAAGGGAAAATGTACCAAACATCAACAAAAAACTTTGCAGACAGTGCGGTGCATGTGTTAAAGCATGTAAAACAGGATCAATACAGCTCATATCCTCTGGTAATGAAGATGCCCACAGTGAAATTAACGAAGATACATGTGTACGTTGTGGATATTGTGCACGAGTATGTCCAACAGAAGCAATAAAATATGGTGAAATACTGCCAAGATCTGTTGTAGGCGGGAAGGCAATTGTAGTTGACCAGAAAAACTGCATTGGATGTATGACTTGTACAAGAGTATGTCCGTCCAGGGGCGCTATAAACGTAGGGAATGTAAGCAAACTACCATTTATAAATCCTTCATACTGTGCAAGATGTGAGGAATGCATGAATGTATGTCCATCTGCTGCAATAAAATACTCTTCAAGGAAAAGAGCCTACCAGAACTTCAGCAAAATAAAAACTATGGAAATTGTTTCTGAACTTATGGAAAAGGAAGCTGGAAAACTTTCAGCAGAAGCAGTCAGGATCAACGGTATCCTCAAAAATATTGCAACAGAAGTTGGGAACAAACATCCTGAAAAAACTTTCCAAGAAGATGTAACAGAGTTCATTAACGATGAAATAAAGGATATGATCAGTACTGATCTTGAAATTGAAGATATCCAGGAGATAATAGGCGCAACAACTCCAAAACGTGAAATTAACGTTGTTGAAGATAACTGTATAGGATGTAGTGAATGCATAGCAGAATGTCCAGCAGATGCAATAGAACTTGAAATGCCATCTCCTATACACATCAATGAAAAATGTGTATACTGCGGAAAATGTGTTGAAAAATGCAAATTTGATGCAATAACACTAAGTGAAGAGTACTTCACTATCAAAGACGATAGGATATTTTTTGTAAGGGAAGTATTAACAGGACCAAGAACTGGTGAGATAATCACCGATGTGGATGCATGCATGGCATGTGGAGTATGCGTTAAAAAATGTCCAACTAATGCCCTGAAACTTGAAAAAGATGAAGTTGTAGTAGATAGTGATAAGTGTATTCTCTGTGGTGAATGTGATATCATATGCCCTGTAAATGCTATAAAACTAAAAACTGAAATCAATGAATCCTAAAAGAGACCGATTTTCCAACATTATTTTTAATATTTTATTTAGAAAGGAGGATTAGGATTGGGAAATAAATTTTTCGTTTCCGATTGTGAAGGTCCCATATCTATCAATGATAATGCATATGAACTTTCAGGCCATTTTATAGAAGATGGTGAGAAATTTTTTGAGATAGTTAGCAAGTACGATGATGTACTTGCAGATGTTTTAAAACGACCAGGATACAATGCAGGTGGAACATTAAAGCTGATAGTACCCTTCTTAAAAGCTTACGGTGCAACTAATCAGAAGATTATCAACTTTTCAACTGAAAATGTTCACTTAATACCAGGAGCATTGGAAACACTGAAATTTGTAGACTCCCACATGCCATCATTTATTGTGAGCACGAGTTACAACCACTACATTATGGCTCTGTGCAATAAAACAGGATTTCCTTACGTTAACACCTATTCAACCACTTTAAATATAGACCTTAAAGATCTAAATTCAATTGAACAGGAAAAAATTAAAGAATACAGGAAAGCAATAATACAAAATCCTGAATTTGAATTTTTAGATAATATATTCTTTAATGAACTACCTAAACTTGAATCTGGAAATTTAATGAAATTTGTGAAGCCAATAGGTGGTGAAGGTAAAAAGGAAGCTGTTCAGGACATTATTAGTAGATTTAAATTAAAACCCAAGGATTTGTTTTATATAGGAGACAGCATAACAGATGTTCAACCTATTAGATTTGCCAAGGAGAACAAAGGTATTGGTGTTTCATTTAATGGAAATGAATATGCAATTAATGGGGCAGATATAGCTATAATGGCAGACAATACTACCATAATTTCGGTTCTTGCAGATATATTCAACGGCTATGGTAAAGATAATGTCTTTGAATTTATTATTTCATACAGTGATGATCCTTTATCTGCACTTAAATCAAACTTCGTTAATCAATCTCTTGCAAGTAAATTACTGGCCACGAACATGCCAAGGGTAGAGATAATCACATGCAAAAATATGGAAAGTATAATTGAAAAGAGTTCAATATTCCGTAATAAGTTAAGAGGAGAATCCATAGGAGGATTGGGATGAATTAATATATATCCCTTATTAAGATATATTTTAATACATCAAATAGAATTAAAATAAAAATTTAATGGTTATTATAATGAATGAAATCAATAAAAATATTGAATTAAAGGTCATCGATACATACTGTGAGGCATTTAGGGGAATATGCTGCAGAGTTATTGTAACAGCAGAAGATATAGAAACAGTAAGAAGAGCTGCATATGATGCTACATCTACCCCTGGCACAGTTATTGGGAGGGTTGAAGGTGGAATTGAATCATGGTTGGACAGAGGTAAAACACCGGACAAAAGATATGGAGCTGTACTCCAGTTCTGGTACAACACAGATGACATAGAAAAATTTAATGTAGAATTATCCTACAGAATTAGACAAGACATACTTGTCAAACCATTTACAAGTCTTTTCGATGCATCACTCGATCCAGTTGGAAAAATAGATACAATGAAGTATATTGGCCACTGTGGAGATGGATATGAATGGGAAGAAGAATTATATGGTCGTAAAATGATATTGGTGCCCATTGCCATACCAGACTTTAAAATTGAACGTGACTTAGGATACATGCGGGGAATCATGGGTGCAAACTTCTGGTATATGTGCACCAACAAAAAAACTGTTACAGAAGCTGGAAATGCTGCTTTAAATGCAATAGAAAATGTTGAAGGAGTGATAACGCCATTTGATATATGTTCAGCTGCTTCTAAGCCTGAAACTAACTACCCATGGATAGGACCAACAACCAACCATCCCTACTGCCCATCACTCAAGGAAATTTTAAAAGAAATTTCCAAAGTGCCTGATGAAGTTAAATACATCCCAGAAATAGTTATAAATGGACTCAACCAGAATGTTCTCAGAGAGGGCATGAAAGCAGGTATTGAGGCTTTAATTGATTTTGAAGATGTTTTATATGTTTCAGCTGGAAATTACCAAGGAAAACTTGGTGAGTACAAATTAAATCTTCAAGAGTTGTTTAAATGAAATTTGATATTGTGGGATTTGGAGCACTAAATCTTGACAAACTCTATCAAGTCAATAGAATAGCACATGAAGATGAGGAATCGTTTATCACAGGTAAATCCGAATCATGTGGTGGTTCTGCAGCAAATACCATTGTAGGACTTGCAAGACTGGGCATGAAAACTGGATTTATTGGTAAAGTCGCAACAGACCAAGAGGGTAGTTTATTACATAACAATCTTCAAAACGAAAATATCAACACCAAAGGCGTACTACTCACCGATGATGGGAGAAGCGGAACAGTAAGTGGATTTGTTGATAGTGATGGTCAAAGAGCCCTTTATGTTGATCCCGGTGTAAACGACTGTATAGGACCTCATGAAATCGATATAAACTACATCAATTCTTCAAAGATACTTCACCTAACCTCATATGTTGGTAAATACTCAGAAAGATCTATTAAAACACAGGAAAGTGTTCTAAATGAGATATCAAATAATGTTTCAGTGAGTTTTGATCCAGGACGCCTCTACTCAGAAAGGGGTATAAAATTCCTAGACAGACTCCTAAATAGATCAGACATACTACTTATTAACCAGTCTGAACTCAGGCTTTTAACAGGTAAAAATAAAGATTCCAGTTTTACCACCCATAAAACATTAGAAAATGTCCAAAATTTACAGCAAGAATATGGGATTGGCATGATAGTTGTTAAAATGGGCGATAAAGGATCTTTTGTTACACAAATTAATGAATCACAATTTATAAAGGCCTTTGATGTTTCATGTATTGATACCACAGGCGCAGGTGACGCCTTTAATGCAGGATTTCTCTTTGGTTATCTTAAAGGTGAAGATATAAAAACTATGGCTATTATGGGTAATTATGTTGCATCCCGCTGCGTCACCGAACACGGTGCAACAGACGGTCTTCCTGATATGCAAAACCTTGAAGATATTATTTCAAATGGATTAAATTCAATTTGAAGCTTAATTATATAGGATTTAAGCATAATGGTATAAATTAATTAAAGGTTTTATTTAGCAAAATAATATAGACAATAATATACTTAAGATAATAGATAATTTAAGTTAATATTGAGCATAAAATAATTAAACTGAAATAAACTCTAATTGAACCTTAATATTCAGGTAACGTGGGTTTATATTACTTAAATTTATTGACATGTGGATTTAAAATTAAACTGTAATAGGTGTGATAATGGATATAACATTTAAAAAGAAGAAAGATGCCTTGGTTGGTGAGGTCGTTGCCAAATCAACAGATCTTGAACACGGTGTAGAGGATTTTAAGGCAGAAATTGAGAACT
>Ga0182021_10007178_pt1 | contig 13192 bp, 10 predicted proteins | sample 612E3MmetaG_FD_120493 | JGI IMG/M metagenome (GOLD analysis project Ga0182021, IMG submission 120493) | Permafrost microbial communities from Stordalen Mire, Sweden - 612E3M metaG (Illumina Assembly) | ecosystem: Environmental > Terrestrial > Soil > Wetlands > Permafrost | place: Sweden... | reverse complement strand
GTCGAGCGGGAATAGTGCCAGGGCTCGTTGTCACTGACACAATGGACTTCCGGCCATTGGCCCGATGTGCACGCCTTGCTGCTCACCACCGTGCATTGAGCCGAGCCAGGTCCTCCGCACTTGTCGCAGCTCTCGGACCTGTCGTCGTTGCTGCAGTACTGGGCGCAGCACACCCCGTTGGTCATGGCCCAGGCACCACATGAGTCCGCGCCTGCGTCGGGACGGGGCGCGGGGCGACGCAGGGAAGGGTCCTCAGAAACGGCAGGACCGACACAAACCAGGGCCGCGTCGCCTGGCGCGCCGCTACCCGCGTCGGGGCTCGAGTTGCTTCCGCCGCAGCCACCTGAACAGGTCGTGCCCGAGGTACCGGCCGGACCGCTGCCGCCTCCGCCGGTCTCGGTCGAGCCTGCGGTCACGGTCGAACCACCGGTCCCGGTCGCGCCGCTCGCTCCCGTCGAGCCTGCGGTCCCCGTCGACCCACCTCCGCCCGACCCAGCAACCGGAAAATCCTGGTTTGCATCACGAGTCCCGCTCTTGCCGGCACAACCGCCACCCTGGCAGGTGCCGCCCGAGCCGCCGGCCGCGGCATCCCGATCGCCATTCCCGTTGCTCGAGACGCGCGCGCAGCCGGCTGTGAGGACAGAGGACAAGAGAAGAACACCCACGATCCAGGCTGGCGCCTCCAAGCGTCCTGCGGGTCGAAAACGCCACCCCGCCTCACGCGGCTTCGGGTCGTGTTCTGCGGTCAGGTGCATTCCCGAATTCTGGCATACCCGACCTGGTTTCGCATTTCGATGCGGTCCGTTCTGGGATTCTGAGAAGGGAGACCGCGGCGGTCGCGCACACCCGTGGGGCGACCGCAGGTCGCCCCTACCCGACCCGAAACGTGATGCGCGTAGTACGCGCACGGCCGTAGGGGCGACCTGCGGTCGCCTCGTACAAGACGTGGGGTCCGTTGCAACCGCGGCCGTGGCCGCGGCCGGCCGCTCTTGGACGCTGGCCGATCGCCGCTCTACGGCTCCTTGCTGGTGGCGGCCAAGGTTCGCTCGATCAGACCGCGGAACGTTCCTCGCGGATACAGCCTGAGGTAGCGGGCGGCAAGCGCCTGGGCATCGCTGTCGTGGTGGGTTGCGGCCGCTTCGACCAACATGACCAGTGCCTCTTCAGACAACTCACCCTTGGGATGGCGATCCAGATATGCGGTCAGCAGCGCGCGCGCACGAACCGGATTCCGCTCTACCCGTAGGGCGCGCATGGCGTCCAGGAGGGGCCCCAGGTCTTCAGGCGATGCAGACTTTGTCGCGCGCTTGGTCCGTCCCAGGGATGGTGTCTCTTCGGGGGCCTGCCGCATGGCAAGGGGCGGTGAGGAGGGCGGTGGCAGCAAGGTGGGCACCGTCGGCCTTTCGCCGCGCGCGTGGTGCAGACTCTGGGCGGGAGCCATGGGCGCCGGCCCGGGCGCATTCGGGACGATGCGCTCGATGGCGTTCGCCAGCCAGGCCGGCCATTGCGCCAGCGCGCCGGTTGCGAGAACGCCGGAGGCGAGCAAAGCAACCACGGCAAAGGCGAAGCGCAGCTTTCCAGGACGGTACGAGCGAGTCATTGGCAGAGTCATCCACACGCGTTCTTTGTGTCCTGGGGCAGGCTGGTAGGGAGCAGCCTCGCGAAGCACAGACAGAGCCCATTCTGCAGAAGGCCCACGGACGCTGTGGGGGTCCATGGACAATCGCCGGGGATCCTGATCCAAGGGCCCCTGGCCCGTGGGCGGAGGTTCTTGTCGCGACATCATGGTCCTAGTCTCCCAATCGTGTTTGTGCTCGATTCACTCCGTTGCTCGCGCTGGGCCAGAGATCGGTGCTGCTTGGCAGCGAGGGCGAAAAAATCCTTGCGGGCGTGATGGAGCCGAGTCCAAACGGTCTTCAGTGGAACGGCCTGTATCTGCGCGATCTGCGCGCCCGAGAGGCCTTCGATTTCGAAAAGGATGAAAGTCGTACGCCGCGCCTCACGGATCTTGGCGAGGATCGTGTACAGCACGCGTTGGTTCTCTTTGCGCTCAAGCGCGGCCGCAGGATTCTGGCTTGCGTGCGGCAGGGTGTCCGGTTCCTCCAGGCGGCGCCTGGTGAAGATGTGTTTGATCCAGGTACGACGACGAAAATCGCGGACCTGACGTTGCGTGATCCGATAGAGCCAGCCGGGCAGGTTCGCGCCGTCAAATGAGCCCAGACGGCGGCGCACCACCAGAAAGACTTCTTGGGCGATGTCGTCGCGATCGGCATCCGGGCCGCCCAGCGCGCGGATCCAGCAGCAGACATCTTCGAACCAGTCCTGATAGATGCGTTCAAATACGCCACCGCCCGGCGTACACCGCCGGCGGTCAGCGGTAAGAAGACCGCCCTGGCCGATTTGAGCTTGTGGGGAGATTACAGACTGCACTTAACTCCTGTAGGGCGCATGACAGCCGATAGCTTCACGGAGAAGTTGGTTCATCCCAGCGATGCTTCGGCGGAATAGCACTACCCATGAAGCCGCGTTCGGATATCGTCTGTGTGTGCGTGTATGCCGGTATCGGCGGCAATGTGTCATCGCGGCTGTGCTGCTCGCGATAGGGGGGCGGGCGCATGCCGCCGGTGATGGGCAGGGAACCGCGGGAACGCCGGCGAGCGAGAGCAATGGATCGGGTCCGCCAGGGCTAGCTGAGCCAGTTGTCGGCGCAAGCCTTTGCCCTCTGCCGGAAGCCATCTGGCAAGAGCTTGTCACGCTGGTACCGCGCGAGCACCTGATTTCGCGATTGCGTGGGCCTGGCAAGGCGGAGGCGTCCATCCACATCGAGGATCTGGGCGCGATGTTTCGCATCTCCGTGCTCGACAAGATTCGCGAGTATCGTGAGGAGGCCCGCGAGTGCGCGTACCGGGCCAAGGTGGCGGCGCTTTTCGCCGCGTTGATCATCGATCCCGCGGCGCTGCTCAACTCCGCTCTTTGCGACCAGCCGCCTTGCTTGACCGCACCCGCACTGGTACCAGCGCCACCTGCCCGCGTCGAGACCAAGGCCATTCCGGCTCTCTCGTCCCGGCCGCTCGCCCGGCTTGAACTCGCCCCCACATTGATCAGCGGCCTGGGTGCAGAAGATCGCGCCGTGCACTGGGGTGGCGTTCTCCGGCTTGCGTTGGGCCGCGGCCGCATCGTTCCCATTCTGGGAGCGGCTGCTCTCTGGCCGGCAGATACCAGCATCGGGGGCGTGCGTCTCCGGCAGTGGAGGCTGCCCGTGGATCTTGGGCTGCGCGCGACGCTATCGGGCTCGTGGATCGATTTCTATGGCGAGCTCGGCCTGGCGTTCGCACTGCTTTCGGAGCGGGCGCTCGATCTGGCCGTTGCGGGATCGCAGACCGGGATGGAACTGGGCGGTCGTGTCGGCCTGGGGGCGCGTCTGGCACGACGGGCCGGGCTCACGCCTTTCGTCTCGCTGCAGGCTGACTTTCTGCCCGATCCACCTCGGGTGTTCGCTTTGCCTGAAGGTGTGGCAGGGCGAACCCCCTATGTTTGGGTGGGCGCCTGTGTGGGCGCCTCGTGGGGGATTTGATGAAACCATACCCGACAAGCAGAAGGTTTCTCCTGTCCGGGTTGTACCTGGCGCTGGCCGCGGGCTGCGGCCAAGACCTGGATGTCGGCTCTGACGTCTTGTGGACCTCGCGCTTCGAGGTGGGGGGAAACAGCTTACCCGAATGGACACCTGTTCCTTTCGGTTTCGGCAGCGCCAGCGCAGTGCCCCCGAACACCATGGAGGTGTCGAGCGAGCGCTTCCACCTCCCTGGCAATTTCGCGGCGAAGCTGACCGTCACCGGCACAGCGGACAATACGGCGGGGATCGGTGCCAGCCTGGTGCAGAACGGGGGCCTGCCGAACCAGGCCTACTACAGCGCCTGGTATTATCTGCCGCAGAGCGTTTCTGTCGGTTACTACTGGGTGATCATGAAGTTCCGCTTTCGCGCCGTGCCTGACGATCCGAACACGGCAGGCGAGTTGTTCGACGTAAACTTGACGAGCCCGTCGAGCGGGGTGATGTCTCTGCGGCTATATGACCATCAAAGTGCGGGGAACCTGCCTCCGGGGGACAGGCAGCTAGCGGTGTCTAATCTCGCAGTTGCTGTCAATGCCTGGTTCCAGATCGAGGCCTTCTATCGCGCCGCCTCCGACAGTACAGGCCAACTGACGCTTTGGCTGAATGGCCAGCAGATCCTCGACCTGCCAGGGCCCACTGGGGCACCCGGCTGGGTCGCGTGGGACGTGGTGAGCGTCGGAAACAACCTGACCCCGGAACCGGCGATTCTCTACGTTGACGATTGCGCCATCAGCAAGAGCCGCGTTGGTTTCACCGGCTTGATCGCGAAGTGACGCTACCTCGGGGCCGGCCGCGGCCGCGGAGCCGTCGGAGCGGGTGTGACCGAGTCGTCAGTCCCTGCCCTGCGGGCAGGGTCGGAAGCGACGCGATCGCCACGAAGATCTTCGGCCTCATCGGGCGCTGAGCTGATGCCGTCATCGGCCAGAAAAGCCCGGAACACGGAAACGTCCCCTTCCAACGGGCTGCGCTCCGCAGCCTCTTGTTGACGAAAGGCGATCCTCTGTTCTTCCAATTCGATCGTCATCTGCTCCCCCGCGTGCAAGGCGCGGGCATCGTGAAGAAGCGGACCACTCACCGTCGCGGAGCCCTGGTTCAAGCGGAGATCGAAATGGGACTCACCGCCTCTCCAGACCAGAAGAAACGCGCCGCCCTCGAGGTTGACGGAGAATGGACCGGCATCAAAGGTCCACGACGTCCCTGCGCGGGGAACCACCTGCGCCTGGACCTCACCCTCGTCGAGAGCGATACGCGCTCCACGCTCCTGCACGCCCACCACCCGACCGCGCGCGCCTTCATGAAAGGCAACCTGCGTACCGTCGGAGAAATACACCCTGGCCCGGGAGCCGGGGCCGGCGTGCAGATAACCGTTCTCTTGCACCTCGCCGCCCTCAGCGCGAAAGGTCAACGCGGAGCGACCCCAGGGCAGCGAGCGCGTTGCTATCGCGACGCATGCGACGGTGGCAATCACCAGGGCTGCAACGACCAGCGGACGAAATGAGTGCGAGGCAATCGCGCGAGAAGACCCGGCTTCACGCCGCGCGATCGCCGCTCGCAGATACTGCACCTCGTGCAAGTCAGACATTCGGCCTAGCTCCCTTTGCGCCTACTTGAGGTTCGGTACTCCGTCGCGCGAAACCACATAGCTGCTGCTGTAGACCTTCTGCAATTCAGCCACCGTGCTGTACTGCTCGGGATAGGGCTGGGTCCAGATGCTGAAGAAGACCCAATTGGTCTTGGTCGACTGCAGTTGATCGGGATCCACGACCGGGCCGCACTCATGCAGAGCAATGGGCATTGTCGTGCCAAAGATGTTGCGTGCGGCAGTGAATATCGAGGTCATCGGGCTGTAGTCGTTGGCCTTGTTGTAGTTGTCGGCACCGCCGATATCGACGTACTCCTTGCCCGGGTAGAACGAGGCCTGAGGCGAGCCATCGTAGGGCAGCAACCAGAGTGCGTTTCTGACACCATTTGTGTTGATCACCCGATCAAACGCGTACTTCCACAGGCGGACGTACTGCGCGCCCGTCTCCATGCTCCACCAGAACCAGGTGCCGCCGGCCTCGTGGAAGGGCCGGAAGATCACTACCCCATTGCCGGCTTGGACCGTGAGCAGCCGCTTGGCAATCGCGTCGATTCGTTGATTGAAAACCGTGTTCTCGTTCGTGCCGGACGTGAGCACCGTATCGATGGAGACCTTGGTCTGCGAGCCTGCATAGCCGTCCGGTTGCCCGGGCGCGCCCATGTGATAGCCGAACATGCAAAGCCCGCCTGCGTTCCAATAGGTGAGGCAGCGGGTTGCGGCCGGGTCGCTGTTTGCCTCGAACGCGCGAATCGCTGGGTACTTCCCGGTATTCGTGTAGATGTAGCTGATCTCGACCTCGGCCCCGCTCTCTTCCTGCCCCGAGAGAATATGGTTGCCATACTGACTGTAGAGATAGCAAAGGACGTTGCGCGCCTGCTGGGTCGCATTGGGTGTCACCGGGACAGCCGTGCACCCGGCAGGGGCGGCAGTCCCGCCAGTGCTGGCTGTCCCGCCGGTGCTGGTTGTTCCGCCCGTGCCCGTTGTCCCGCCTGTCGCCGTCGTCCCGCCAATGCTGGTTGTCCCGCCGTTCCTTCCGCCGGTCGCAATGGTCCCGCCGGTACCTCCGCCCCCACTGCCCGCTGCGCTGGCGTCGGAGCCCGTTCTTCCACCGCCACCGTTCGCGTCCCGGTTGGCGGGGCCCGCGTCGACTGCGGGAGCGCCGCCGGTCGCGCTGGTGCCACCGGTTCTGGTCGCGCCCCCGCTGCTGGAAGCCCCGCCAGTGCCGGGACTTCCGCCGCTGCTCAGGCCTGCATCAACCGTGACGCCTCTGCCGCCGCCGGAAATGCCAGCTTCAGCGCTGGTTCCGCCGCTGGGTGATGTCCCGCCGCTCGCGGTCACGCCGCCGCTCGTGACGGCTCCGCCGTTGCTCGTTGTGCCGGCCGCGGTACCGCTGGCCGTTGATCCGCCCGGGGTGCTGACCGTACCGGCGTTCGTCGTCGTGCCGCTCGCAGCGCCGCCGTTGCTCACCACACCGCCGGTCACGGACGTGCCGCCGGCGGTGCCGCTATCAGGGCGGATGGCGGTTGACTCCGAGTTGGAGCAGCCGATCACAACCCCGCCGATCAGCAAGAGATAGGAGCCCCTCGGAAACGCGATCCGACGAGGGTGTATTTGCGATGAGGCACGCGCGACAGGGCTCAACATTCCAATATCGTGGAGGGGCTGGCGGGCACACAAGCTTCACAAAATCGGTGGTCCGCAACGCAGCAACGCAGGTGCGAGCTGCAGGTCGCGCGTCGGACAAAGGTTCGGAAGAAGGTAGGGGCGACCTGCGGTCGTCCGTCGGTCTAGAAGTATCCACTCGTGACGATGGCGTTGTATGAGGTGGTCGCCATCTTGGTGGCGCCAGTCAGGTTGGGATGAACCCCGTCGGCGGCATCGGTTGCGGGATCGAAGCCGCAGTCGTAGTGATCGATGATATAGACCGGCGACGATGCCGTGGAATTGGTTGAAGCCCAACTGGGGGTAAGGGCTGCGGCCAAGGCCGCGACGTTGGTGAGGCAGCTCCCGCAGCCACTGGGGCTCAGTTTGATGATCTTGGAAACGAAGAAGATGACGTCCGGGTTGTTCTTGCGGAATTCAGCTATGACCGCCACGAAGGACGATAGGATTTCCGAGGTGGCACGTCCGTCCCAGATATCGTTGGTAGCGAAGTGCAGGAGCACAATGTCGGGCGCTTCGGCGGCCCAGGTCTGCAACTCTGCGTAGCTGCCACACCCCTGGGGTTGCTTGGTGCACTTTGGCCGCGTGCTGGTTGACGGCAGGTAGGTCACACCGTACCCGCCGTGACCCTCGGTTTTCACGCTCGGAGTATTGGCTCCGCAGCTCTGGTTGTTTGTGACGGTTCCCACGAACTGGAAATTCGTGTGCTTGCCTGCAATGAGCTGAGAGGACAATACCTGCGGATAGCAGGTCGAGCCGGTGATCGAATTGCCGAGCATCATCACTTTCCAGACACCGGTGTGTGAGCTGCCACCCGCGCCCGTGGCCCCACCCGTGCCCGTGGTTCCACCCGGACTCGTGGTTCCACCCGTGCCCGTGGTCCCGCCCGTGGTGCCCCCGGTTGGCTTCGAGCCGCCCGAGCTGCCTCCGCTGTTCGTCGTCCCGCCGGTGGCCGTGGTTCCGCCCCGTGCGGTGGTGCCCCCTCTTGCAGACGAGCCCCCGGTGGTGCTGGAGCCGCCCGCAGGCGTGGTCCCGGCTGTGCTTGAAGCGCCGCCAGTGGCCGAACAGCCCGTGCAAGCCGTCCCGCCTATGGCCGAGGAACCACCCGTACTCGACGTGCCGCCACTGGCTCGCGTGCCACCCGTGCCCGTGGTGCCGCCGCTGGCCGAGGAACCCCCGGTGTTCGACGAGCCGCCCATGCTCGTGACACCGCCGCTGGCGGACGAGCCACCCGCGCTCGTGGTGCCGCCATTGCTCGACGTCCCACCCGTCGGGGACGCTCCGCCACCACCGCCTGACCCAGCAGCAGGCTGAACGCCGCTGCTACCACCGCTTGTTACCGTGTTGCCCCCGGAACCCGTGGTGGCGCTCGTGGGCGTTCCGGCAGTCGCGCCCGATCCTCCAGAATTGGCGCCAGACGCCCCGCCCGTTCCCGTCGGGCCGCCAGAGTCACTCCCGCTACATGAAGTCAGCGCGGCAATGGCCACGACGCACGAGGCGGCTCGAATGGAGAGGGAAGAATGCTTCGTCATTCAATGACCTACCTAGAAGTTGTTGGTTCTTGAGCTAGCAACGGTCACCATTGGCTACAGGGGAAGGAACCTTTCCAATCTTCACGAGATCGACCCCGATCTGGCTGCTTCTTCTAGATGCTACTGCACACTAGCGCGCGGCGAGACGTAGAGGTGGCCAGAGTATGCACAGAGCTACCCGCGGCGCCGGACTAGGAGTCAGCCATGTCAGACGGCCCGCTTCTTGCACATCCGCAATGCGGCTGAGCTGTGCTACTACCAGACCGCGGCGACAGGCACCTGGTGGACCGCGACTTTCCCGCAGAACGTCTACGGTGTCAGCCTGATCGTGTTGAGTTCCCGTTCTTCGACTATGTTCTGAGAATCCGGTCTCGTGCGCCGCCCGTGATCTCTGGGAAAAGCCCGTAGCCGTCCCAAACGACCGGACACGCGAAAGACCCCGCAGAAACAGGCCCATCAGCGCGAAGCCCCGAATCCCCGCTCCGCCGCCCCCGTTAACCGTCCTACCCCACCCAAGTTGGTGGGGGACGTGAGGCTCATGGGCTGCCCGAAGGCGCGAGAGACTTCGCTAGTACGCCGTGCCGTTGATCACCAAGAGATTGGCCCCCCCGTCGCTTACGGCTGTGCCGTTATCGGTGAAGGAACCCGAAATCGAGATGCCGCTGCGATAACCCGCCTCATTGCGCCAGAGAGCGCCCGCGGCCAGAACGGTGTTCCCCGTGAACCTAACCTGAGTGCCTCCGGCGACGCGGCCGACCGTCCTGAACTGGCCCGCAAGGGTGATCGTGCCCGAGGCGTTCTCGAAGGTCGATTCCCAAATCATCGGGTCCGTCGTGGTGACAGGCGACGCTCCGGTGATGCCGGCGATGTTGGTGAACGTGACCCTGGGCACATGGTTCGAGCTGTCGTCGCAGATGAGTGCGTTGGCGCCACCGACGAGGATGAGCTTGTTTTGGCTCATGTCGATTGCAGCGGTGGTCGTGGCGTCGCCCACGGTGAACGTGACGTTCTCGACGGTCAGGTCGGACAGCGCCTTGAGCGTTCCGCCCGAATTGGCATTGGAAAGAAAGATCGTGCCAGCGATCTTCTTGCCCGCGCCCATCAAGATCGTCTCGACACCGCTGCCGTTGAAGGTTGTCTCGGTAGCGGTGTAGACGTTGTTCTGTGTGAGGTTTTTCCTGACCTCGAAGCCGTATCCGCCCGAAAGGCCGTTGACGATGCCGTTGTTGACGAACGATCCGGTTACCACAACGCCGCTGTGCCAGCCCGCCTCGTTCTGCATCGTCGCGCCGGCATTGACCGCAAGGTCGCCTTCGAACGTCACCTGCGTGCCGCCGGCGGCGCGACCGACCGTCGTGAGCACGCCGTCGATGGTCATGGAAGCGGAGGAATTGGCGAAGCTGGACTCGTAGATTATCGCGCCGTCGGCGCAGTTGATGCCCGCGATGTTCGTGTACTTGATCCGCGGAACGTGGTTGGAGGTGTCATCGGTAACCAGGGCCGCAGAGCCGCCGGTCACGAAGAGCTTGAAGCCGTTCATGTCGAACGTGCCCTGGCCGATCGCGTCGGACAGCGCAACTGTCACGTTCTCAAGGTACAGGTCCGAGGTTGCCTTGATGGACTTCGCCGGGTTGGACACCACGATGGAGCCCACGATTTTCTTGCTGGAGCCGCAGGAAATCGTCTGATCCGTCCCGCCATTGAACGTGATACTCGGCCCCTCGTAGGTGCCGTTCTGTGCGAAGCTCTTCTTCACTTCCAGCAGCACGCCCGCGGCGCTGTTCTTGATCGTACCGCCGTTCGCGCAATTGCCCATGACGACGATGCGACTGCTATAACCCGGCTCGTTCGTTAGCGTCCCGCCGGCTTCGATCGTCAGGTTGCCGTTGACCGTGGTCGGCGTCGAGCCGTAGGGGGCGCTCCTGCCAACATTTTGCAGCGATCCACCCGCCTTGATTGTGAGATTGTTGCAGGGGGCTTCGGCAGCAATGATGACCGGCCCGTTGATCTCGACGTCGCTCGCGGCTATCGGAACAACCTTCTCGACCCAGGTCGACGTGTCCGACCAAATGCCGCCACTGATGGTCGAGTGAATGACGGTTGCGCAGGGGGTGGCACCGCAGTTGGGAGGCACGCCGCCATCGGGGATGGTTCCGGCCGTGCCCGCAGCGCCACCCACGCCGCCTCCTCCGAACCCGGCCGCGCCTCCAAGCCCGACCGCGCCTCCAACAGGTCCGACGCCGTCTCGGCCACCGTCCAAAACGGTCGCACCGACGCCGCCGTCTCGGCCACTGTCCAAAACGGTCGCGTCGACGCTGCCGTCGCGGTTTCCGCCCGAACCAGTCGCGTCGGTCGGCACCAACGACAACTGGTCGATGATCACGGAATTCGTGCCGATGCACGTGTAGTTGACCATCGTGACGCGGATCTTGTCGAAGGTGACCGGCGTGGGAATGACGGCGCCGCTGCTATCGAGCAGCGGACTCAAAGGTAGCGTCTGAAAGCCGTTGTTTGCAATGGCGTGCCAGCTCGCAGTTCGTTGCATGATGAAGGTCCCGGTTGCGGCCGCGCGATAGTACTGAATGTCCGCGACGACAGCGCCGCCACTCAGCAGATCCACCTGCAGGCCCGGCCAGTTGTAAGTCGTCATGTCCGAGTCGAGCGCCAGGTACAGTTGAAGGGCGTACGCAGCAGAGCTGACGGATCCCGGAAGCTGAAAATCGCGCGCCGTGTACTCCACGGGGCAAGCCATCAGCGTTGTGCCGGTGGCCGTCGTGCGCAGAGCGACGCCTGAATCGTAGGGCGAAACGATCTCCCCGAATGTCATTGTTGGGTTGCTGTTGACCGCTGGCGGAGTCCAATTCGCAAGATCGCCGGCAACAACAGGATCGAGCACGATCGGCCCATATGCGCCGGAAGCGGTCGCGTCGGCGCCCCTGCCGCCGTCTCGGTTGCCGCCCGGCGTTCCGCCATCAGCCACAGAACCCAGATGATCCGGCAAAACCTTATAGTAAATGCGCGCGGTCACGCGAACCGGGGCGACGCCCGCGCCGCCCGTGACTTTGATGTGATACGACGTTGAGTTGTCGCCTGGCTCGTTCTTGGCAGCCTGGTTCACGTAGGAATACCAGTACTTGAATCCCTTTGTGTTTTCTTCGGGATGAAAGACGCTGGCAGGCGTTTCCTTCATGGCCTGCGGGAAGGTTCCCAAACCAGTTCCGAATTCCACGACTGGGGCGGGCTGGACGTCGCCCATTGCGACGGTTTCGTCAACCCAGCGAAGCTCGAGCAACATGGCCGCGTGGGTGTTCTTGTCGGCGGCAAATTGATTGCCGTCGCAGACGTAGCTATCCAAGTCGAAGGATGTCGAAGCATCGACCACGCCCATCTTGCGGATGATCCGGTAGTTGGAAGAGTCGACGGAACCGCAGTCGTCGGTTCCGGTCATGGCGGTGCCAACATTTAGAGTCGGGGAATTGAACGCCACCACGCCGTAGCTTGGGTGGTAGTAGAGGTCGGCGGTCGGCGCCGACCCCTTGAGCGCTGCCGGAATCTCGGGGCTGGTACTGGTGGCATTTCCCTGGAAGTGACTGCATCCAGAAATCTTCCCCATTTCGGTCGCGACGGTTGCCTCCTTTTCCATGAGCGTGTATTGCCCGTTGAAGGTGGCGGGGCTCGGTGCGGACGTTCCGATTGCGACGGTCCCGCTGGCCGCCAACGATTGCGGCTGACCGACGGGCGGATTGAGGTTGACATTGATGGGCTTGTCGAAGGTGGTGCTGGCACCGGGCACGACCCCGCCCAAGAGGTCGCTGTTCATGTATCCCGCGAAGTCCAGGGTTCCGTCGGTATTTTCCTTGATCCAGTATTCGCCGCCCTTGCTCGGGTCGTCCGAACGGGTCGTCGCGAGACGAGCGTAGGAAACGCCCCCAATGGTCTTCTGTCCGACCACGGCGGTCTCCTGGTTCGCGCTCATTGAACCGAGAAGCGCGTTCGTGACCGTCACCTTGGACTGCATTCGTGTGGTCGAGGTCTTGGGGCCATAGGGCGCCTTCTCCCCGTCGAAGCTGCCGCCGCTCCCTCCGCCTCCACATCCGACGAGGATGGAGGTGAGACCGGTGGTCAAGCAGAACCAGCGAGCGCGGACGATAAAGCCAGTTTTCATCATCTTCGTTCTCCTTAGCTCGAATACTTCGGGCGGTTCCAGACACGAAGGCACACAACCTAGGGCCCACATTGTATCACGGGAAGCGGATGGCCGTGGTCGAAGTTCATCAAGGCACACCTGGCACACTTGGGCGCAATCGTGGGGATGGACTTCTTCACCGTCGAGGTGATGACGCCGTTTGGTCTTGTCCGGTACCACGTGCTCTTCACGATCGACATTGGGAGCCGCGTGGTGGAGATTGTTGGGATCGGCCGAGATCGATGGCATTGCTCAGCTTCTACTACCGAGAAGCAGCTTGAACGCGTTCGATCGAGTTTTGGTACCGGACGAGGTAGCCAACAATGGGCCGACGAACGCGCTCTACACGCTCGCTCTCCCGGGATTCTGAACCGGCGCTCACGGAACCGGCGCGAGGTAGAGGCCGTTCGCGAACGAAAACGGCGCCGCCACCCGCGTCCGAAACAGGGCGAGCGCGCGATCGGTCACCCAGCGCGCGCCCGATGTGTTGCGCGCGACGAACGTCGGCAGCGGACACGGCTGCACGGGCGCCGTTACTAGGACGCCGTTCACCCCGTACATCACGCGATCGCCGGAGGGGGAGAACTTCGCGCCGTTCGCCAGGTAAGACCCGCTGG
>Ga0182021_10007177_pt1 | contig 13192 bp, 8 predicted proteins | sample 612E3MmetaG_FD_120493 | JGI IMG/M metagenome (GOLD analysis project Ga0182021, IMG submission 120493) | Permafrost microbial communities from Stordalen Mire, Sweden - 612E3M metaG (Illumina Assembly) | ecosystem: Environmental > Terrestrial > Soil > Wetlands > Permafrost | place: Sweden... | reverse complement strand
TCGGCCGACATGTTCAAGGGCTTGATCACGTTGTCGAGCGTGACGTTGAAGCCCTCGATCACCCTGCGGAAGTCGCCCTGGTGCTTGGCCGCGTCGGCGCGCGCCGCCAGCTTGCCTTCGAGCATGGATTGCGTCAGCGCAACGCCGTCGGCTACCAGCCGGCTGATGGCGTCGATACAGACGTTCAGGTTGTTTTTGACCTCGTTGAAGTCGCCCTGGTAGGCGTCGGTGATCCTGGGCGGGATGTCGCCCTTGGAGATGCGGTCCATGTACTCGGCCGACATGTTCAAGGGCTTGATCACGTTGTCGAGCGTGACGTTGAAGCCCTCGATCACCCTGCGGAAGTCGCCCTGATGCTTGGCCGCGTCGGCGCGCGCCGCCAGCTTGCCTTCGAGCATGGATTGCGTCAGCGCAACGCCGTCGGCGACCAGCCGGCCGATGGCGTCGATGCACACGTTGAGGTTGTTCTTGACCTCGTTGAAGTCGCCCTGGTAAGTGTCGGTGATCTTGGGCGGGATATCGCCTTTCGAGATGCGGTCCATGTACTCGGCCGACATGTTCAAGGGCTTGATGACCGAGTCCAGCATCCCATTGAGACTCTCCATGATGGTACGGTCGCCACCCTGGAACATGTCGGGCCGCGCCCGCTCCGCTAAGCGCCCCTGTTGGAGAGCCGAGGCCACCCGGAGTATTTCCTCGTGCAACAGATTCGTGGTTTGCGTCCGCGGCGCGTTCCCTACTGGACGGTCCAGAACGGCGGCGCCGATAGACGGGTTTCGGTCGGGGCGAGCTCGCCCGCCGTCATTTGCTCGTCTTGCCATCGTGATTGCTCCTTTGCGTTCCTCTTGCGTTGTTACGCCGTCACCGGCGACTGTTTCTTGATTTGTTCCAGCCTTCGGACGGCCGGCGAGCCTGCTGCGGCCATCTCCCGTGACTCACGCAGCCTCTCGTTGCAACGCTCCGCGAGCGGAGCGCCGTGCCCGAAGTAAATCCACCGGACATCGCGGGCGCACAGCTTGTCGAGCGCCGCTAGAAATCCGGCCTCGTAGGTTTCCTCCGGCGACGCGATCAGCAGGGGGGAGTCGCCGGCAAAAAGCACCCCCGCGCGCGCGTTGTACAGGCAGATGGAGTCGCTGCTGTGACCCGGGGTGTGGATGACCTCGAAATCCTCGTCGCCCATTCGGATCGCGTCCCCATCCCGCAGCAGGCGATCGACGCCGTCGACGTTAGGCGAGAACGCGAACACCTTGGGATGGAACGCCTCGCGCACCCGCGGCAGCAGCGCGCAATGATCGGAATGGCTGTGCGTCAGCACGACCTGTTCGACGGGCCATTTGCCGACGCCGGTGGGCGCGCGCCCGATGCTCGCCAGGATGGCCGGATCCTGGCCCACGTCGACCAGCGTGTTGACGTCCTCTAGGCGGCTCGCGTCGCCCAGTACCAGGTAAACCTGGGAGGTATAGACCTGGCCGCTATTCTCCAACGTCAGGATTCTCATCTGCCGCCCTCCACCTTGCGGAACAACGGCGCGTCGCGAACGACCCGCTCGAAAAGCGAGGCGAGCTCCGGTGGCATCTCCTGTGTCTGCTCGGTGGCGAAGAGGCCGCCGGGGGCGAGCGCGCGGTGGAACATCCGGAGCACTTCGATCCTCTCGGGCGGCTGGAAATGCAGCAGCACGTTCTTGCACACCACCAGCAGATACCCCTGACCGATCTCTTCGAGCGACAGAAGATCGTGCCGCTGAAACGCGACCCGCCGCCGAATCCTGTCGATCACGCGAAAGTGTCCGGGTTCGCCGTTCGGCTCGAAGTACTTCTCGAGGATGCCCGCGGGCAGTCGCGTCAACTCGTCCAGCGGGTACAGGCCCGCCTCGATCACCCGCGCGAACTGGCCCGTGCTCTCCACATCGGTGGCGTCGATGCGGAGATTGTCGAATGCGAAGTGGCCCATCCGCTCGGCGAACAGGATGGCCAGGGTGTAGGGCTCCTGTCCCATCGCCGAGCCGGCATCCCAGATGCGGGGGTGGCTGCGTCCCGCCAATCTGGGGAGGCTGTGTTCGACGACCCGCTCCAGCACCTGCAGGTCCCGGAAGAAGAACGTGAAGGCCATGCTCAGGCCCTCCCCGCATGCCGGCGCGGCGCAGGTTGCGAGATGGCCAGGGAGGCTGCCGAAAACGGTCCCGGGGCAAGCTGAAGCATGCCCCACGTGGGCGCTCGCGATCCGGTCCCCGACACTAGGCGGCCCTCCCCACAGTGAGATCCACCGTGCGCTCCGCATCGAGGACCAGCAGCAAGCGGTCCTTGAGTTTGTAGACGCCGCGGATCAGATCCCGCGCCGCGGGGTCGAGGTTCTCCGGCGGCTGTTCGTAGGTGGCGGCGTCCACGTCCAGCACGTCGCCGATCTCGTCGACCAGCAGACTGACGGCGCCGTCCTCGGTGCGGACCACCATGTTCATCGGCGTCTGGTTTCCCGCGCGGAGCGGTAACCCGAGCCGGCGCCGCATATCGATGGCGGTGACGATCTGCCCGCGCAGGTTGATCAGCCCCTCGATGACGTCCGGAGCTTGAGGAACGCGGGTCATATGCTGGAAGCGCAACACCTCCTGCACGCGCAGGACGTCCACGCCGAAAAACAGGTCGGCCACGAAGAACGTGGAGAACTGCCCGCTGGTCTGTGCCATCTCGGACTTTGGGGCCACAGTGCCGGTTGCCATCGGTTATCTCTCCTCTCTTGCGCACACGGGCGCCGTCTCCGCCGCGTTCAGAGCCGAGGCCAGCCGCGCCACCGATTCGAGCATGGCCTCCCGGTCGAACTTCACCTGGCAATCCTGAAAACCCGTCAACTGGCCGGCTCGCAAGCGCACCTGCTCGGCCGTCTCCGCCAGCGCCAGGACCGGGATACCCTCCCACTCCGGCCGCCCGCGCATGGCGGCTACCAGAGCCGAGCTGCCGTTGGGCGGCAGATCCAGAGCGGCCACGACGACGTCCACCGCCTGCTGCCCTAACCCGCGGATCGCTTCGTCGAGGTTGGCGGCTTCGAGGACCCGGTAGCCCGCCATGTCCAGGCCGCTGCGGATCAACCCGCGCGAGAACGCAGAGGCTTCGGCGACCAGGATTCTCTTGCCGCTCGCGCGCGCGCCCGCCCCTTGCAGCCAGTTCTCCGCGGCGGCGTGAAAGACATGGTTGAGGTCCAGGAAATCTGTGACTCGTTTGCCCACCACCGCAGAGCCGAGCAGACCCTTGCGGCCCGATTTCTGACGCACCGCCACCGCTTCCTCGGCCACGTCCAGGATCTGGTCGACCACCAGACCCACGCTGCGGTCGCCGTCGTTGAAAACGACCACCTGTAAGGGATCGGGCGTCTCGTCCCGGCCGGGCGCGCCGGATTCGAGTACGGCTCTCAGCGGCACCAGCGGGAGGATGCGGTTGCGGTACTGCACCACCTGGCATCCGCCCGCATGCTCTATGGCGGACTGAGGGAATTCCTCCAGGCGGGCGACCAGAGAAAGCGGAACGGCCAGGCGCTCGAAGGAACCGGCCCGGAACAGGAGCAGCCGCTGCTGCTCGAGGCCCGATTGCGTCTTCTGTTCCGTTGCCGAGCGCGCCTGCTCGCGGGACTCGGCCAGCACCCCGGAACGCTGGCCGATGCCGAGCACGTCCAGGATGAGGGCCACGCGGCCGTCGCCCATGATGGTTGCGCCGGCATACACGGTGAGCCCCTTCATCTGCTTGCCCAGAGGCTTGACCACGATTTCCTGGGTGTCGTTGATGCCGTCCACCACCAGCCCGAACTGCCGGTCTTCCGCCTGCAGCACGACCATGCTGACCGCATCGGCCCGCTCGGCCGATTTCAGCGCCAGCACCTGGTTGAGGTAGGCGATGGGCAGCAGACTCCCGCGCCGGCGATAGACCGGCGTTCCATGCACATGCTCGATGTGTTTGTCCGAGGAATCCCCCTCCAGGCGGATCAACTCCAGCAGGCTGACCTGCGGAATGACGAACCGCTCCCCACCGCTCGTGATCACGAGACCCGGGATGATGGCCAGGGTGAGAGGGATTTTGAGCTTGACCGTGGCGCCTTCGCCCGGCCGGCTGAAGATGTCGACGATGCCGCCGATCTTCTCGATGTGGGTCTTGACCACGTCCATGCCGACCCCTCGTCCCGAGACGTTGGTTACCGTCTCGGCCGTCGAGAACCCGGGCTGGAAGATCAAGCTCAGCGCCTCGCGATCGCTCAGCTTCTCCGCCTGTTCCAGTCGCAGAAGCCCCTTCTCGATGGCCTTTTGTTTGACCCGGGCGACGTCGATCCCAGCCCCGTCGTCGCCGATTTCGATGTTGACCTGTCCGCCTTCGTGATACGCGCGCAGGGACAGTTTGCCCGTCGCGGGTTTGCCCGCCCGAACCCGCTCGCCCGGCGATTCGATGCCGTGGTCGCACGAGTTCCGAACCAGGTGGACCAGCGGATCCTTGATGGCCTCGATGATGGTCCGGTCGAGCTCGGTCTCGGCTCCGTCCATGTCCAGCCGGATCTGCTTGCCGAGCGCCACCGCCATGTCGCGCACCACCCGCGGCAGCTTGTTCCAGACCATTCCGATGGGTTGCATACGCGTCTTCATGACGCCTTCCTGCAACTCGGTGGTGATCAGGTTCAGCCGCTGCGAGGTCGCATTGAGGGCGGCATCCTCGCGCTCGGTGTTGAACTGGAGGATCTGATTGCGGGTCAGCACCAGTTCCCCCACCAGGTCCATGAGCTTGTCGAGCAGTGGGACCCCGACCCGGATGTTCGCATCCGCCACGGCGGAGGACCTGGCCGCATCCTCCTCGGGTTTCCTGCCCTCCCCGAGCTCGCCGCCGTCGTCCGGAGGTTCCGCCGGAGGACCGGGCAGTGCGTCCCGAACGGGCTGGCCCTGAGCGGCCTCGCAGGGCGCATCGGCCTTCGATCGCGCGGCGACACGCAGGCGTTCGGTCAAGTCCTCGAAGCGATCCGGGCCTTCCTCTCCGCTCGCTTCGATGGAGGCCAGTACCTTGCGAGTCGCATCGACTGTCTCGAGAATCAGGGAGACCAGGGACGGAGTGAGCTCCCGCAGCCCGTCGCGCAACTGGCTCAGGAGGCTCTCGGCCTGGTGCGAGATGGCTTCCAGCGTCGAAAACGCCAGGAAGCCGCAGGTGCCCTTGATGGTGTGAATGGTGCGGAAGACGCTTGCCAGCAACGCCGCATCCTTAGGGTGCTTCTCGAGTTCGACGAGTTCCTGATCCAGACGCGAGAGGTTTTCGTGACTCTCGATCAGGAATTCGCGAATCACTTCCTCATCTTGCATGGGCGTGTTTTCCATAGAGCCCCACTCAGGTTCCTTGTCGATCTCTTGAGGTGGCCAACGCTAAGGCTATCGGCGCTCTGCCGGCGAGGCTGTAGCCCAACTTGCGGCGTTCTGGACGTGTTTCGCCGGATTCCGCGGGCTCCGCAGGACGGTTGCCGGCCCGTGGGACGTTGTCCTCCGATTACCGGCCCACAAATCACAGGCGCAGCCGGCGAACCGGACCTCGCATAGGGCGCGATGCACCTCTGGCGCGCCGCGAGACTCCGGGAGCACATTCACGCCGGCACGCCGGATTTTGGCCGCGTCCCGGAAGGGCAACCCTCTCCGCGAACGCACGGCCGGAAGACGTCGCCGGGATCGCGGCCATCCTCGCCAGGGGCACCCTGCGCTACCGGAAATCGCGCCACCTTTTGAGAGCAGCCGCGTGGGGGGTGCCCGTCTCGCGGCACCCTGCGCCGCCGGAAACCGCGCCACCTTTTGAGAGCAGCCGCTTTTTTTGAGAGCAGCCGCGCTCGAAGGGGGTGCCCGTCTCGCGAAAGGGTATGGGCGGCCCGAGAGCGCAAGACGGGCTACGTGACTACCTTCGGAATCTATCGGCGGACGGCGGGAATTGCCGTAGGGCCGGTTCTCGGGTGACCGTACCATCCGGCCATCTGCACGACGCCCTTGAAGCGCTCATACTCTTCCGTGGCGCGAGGCAGCAGGGCGCTGACACGCTGCAGGTCGCCTCCGATGGCCGCTTGTTCCATCTCGAGCGCCAGCGAGCGCAGAACTCCCGCCGCCACAGATGCGGCAGCCCCCTTGATCTTATGGGCCTGCCCGCGAGTGCCCGGAGCATCGGCCTCCGAAAGCCGCGCCGACAGAAGGGCGAGTTGCAAAGGGCAGTCTTGAAGGAAACCCCTGAGAATGGTGCCCGCCAGCTCCCGATCGTTCATGAGACGGTTCAGCAGGTTGCCTTCATCGAAGATAGGGGCTGCTTCCTCCGATGCGGCGCAGGTCGCGGCCGGGGCGGCGCCGGTTGGAGCCTGGATCGCCTCCCTGGCGCCGGACGCCGAGAGCCATTTCAGAAGCACTTTCTGAAGTTGGCCCACTTCCACGGGTTTGGCAAGAAAGTCGTCCATCCCCTCGCGAATACATCGGTCACGGTGATCCCCCATCACGTTGGCCGTCAAGGCGACGATCGGGATGTCCAGTTTTCCCGAGGCCCGGATGAGGCGGGTGGCTTCGTACCCGTCCATGCCCGGCATCTCGCAGTCCATCAGGATCAGGTCGTACTCTCCCGCACCCAGAGCGCGGATCGCCTCCACTCCCGTTTCGGCCGCATCGGCCTTGAACCCCAGCTTCGCGAGCTGGGCTAAGGCAACCAGGCGATTGGTCGGATCGTCCTCGGCCACCAGAATCCTGGGCTGCCGCTCGCCGAGGCCATGGCCGGCTGCCGGCAGGCATGCCATCGGGCCTTGGCTTTCAAGCGCCGGCTGGACCTGGCGCGATGACGGAGACCGGCCGAAGACCGCCGTGAACCAGAAGGTCGATCCTACTCCCTCTTCGCTCTCGACACCGATTTTCCCGCCCATCAACTCCACAAGCTGCCGCGATATCGACAGGCCGAGGCCCGTGCCCCCGTATTTGCGGGTGCTCGACGGATCGGCCTGAACGAACGGCGAAAACACCGCCGCGATCCGGTCTTGAGGTATCCCAATGCCCGTATCGGCAATCTCAAAGCGGAGTGTGGCGCTGGCGCCGGCGCCGGTTGCGCTGGCGCCGGTGGCGCTGACGTCGGTTGCGCTCGCGAGCGTCAGCCGGACCGCTACCCCTCCCCGCTCCGTGAACTTGATGGCGTTGGCGATAAGGTTGGTCAATATCTGGCGCAGCCTCATCGGATCGCCCTGGAGAAACGGTGGAATCTCGGGCGCAGTCTGGCTGCCGAGAGCCACTCCCTTCGCATTCGCGCGGGCGGCCAATATCGAGATCACGTCGTTCAATGCAGAGCGCACGTCGAAATCGAGCGCTTCGAGGGTCAGCCTTCCAGCTTCGACCTTCGACATGTCCAGAATGTCGTCAATGAGCGCCAGGAGCATGTGGCCGCTGGTCTGAGCCACCTCGGCATACTGTCGCTGTTCCGTCGAAAGATCCGTCATGAGAAGCAACTGAATCATCCCGATGACGCCGTTCATGGGGGTGCGGATCTCATGGCTCATGGTGGCCAGGAATTCGCTCTTGGCGCGCGCGGCCGCCTCGGAGCGATCCTTCTCGACCTCCAGTTCCCGGTAGGCACGCGCGTTGCCGATAGCCAACGCCATCATGCCGCCAATGGTGAGGGCGGTCGCGAGGTAGCGCTGTTTCGACTGCGGGAACGCTACCCCCGCCACTTCGAGCACGCCGAAATCGACCGCCCCACGCCGGACGAGGATGCGAAAACCGCTCCCGTCCGGGGTCCAGGATGAATCCGGCAAGTCTCCCGCCTGCGCCAGGCGGTTGAACGCCGCGCTCTCGGCTGCATAGAGTATCTTGCAGAGATCGAGTCCTTCCTGGATCACTTCGGCTTCCGAGCGGACATCGGTGAGGCGTTGCAGGAGGTCCAAGGCCATGGCGGAGTGCGCGCGGACGCGTTGCGCCTCCGCCCGGGCCGCTCCGAGCGCCGCCTCCGCCACCTCCAGACGCCATCTCAAGACCAGTTCCGCAGCCCAGCGGCGGAACATGTCCAGTCCAACCGGAATGATCGAAGCCGGACGTTCCAGGAATCCGGCCAACGCTTCGAGATGACCGCCGGCGTTTGGGTAAAGGCCCGAATCGAGCAGCAGCAAGCCGCTCATCGACTCGCCGAAAAAGCAGCGCGCCGTCGCCCGATCGAAACCCCACTCCCGCACGTGCCTTTCCCAATGTTCGAGCCAACCGGGACTCAGCACGTACAGGCCGCGGCTCTGACAGTCGTCGACGTAGGCTTTGCCCGCCAGCAGATACAGGCATTCGTTCGCGCCGGCGATCTCGATGAGGGAGGGATCGGGGTTGGAGGCGGCCAGGTGCTGGACGCAGAATCCTCCGGCCGCGCAGAGCTTCGCGCAGAGCTCGTCGGGGCGGCCGCCGTCCACAATCGCCTCCCAGCCCAATCGCCGGCGGCCGCATGTGGCGGGACGCACCCGGACCGAGACGTCCTCGAATCCCGCCGCGCCTTCGATGGACTCCGCTTCCCGCCGGAAGCTCTCGCAAACCGCGAGAACGAAGGTGGGGCTATTCTTCACTGTGCCCTGGGAGAGGATACTTCCCCCACCGCCTGACCGCTTCCGAGACCGCCGTCAGGATATCGTCCGGAACCTGCCACGGTATCTCGCCGTGATTGTCGGAAAGGATGAACCCGCCGCCGGGAGCGGCCTTCGCAATTGCCTCCTTGACCGCCGCCTCGGCCTGGGCCGGCGTCCAGCGCCGCATCTCGATGCCATTCAGGTTCCCCAGCACGGTGAGCCGGCCCGCGCAGGCTCGCTTCACCTCGGCGAGGTCCTCGAGCGCGCTCACCCCGATGGCGGCCGTCCCGGTTTGTGCCAGGTCGTCGATCACCGGCAGGCAACGGCCCGAAGCCAGGTGGGTGGCCGTGGGCCCCGCGATCCGTTCCAGGCATCGCCTGGCGATCCGCCAGCCTGTGTTGCGATAGACCTTGGGAGAGGTGACCGTGGGCGACGCGAGCGGATCGAAGTAGCAGATCGCCGTGGCGCCCGCCTGGAGCTGCGCGTTGGCCCAATCCACGCAGAATCGCTCGTTGATGCGCCACAGGTGCCCGATCGCTTCCGGCGCCTCGATCTGCCAGTCCAGGTAGCGCTCGAAGCCTAGCTGCATCACCGGCACGGAGTAGGGCGACATCACCACGCCGAGCACCGGCACCTCGCCCGCGGCCCTCTCTTTCAAACCCGAAATAGCGTCCAGCACTTGTCTCAAACGCGCGCATTCCTCGATCCGCGGCGGCCGCAATTCCAGGATCTGGCCGGCTCGGGTCGCGAGCGGCGGCCCCGAGTTGGGCGGTCCGTCGTCGAAGAAACGCGTCTCGCCTCCCCAGGCTTCCATCTCGATGGCGCCATAGAAGAACCCGAAGTAGCAGTCGTGGCCATACTTCGCCCGCAGCCGGAACTGGCCTTCGACGACGTTCGGCGCCGAGGAGTAGTATTCCCGGATGGACAAGCCCAGTTCCCTGGCGCCCTGAAGGCTGGGCAGCAGGAACAGGGGCACACGATCCGGTTCCCGGTGCCCCAGAGTGGTTAGAACGCGATCGAGAGATGTGGCTGTGGCTCTCATCGTCCGCCTCGCACGAGACTCCGCACAATCCGAACCGAGTCGGATGCGCTGTAGCCAACCGCGTCGGCCCCAACATCGTCCGCCAGACGCCGGTCGAGGACGAACGGCGCTCCGCCCGCGACCACTTTCACCGGGAGAGCCGCGCTGCGCAGCGCCCCCACCAGGTCCCCGATGCGAAGAGCGGAACGCAGCATCAAGGTTGAGACCAGAAGAACCTCGATGCCGTCGGCGCGCGATCGCTCGACCAGTTCATCGACACCCAGCCCGCTGCCATAGTCTCTGACTGGTATGCCGCTGGCCCGCAGGACGGACAGGACCATCCGTTTGCCGAGCGCATGATGGTCTTCGAGAACGCCGATGGCGACGCGGGGATCGGAACCGGCCGAGTGCCCGTCCCGAGGCGGCAACAGCCTCTCGATGAATTCCTCGCAGATCCTACCGCTCATGTAGACTTGCGAGAGCGCCAGTTCGCCGGCCTCCCAACGCCGGCCGATGCGCTCCAGCACGGGTGTCACCAACCGGTCGAGTGCCTCGCTCGGCTCGGCCGACTGGCAGGCCTGTTCCAACACCCGCCAGGCCGCCTGGCGGTCGGTATCGAGCAGCGCATCGAGAAAGGCTTCCGGGGCAGACAATGCGGCCTCCTCTCGGCCGGGGAGCGATCTTCAGAACTATCTGGTTGCTTATCGGCATATTCCGTCGGAACGAATACTGCCCGGATGAGGGTGACGCCCAAGCGATCGCGCGGTCGAACGATCCCCGAACCGGTCCAAGCAGAATCTCCGGACGGTTGGCGGCCAAGGGCTCGTCAGTAAACAACCGCTCCAATCTTCGGAGAGCGCAAGGACGTACAAAAACATCTTGCCGAGTGAAAGAAGGCGCCCAGAAAGGTCGGCAAAGGCACTTCCTGCCGCCGATGAACGCCGATTAACACGGATAAACGAATCTTGTTCTCGTTTTCTTATCGGCGTTTATCTCCGTTCATCGGCGGCAAGTATTGGATCTGCTGTTTCCTGACAGACCCTGAGCGTCGAATACGCCGGCTTCTGCCAGCCGCCAGCCGGCGCCGCCCGCGCTTTTGCTATACTCATCGACGGCTGTAATCAGCCCTCACCAAAACGCGAGGGATGTTCGGGAAGGCGGTGAAAATCCGCCACTGCCCCGCAACTGTAAGCGACAGTAGTTGGCTGCGCCGGTCACTGCATCCAGTGGGAAGGCCGCGCAAGAAAGCCGATGTCGCAAGTCAGGAGACCGGTTCCTCGCCGATGAGAAAAAACGTCTCGCGGGAGAACGTCTCATGAAGAACGTCCATTCGCTCCTCTTTCTCTCCCTCGCTGCCGCCGCCATTGCGTGCGCCGCCGAGGGAATCGTGATCGACCCGTCCGGGAGGCCCATCCAGCACGCCCGTGTCGCCTGCGCGGATGCGGCTGCCGAAACCGGCGCCGACGGCCGCTTCTCGCTGCCGCTTACGGCCGCATGCCGCGCCTCCGTCTCCGCACCGGGCTTTGAGACAAAGCAGGTCGATCTTGTTCCAGCCGCTCCGGCCCGCATTCAGCTTTCGATCGCCGCCCGCAGCGAGCGCGTCTTGGTGACGGCGAACCGGAGGGAAACCGACATTGCCGAAGCCGGCGCCGCCACCAGCGTCATCACCGCCGCCGATCTTGAAAAGCGGGATTATCCGTCGCTCGGCGACGTGCTGCGCGAGGTTCCGGGAATGCAGGTCGCACAGTACGGCCGGCCGGGCAGCCTCGCCGACGTGTTCGGCCGCGGCGGCCAGTCCACCGGCATGTTGGTGCTCGTCGATGGCGTCCCCATGAACGATCCCGGCGGCGCCATCAACCTGGCGGGCTTCACCACCACCGGCATCGACCGCATGGAGGTCGTGCGCGGCCCCGAAAGCGCGCTGTTCGGCGCCGACGCGTCCTCCGGCGTGATCCAGCTTTTCACGAAGCACGGCGATCCGGAAAGCGCCATGCCGCACGGCTCCGTCTCCTACGAGCGCGGCAGCTTCTCGACCGACCGCTGGACCGCCTCCCTCACCGGCGGCCTCCGAGGACGCTTCGATTACTCCCTCGAAGCGGATCAGTTTCATTCCGCGGGCGAATACCCCAACGACTTCTTCCGCGACACCAGCGGGACCGCCGATGTGGGCTTTCGCATCTCGCCCCAGACGCAGGTCCGCGGCATCTTCCGAACGTTCGATGCCCTGACCGGAACGCCCAATCAGGTCGGGTACGGCATCTACGACCTCTATGGCAGCGAAGCCACGCGCGATTCGCTGGTCTCGGCCGCCGCGGATGACGTGCGCGGCAGTCACTACGTGCAGCGCGTTTCCTTCGGCTATCACCGCTCGAACGACGTGTTCTACGAGCCGGTTGGCCAGGGGCCGTACACCGTGGCGGCCTGGGTGCAGGAGGTGGGCAATCGGGTCTACTTCGACGGCCTCGCGAACCCCTTGGCGCCGGTTCCCCCGGGCCTGACCCTGGTCACTCAGTCGGAATCCATCTGGGCCTCCGATCCCTATCTCAGCCTCAGCTCGCGCACGGATTTCGCTTATCAGGGCACCATCACGCACACCGGCGGCGCCGCGGTCTTCGGTTACCAATACGAGCGCCAGGACGCCGATATCGGCGGCAGCAACGTCAGCCGCGACGACCACAGCGTGTTCCTCGAGGAGCAGTACGCCGTCTCGCACCGGCTGTTCCTCTCGGCAGGGATACGCTACGAGCAGAACAGCGCTTTCCACACCAAGCTCACGCCGCGCGGCGCGGCCAGTTACCGGCTCGCGGGCGAGCACGGCGCGCTCTCCTCCACCTACCTGCGCGCCAGCGCGGGCATCGGCATCGTCGAGCCCAGCCTGCTCCAGAACTACTCGCAGGAGTCTTACGCCGTCGGCAATCCGGCGCTCCGCCCGGAGAAGACCACCAGCTACGAAGCGGGCCTGGTGCAGGAATGGTTCGCGAGGCGCCTGCGCACCGAGGTCTCGGCCTTTGACAATGCCTTCCGGGACCTGATCGTCTACGTCTACCCGACCTGGCAGAACGTGGAGGCGAGCCGCGCCCGTGGCGTCGAGTTCTCCTCGCGGATGAAGATCTCGTCCTGGCTCTCGGCCACCGGCGGCTACACCAGGATGTGGACCCGCATCACGGCCTCGGACACGCCGGACTCCATCTTCTTCGGCGTTGGCCAGGAGATCGCCCGCCAGCCCGGCAACGCGGGAACGGTTTCCGTGACGCTGGCGCCGCGCCGCTGGACGCTGCAGGCCGGTGCAGTGCTGGTGGGCGAGCGCCAGGACCCCGACCCCTACGTCTTCGGCGTCAATCGCAACCGCGGCTATCAGAACGTCTATGCCTCCGGCTCCTTCCGGCTGAACAAGCACGTCTCGCCGTTCCTGCACGCCGCCAATCTTCTCAACCAGGATTATTCGGAGGTGCTGGGCTACCCCGCGCTCTCCCGTAACGTTTACGGAGGCCTGCGCCTGGAATGGTGAAGCCTGCTCGGTCGCGCTCTGGCGCACGCATCAGCGTGCCGCCGTGGGCTTCAGCCCACGGTGCCGGAGGCGGGATGACGCTCGCCGCCCTCCTCCTCATCGCCGCG
>Ga0182021_10007175_pt1 | contig 13194 bp, 14 predicted proteins | sample 612E3MmetaG_FD_120493 | JGI IMG/M metagenome (GOLD analysis project Ga0182021, IMG submission 120493) | Permafrost microbial communities from Stordalen Mire, Sweden - 612E3M metaG (Illumina Assembly) | ecosystem: Environmental > Terrestrial > Soil > Wetlands > Permafrost | place: Sweden... | reverse complement strand
CGGAATACAAAACATTTTATGAACACGCCGCTTCATTATCGCAGATTACAGCGCGGCTGGCGTTTGCGAACCCCGGGTTTAGTTATTTTACAAGTAAGTGGTGTCGTTCGCAAACGATGTTCATAAAATGTTTTGTATTCCGCTCCCTTTTTATGGATAATTTATAGTAAATATGATTTCTTTTTTCGATTTTTCGTCGCAACTTTTATTTTCGCTGTTTGAGGTCGTTTCGGCGGCGGTGATTTTGCTTTTTGGCTGGTATTTTGCGCGGGTGATCGGCTGGAATTTTTCGAAATATTTTGGCCGGTCAAAATTCTATGCTTCGTTTAAACGCGTAAAATGGCTGGCCGCCGGCCCGGTGAGGCGGCTGAATTTGCCTTGGCTGGTCGATGAAATCGTAAAATGGTGGATCATCCTGGCGTTTGTGACGGTCAGCGTGGCAATCATCGGTTTTGGCGCGGCCAGCCGTTTTTTGGGCGCGGTTTTGGAAGACTCGGCGCGCGCGGTTGTGGCTATAATCATAATTGGCGTTGTCGTTCTGGTTGCCGATTATTTGCCCAAGGCAGCTTCCTGGAAATTGTTGCGCCGTTCCCGCGATCCGCAGCTTTTTGCGCGAATCGCGGTTTTTGCCGTATGGCTGTTGGCGATCCTTGCCGTGGCGTTTGTCGTTAAGCTGGCCTCTTTAAAGATCGTTATCAGGATTGCCGGAGTGATCTTGGCCGTCGCGATATCGGCCATGTTGCTGGTGGCATTCGGGGCAAAGGAGCGGGTGCGTTGGCTGGCGGTCAAAATCGCCCGCAGATTAAAAAAAACCGGGTGACATGGAAACATTGTGGCCCAATGATCTGGCGCGGATGATGGAGCGTTCCTTTGAGCGGGTGGAAGAGCAAAAAGAAGCAATAAACAAGATCAACGTTTTTCCTGTGCCCGACCAGGATACGGGCAGCAATCTGGCAGCGACACTAAAAGGGGTGCGGGACGCAGTCAGGGATAAAGAATTTTTTAATTTCGAAAACCTGGCGGCGATCGCCCTGGACGCGGCGTTATCTTCTGCGCAGGGCAACGAAGGCGTGATCGTTACCGGTTTTTTGGCCGGTTTTTTTGCCACTTTGCGCGGGCAAAGCATTGGCGCAAAAACATTTGCCCAGGCTTTTGGGGAGGGCGCCGCCCGGGCGCGGCAATCTGTCCAAAATCCCCGGGAGGGGACGGTGCTTGATGTTATCGACGCGGCGGCCGGGTCGTTGGATGGACCGGAAAGCGGGTCCGACATTGCCCAAAATTTAATTGACGCGGTCAAAAAAGCGCAAACCGCTTTGGCGGCAACGCGGCAGAAGATCGAAGTTTTAAAACGCGCCAATGTTGTTGACGCCGGCGGTCTGGGTTTTTTGGTAATGCTCCAGGCGTTTTTGGAGGCGCTTGATTTTGGCCACAGGGAAGCGGTAAAGTTTAGCGGCGCCAAGGGCGTTGCCAGCGTAATCAGGCTTGAGCCGGTCGCCGACCACCGCTACGAAGTCGCCGCCCTGCTGGCGGAAAGCGCTGGAAAAATCCTTGATGAAGGTCTGGCAAAAGAAAAACTTAAAAACCTGGGCGATTTTATCGATGTGGTAAAGATTGGCAACAAAATGAGGGTGCATGTTCACACCGATCAACCCAGTGAAGCCAAAAAAGAAATCGAAAATCTTGGTTTAACGCTGACAATAAAAGTTACCGATATGGCCAAAGCGACAGCCGCCCAAGCCGGACGCGCGTCATCGATCGGGATAGTCACCGAAGACCTTTCCGATCTGACGGCAAAGATCGCCGATTTTTACAAGATCGCCGTTGTGGAGGCGCCGGTTGATTGGCCCCAAGGTCAAGCCTTGCCGGGCGCCGGGCTTTATCAAAAAATGAGAGAAGCGGAGCGCCAAGGTATTGCGGCCCTGCCCAAGACTTCGGCGCCGGTACCCAAGAGTTATATTGAAGCGTTCAAGCAGCAGCTGGTCTTGTTTGGCCAGGTGTTGTGCGTTACCGCCAGCATAAAAATTTCCGGATCCTACAACGCGGCTCTGCAGGCGCGCCAAACCTTGGAGGAGTCGGAGCGCGTGACCGTCATTGATTCGCGCCAGGTGGCGTCGTCGCAGGCGCTGGTGATCTTGCGCGCTATTGAGCTTATCCGCCAGGGCTGGGAGATCGGCGATATTGCTGCTGGCTTGGAAAAGTACCAGGCAAAAATAAAAAGCTACATTGTTGTCGATGATCCAAAATGGCTGGCCGCCGGCGGGAGGATTTCCAAAACCCAGGCGGATTGGATCCGCCGCCTTAATTTTTTGCGTCTGCATTTATTAATAACAATAAAAGATGGCGCCTTGGCGCCGGGCGGAATTGTTTTTGCTAAAGACAAAGTTGGCGCGCTATCAAAAAAGGTCGCGCAAGACAGCCAGGCTATCCGCGCGCAGGGAAAGCGCATCCGCGCGGTCATCTCGCACGCCGACGACAACGCAAGCGCTAAACTGCTGAAGCGCGAATTAAAAACCAAACTCGACGCCGAAGTTTCCTTCGTGGCCCTGGCCTCGCCAGCCCTGGGCGTTCACGGCGGCCCCGGCACCCTGATGTGCGCCTGGACAGCCATTTAAAATAAAAAGAAGAGGAACTAAAATTCCTCAACCACTGGCATTCCTGGATCTTTGCTCTATGGCCATTTCTTCATTGTGCCAATACCCTGGTGATTCCATCATTATCATCCAGGTGCTATTGAATGTGCCCGCACCCGTCAGAGCTGCCTTTTTGAAGCGGCCTCCTGAAAAAGCGTCGAGGCGGGGTGATACCCTAACCAATGATTCATTTCCGAAATGGTCATATACGACTACAGCGCCGACATCGAAATATATCAGGGTTGCAAAGTCGTGTCCAGCACTCCATTGCCCGATTGCCACTCCGCCTGGGAGAAACGTTTTCTTCCCTGCCAGGTCGATTTCGGAAAAGTTCAGTTTCTTTCCCGGAGTTATTACAATCGTGTCATTGGGATTGGCGGCGAACGGAATTTCGTCGCTAAACATCCCTCTACCGGCAGTGATCATTGTTGATAGGTTGCTTTCCCTGTTGAATCGTAGCAACACGGTTCCATTCCCCGGGAATTGCGTAGCGTAAAGTCCGTTGGGTAGAAACACTGTCGATATGTTTGTTACGCTATCGCTTGCCACAGTAACGTTACAAATTTCGGTAACGTTATTAAAGTGGTTGTCTCCAAGCCCGTCCATACATATCTGCGCCATAGTTCATAACATTTAGGAGGAAATTAATGTTCGCGGCAGATAAGCTATTGAAAAATAATTTTGAGGCTTTCGTTAATGGATCGCGCCCGGAAATGCGATCGGTGTTGTGGCAGATGCTGGGAGAAGAGATCGGCCAGACATCAAGCGGCATAGACAAACTGATTCGGTTTGTCGTGGAGTGCGACAGCAAGAATATACCTTGGGTATATTTGTTGATTATCGATGCCTGCGAAATGCTACTGGTGAATGGGCCGGTAGATAGAACCAGATATTCGGTAGCATCAATAATGAGATGCTACTGCGAAAAAGCGGCGGGCGCCTTTAACAGCAGCGGGAATCGCGATTTGCTCGATAAAATCAACGAATATCTGTCATTCGCCGATACCGTCATGGCAAGACCTGGTTCTAAGTTAATGCCGAAGGGAAGCGTCGATAGAACAATACGCAAATGGATGCGACCAAGCGATGAAGGGCCAAAAGGTGTATTCAGTATAGAATCGTCGGATATCTACCGTCAGGTGGAACAAAAATCTGCTTTGCGGTATACCCGACAGAGGATAACTGCGGTGGTCCCGAGAGGCCCATTGCGTATCAACGGCGGACAACAGGAAAATATTGCGCGTTTGGCTGGTTGGAAATTAACAATCGGGATGGAAAGACGCCGGATTTTTGGCCCCTAGACGGAGGCATGATATAGGCTTAAACGCCTTTTCTTTTTGAAAAAATCGCCATTTTTGCTAAAGTTAATTATATTTCAAGACAATTATCATACATGGATACAAAATCTTATATCAAAGGGGTGGGGATGACCAAGTTTGATTATACTCAAAAACCCTGGTGGGGTTATGCCTATGACGCCTCAATCGACGCGCTCAAGGATGCCAAGATGAACATTGGCGATATCGACGCTATCGTGTTTTCCGGCGTGTCTTCGGCGGCTGGGGGCGAGCACCAGACCCACAAAGTTTCTCTGCTGTCGGGATTGTTCAAGGTCAATGTGCCGATAATCGAACTGCCGTCGGTTTGCGGCGGTGGCGGGGTGGCGTTTTGGACGGCACTGCGCTTGTTAAACGACGGCGAGTTCAAAAATATCCTGGTGCTGGCCGGCGAAAAACTGGTGGACAACCGTGCCGAGGTGATCACCGACTGGATCCTGTCGGCGGCCGAGCGGGTGGTGGAACAGCCCGAAGGGCTGATCTTTCCGGTGCAAAACGCGCTGGTGTTTGCGCAATACCAAAAAAAGTATGGCGGCTCCCACGAAGACTTGGAGCTGATTGCTTTCAAAAATCACCAGCACGCGGTTTTAAATCCCAAAGCCTATTACTACAAACGTCCTGTGACCATGGAGCAGATCAAAAACTCGCCGGTGGTGGCCGAGCCTCTGCGCTTAATGGATTGTTCGTTGTCGACCAATGGCGGTGCGGCGATCATTTTGACCAAAGAAAAAACCGGCGTCGAGGTGATCGGTTCGGGATTTGCCACCGACTACATTTTAACTTTTGAGCGTCCCGACACGACCCATTTTGTGGCTACACAGCTGGCGGCAAAAAAAGCTTTCAAAATGGCGGGGCTAAAACCCAAGGATATCAACGTGGCCGAAGTCCACGACGCGTTTACGTCAGTGGAACTTTTGTCCTACGAGGATTTGGGATTTGCCCAGGAGGGCAAAGGCGGGGAGTTAATCCGCTCCGGCGAAATCAATCTGGGCGGCCGGATGCCGATCAACGTTTCGGGCGGCCTGAAAGCCAAGGGCCATCCCATTTCGGCCACGGGCCTGGCCCAGATCTACGAGATCACCAACCAACTCCGCGGCACCTGCGGCGACCGCCAGGTAAAAGACGCCAAAATCGGCTTAACCCACAACATCGGCGGCGCCGGCGGGAGCGTTACGGTCCATATTTTCAAAAGATCATAGTGCCGCTTGACACTATACAACTATTGTATATACTATAGTTATATAGATAAATCGACTTAAAATTATGAAAACTTTGATAAATATCAAAACCGACCGTGATGTTAAAATCAGCGCCCAGAAGCTGGCTAAAGAGTTGGGACTGTCTTTGAGTGCGGTAGTTAATGCTTATTTAAAGCAGTTTGTGCGGTCGCAAGCCGTGGATTTTTCGGTTGCGCCGCGAATGTCACCCGAGCTTGAAAAGCTTTTGGGACCCATTGAATATGATATTGCTTGCGGCAAGAATTTATCGCCGGCGATGACTTCGGCAAAAGATATCGATGAATATTTTAAATCCCTGTAAAACAATGGAAATAATATTCCATCGGACTTTTGAAAAACAGATCAAGAAATTAAAACCTGCGGAAAAGGAAAGATTAAAGGAGCGTTTGAAATTGTTTATAGCCTATCCTTTTGACAGACAATTGAACAATCATCCCTTAAAGGGGGAATACACCGATTATCGGAGCATCAATATTGGCGGCGATCTGCGCGCGGTTTTCAAATATATTGATACCGACAAATGCATCTTTACCAAAATCGGCACCCACGGCGAACTGTATTCATAAAAAAAGAAAGTGTTTGGCGCCACCGCCAAACAGTTATTAAGTTTTAGGTTTTTGCGAGTCCTTCGCAAAACTTGATCTCAGCATTAAAAATTGCGAGAGTCAGGAAAAAGTCTAAGTATTCATTTTCCAACACCCCCTTGGTTTTAGCTGCTTTGTCGATTAATTCAGCGGCAAATTTTGGTTCAACATCTGCGAAAGGTTGTCCTAATATTGGTTTTAGTATTTCGATAACAGGATCCATTTTTATATCGGGATACATTTTTCCAATCATTTCTCGAAGATTTTTTTCAGTTGAAAATGTCCTGTCGTCCAAGTTCTCACCTTAACCTTACATAATTTTTCTAATAAGAAAAGTCAAGTTTTTGAAATCAAATTATCATTCAAAAACGGGCGGAAGGTTTTTTGATTTTTGGCGTCCATAGGTAAAATCTCCATAGGTTGAACCTATGGAGATTTTGTATTTTGAGGGATTTGCAAACAAAAAAAGCTGGCTAAGAAACAAAAAAAGGAAATAGTTCAACTGATTGAAACGGTAGCCATGTGGATCAGGCCATTGCTAGGCCCTCAACCTCTGGCACCGCAGGTGCTGTTGCCCCAGAGCTGAAATGAACTTCGTCGATGTGTGGGTGTCGGTCTCCATGCCATAAACCCAGGCTCGCACTGCAGGTTGGCGGGCTGTTGGTAATGGCAGTATATATGGAGTTGCCAGTTGTGCTTAAGCACGAGAACTGATCGCTACACACTTCGACCTGGAACGTTGTGTTGTCCAAACATTGGTACGCCTCAGTCACAGCACTTCCATTAAGATTCCCTGGAGAATCACTGTATAGAGTGCTGCTGGATTCGTAGTTGGAGTAGGCGACTTCAGACTGATTCAACTTGGCAGAGGTTACGGTGCAGACGTACATTATCGATCTACTCACGCCTTCTATCTGCACCACAACGTCAGAGACGTTCACCATAGTATCGCGGCCAAACTGACCCAGCCGACGTTTCATATTAGAGTATGTAGTCTGAACTTTTGCCATCAATACCTGCGCAAATGCCCCGACGCTGCTTGAAGTTGAAGCAGACCATGGGGTTGCGCCATTAGAGCTGGAGTTGTAATTCGTGCCCATTACCGGAGCTAACACGATAAGTGTGCAGAAGAACAATACCAGCAATCGCGTTAGGGTATATTTCTTCATATTATCCCTCAACTTGCACCTTCTCCTCACGAGGCAGAATTGCGCCACGTAAACCATTCTGTGCAGGGAACGGCGAGAAATATCCTTTTAAAAAAGATACTTGTCGCCATTCCCGGCAATAAAAGGGGGAATCAATTAAATCTATTTCCTATATGATACTGACCTGTGTTAAGGTGCTATCTTTGGTATATAATTTTTCTTACCAAATAATGGTTGGGTGGTCAAATTTTATCGCTTTTCGAGAGTAAGGCTGGTTTTCAAAAAATCACGGAAGGTTTTTTTTATTGCTGGCGTGACCTTGATGCAGCAGATGCCTTGGTTGGGGAGGCCGTAGATTACCAGGGTGTTGGTTTTGGCTTCCAGGACTGCCGGGATGACTAGCAGGTCTTCTTCGCCGTTGACGCGGATGTTGCACGGTTTTTCCACCGCCTGTTTTACCGCGTCCCAAGCCTGTTCCTGGATCGTGCCGGCCGGATTGTCGACGGTCAGGCAAAACGCGTGGCTGGAAACAAAATCCCGGCGCTGAACTTTATTGTCAAAGATCTTGATGTCGGATTTTAAGTGGTGTGAGCAATAGTCGCCCACGGTGATGATGAGGGGATATTTATTTTGGACCAGCAATTTGCTATACTTTGAGGCGACTTGGGCGGTGTCGCCGGCCAGGAGTTTGCCCCAGGGTTTTTGCAAAAGTGAGCGCGATTTTTCTGGCAAAAAGTAGGTTTTTGGCATACAATGAATTATTCTGCGAATAATTTTCAATTTTCAAATTCCAATTTTCAATGAAATTCCAATATTCCAATGAATCAAACAGAATGCAATGGCAGTATTTTATTTGAAGCATTGCTTCATTAATACATTCATTGAAAATTGAAAATTGGAATTTGAAAATTGTTAGATATTTGGTATTCTACCACAAAATACAGACTATGTTTTACAAATGTCCAAAATGCTCAAGAGTTTGGGAGTATCCGCTGGAAGCTTGCCCTTTCGATTTTGCGCCCCTGTCAGGGATGGAGAGTAAAACCGCCAAGGTTGTCAGCGTTTCCAAGGTATCCATTCCGACACTATTCCATCCGGCCGCGCCCTATTACAGCTTGTTGCTCCAAGATGAGCAGGGTAATCTTTGGGCCCATAAGTCAGAAACCGAATTCAAGGCGGGCGATGAGTTCAAACTTATGCCTAATGCTAGTGCGGTTGCGATCTGGCGGATCAAATTTGACGCGCGCGCAGCGATAAAAAAGGCGATCGAGCTTATCGGCGGCATCGATATCAACTCCGGTTCCAAGGTGGTCGTGATGCCCACGCTGGCCGCGGCCAGTCACGAGTACTTCCGCGACAACACTTCGCCAAAATTTCTTGACGCAGTTTTATCAATTCTTACCGAACGCGGCGTCAAACCGGAAAACATCACTGTGGGCTCGCAGAGTTTTGATGAATTGCCGATAACCGCGGCGGCGCAAAAATCGGGTTTGCTGGGCTTGGCGGCCAAGTATAAAATTATGCCGGTGGACCTGGCGGCGGGCGAGTTTGAAAAGGTGGTCCCGCCAGCCGGCGAGTCGCTTCCAGCGAACCTCGCCTTTGGCGAGGCTCGCCCGCAGGGCGGTCCGCCAGCCGGCGAGGCTCGCCCGCAGGGCGGTCCGCCAGCCGGCGAGGCTCGCCCGCAGGGCGGTCCGCCAGCCGGCGAGGCTCGCCCGCAGGGCGGCCAGCTTGAGATCGCCAAGGCGGTCCTGGGAGCGGATTTGGTGATCAACTTGGCGATGGAGAAGATTGGACAGGCGGCTGCGACGCAGAACATGTTTAAGGTGCTAAAAAAGGAGAATTATCTGGGATTAAAATACCTGTCGTCGGATGAGGAGATCGCCAAGCTTTTGGAGCCGTTGCTTGGCAGGATGGTGGTCGTCGGCGAGGCCGAGAATGTCCAGCGTTCGTACAAGTTGATAACGTTTATGGGCTTGGTTTTTGCCGCAAAGAGCGCCCGTAATCTTGACCGCGTGTTTAATGAGGTGGCGATGGCGCTGAAGTTGCCAGAAATCGTCAAAGATTGTAACATAGAGTCCATTCCGGTTGCCGGCCGCAGTATTAAAGAAGTCCAGTTCCGCGCCGAAATCTTTTAATGTATTTTGGATTGCGAAATTAGCTCTTGATAATCATTTTTGCGATAGCGCATAATTTTCTGCTGAAAATTTGCTTACGCTCGCGCCAAAGCGCTCCGCGAGCATCGCAAAAACGATTATCTGCGATTAATTTCGCAATCCAAAAGATTTATGACAAATACCTCATTAGTATTGGGAGATTTATTTTTTCCGAAAATGGCCGTGAGATCCCGCGGTTTGAGAATCACGATAAGCGCGGCGATTGTTGTGGCGCTGACTTTGGCCACTGCCTTATCGGCGCAATTAAAAATTGAGATTGGCGTCATTCCGATAACCTTGCAGACTTTTGTTGTTCTGGCGTCGGGTTTACTTTTTGGAAGCCGGATCGGAGCTTCTTCCCAATTGGCATACTTGCTTGCCGGGCTTGCGGGAATTCCCTGGTTTTCCCGCGGCGGGGGAATGAGCTATGTGATGTCGCCGACATTCGGCTATCTGCTGGGTTTTGTAGTTGCCGCTTATATTGTCGGGAAGCTGGCCGAGGCCGGATTTGATAAAAAATTCGCTGGCGCGATCTTGGCGATGCTGGCCGGAAGCGCGATTATTTATTTGTTCGGGTTGTTATGGCTGTCGAAGTTCGTGCCGGCGAGCGGCCTTATGGCCGTCGGATTTTACCCGTTTTTAATTGGCGATTTGCTAAAAATAGTGGCGGCAGGGATTGTCTTGCCTCTGGTGTGGAAAACTTTAAAAGCGCAAAACTAAAAGCGCAAAGCGCAAAACAACAATAAAAAACAGAGAAGATTTTTCTTTTTAATTTTGAAATGTTATTTTACGTTTTTCGTTTTAAGCTTTACGCTAAAAAATATGTTCAAAGATAAAGTGGTTTTGGTCACCGGATCGTCGCAGGGGATCGGGAAAGCAATCGCGTTAAAGTTCGCGGCTTTGGGCGCTAAAATCGCGCTAAACGATATCGCGCCGCAGGAAGAAACCCTTAAGGGCGTTGTCGAAGAGATCAAGGCCAAGGGGAGCGATGCCCAATATTTTCTGGCCGATGTTTCCAAATATGAAGATGTAGAAATTATGATGCAGGCGATCGGTTCGGGGTTTGGCCGGCTGGATGTTTTGGTCAATAATGCCGGCATTGCCAAGGACAGGACCCTGGCAAAAATGACCGTTGAGGAATGGCAGAAGGTCATCGATATCGACCTGACCAGCGTATTCAACTGTTCCAAGCTGGCACTGCCCTTACTGATCCAAAACCAGGGCAGTGTCGTCAGTTTGGCGTCGGTGGTGGGACAGGAAGGTAATTTTGGCCAGACAAATTATTCCGCGGCCAAGGCCGGGATCATCGGTTTTACCAAATCGCTTGCCAAAGAGGTCGGGCGTTTTGGGGTGCGTGCCAACGCGGTCGCGCCCGGATTCATCGCGACCCGGATGGCGGACGCCATCCCCGAAGAAATGAAGGCAATGATCAAAAAATTGACCGCCTTGGGTAAATTCGGCACTCCCGACGACGTGGCCAACGCCATCGCGTTCCTGGCATCAAGCCAAGCGGCTTTTATCACCGGCACCGTGTTGAACATCGACGGCGGCCTGGCGATTTAGAAACTAAAAGCGCAAAGCTTAAAGCGCAGAACCAGAATAATCAAGCGGAAAGCAAAGCCAAAGTCTAAACCAAATTTTTACACTTTACATTTTAAACTTTACGCTTCCCCAAAATGCTCGTAATCAATCAACAGCAAGTTAAAAAAATCATTCCGCTGGGCAAAATAAACATTGTGGTGGGGTGCGTGGAAAACGCGTTCGGCGACTATGGCAAGGGCCTGGTGCAGATGCCCAGCAAACAATATCTTTACTTTAACGAATACAACGGCGACTTGCGCGTGATGCCTTCCTATTCGTCGGTGTTGAAAATGGCCGGGACCAAGATTGTTACTGTCCATCCCGATAATCCAAAGATTGGTTTGGCGACCGTGATGGCCAGCATTATTTTGAACGATCCCAAAAACGGTTTGCCGGTGGCAATGATGGATGGCAGTTATATTACCGCCATGCGTACGGGTTCGGCCGGGGCGGTGGCGGCTAAGTATTTGGCCCGGGTTGATGCGTCGACCTTGGGAGTGGTGGGAACCGGGGTGCAGGCGGTTTATCAGATTGCGGCCACGGTCAAGGTGCGCAAGATAAAAGATATTGTCGTGTTTGATGTTAATCCCAAGGCGGCCCAAGCTTTTGTCAAAACCATGGCTAAAGTTGGGATCAAGGTTAGGATTGGAACTATTCAGGAAGCTTGCGGGCAGGATATCGTGGCCACGACAACTCCGGTTCGAAAACCGATTGTGAAACTTGAATGGATCAAGCCGGGTACGCATATCAACGCCATCGGCGCCGATGCCGAGGGCAAAGAAGAGCTGGAGCCCGAGATATTGAAGAGCGCCAAGGTTGTCATTGACGATTGGGCGCAGGCGTCTCATTCGGGCGAGATAAATGTACCGCTAAAGAACGGCGTCATCACCAAGGAAAACATTTATGCCGGCTTGGGCGATATTGTGGCGGGTAAAAAGAAAGGCCGGACCGATGCCGACGAGATAACGGTTTTTGATTCCACCGGGCTTGGGTTGCAGGACCTTTACACCGCCGTGGCGGTGTTAAAACTTGCAAAAAGACAGAAAATTGGTAAAGAGATAGCTATCAACTAAAAAGCCCGAAGCCCGAATGTTCGAAACACAGAATAGTTTATTTATAGAACAAATTAGTTTCGAATATTCGAACATTCGAATTTCGAATTTCAAGCAAACATGTTGTACACTCGCGAACAAATCAAAAAATTGATCCCTTATAACGACCCGTTTTTATGGGTCGATGAGGTGGAAAAGATCGACGGCGACATTATTGTCGCTTATAAGCAGACTTTGCGGTCCGAGCCGTTTTTTAACGGCCATTTCACCGATTTTCCGATAATGCCGGGCGTTTTGGTTGTTGAGGGAATCGCCCAGACCGCGACAATTTTATTGCGCCAGAAATTGGGGCCAAGCAATACTTCAAAGCATTTGCTGGCCTATTCGGTGCGCGGCGCGCAGTTCTATTCGCCGATATTGCCGGGAGACACGATCAAATACAAGGTCCAGCTTCTGGGATTCTATGGCGAGAAAGTCGCCAATTTCCTGGGGGAAGCCTCGGTGGATGGGGTGTTGAAGACCGAAGTGCGGTTTTCGGTGGCGATCATGGACAAAACCGAAATGAAAGAAAAATTCACGAAAAGCTCATTAACGGGAAAGGCGCCGGGCGCGACAAAAGAAACGGGGGAATTATTCCACTTGCCGGAATTAAACATCGGGAATATTCATGCTCGTTTGCCGATAATCCAGGGTGGCATGGCCGTCAGGGTTTCATTGCATAACCTGGCGGGCAATGTTGCCAAGGAGGGTGGAGTCGGGATCATCGCGGTTTCCGGCATGCAGGATCCAAACGAGGTTAAAGATGAAATTACTAAAGCGCGGGCGATCGCCGGGCCGGGCGGCGTGATCGGCATCAATATCATGGGAGTGGTGGGAAGGTTCCGCGAATTGGTGTCTGCAGCGGTTGACGCCAAAGTTGATTTGATCATCCAGGGTGCGGGATTCCGCAAGGATATTTTTGATTTGACGCGCGCGTCCGGCGTTCCGGTTTTTGCCATGGCGTCTTCGGCCAAGGTGGCTAAGAAAGGCGAGGACGCGGGCGCCGCGGCGATTGTCGTCGAAGGCGCTGACGCGGGCGGCCATCTGGGATTTCCGCATGGCCACGAATTCCGAAAAACCATCGATATCCTCAAGGAAGTGGTGGAGACGGTAAAAATTCCGATAATTGCCGCGGGTGGGATATTCACCGGCGCCGATATTGTCGAGATGTTGCGCGCGGGCGCTTCGGGTGTGCAGATGGCGACGCGGTTTGTTTCCACCGAGGAATGCGATGCCGATTCCAAATTCAAGCAGGCGCACCTGGACGCCACCAAAGACGATGTAGTTATAATACACTCGCCGGTGGGCTTGCCGGGGCGCGCGGTCAGAACGCCGTTCGTGGACAAGATCATCAACGGTACCGCGCCCAAACCCAACCCCGAAGAATGCAAGGGATGCATCGGGCCGGTTTGCGACAAAAGCTATTGTATTT
>Ga0182021_10007174_pt1 | contig 13194 bp, 10 predicted proteins | sample 612E3MmetaG_FD_120493 | JGI IMG/M metagenome (GOLD analysis project Ga0182021, IMG submission 120493) | Permafrost microbial communities from Stordalen Mire, Sweden - 612E3M metaG (Illumina Assembly) | ecosystem: Environmental > Terrestrial > Soil > Wetlands > Permafrost | place: Sweden... | reverse complement strand
TGCACGCGTCGCGGGAACCCACGCACAGGAAATCCACACACTGCCAGCCTGGCGTCAGGCAGCTGCCGCAATCGAGAGCACGGCCACACCCGTCCCCGATACGGCCGCAGTAACTATAGCTGGCGGTGCTGCAACTGAGCCCTATGCAGATGGCCGGTGCAGGTCGGCAAATGCCCTCTTCGCAGGTCCAGCCGGCCGGGCAATCATCCCCACAGGCGAGCGTCCCGCCACATCCATCCCCGATCGTGCCGCAATAGGGATCGCACTTTGGATCGCGACAGGTCAACGGGACACAGGCGTCCGCGCCAGCCGCGCTATCCCTGCCACCGGCGACATCCACGCCCAGGGACGCATCCTGGGCCGTATCGGGGACAGCGACGTCACCAGTCTGGGTCGCAATGTCGCGGCCCAGGGCTGCATCATGCGCAATCGAGCCGCCCACCTGCCCAGCGTCGCTGGGGCGAGCCCTCAACGAAACTCTACCGCAGCCAGCGGACAGAATGGCCGCTGCCCAGAGGATCACTGTAATCAAGTTGCCCCGCTGGCGACAGGTCACGACCTCCCGATCGTACATCGACAAGCGGGGGCGCGGGAAGAAAGGTCGCCTAGAGCACCGAACGGTTTGACGGACCGAGTGAAATTGCGGAGTTGCGAGCAGCCCAAGGCGCGAGGAGGGAGAATACTCGACGTATGAGTATAGATTCTTCCTTCGTAACTTCTTTGTTTTTCGCGAAGATGTTGCCACGATTCAGGCTGCGGCGGCAAAGAGGCTGGGATAGGCGACCTCGCGGAGTTTGATCGCGGTTGTCATGGTACGGCGCCCGGCCAACGACACCCGCCAGCGACGTGAATGCGGGATTTTCGCCACCAGTCCGTGGGCATGAAGGCGCCGCAAGAGCCGCGTGACCTGCCCGGGGCGCTTGTCGGCCTCGGGTGCCAGCGGATACGACGTGCCTGCCAGTTTCTGTCGCAGGTCGCGGTTCGTGAAACCGTGCAAGGCGTGTTCGCCCAGAAGGAGCACTTCGAAAAGCATCCGGTCATTGCGCGACAGGGGATTGAATGCGGTGACGGTTCTTCCATCTTTCGCCTTTGCCTTGGTTGTGAGGTCATCGAGATCCCGCACCGCCAAGGTAGGGTCTTGTACCTGGCTCAAGGCTTCCAGGTATCTGGCGTTGCTTTGCGCCGAGATCTCGCGATATCGGAACAGCAACGTCACGCTCTTGCGCAGGGGCACCCACGCCATCACATCCCTGCCCTCCCGGCGTACCCGCTTGCGAATCCGAAACTCCTCCGGATTGTTGATCACCGTCTCCACCCGCAGTACAGGCCCTCTGTCGTACATCTTAATCCAGTTGCACTTCACGCGATGCTTGACTCGCCGGCCTGGTATTCGCTTGCCGTGAAGCTCGACGTGGAAGTGGTCGGTCACCACCTCGCCAAGAAAATGGCCGGTCAGTTTGCGCCCGAGAAAAGTCATCACGTCGCTGGCACCAAAGTACAGCGTGGCGTACTGGCAAAGTCGAGGCATCAGGTCGGCGAGGTCCGCACGGCTGCGAAACAGCACATCGGTGGAATACTCCGCCTGAGCCGTCACCCAGTAGTACCGCATCGTCGCCAGAATCTCCCCTTGTTCGAGCAGCGGGTTGACTTGGATGGCGTAGCCGTCGAGCACGTGCACCCAATCCACCCGCTCGAAGCCATCGGCCAACCTTTGCGTCTTCTCGACGTCGCCCAGCCGAAGGAAGGCATTGTCGAGCTTCACATAGGGCATCTGATGTCGGTCCATCTGTCGGGCCAGCCATTCGTGGCCGTTAACGTACACCTGGATCCGAAACGGGAACCAGGTCTGCACCTTGACGTGGATGAGGCCAAGGTCGCGGTCCACGAAGTAGTAGTAAAGGTGCAAGCACTTGCGTTTGGCATCCCTGATCTGGGGCGAACGCCCATTGTGACTGCTTGCTGCTGGTTGCGTGGACAGCACCAGCTGGAGTTGTCGGCAACGGGGCGAAACTAGTTGGCAAAAAGACGCAGCATTCGGTGCAGTCTCGGGCTTGGGGTGTCTTCCGGTCGCGGCTCCCTGGTGCAGTGCGGTCGGGTCAGGGGCCGGCGCGGTGGCGTGCAGGTGAGGTCCCTCTGTTGTGGAAGAGCGGGGGGCGTGCGGCGAGTTACCATAATCCCGCGCCCAGCGCAGCGAAATCGCGGGGCGCCGGGCCGAAGGGCTTGGCCCCTGATCCCGCGCCATCGCGCGGGATCGGGGAGACTAGGCCGCGACGGGATGTTTCTTTCATGGGGCCGCGCCAAATGGGAGAATTGCTCGTCCAAAATGATGAGCTCCAGGCACAAGTCGCGCGAACGAGTCGGCGTTTCGGCCGTAGCCAGTCTCTGCATGTTCTTGGGCTGCAGTGGCGGCAAGGCGGGTGGGACCGCGCCGCCTCCAGCGCAGGGGGGAAACGCGGCTGCCGGCGGCAGCACGACTGCGATCTCTTCCGCGTCTTCCACTTTCGGTGGCGCAAGCAGCGCCAGCGTGGCCGACGCCGGCGGCGGGAGCGCGGGCGGTGGTGGCCTCGCTGGCGGCACCACGTTCGCGACGGGCGGCAGTGGCGCTGGGGAAACGGTCACGGGTGGAATTTCGACAATCAGCGGAGGCTCCAGCGCCGGTGGGAACGCAGGCGCTACGGCCGGTGGCAGCGGGCCTGGTGGCATGGCCACGGGCGGGATCTCCACAGTCACCGGAGGCTCCAGTGCGGGCGGCGGAGCTGGAGGCAGCAGCACGACAAGGATCTCCGGCGGGGCGACCGCGACCGGGGGAAGAGGCGGTAGCACGGCAGGAACCTCGGGCGGAGGCACGGCGACCGGTGGCCAAGCGACGGGCGGCAGCGTGGCAGGTAACCCTGGCGGGGCCACGGCGACCGGTGGCCAAGCGACCGGCGGCAGCTCCACTGGCGGTTCGACCGCCAGTATCAGCAAAGACGGCGAAGTCATGCTGACCAATGCGGGCCTGACGATTGTGTCTTATGGGGGCTACCTAAATGGGGAGTCTTTCCAGCAGGACGGAATTGTCAGCTACCAGGGCTATCAGTACGCCGCCTTCTGGAACACCAGCCGCCATGTCGTCTTGGCGAGAAGAGCCTTGCCCAGCGGTCCCTGGTCCACCGTCGAATTCATGGACTACAGCCTCAGCGCCGATGATGCCCACAACACCATCTCACTCGGCATCTGCCCCGGCGATGGCACGCTTCACCTTTCCTTCGATCACCACGGGAACAATCTGCACTACCGCAAGTCCATTGCTGCACTCGTGACCAACCCAGGCACGGCAACCTGGGCCGCTTCCAGTTTTTCTGCCGTCACCAGCAGCCTGGTGGGCAGCACGACCGTGGCCCTGGTGACCTACCCGCGCTTCGTGACCGAGCCCGATGGCAACAAGATGCTGTTCGAGGCGCGCATCGGCACGAGCGGCAGCGGCGACGAGTACCTGTGGGAATACGACGCTACCACCCATGCCTGGACTTCCATGGGCATGTTTGTCAACGGCATCGTGGACAGCATCAATGCATATCCGCATGGTCTGTCCTACACCAGGGGTGGGTCCCGCCTGCACATGGCCTGGTGCTGGCGGGACACCCCCGATGCTTCCACTAATCACGACCTGCTCTACATCTACAGTGATGACCACGGGAGAAACTGGAAGAACAATACCGGCACCACGGTTGCCACCACCGGGTCGTCTGCCGTGACGAAGAACTCGTCGGGCATCACGGTTTGGCCGATCGGCCAGAATCGCGGACTGATCAATCAGGAGCATATGGCGGTTGACGCCACGGGAAGAGTGCATGTGCTCCAGTCTCACATGCCCGATGCGCAGGCCGACGATGCCAACTTCACCAGCGCGAGGAGCAAGAGCCAATTCTTCCACTACTGGAGAAACCCCAGTGGGACCTGGACCAGGACTGCCATGGGCTTGCCGGTCGCGGCGAATTTTCGGGGCAAGCTGGCCATTTCATCCAGCAACAACGTCTACGCGGTCTTGCCTGACCTGCGAATTGCCGCCGCATCAGCCGCCTCCAGCTTCGCCAGCTGGGTCGTCCTCGACAGCACCGATTCGGGCAGGTTCTTTTCGGATCCGCTCATCGACACGGCCCGACTGGTGGCGGAAGACAAGCTCACCGTCTTCTACCCGCAGAAGAGCTCGCCCAATATCTACGTGCTCGACTACGCAGTGAAGTAGCCGCTATTTCTTCTTGTAGGTGCCAATCAGTTCGGCCCGCGCCAGGACATGGCCCTGCATGGCCTTTTCCACCTGCGCCTTGGTCGGCCGCTTGAGATCCGGCAGCAAGGCATCGAGCGCGTACAGTCTGAAGGAATAGCGGTGGCGGCCGATGGGCGGACAAGGCCCGCGCCAACCGGTGCCCTTCCAGTCGTTGAGGCCGTCCAACGCGCCGGCTGGCAGGGTTTCCCCGGCCGCCACTCCACGCGCAGAACCAGGCAGATTGTAGGCCACCCAGTGCACCCAGGTCATTCTTGGTGCGGCGGGGTCGGGTGCGTCCGGATCGTCGACAATCAAGACCAGACTCTTGCTGGCCACGGGCACGTCAGTCCACGCCAGAGCAGGCGCGCGGTCTGCCCCCTGGCAAGTGTGCGCCGTGGGAATCTCTCCACTGGCCGCAAAATCGGGCGAAGTCAGATGCATGGTACGCCCTCCCTCGGCGGCAACCGCCGTCAACCCCAAGAACATTGAAGCAAGACAGAGAAACCACAACTTTGTCATCGATCACCCACCCCAAGAATACCTCGATCCAGGCCAAGGTCATCAACAAAGCCTCTCCGGCCCTGTGTCCTCCCCTCTCCCCTCTGCGTTCTTGGCCGTCCGCAGTTCCTCAGATGAACCCGCTCGCCTGCCTGCACACGCAATCAAGAACCCTTCAGTTTTGCCAGGCTCGCAAACGGGTTGTTGAAGGGCTTCTTTGGCTGCGGCGGGGGCATGGGGGCGCGCGGACCCTGTGGCCGATTGCCGCGATTGTCGTCCCGTGGACCGCTGCCCTTCTCACTTGGTTTCCGCGTCACCTCTGCGCCTGATTTCATCGACAAGGCGATCTGCTGCTTGTCCAGATTCACTTCAATCACGCGCACACTCACCCGGTCGCCGGCGTTGACCACGTCGCGCGGGTCTTTCACGAAGCGGTCGGCGAGCTGGGAGATGTGCACCAGGCCGTCTTGGTGTACGCCAATATCGACGAAGGCGCCGAAGTTGGTGACATTGGTGACGATGCCGGGACAGACCATGCCGGGTTGCAGATCGTCGAGCGTATGGATGTCCTGGCGGTAGGAAAAAGGTGCAAAATTCTCGCGCGGATCGCGGCCGGGCTTCTCCAGCTCGGCGATGATGTCGGCGAAGGTGAAGGCGCCTAGCTCCTTCTCCAGTTCGCGCGCCTGCTTGACCAGCTTGACTCCTGCGCCTAGTAGCCCGGCCACTGGGACGTGGAGCTGCGCGGCCAATTTTTCAAGCACGAGATAGCGTTCGGGGTGCACGCCCGTGTTGTCGAGCGGGTGCTCAGCCTCGGGGATGCGCAGGAAGCCCGCGGCCTGCTCGAAGACCTTTGCGGAAAATCGCGGCACCTCTAGCAACGCAGCACGGCAGCGGAACAGGCCTTTTCGGCCCCGATGCTCGACGATGGCCTTGGCCAGGCCCGGACCGATTCCCGATACATGGCCAAGCAGGTGATAGGAGGCAGTGTTCAGGTTCACGCCCACTTGGTTCACGCAGGAATCCACCACCGCATCCAGGCTCTTCTTGAGAGCGGTGGCCGAAACATCGTGCTGGTACTGGCCCACGCCGATGCTCTTGGGATCGACCTTCACCAGCTCGGCCAGTGGATCCTGCAGCCGGCGCGCGATGGAAATGGCGCCGCGGATCGTGAGGTCGAGATCCGGAAATTCCTCGCGCGCCACATCGCTGGCACTGTACACGCTGGCGCCCGACTCGCTGACCATGACCACCGGCGCGCGCAAACCCGCCTCGTCCAGCACCTTGCGCACGAAGGTTTCGGTTTCGCGGCCCGCGGTGCCGTTGCCCACGGCCACCGCGCGGATGCCGCCTTCCTTGACCAGCTTGGCCAGGATGGCGCCGGCCGCAGCCAGCCCCGACGGCGTTTCCAGGTGCATGACCGTGCTGCCCAGGTATTTGCCCGAGTCGTCCACCACCGCCAGCTTGCAGCCGGTGCGCAGCCCAGGGTCCACGCCCAGGACCGACTTGGGACCAAACGGAGCGCCGAGGAGCAGCTTGCGTACGTTTTCGGCAAAAACCTTGATGGCCGCCTCGTCGGCGATCTCGCGCAGGGCCTTGTGCACCTCGTTCTCGATGGCCGGGATCACGTGCACGCGCAGGGCAAAGCGCGCCGCCTTCTTCAGCAACGGTGCGCCCGCGAAATCGGGCTTGCTGCACGCGGCAGCCTCGAAGCCATGCAGCAGTTCTTCGATCAACGGGTCGGTCGTGATGCCTGGCCGGGGCCTGGCCGCCGGCTCGGCCGGTTCGGGCGCGGCGGGGCCGCCCAGGTTCATCACCAACTCTTCCTCCATCCAGCCGCGCCGCATGGCCAGGTAGCGATGGGAGTTCTCGGGCTTGAGCAGGTTGCGCACCGGCTCCTCGAAGTTGAAGTAGTTCTCGAACTTGCTGGCGGGCTTGGCCTTTTCGCCCTGGCGAGTCTTGGCAAATCCGTCCTCGAAAAAGCTCGTGCGCACGGTACTGCGCAAACCAGCGTCTTCGGACAGGCGCTCGACCAGGATCTCGACTGCGCCATTCAAGGCCGCGTCCACGTCAGGCACGCCCTTCTCGGCATCGCAGAACCCGCTCGCGCGACCGTCGGGTGTTTCACCCTGGGTGGGCGTGATGATCCCGTGGCCGCAATCCCACAGCCAGTCGGCCAGGGGCTGCAGACCTGCTTCGCGCGCGAGCACCGCCTTGGTCTTGCGCTTCTGCTTGTACGGCAGATACAGGTCCTCCAGCGCCGTCATGTCGAACGTCGAGAGGATCTTGTCGCGCAACTCAGGCGTCAGTTTCCCCTGGCGCTCGATTTCCCCAACCACATACGCCTGCCGCTTGACGATGTCGTCCCACGATTCCTTGCCGTCGATGACCGCGCGAATGGCCACCTCGTCCAGCGCCCCTGTCTGTTCCTTGCGATAGCGCGCGATGAACGGCACCGTGGCCCCGCCCTCGGCCAGCCGGAGCACCGCGGTCGCACCCGCGATCGGGATCCGGGGATGGCGCGCGGCGAACCAGGACTCGAAGATCATCGGCATGGCGAGGAGGCTACCCAAAACCGCGCTTCAGGAAAGGCTTGATCTGCGAAAAGCGGCGCCAGCAGTTCCCCCTGTCCTCACGCATTCTCATTGCGCCCCCACCGGGTGTACTGTGGATCGCGTGAACCGGTGGCCACCCTACCTTCTGTGCGCAAGCGTCGTGCTCAGTCTGGCGACGGTAGGCAGCGCACGCTCCGCACACGCCGATGAGGCAGGAGCCCTCACATTCTCCTGGCAAGTCCCTTCCGACTGTCCTTCGCGCGACCAGGTGCGCGCTGAGATCGCACGACTGCTGGGCGGCGAGATCCGCGTGCCCAAAGGCGGCGACATCAAGGCGGTCGCAGTGGTGGCGCAGGGACAGACCTGGTCGCTCGCGATCGAAACCGAGCTGGCAGGCCGACCAGGACGGCGATCCATCGAGGCCGCTTCTTGCCAGGACTTGGCTGATGCCACGGCCCTCATCATTGCCTTGATGATCGATCCCGACGCGGTGGCGGCGCATGCGAAGCAGCCCAGACCGGCGCTGCCGCCACTTCCTGCGAAGAGCGATTCCGCGTCCCAGAAAGAGCCCCGATCCGTGGCGTATCTCCTTGGCATTCATGCAGCAGGCAGTTACGGGACTCTGCCTTCCGTCGACGCGGGTCTGGGCGGCGGGATAGGCCTGGCCGGGCGACGTTGGCGCGCGGAACTGCGCGGGACCTATGGCTTGAGGCGCGATCAGAAGGCCTGGCCCGCGGCTCCCCCGGCGCCTGCGGACGCCCATGGCCAGTTCAACTTCACAGCCGCCGCGCTCGCGGGATGTTTCAACTTGGGGCGAGAGGGTCCGGCCTTCGGTCCCTGTGCCGATGCCGAGATAGGCGTGGTGTCGGCCAAGGGGGTCGGCGTCAGCGTCCCCCTTCCGGCCCACACGCTTTGGTTGGCACTGGGCGCGGGCGCCTACGCGGCAATTCCGCTAGGCCCCCACCTCAGCCTTCCCCTACACCTAGATGTGTTGGCTCCCCTTCGGCGTTCCGAATTCGTGTTCAGATACGTGCCAACGCGGGTCTTCCAAGCCCCAGTGGTTGGGGCACGCCTAAGCGCCGGGATCGAGCTGCATTTTTGACGACGGATTCGCGCGCCTCCGGGAACCAAGCCATCAGCATGGGATCCCCTGTCGGGAACGCACTCGCATCCACGGCCTCGTCGAACCGCGCGTGCGTTCCGGACTTCGATGCCGTCTACGAGACCCATGTGGATTTCGTGTGGCGGACGGTGCGTCGCATGGGAGTTCGGGCAGCGGACACGGATGATGTGGTGCAAGAGGTGTTCTTCATCGTGTACCGCCGGCTGGCCGAGTTCGAGGGGCGAGCCCAGCTCAAGACCTGGGTGTTCAAGATTCTGGTGCATGTGGTGAGGCACTACTGGCGCACCCACCAGCGCAAGCCGGGAGACCGGGCCGCAGAAGATCCGCCCGCGATCCAAGACCTGGTGGCCGATCACGAACACGGTCCCGCGGCGATGTACGAGCGGGTCGAGGCCCTGCGTGTCCTGGATGGTCTTCTGGCCCACCTCGATGAGGACAAGCGCGAGGTCTTTGTCTTGGCCGAGATCGAACAGATGACCGCGGCGGAGATCGCCGAGATCATCGAGGCGAACGCGAACACGGTCGGGTCGCGTCTGCGCGCGGCCCGGCAGGAATTCGAGAAGGCCCTGCTGCGCTTTCGGGCGCACGAACTGCGGAGGCAGCCATGAACGACCTCGGACCTGAAGCGCGATCGCTGTTGGAAGCGGCCCGAGGGGCGGAGACTCCCACCCGCGTGGATCGGGAGCGAATCAAGCACGCCGTTGCCCTGCGCGTGGCCACCGTGGGGGCTGCGTCCATGGCTGCGAGTGGGGCCGTCGCCATGACCGTGGCCACCAAGGTTACCGTGGCTGCGCTGACCGTGGCGGTACTTGGCGGCGGCTCGGCTTCTCTGTGGGCCTGGAAAGCGCACACGGCGGCGCCGCCCGCAGCGCTGCACCGTGCGGCGTCCCGCCATTCCGCGTCCCGGACCCCGCCTGCACTCCCAACCCGGCCAGTGGCCGAGGCGCCGGCGGTCATGGAAGAACCGCGTCCCAAACCGCTCCTGCCCGAGGTGCGGCGTCGTGAGGTGGTTCGCGGCGAGGCGCGACCAGGGGGAACGGTGAGCCTGCCCGTGGCCGAGAGCGCGCCGAGCCCCGCGCTCGACTCTCTGGATCCGGAGTTGACCGTGCTCCGGCAGGCCCAGGAAGACCTGCGCGCGGGGCTTCCTGCCCAGGCCTTGCGCCGGCTAGCCGAATACGACCGCCGCTTCGGCAAGGGAACGCTGAATGAGGAACGGCGAGCCATCGGGGCCATTGCCCTCTGTCAGGCCCATCCTGGTCCCGCGGCTCAGGCCCAGGCCGAACGTTTCCTGCGCTCCGCCCCCCAGTCGCCCCTGGCTGGGCGGGTGCGTTCCGCATGCCAGAAACCCGACGAGACCGCAAAACAGTCCAACGAAATTGCGCCGGGCCGGGAACCGTAGAGCCATAGCATCGTAGAGACCTAGCAAGGAGGCCAGTGATGACGAGACTAGCGACGACACCAGCGACTCTGGGAGTTCTTGTAGGGGGCATGGCAGCTGCGGGCTTGCTCGCCGGCTGTGGCAGCAATCAGGTGGAGATCGGCTCGCAGAATGTCGACGCGCAGACGTCGGTTCTGGACGCGCGTGCGGGCGGCGGAGGTGCTGGCGGAGCGGGTATCGACGCTGCTGCTGGAGCGGGTATCGACGCTGCGGCGGCCGGGAGCGGAGGCGCCGCTGGCGGCGCGCCCGGAGCTGGCGGCACCGCGCCGAGCGGCGGAACCATGGGTTCCGGCGGGGTCGCGCCCCGCGGAGGAAACACGGGAGTTGGCTCGGGCGGGAGCGGCGGTGCTGACGGCAGCAGCAAAGTCACATCGAGCGGCGGAACGAGCGGGAGCGGCGGAACGACCAGGAGCGGCGGGACGATCGCGAGCGGCGGAACGACTGCGCCCGGTACGGGATGCGCGCCAGACTGGACTCTGTGCTGCGGAAAGTGCCTCAGTCCTTTCGCCGGGGCCTGCCTGACCCCGTGCCCGCCAGCGGGCGGTGGGGGCGCGACTGGCGGCGCCACAGGGACTGGTGGCGCAGGAGGCAGCACGGGCACGAAGTGCGGCGGCTTTGCGGGACTGCCCTGCGCGGCCGGTGAAATCTGCGACATGCCGCCAGGGAGCTGCAACATCGCCGATTGGATGGGAACCTGCGTGATCCAGCCGCAGGGTTGCACTACGGATTGGCGGCCGGTGTGCGGCTGCGACGGGAAGACCTACAGCAACGACTGCGCCCGTCTTAGCACCAGCTATTCCGGCAAGAGCTTCGATGGCGAATGCCCCGGAACCGGCGGTACCGGGGGAGCCGGAGGCGCCACGGGGACCGGAGGCACCGGAGGTAGCATAGGCGCGACCTGCGCCGGGGAGCGGGGAGAAGCCTGTCCGGTCAATCAACTCTGCGATCTGGACACAGGGTACTGCGGCTCCTCCGACGGGGGCGGATTGTGCGTGGCCAAGCCCCAGGCTTGCTCGGACATTTACCAGCCTGTGTGCGGTTGCAATGGGGCGACCTATCCCAACGACTGCGTCCGCCAACTCTCCGGCGTGAGTAAGGATCACGACGGCGCATGCGGCGCCTCCACGACCTGCGGTGGCATCGCGGGGGCAAGCTGCGCGATCGGCCAGTTCTGCGAAGTGCCGGCAGGTTCCTGCAACGTGTCCGCCGCGACTGGAACTTGCGTGGTCCAACACACGAACTGCCTCACACTCTCCCAACCCGAGTGTGGCTGCAATGGAAAGACCTACCGAAACAGCTGCTATCGCGAGGCTGCCGGCGTGTCCAAGAAATCCGACGGCGCCTGCCCAACCGCAGATGCAGGCGTCATCATGACTCCGACTCTTCCGGCGCCGTGCCAAGTTGATGGGGACTGCTGCGTGGCGATGGATACCTGTCTGGCAATGGCATACCTGGTGGGCAGGACCGAGTATGACGCGATGGTGGCGTCGATCCCAAGCATCAGTAGTCGTCTCGGGACGTGCGTGTCTTGCGGCCAGCCCGCGGTTCAGGTGCAGTGCAGTGGCGGATTCTGCATGGGCGGAAAACTCCCCATCTACTCAGGCACGCTCACGACTTCGCATTGCGGGTACATCAGCGTATCCGACGCGGGTGCGCCGATTTCCTCGGCCCACGCCGTTGTCGACGCTGGCACCGGGTCATCTGCCGCCCCGTCAACCTGGGCTTGCTCGTCCCCCTGACCGCACTAGCCCGCACTATTCACCACAATCGGATTGCCGACGGTCACACCGCAACCGCCGCCACCAATCCCAGGAACTACTGCGTGCTCTAGTTTCAGGTTGGCGTGACGAGACCTCGACCATATTCGTAGCCCTTCATCAGGGCCTTCAAGTTCAGGCTCTCGGTGCCCTTGGGCACTGAATCGACAACCGCCTTCTCCACCGCTTCGATAGACAGCAGATTTGTCGCCCCAGTGAAGAAACCCGCCATCACGATGTTGAGCACCAAGCGCCGGCCCAGTTCCTCGGCGAAGCGCGTGGCCGGGATGCCAAGCGAACGCGCCGTGGCCGGCAGCTTGCCTTGCACCTGCACCAGCTCGTTCTCGTACAGCACCAGACCGTCGGGCTTCAGCTGCGGAGCGAACTGAACAAACGCGTCCTGCGACAGCAGCACCAGAATGTCGGGGCGTCGCACATAGGGATAGCCGATGGCCTCGTCGGCGACGATGACCTGTGCGCTGCACGCACTGCCGCGCGCCTCGGGTCCGAAGGCCTGGATCAGGGCCGCGTGCCGGCCGCTGTATATGGCGGCGGCCTTGCCAATGATGGACCCACACAGGATGATGCCCTGGCCGCCCAGCCCGCCGACGCGAATTTCGGTCCTGGTAGGGGAACCCTGAAAGGGTTCCCCAGCCCTCCCGCGATGCTCCGCCACGCGCGGCGCTGGCGAGGGCGCGCGCGGAAGCGCGCGGGGCGGGCTGTCTGTCCCGAAGGCCGGCGGGCTCCCCACGCGACTAGCCATTTTCGCCTCCCCAGGGCGTGTACCCGGAGCCCAGGACCTTGCCGAAGTGTTCGTTCATGGCGTCCAACCAGGTGGGGCGCTCGCGGTCCACGAACTTGCCCACCACGATGGGACCGTTGAAGGTCAGCCCCAGCTCCTTGGTGTCGGCGCCGTGCTTGATCACGCTGTTTTCCTTGTAGAACCTTAGTTCGTCTGCGCCGTCGCCGCGCTTGTTGCGGCGTTGGTACAGCGTCGGGCAGGGGGAGAGAGCCTCGATGAACACGAAGCCGCGCTTCTTCAGTCCCTCCAACATCGCCTTGGCCAGTTGGCGTACATGGAACACGGTCCAGCGCGCGACATAGGTGGCGCCGCAGGCGTCGGCCAAGAAAGGCAGATTGAACGGGGCCTCGAAGTTGCCGAAGGGCATGGTGGTTTGTTTGGCACCAAGCGGTGTGGTGGGCGCCACCTGTCCGCCGGTCATGCCGTAGGTGAAGTTGTTCACACAGATCACCATCAGATCCATGTTGCGGCGGGCGGCGTGCACGAAGTGGTTGCCGCCGATGGCGGTCAAGTCTCCGTCGCCCGAATAGACCACCACCTTGAGCTTGGGGTTGGCCAGCTTCAGCCCGGTAGCAAACGGGATGGCGCGGCCGTGGGTGGTGTGGAACGAGTCCAGGTTCATGTAGCCCGCCACCCGGCCGGTGCAGCCGATGCCGGACACGATCGCAATCTCGTCCAGGTTCATGCCTGATTCGGTGAGCGCGCGGGTGAAGCAGTTGACCGTGGTGCCAATCCCGCAGCTCGGGCACCAGATGTGCGGGATGCGCTCCTGGCG
>Ga0182021_10007173_pt1 | contig 13196 bp, 14 predicted proteins | sample 612E3MmetaG_FD_120493 | JGI IMG/M metagenome (GOLD analysis project Ga0182021, IMG submission 120493) | Permafrost microbial communities from Stordalen Mire, Sweden - 612E3M metaG (Illumina Assembly) | ecosystem: Environmental > Terrestrial > Soil > Wetlands > Permafrost | place: Sweden... | reverse complement strand
CCGGCAGGTGGCCACAAGCGGCGAGTGTCGCGAGGGCGACTGGAAGGTCGAAGCCCGGACCATCCTTGGGCACATCGCCCGGGCTTAGGTTGATAGTTATGCGCTGGGTAGGCAAAGCGAGACCGCTGGAGGCCGCGCCCGAGCGGATCCGCTCGCGAGCTTCGCGCACCGCGGCTCCCGGCAGTCCCACGATAGTCACCCCGGGCAACCCATTGCGGGCATGCGCCTCCACCCTCACGGGCACGGCATCGATGCCCACCAGCGCGAACCCCCAGACTGAGGCGACACCCACCGCGGTCCCTAGGCCCCGAGAACGTCTTTCACGTGCCGGAGGCTGCGTGGCAGCCCCTGGCCGTCTAGCTCCACCGCCACGGCATCGAACCGTATGCGACAAGGCAGCATGCCTTGATCTGCGAGCCACCACAGCGCAGCGCCTCTTAACCTCGCCGCTTTGCGCGGCCCGATGGCCTCCAAGGCATTGCCGAACTCCTCGCCGCAGCGAGCCTTCACCTCCACCACCACGACCTCCACCCCATCCGCGCACACGAGGTCGAGTTCGCCCAGCGGGGTTCGTTCGTTCCTCGTCAATACGCGGTACCCTCGTTCGCACAGGAACGCAGCTGCTATCTGCTCTCCGGTCCGGCCTCTCGCCGTCCGGTCCACAGGCTGATGCACGTCGGTTTTCAGCACGGCCTCCCTGGATTGGCGCCACACGATCAGACAGCTGGACAGTAGCCGTGCCGCGAAGAACCCGCGTGAGACTTTGGTAGCAGATTGGAGCAGCGACTTGCCTCGGCCGCCTGATGACATTCATACCTTCAGACAGCTGGTGCTGGACCACTATGCGCAACACTCTCGAGACCTACCCTGGCGGCATACGCATGACGCCTACGCCATCCTCGTTTCCGAGGTCATGCTCCAGCAGACGCAGGTCGTGCGCGTGGTCCCCAAGTACCAGAGCTTCGTGGCCGCGTTCCCGACGCTGGGCGCGCTGGCTGCCGCCCCTACGAGCGAGGTCCTTTCCGCCTGGCAGGGCCTCGGCTACAACCGCCGAGCTCTCGCGCTCCAACGAAGTTGTCAGATCATCGAGACTGACCATGGAGGCGTGGTCCCCGGCTCAGTTGCCAAGCTCCGCGAACTTCCAGGAATCGGCACGGCCACGGCGGCTGCCGTCTGCGTCTACGCCTACGATCGGCCGCTGCCTTTTATCGAGACGAATATCCGGTCGGCGTTCATCCACTTCTTCTTTCAAGAATGCACGTCCGTCTCCGATGCCGAACTCCTCCCTCTGGTGGTGCTGGCGCTTGACACAGAGAACCCCCGAGACTGGTACTACGCGCTCATGGACTATGGGGCCTGGATCAAGACGGCCGGGCCCAATCCCAGCCGCAGGAGCAGGCATCATGCCGCGCAGTCCCCCTTTGCCGGCTCCCGGCGCGAGGCGCGGGGAGCTATCCTCCGCGCCCTACTCGAGGCCGGTCCGCGGGGCATCGTTCTGGATGCGTTGAGAGCCGGCCCCCGATTGCGGGACCGCGAGGAGAGCGAGGTGAAGAGCATTCTCGACCAGTTGGCCGACGAAGGCTTCCTCCTGCAAGAAGGGCAGAACTACCGCATCGCCTGATCTTCCCACAGCTCCAACTGCGGATTCTCCACCCCCCGAAAGCTGAGCCGGTGCAAGGCACACGGCCCGTGGCGCCGCAGCGCCTCCCGGTGCACGTCCGTGGAATACCCCACGTGGCCTTCGAACCCGTACTCCGGAAACGCAGGCGCCATCGCCCTCATCAGCCGGTCTCGAACAACCTTCGCCACCACGGAGGCCGCGGCCACGGCAGCGCTCTTGTAGTCTCCGCCGATCAAGGCCCGCGCCCGCAGTTCGGGCCGGCGCAGGTCGAACCCATCGACGATAGCCATCCGGTACTCGCCCCGCAACGACTCGAGCACCCGGCAGAGTGCCGCCAGGTTGCAGCGGTGCAGACCGCGGGTGTCGATGGTGAGAGGAGAAGTCGCCACCCAGCACACCCGGGATGCAGTGCGCAGGACGCCTCGGTAGAGCGTTTCCCGCACCTCCAGCGTGAGCAGTTTGGAGTCGGTGAGGCCATCCAGGTGCGGAAAGGGAGCCGCCGCGTAGTCGAGCACCACGGCCGCCACCACCAGCGGCCCCGCCAGACAACCCCGCCCGACCTCGTCGGCTCCTGCTAGCCTGAGGTCGCTCCGCCCTCCCTCGTCGCCGCCTGCGTGTTCGGCCAGCAGAGCCCTGTCGAATCGAAACGGATCGGAGACGCGGCCTTTCTTGCGCGGAGGCTTCGTCGCCATGAGCCGCGGGGCTAGAGGCCCTTCATGCGCCCGATGGGCCAATACACCGCGAACGCTTCACCGATGATCTCATCCTCTTTGACCGGGCCGAACACGCGGCTGTCGCCGCTGTTGTTGCGGTTGTCGCCCATGGCCCAGACGTACCCCGGCGCTATGTGGACTTCGGGGTAGTCCTCGACGATAGGGTGCTCTTTGATGAAGGGCTCGTTCTGAGCCTGGCCGTTGACCCAGAGGACCCCGTCATGAACGGCGACGGTGTCTCCGCCCACGGCGACCACCCGCTTGATGAACGGCTCAGTAGTCTCGACTCCCGGGGGATGGAACACGATGACGTCCCCTCGCTTCGGAGACCGGAAGTGATAGACAAGCCGGTTGACCAAGACTCGATCGCCTTGCACCAGCGTCGGCTCCATGGAGGGCGAGGGAATGACGAACGGCTTGAGCACGAACTGCTGGATGAGAAGCGCCAAGAGAAAGGCGGCCGCCACGATGACGACCACTTCCAGAACCAAGCGAATAGCCTTGTACCGCTCCCTGCTCCCCGCAAGCTCCTGGGCGGCCTCACCAGAGCCGCCGATGAGAGGCTCCGGGACAACGCCTGAATCCGGTTCGCTCACCAGTTGCGCACTCGATGGCCGCGACTTCGTTGCGAAGACGGGCAGAAGTGCGAACTCGCTGGCCGGACCGTCATCGCGGAACGGGCACTAGGAGAGGCGTTTCTCTTTGACGCGGGCTTTCTTGCCCAACTTCTCGCGCAGGTAGTAGAGCTTGGCCCGGGCCACGTCGCCGATGGCGGTGACCTCGATCTTCTCGATCTTGGGAGAATGGAGCGGGAACGTACGTTCGACGCCTACTCCGAAAGACTGCTTGCGCACCGTGAAGGTCTCGCGTGAGCCCTGACCTTGCCTGCGGATGCAGAACCCCTGGAAGACCTGGATCCTCTCCCGGCTCCCCTCGATGACCTTGAAATGCACGCGCAAAGTATCCCCAGACTTGAAAACCGGAAGGTCTTCGCGCAGCTGCTTCCGCTCGAATTCTTCAATCGCACCCATGTAAATACCCAGTCCCGATCTATTCCAGCGTCATTGGACGACCCACTTCAAAGAAGAGTCAGCAGACTTTAGAGCATCAGACGCGCGAATGCAACCCGGCACGAATCCGGACAATCGGCCGAACAGGCCGCTGAAAACGACGCCGCGCCGGGTGCGCTCTGGGCGTGGACACGATCGCCACGCGCGAGACAAGGACGCAGGAAGCGCGAATAGCAGCGCTTGTGGCGCGACCGAGAACGCGGTATCGCGCCGGCCAGCGTGTCCTGGCGGCCGTGGCTTCGTTGTTCGGCAGCCGCCTAGAGTCCCTTCCAGTGCTTGATGGGCCAGTACACTACGAAGGCGCAGCCGATCACCGACTTTCTATCTATGGGCCCGAAGAACCGGCTGTCGCCGCTGTTGTTTCGATTGTCGCCCATGACGAACAGCTTCCCCGTCGGGATCTTCGTCTCGGGGTAGTCGCCCGCGAACCCTTGTTCAAGCAGGTAGGGCTCCACCTGGGCCACCCCGTTCACGTAGACCTTGCCGTCGCTGACAGAGACGCGGTCCCCTCCCACAGCGATGACCCGCTTGACCAAGTCCTCGCCTGGCTTCACCGGCGAATGGAAGACGATGACGTCGCCGTTCTTGGGGTCGCGGAAGTGGTAGGTCAGCCGGCTGATGAGGATCCGGTCGCCCTCGTTCAGGGTGGGCTCCATCGATACCTGATGGATGGTGAAGGGCTTCACGAGAAAAGCCTGGACGAGCATGGCGATGGCGAACGCCGCCGCCACGATGACGACTATCTCGAGGGCGGTTCCCAGGGCCCTCCTCCGCTTCTTCTCCGCGCGCGGAACCGGCTCAACGGGCGCAGCAACGCCGCCGGGCGCCTCCTCGGCAGCAGCCTCCCGGCTCAACGGACTGTCGTCATCCAGCGCAGGGGCCGGCGCGTGCTCGATGGGCCAGCCCCTCTGTTCGCGATCACCGTCCAATAGGATCATCTCCCACGTCTGTCGATAGTCTCCACGGCGAAGGACGGGCATTCTCACGCCGCCACCGCGCGATCGCGCCATGATCCCCGCTCACGAGGACCGCCGGCACTTCCAGCCCTCCGTACTCACGAGGCCGAGTATAGTGCGGGTACTCCACTCTGCCCTCCAGCCCTTCGCTGAACGATTCCTCGACCACGCTCTCCGTGTTGCCCAGCGAACCAGGCAGATGACGGACAACCGCTTCGACCACCGCGAGGGCCGCCACCTCTCCCCCTGCTAGAACGTAGGGTCCGACGGACATCGATCCGCTCGCGAACAGACACTCCACCCTGGCGTCAAAGCCCTCGAAGCGACCGCACAACAGCACGAGATCCCGTTCGCTCCGGGACAGTCCCAGGCCGCAAGCGTGATCGAAGGGACGCCCTCCCGCGGCCAGCACGAAGACATCCCGGCTCTCGCGCACCTGGCGCGGCGGTTCGCGGAACACCTGCTCGAGTGCGTTGCCCACGATATCAACTCGGCCAACCATTCCCGGTCCCCCTCCGTAGGGGGTGTCGTCGACCTCGTGGTGCGGCAACGGGCTGTAGTCGCGGATGTTGTGCACGAAGATGGAAACCGCGCCGGACTGGATGGCGGTGGAGACGGGGTGCTGTTGCACGAACCAGCCGAAGGCTTCGGGAACCAGAGTGAAGATGTCGAAACGCTTCATCCCGGGGCCGAACTGCTCAAGAAGGCCTCGTCTACCACCAAGTAGCCCGAGGTCACGTCGACAACGGGCACCGCCACCTGGACGAACGGCACCATGCCCTCTCCTCCGTTGGCGAGAGACACGATCAGGATGGCGTGAGCCGGCGAATCCACCACTTCGGTCACCTCTCCGAGGCGTTCACCCGCGGAGTCCTTCACTTCGAGGCCCTCGAGATCGAAAGGATAGAACTCGTCCTCACCCAAGTCGGGGAGTTGGCTGGAGCGCACCTCGAGCACGTAGCCGCGCAACGCCTCGGCGGCGTCGCGATCGGGAACTTCGGTGAAGGCCAGGATGGGGAAGTCGTCGGCGCCCCTGAGACTGGCGATGGTCAACCGGATCTGCTCCGGCTGGCGCGGGCCCGCCACGCCCAGGCGGCCGGGACGGGCGTAACCACCGATCCGGGAGAGAAGCGCTCCGGATTGTCCGAATCGGTGACGATCCGCACCTCCCCGTGTACCCCGTGGGGACGCGAGATCCGCCCGACCTCGATCCATTCAGGGCGAGACGTCATTTCGGCCAGGCCTTGATCAGTCGACTATCTCGACGGTGGCTTGCTTGCCGTCCTTGACAGCGCTGGCCTTGACCACCGTCCGCAGGGCCCGGGCGATGCGGCCCTGCTTACCGATCACCTTGCCCACGTCTTCCTTCGCGACGAAGAGACGAAGCAGCACGCCGTCGGCATTCTCGGTCTCCTCCACCCGCACCTGATCCGGGTGCTCCACGAGAGAACGGGCAAGGAATTCGAGCAGCTCTTTCACCTAGACGATGCCTTTCACGCTAAAGAGTTTGCGCACCGTGTCGGAGGGTTGAGCGCCACACTGCAGCCACTTCTTCGCTTTGGCTTCGTCCACGGTGATCTCCGACGGGTCGGTGTTCGGATTGTAGAAGCCGATGGACTCGATGAAACGGCCGTCACGCGCGCGCCTCGAATCCGCCACCACGATACGGTAGGTCGGATATTTCTTGGCGCCGCGACGCGCCAGTCTGATTGCTGTTGCCATACGTCACCTCCTTCTGTCAGCTCTGGTTCCCGAACATCTGGAACGGGTTCTTGGGTACACGGCCCGAACCCAGCTGCTTCATCATCTTCTGCACCTGCTTGAATTGCGTGAGCAACTGGTTGATGGCCTGAATATCGGTGCCGGAGCCGGCCGCTATGCGCCGGCGACGGCTGCCGTTGATGAGATCCGGATGGCCGCGCTCCTCCGCTGTCATGGAGTAGATGACGGCCTGGATCTTGTCGAACGCTTTGTCGTCCACCTGCAGTCCCTTGAGCTTGCCCGAGGGAATACCGGGGATCATGCCGAGCAGGCTGGAGATGGAGCCCATCTTGCGCACCTGCTGGATCTGCTCGAGGAAGTCGTCGAACGTGAAGGTGGACTTGCGGAGCTTCTGCTCCAGCTCGCGGGCCTTCTTCTCGTCGATGCTGCGCTCCGCCTTCTCGATGAGCGAGAGGACGTCGCCCATGCCCAGGATGCGGGAGGCCACGCGATCGGGATGGAAATACTCGAAGTTGTCAAGCTTCTCGCCGCTACTCGCGAACTTGATGGGCTTGCCGGTGACCGCGCGTACAGAGAGCGCCGCGCCACCACGAGCGTCGCCGTCCATCTTGGTGAGCACCACGCCGTCGAACTGTACGCGCTCCTGGAACTGCAGCGCCACGTTGACCGCGTCCTGCCCCGTCATGGCGTCGAGAACCAGTAGGATGTTGTGGGGCTTCACGGTGTGCCGGATACGGGCGATCTCCTCCATGAGGCGCTCGTCGATGTGCAGGCGGCCCGCCGTGTCGATGATGAGGACGTCGCGCCCCTTCTCCTGCGCCCACTTCACCCCGTGCTTGGCGATGTCCACCGGGTCGGCGTCGGTGCCCTCGTCGTAAACAGGCACTCCCAGTTGTTGCCCCAGTGACTTCAGCTGGTCGATGGCCGCCGGCCGATAGACGTCGCCGGCCACCATGGCCGGGCTCTTGCCCTGCGCCAAAAGGAAGTTGGCGAGTTTGCCGCAGGCGGTGGTCTTGCCCGAACCCTGCAACCCCACCATCATGATCAACGTCGGGGGCCGGGGAGAGAATGTCAACTTGGTCGAGGCCGAACCCATGAGCGCCGTCAGCTCTTCGTTGACGATCTTGACGAACTGCTGGGCGGGGGTCAGGCTACCCAGCACCTCTTGGCCAAGAGCACGTTCCTTGACCTTGTCGACGAACTGCTTGACCACTTTGAAGTTGACGTCGGCCTCGAGCAAGGCCAGCCTGATCTCGCGAGCGGCCCGCTCAACATCTTTGTCCGTGAGCTTGCCCTGCCTCTTGAGGCCGTCAAACGCCGTTTGCAGCTTATCTGAAAGGGATTCGAACACCTGTCACCTTGTCGCCTTCGGGCACCGCTCCGCAACGGCCCTCTTGCGGCCGCGAGGGTGGGAGTTTACTAGAAGGTTGCCGAAAAATGAAGCCTCGGCCGCCAGAACACACTGGTCGGCGCGATAGCGCGTCCTTAGGAGTCCCGTCAAACGCGGTGGCCGACTGAGTCGTCGAACAGCAGTGAAGCGAAATCGGCCGCATCGAAGGGCTGCAGGCTTTCCAGCTTCTCTCCGGTGCCGATAAGCTTGATCGGCAATCCGAGTTCGTGCGACACGGCCAGGGCGATGCCGCCTTTCGCCGTACCATCCATCTTGGTCATCACAACGCCTGTGAGCTCCACCGCCTCCTTGAACATGCGCGCCTGGATGAGGCCATTTTGCCCCGTGGTGGCGTCGATGGTGAGCAGCGACTCGTGGGGCGCGCCGGGCATGCGTTTGTCGATCACCCGCCGGACCTTCTGCAGCTCGTTCATGAGGTTCACTTGGGTGTGCAGCCGCCCGGCGGTGTCGATGATGACGACGTCGGCTTTGCGCGCCAGAGCGGCCTCCAGTCCATCGTAGACCACCGCCCCCGGGTCGCCGCCCCGCTCGTGGTGCACAACCTCGCACCCCACTCGCCGGCCCCATTCCGCCAGCTGTTCGATGGCGGCCGCTCGAAAGGTGTCACCCGCCACCAGCAGCGGTTGCTTTCCCAGTTCCTTGAGGTGCCAGGCCAGCTTGCCGATGGTGGTGGTCTTGCCGGTGCCGTTCACTCCGACCATGAGAATGACCGCGGGATTGTGAGCCACGTCGATGCGCGTGTCGCCGGGGTAGAAGTGCTTGGCAGTGATCTCGCGCAACTTCGCCAGGAGATCGCGCGAATCCTTGATGTTGCCGGCGTCGGCCTCCGCTTCCAGCGAGCCTACGATGGAGACAGTGGTCTCAACGCCCACATCGGCGAAAATGAGAGCTTCCTCGATCCGCTCCCAGAGATCTTCGTTGAAGCGATCGAAGAGTATGGCGGCGAATTGCTGCTGCAGGGCCTTCCGGCTCTTGGACAGGCCGTCCCGCAGCTGGGCCATCCAGGTCCCGCGCTTCTGCTCCACCTCCGTCGGAGCCCCTGCCCCTGTATCTTGCGAGACCCCTATGAAGACCTCCGCCCAATTGTGACTCAACGCTTTATGCCCCTTTCGCCGCCGCCAGCCGCCGGGATAGCACCCGGGAGGTGCCGTCGCTCTCGAGCGTGATGCCGTAGAGCGTGTCGGCGACTTCCATGGTCTGCCGCTGGTGAGTGATGACTATGAACTGAGTTCTGTCCCGATACTTCCTGATCAAGCCGAGGAAGCGCCGGATGTTGATGTCGTCGAGCGAGGCCTCTACCTCGTCCAGGATGTAGAACGGGCACGGACGAGCAAGGAAGAGCGAGAACAGGAAGGCTATGGCGGTCATGGCCTTCTCTCCGCCCGACAACAGGCTCAGACTCCGCGGCGACTTGTTGGCGAAGCGCACTTCGATGGCTATTCCACGGTTTTGCTCCGACGGCTCCGCCTCATCCTCCTCGGCCCCTGCCCCCTCCGGGACTGCCCGGAGCTCCCTCACGGTGTCACCCGGCCGCGCCGCTGTGGCCCGGCCGGCGCTGCCCCGCTCGGAACCCAAGGGAGGTTTTGGCTCGGTGAGCCTAAGCGTCCCCTTGGCCCCAGGAAACACGGAAGCTATGACCGCAGAAAAATGTTCCTTGGCCGCTTCAAAGATCTCCGAGAAGCTCCGCTCTATGTGCTCGTCCAGCTCGGCAATGACGTCTCCGAGCTGAGCAAGAGACGCCTCGAGGTCCCGCCGCTGATCGCTGAGGAAACGGGCCCGCTCTTCCATCTCAGCGCATTCCTGCTCAGCGAGCGGGTTCACCGGACCGATGCGCTCGCGCCGGCGCTCGGCCCGCTCGACGGCGGCTGCAAGTGAATCCGTATTCTCGCCGGAGAGCTCCGAGGTAGTGAGTGAGCGCGGAGACATGTGCCGTCTGCGCAGTTCAGCCAGCTCCTCCTCCAGCAGCAGCGTGCGGTCGTCGAGCCGCGCCTGGGCGACACGGAGGTCGGTAGAGCGGGCGGTCAGCTCTTGCAGCTCGCGCTGGAACTCCGCCTCGGTGCCGCCCCAGTCGCGCATCACGCCGGCCACTTCGTCGGTGCGCGCTCTCGTCGCCTCCACCACTCCCTCCAGGTCCGCGACTGCGGTCCTCGAGTTTTCGGCCAACTGCTCGGCCAGCGACAGCAATCTCGCGAGCACGGGAACGTACCGTGCGAACGCCTCGACCCGTCGCTCGCAGCGGGTCATCTCGCGGTCGGCGGCCTCTTGCTGAGAAAGGGCCCGAGAGCGCTCGTTCTCGTGGGACCGGCAGCGCTCCCGCAGTCGCACCTCCACGAGTGCCGCCTGACCTTTCTTCTCCTCCAGTTCGGCCACTCTCTTGCGCATGGCATCCAGGCGAGCCTGCAAGGCCCGCAGCTCGGCCCGGGCCTGCTCGAGCTCGCGCTCGCGTTCCTTCATGCCGTCCTCCACGGTGCCCAGGTCGGCGACCAACTGCTCGGCCAGGCCGCTCTCCCGTGCTGTGCGGCCCTGCAACTCGCCACGCTGGAGCCTCGCCTCCTCCAGCCGGCGCGCATGCAGGTCGCAGTCGCCGGTCCGGGCAGTCAGGCGGCGCTCGGCCTCACGAAGCTGCTCTTCCCGCCGGCGGCAGCGGTCCTCCGCCTCGGAGACCGCGGCGGCGGCGCGCGCGGCCGCCGCCCGGGCGGTGTCGCGCTTCTCGAGCAGGCCTTGCTGCTGGCTCGCGGCTGCCTGCAGTTCGCTGCGGCCCCGCAACAACGTCTCCGCTCCGACCTCTTGGCGCCGGGCGATGTGGAGACCGGGCTGGAGCAGTTCCCCCGAGAGGGTCGCCAGACGCCAACCGTTCCGCCCGAGCCGGCTTGCATCTTCCAGGGTCTCTTTCCCCACCAAGACCGCCGTGGGCGGAACCAGCCGCCGCAGGACGTCCATCACCGCGTCGGAGCACGAGACGAGCCGCCAGATGTCGACAGTGCCCTCGGGAGGCTCTGACGCAGCGCTCGTCTGGCTCTCGGCGCCGCTCGCTTCGCGCGCGGTGCCGAGAGCTTCCAGCGGGCCTCCGACCGTGAGCGCCTCGTCCAAGTCGCTTCCCTCCGGGACCAACACGGCTTGGATCAGGGGGCCGAGGGCCGCCGCGACTGCTCGCTCGTACCCTGGTTCGACCGCGACGACCTCGGTCAAGGAGCGCCAGCCCTGGCCTCTCGCGAGCAGCTCCCGGGCGCCGGCGGGCGCGCCTTCCCTGCGGGCCAACATGTCGGTGAGAACGGCTTGGCGCGCTTCGAGGCCGGCCAACTGCTCCCCGATTGCCGCTTCGTCTCGCGCCGCTTCGTCCGCATCGGCCCGGGCCTCCTCCCTGTCGACGGCCGCCGTCCTCAGCTCGGCTTCGGCGCGCTCCAGCAGCAGCCGGGACTCCGTCATCTGGCCGGCGAGCGCCGTGCCCTCGGCCTCCAGTGTCCGCACTCGGCCATCGGCGGCTTCCGCCAGGCCCACCAGCTCCGAGCCCACCCTACCTCGATCGTCCACCTCTCTGCGCAAGAAGTCGCGGTGCTGCAACGCCCGGGAACGAGATGCCTCCAGCTCGAACACCCGGTCCTTGAGATCGTCCTCGGCCGCGAGTGCCGCCCGATAGTCCGGCAAGGCAGCCTCCAGGGCCGTCCGCAATGCCTCCAGCCAGCCGGCGACGCGCGCCAACCGGGCTTCGTCGGCGATGCCACCGACGACCTCGGCAAGGCGCGCAGCCAGAACCGCGGCCTCGCTCTCTGCCAGGTTGCGCCGTCTCCCGGCCCGGTCCAGTTCGCCCTCGGCACGGGCCAGCCGCTGCCTGAGCGACGCCGCTCGCCCATCGATGTACTCCGCCTGCGCCCGCACCCGATGGAACACCGAGCTCAGCTTCTCCCGCGCTTCCAGCGCCGCCGCGAAACGCTCCTCCTCGGCCGCTCGCTCCTTGCGCAGACGCGCCAGTCCCGACCCGATCTCCTCCACCCTGGCCTCGGCCGCGCCCAACTCCCCGGTCAGAGCTCTCGACGACTCCTGCACTTCCACCAGCGAGTAGAGCGCCGCTCCAGCCCTCGCGAGCGCCCACTCCTCAGTGGCCTCCGCGAACTTCTCGGCCGCGGCCACCTGCTGGCGCAGCGGTCGAAGCGCCGCCTTGACCTCCCGCTCGATGTCGGCCACCCGCAGCAGGTTCTGCCGGCTCCGCTCCAGCTTGACTTGGGCCCGCTCGCGCCGCTTCTTGAAACGCCCCAACCCGGCGGCTTCCTCCACGAGAGCCCGTCGCGCCTCGGGCGTGGAGTTGAGAAGCGATTCCACCTTCCCCTGACTGATGACGCTATGCATCTCCCGGCCCAGGCCCAGCCCGCTCATCAGGTCCTGCACATCGAGGAGGCGGCACCCGCTGCCGTTCAAACGGTACTCGGAGCCGCTGTCGCGCGTCAGACGCCTGGTGACCTCGAGCTGCTCGCAATCAACAGGAAGCGCACCGGAACCGTTGTCGAAGACGAGGCTCACCTCCGCCACGGCGCTCGACCTGCGCCCGCCCGGGCCGGAGAAGATGACATCCTGCATGTTGCGTCCCCGCAGGTTGGCCGGGCTCTGCTCTCCCAGCACCCAAAGCACGGCGTCGGCGATGTTGCTCTTGCCGCTGCCGTTCGGTCCGATGATAACGGTGACGCCCGGCTCGAACGTGAGTTCTGTTGGTTTCGCGAAGGTCTTGAAACCCCGCAGGCTCATGGAGTGCAGGTGAACCATCTCAGCCGACCGGGTCCCTGGCCGCCAATGAGACCAGGGCCTCCTCCGCCGCCTTCTGCTCGCTCATCTTGATCGTCGTGCCGGTGCCGCAGCCCCGGACTATCCCTTCGACGCTGACCTCCGAGGTGAAGACTCGGGCATGGGCCGGACCCGTCTCGCCCACCAGCCGGTAGATCGGCTGTGTCCCCCGCGGCGCAACGAGTTCCTGGAGACAAGTCTTGTGATCCACGTGCCCCGTGGCCGCGAAGCTCATCTGCTCCTCAAAGGCGTCAATCACCGCCAGCCGGGCCTGCTCGAAACCGTGCGTGAGGAACACGGCCCCTATCAGCGCCTCCAACACGTTCCCGAGGATCGTTTGATTAGCGACGGCTTCTTTCCGTTTGGGATTGGGCGCCGGAGCCCGTTCGAGTATGAGCTGGCCCACCCCGACGCGCTCAGCCACCTGTACGCAGCTGGCGCGGCTCACGACGAAGGCCTTGAGTCGGGCCAGTTCTCCTTCTCCGGAATCCGGATAGCGTTGCCACAAAGTGGACGCTACCGCTAGACCGAGCACGCTGTCTCCCAGGAACTCCAGCCGCTCGTACGATTGCACCCGGCAGTCGACCCAGGAGGAGTGAGTGAGAGCAAGCTCCAGCAGGTCCGGGGGAAGCTGCCGCACCAGATCGATGAAGGTGGCGCCGCCGAGCGGCCGCAGCACCGCGGAGCGTGGCGGCCGCTGGAAAATACGTGCGGGAACTGCCCGCACGAGCGCTGGCAGTTCCCGCCTGTTCATCCCTGTGGTGCGCGGAAGACTAGATGCGAGCGGCGATGAAGTCCACCGCCGCGCCGACTGTGGTCAGGGTCTGGGCCTCTTCGTCACTGATCTTCACGCCGAACTGGTCTTCGAGCTCCATGATGAGCTCCACCAGGTCCAGGCTGTCGGCGTCAAGGTCATCCTGGAACGAAGCT
>Ga0182021_10007172_pt1 | contig 13196 bp, 11 predicted proteins | sample 612E3MmetaG_FD_120493 | JGI IMG/M metagenome (GOLD analysis project Ga0182021, IMG submission 120493) | Permafrost microbial communities from Stordalen Mire, Sweden - 612E3M metaG (Illumina Assembly) | ecosystem: Environmental > Terrestrial > Soil > Wetlands > Permafrost | place: Sweden... | reverse complement strand
CCAATGTGGTTTCAACAAAACGAGCCATTCCAATCAGAACTACAGAAGCGTAAAGAGGCATTCCCAAAAATATCACTGCACCAGAAAAGTACTGTATAAATCTGCTGTTGAAACGCCGCGAAACAAATTCGGGAAATGTTAGAGCACTTAAATTATGCCCCATCTTCCTTGTACGTTTACCAAAGAATATGAATGCAATAAAAATTCCCACAATGATATTTAAAAATACTAACCATAAAATTCCGAAACCATAATTAGCTGCAACTCCTCCAAACCCAACAATAGCTGCTGTGCTTATAAAAGTAGCCCCATAGCTCAGCGCCATAATATAGGGGTGGGTGTTCCTTCCTGCTACCATGTAGTCCTCGGAACTCTTGGTTCGTCTCCAAGCGACGTAGCCAACGTATCCCACCATGAGGAGGTAGATCAGTACTATAATACTCAACATAAAAATATTCATAAATACCCCTCCTATTTCACAGTTATCAAATTTACTATATTGTGATTAAGATACCAGAGATAACTCCCTGAGCATCACGATCCATTTGACGAATCTTAATCTTTTCCAATCTTAATGGTTATTATACTAATTTATATTTACCGTATAAAACCTTTTATAAATTACATTGAACACTTGGAGTACTAAATACAAAAAAAAGGATAGAAATTGAAAAATATAAAAAATATTCCTATAATATTGAAAATATAACAACTTTTATAAATCCATCCATTAAATTAAACATGAATATTCTAAAGGAGTAAAGAGAGATTCAGATTTAAAAAGAATTAGACTATAATATTTTGACGTTGCCACTCATTGGGGGATAAAATGATATGGAATAAAGAAGCAGAATGCATGTCTGACCATGATAGAGAAATTTTACAACTTAAAAGATTGAAAGAAGTCGTTAAAAATGCCTATGAGAATGTACCATATTATAGAAAGCGTTTAGATGGAATTAACATCAAACCAGATGATATAAACACGCTTAAAGACATTGAAAAACTTCCCTTTACAACTAAAGATGATCTTAGGGATTCCTACCCATTTGAGATGTTTGCAGTCCCAAGAAAGGAAATAGTAGAGGTACACACATCATCCGGCACAACAGGCAAACCAACAGTCTCAGGATACACCCGCGGAGATATTGAAATCTGGAGCGAAGTAATGGCAAGAGGCTTATCAATGGCCGGAGTAACTGATGATGATATAATCCAAAACACGCACGGCTATGGATTATTTACAGGTGGGTTTGGAGTTCACTACGGTGCCCAAAAAATTGGAGCTACAGTGATTCCTATATCTACTGGTCAGACTAAACGTCAGATTGAAATTATGCAAGATTTTGGAACGACTGTAGTGATCTTCACCCCATCCTATGGACTTTATCTTGCAGAAGAACTCGAAGAAGAGGGAATAAATACCAAAGAACTAAATTTTAAAGCCATCGGATTTGGTGCTGAAATGTGGACCGAAGAAATGCGTCAAAAGATAGAAAAAAGATTCAACGCACCAGCATACAATATTTACGGACTCACAGAAATAATAGGGCCAGGAGTAGGGCTTGAATGTAGTGAACAGGACGGTCTACATATCTTTGAAGATCACTTTTATCCCGAAATAATTGATTCTGAAACCCTTGAAATTTTACCTGAAGGCGAGAAGGGAGAACTAGTTTTAACTACATTAACACGTGAAGGCACCCCATTAATTCGTTTTAGAACCAAAGACATAACCAAGCTTAAAAGGGGTGAATGTGGATGTGGAAGGAACCTGGTTAAAATGGATAGTATAACCGGTCGTACTGATGATATGATGAAAATTAGGGGTGTTTCAGTATTCCCTTCACAAATAGAAAAGGCTCTTCTCAGAATTGACGAATTAGAACCACATTATCAAATAATTGTTACAAGACCCCATTTAATGGACGAAGTTGAAGTAAGGGTAGAAGCATCTGAAGATCTTTTCTCCGATGAAATCAAGGAACTCGTAGGCATAAAACGAAAAATAGAAAATTATATACACAGCGAGATTGGTTTAAGGGTTAAAGTAACTTTAGTAGAGCCAAAAACTCTTCCAAGAAGTGAAGGAAAAGCTGTGAGGGTAATAGACAAAAGGGAATTATAATTAATATTTTATTAAAGTATAAATTGAGTTTAACTAATTTAACAAAAGGGGATCTACATGAAAATAAAACAGTTGTCTATATTTTTGGAAAATAGGAAGGGAAGGATGAAAAAAGCGCTTGACGTGCTTGAAAATGGTGGAATGAACATAAGGGCTCTGTCAATAGCAGATACTTCAGATTTTGGGATTTTAAGATTGATAGTGCCTGAACCAGAGAAAACCAAAAAATTACTCGAAGACAACAGTTTTATAGTTAAAATTGGAGAAGTTATAGCTGTTAGAATGCCTGATAAACCTGGGGGACTGGGCGTAATCCTTGGAATTCTCGATGATAATAATATTAACCTAGAATACCTCTACGCATTTGTAGAAGAAAAGGATGAAATGGCCATTGTTCTATTGCACCCTGAAAATATTGAAGCAGGAATCAGAGCACTAGAATCCGATGGTGCAGAAGTTGTTTCAGCAGAGGAAATATATGGTTTATGATCCTCTATCTTTACAGAAATAATTATTATAATTTTTTTACCTAATTAGAATGAATAATATAATATTCAGAAAATCAACACATATAAGGGTTTTTTCAAGATATTAACTCAATTCGATTTAACTAAATCAAAACCCTTTTCAAAAGCCATTAAATTAATATTTAAACTCTTTTCAGGCAGATTTGCCACCATAGAGTCTATTATAACATCTTTTTTTATTGGAAATCCATTAACAGCCGTAGCAGATCCAAGCATGACCATGTTCATTGATAGTATGTGACCGGATTCCCTTGCAATTTCATCAGCATCGAGGGCAAAAACTTTCATTGATTTATTATCAAGTTCTTCCAGTATAATCTCAACCTCAGGGTAAGATATTTCACTCTCTCTAAGGTTAAATGGATATATTGGAGATTTATTGACAACCACAAATGTTTTACAACTTATCTTCGGAATAGCTCGCAGTGCCTCGATTGGTTCGAAAGAGATCAAAATATCAGCAGAACCATTCTCAATTATTGGACTGTATGCTTCTCCAATCTTCATCTCAGTAGACACTCCTCCACCTCGTTGAGCCATACCATGAACTTCGCTCATTACCACGGGCATGCTGCTTTTCATAGCAGCTTCTCCAATAACGGTTGAAGTTTTAATAATTCCTTGTCCACCAACCCCTGAAATATAAATATTATAAGGTTTCATTTGATTTCCTCAACATGATTAACATTTTTATTTCTTATGCCTATTGCCCTTTCAGGACATACTTGTACACATACGTTGCATCTATTGCAGAGTTGAGGATCAATGCGAACAGAATCATCTTCATCGGTATAAATAGCTGTACATGCTAGTTCTTCAAGACATACGGAACAGCTATCACACTTATCTTGTTTAACTTCTAAGAAAGCGTCACTTCCCTTCTTACCCCTTTTAATAAGCATGCATGGATATTTAGAGATCACTACAGCTACCCCATCAAATTCAAGTGCTTCTTTAAATGTTTCCTGTGACCTCTTAATATTCAAAGGATTTATAGTTCTTAAAAACTTGACACCAACAGCCAGTACAATTTCTTCAATTGAAATTTCAGGAGATTCTAACCCCATACCATCTACAGGTAGACCGGGATGGGGCTGACCGCCTGTCATTGCAGTGGTTCTATTATCAAGAATAACAAGTACAAACTTGTTTTTATTATGAACAGCATTTATAAGTGGGGGTATACCTGCATGGAAAAATGTTGAATCACCTATAAAACTCACAACACTCTGATTTGTTGCTTTTGAAAATCCACAGCTTGTACCAATTGAAGAACCCATCGAAAGCAAGTAATCTGCGGCGTTATACGGAGGTGATACTCCAAGGGTGTAACATCCTATATCTGTCGGATAAATAACATTTTTAAGTTTAAGAAGTTCTACTGCCTTTTTAACCGAGAAATAAGCAGCTCTATGTGGACAACCCGGACACAGTGTAGGTAGACGCTCTGGTACTGGAATTTCTCCAGTAACGATATCCTGTGTATTTAAATCAATTCCTAATACTTTTTCCATTGCATCAAAAACTATATTAGGACTGTATTCATAAATCATTGGCAGAGTACTGTCCAATTTACCATGGACATTTGTTTTTATTCCGTTTTTACCAATTATTGAAAGTACTTCCATTTCCATTACAGGATCAACTTCTTCAATTACAATGACTGTTTCAAGGTTTTTGATAAATTCAAGCACAAGGTCATCTGGGAATGGATATGAAAGTGCTATCTTCAAAACATTCACCTTGAGCTGGTTCTCAACTACCACATCCATTACATAGTTGAATGCACCACCACATGTTATAACCCCGATCTTGCCATCTCTATTAAATACTCTGTTTAAAGGAGAATTATTGGTCACCTGCTTAAGCTTTTCCATTTTTTCAACCAATACCCTGTGCATAACCATTGCTGTTGAAGGTACAGGTACAAATCTTTTAGGATCCCTTTTGAAGAAACCCTTTTTATTTGGATCAACTAAAACACCTGTATTCACAACCCCCCTCATATGAGAAACCCTTGTAGTTGTTCTCATCAATACTGGAAGTTTAAATTTTTCAGAAAGTTGAAAACTGTACTTCATGAGATCCTTTATCTCCTGTGGATTTGATGGTTCAACCATTGGAATGTTAGCTAGCCTTGCATAATGCCGATTGTCTTGTTCATTCTGTGATGAAAACATAGAAGGATCATCTGCAGACAAGATAACCATGCCCCCTTCAACACTCGTGTATGCAACGCTCATAAGAGAATCAGAAGCAACATTAAGTCCAACATGTTTCATGAAGGTAAAGGATCTTACTCCTGAAGCTGCTGCTGCTGCTGCAACCTCAAGTGCAACCTTTTCGTTGGTTGAAAATTCGAAGTAGATTCCAGCATCTGCTGAAACTTTTGAAAATACATCTCCAATCTCAGACGAAGGAGTTCCCGGGTAGGTGGATGCTAAACCTACACCGGCTTCTAGCGCTCCCCTAACAGTGGCTTCATTACCAAGCAAGAATAGTTGTTCATTTTTATGTGCTGTTAAAACTTCTTTTATATTCATAATAATCACATAATATCAGTCTTTTTAGATTAGACGTATTAATAGGGATAATCCATTAATTATCTAATATTTCCTTTAATTATTTACATCAATATAATTATTTATATCATAATTAATATTAATTATGGAATCGGGTCTTAAACCGATAATTTATTAAAAAATTTCATGCAACTTACAAGAATTCTATTCGAAATTGTTTATAATACTTTTATATCTATCTCACCTTAGTGTTTATGCGTTTTTGTTCTTTACAGAGTAAATATTTAATATAACTTAAACTAATTAAACTATTTAAATGATATAATAGTTAAAAATCGATTATTCTAAGCAAAAATTCATTAATATAAAAATGATCAAAAAAGCCAAAATTCAGGATATGGACGTGGATTATGAAGTAATCCATAGAAGGGTTAAATATGCCAGATTAGAAATTAAAACAGATAAATTACGTCTAATAATGCCTGTAAATTATAATAAGGACGAAGAAATTATCAAAAATCATGAAAAATGGATATATAACAAGCTTAGTCGTATGAAAGCATCCCAGAAAGAAGCAGAAAATAAAGAACTAAATTTCCATATTACAGATAAAGAATTGATGGAAATGGTTTTAGATTATGTAGAAAAATTATCCAATGAACTTGATGTAAGAGTGAATAAAGTCTATTTCAAAAGGATGAAAACCCGTTGGGGAAGTTGCAGTTCAAAAAAGAATATTAACATTAATATTTACCTCATGCATCTACCATTTTATCTCATTGAATATGTTGTCTACCATGAACTAGCCCATCTAATTGAAATGGGACATAACAAGAAATTCTGGAATATAATATCAATTAAGTATCCTAATTACAAAAAAATGGAAGACGAACTTTTAATTTACTGGCTACTGGTAAGAAAACTCATAGATAATATGGATTAAACGGATTTAACTATTAAAAACAGATTAAAATTTAATAATTCTCTAAATTTAAATTTGCTTATAAATTATTTATAATATATCAACCAATATGATAGTATCATAATGAAGACAATAAAAATTATTTACAGAACAGTTTAAGGGATTATAAGCCCGTATAATAATTTTCACTTTAAACAGATCTTTTTTAACAGATTTTCAAGAAATAACGGAGATAGAAATGATAAAAGTCAATATTTTAAGGCAAGACCCTGAAAAGGGTGAAGTTGCTCACTTAGAAAGTTATGATGTCATGGAAAAGGATAAGATGAAGATCTTGGATGCACTTAATTACATCAACAAGGAGTACAATGCAAATATTGCATACAGATGTTCATGTAGAGCAGGTCAGTGTGGATCATGCGCTTTAAAAATGAATGGAAAGGTGGTTTTAGCCTGCAAATCTGAAATAGTTGATAATGCAGTAATAGAACCTCTTGATTTTGATGTTATCAAAGATTTGGTCGTTGACAGATCTGAATTCGATAATAAAGTCGGTGAATTAGGTCTGTATATATCTGGTGACTGTAAAATCTCTGATTGCCCCGCAATTATGAATCCCGAAGAATACGCAGACACTAAAAAGATTCGAAGTTGTATTGAATGTTTATCATGTATTTCAGCGTGTCCTGTAGTCAAGGAGACATCAGAATTTGCTGGTCCCTACTTTATGCGTTACATTTCTAAATTTGCCATGGATCCACGGGACTGCGAAGACCGTGCTAAAGAAGGGTTTGATGAAGGACTTTACTGTTGTACCTCTTGCGGGAAATGTGTAGAAGTATGTCCAAAGGAAATAAACACCTTCGGAGCTGCCATTGAAAAACTCCGGGAGATTGCTTGTAAGGAAGGTGTAGGTCCATTACCTGTTCACATAAATATTAAAGAGCTTATAAAAAGTACAGGACGTTCAGTAGAACCTCTTGGGAAGGGTCCATATGGAGAAGGGTTTATAAAAGCAGTTTCAGAGGGTAAAATAAAAATAGATACCAAAGAAAATGATGAAATCAACTCTAAAATTGATACCTCCACTGAATCTGATAAACATAACAAAAAACCCAAAGTAGCCTTGTTCACAGGTTGTATGGTGGATTACAGACTGCCCGAAATAGGAATTGCACTTCTGAAGGTTATGGAATACAACGATGTGGATGTTGTTGTACCAACAGATCAAGTGTGCTGTGGCTCCCCACTGCTAAGAACTGGACAGACAGACGCATTTCCAGATGTTGTTAAGAGAAATGAGGAAGTATTCAAGGATTATGATACGATTGTAACAGTTTGCGCTGGTTGCGGATCAACTCTCAAAAACGACTATCCAAAATACGGTGTTAATTTGAACGTTGTGGACATCAGTGAGTTCCTGGTTGAAAGATTGAATACTGAAGATATGAAGCCATTGAACATGAGAGTAACATATCATGACCCTTGCCACCTTATTAGAGGCCAGGGTATAAGTGAAGAACCCAGGGAAATACTTAAAAAAATAAAGGGACTTGAATTTGTAGAGATGGAAGTACCAGACCAGTGCTGTGGTGCAGGTGGAGGGGTACGTGCAGGAAAACCTGAAATTGCAGCAGGACTAGGTAAAAAAAAGGTTGACATGGTTAAAGATCTGGGTGTTGATGCCGTTGTAACTATATGCCCATTCTGCGAATATAACATCAAAGACAGCCTAGAAAAAGAGGGAATTAAAAATGTGAAGGTCTTAAATATCTTGAAACTCCTTGAAATGGCCTATTCTTAGTTAATATAGTTGCTATGTTTGTAAGAAAATATTTTATTAAAAAAATTACGAGTGTAAAATATGATCTATGTGGTATTTGTAGAACCTGAGTCTCCTGGAAATATAGGTTTCCTTGCAAGAACCATGAAAAACTTCGGACTCACAAACCTGGTCCTAATAAATCCGTGTAAAATGGAAAATGAAAGTTATTACAAGGCAATGCATGCAAGAGATGTGGTAAGTAACTCTGAGACCTATTATTCTTTAGAAGAATTTTTAAAGTCAAAAGAGATTGATTCAGCCATTGGAACAACGGGAAATGCTGGTGGAAGTTATAATGTCGCAAGAATTGCAGTAAGCCCCGAACAACTTGCAGATACAATTAATTATAATGGTAATATAGCCTTAATATTCGGTAGAGAAGGAAATGGTCTTTCAAATGAGGAAATATCCCTTTGTGATGTAATAGTAAGTATCCCCACCCATGATTATTATCCCATATTGAATATCACACATGCAGCTGCCATAATCTTCTACGAAATGTTTAAAAGAGAAAAATCATACCCTGTAGACAGAATTGAATCAGCCTCAGCTGCTGAAAAAGAAAGTTTGATCAATTGTGTTGACGAAATAATTCTTAAACTCGGCTACCCTCAGCATAAGAATAGAAATGCGTCTCTAGTTTTTAGAAGGATAATTGGAAGGGCATTTATATCTGAAAGAGAAGCACATACTCTGAAAGGTACTTTTAGAAGGATTAAAGTTCGAATAAAGGAAATAAATATTTAAGGGTGAAGTGTAATGTTCCTCGGAATAACTCCATTTGATATAATTGGGATAATTGTAGTTATAATACTCATTATAATGCTTCCAATTTTGCTTAGGATGAGGATTAACTCTTCAATAACAAGGTACACATTTGAAATTGAAAATATGGTTAAAGAGTCTAAAAAAAGGTTGATAAAAATTTCTGTTGAAAAAGGAAATCCAGTAAATGATCCCACTCATGCAGTTGACAATTTCATGGAATTTTTCATTGTTCCACCAGTTTCATTGGATCCTAATGGTATCATGGACAAGTTTGAAACCATTCTGGATCTGGGTGAAGAAAGATTCAAACAAATGACCAAAACCATAGCACCCCAAGCAGATGACGAATGGAAGTCGAATATCACTATGACTTTAAAGGCAACCTTGGGTATTAATGGTGTTGCAAAAATGGTGAGACATAACTTGGAACTTTCGAAGAAAACAGGAAATCTACAGATACTACTCATGCTTCAGATGGGCCTGCCCATGATCATGAGATTAGTGAAAGCTGAATATGAAGGTGTAAAAGCATTTTCAGAAGGAAATCCAGTTGGTGATGGTTTAGGGCCGTTAGTTTCAGGCATACTCATGAAAGATTTATCTGAAGATGAACTGGAATACATCGAAGATATAGTAATTGGTGAAAAAAATGTCGAAGGACGCGAAGTAGTTGTAGTACGTGCAAAGGGTCCCGGTGCAAGAGTTGGAAAAATTGGAAAAACTGTTACTAATATCATGGAAAAAAGAGGGATTAAACGTTTAATAACAGTAGATGCAGCACAGAAACTCGAAGGAGAAGAAAGTGGAGCAGTTGCTGAGGGTATTGGTGTTGTTATTGGCGGATTTGGAGTTGATAAGTGGATCATTGAGGAAAAAATGGTGAAAAACGAGCTTCAAGTTGATGCAATAATTGTTAAAATGGGACCTGAAGAATCAATGTGTCAAATGACTAAAAAAATACTTAAATCATCTGAAAAGGTGATTGAAGTCCTTGAGAATTCAATATTACTCTCTGAACCTGGAACTAAAATAATGGTACTTGGAGTTGGGAACAGCTGTGGAATACCCAATACAGTCAAAGATATATCAAAGATAAACATAAAAGAAGATATCAAAAAAGGAAAACGAGGGCAGTAAATGGCCATTTTAAGTGATAAGGATATAAAAGAACATATAGAATTGGGTAAAATTGTTATTGAACCTTTAAGTGAACCTGAAAGGCAGATACAACCATCATCAGTTGATTTAAGGATCGGAAATGAATTCAAAAGCTTCAGACTAATAAGAAAGCCTTTTATCGATCCAATGGATAAATCAGATATTGAGGGGTATATGGAATCATTTTACATCGATGAGGGAGAACCATTTATAATTCATCCCGGTGAATTTGCACTGGCAACAACCTATGAAACAGTTGAACTTCCCGACAATCTTGTTGCAAGAGTTGAAGGTCGTTCATCCATGGGAAGGCTCGGAATTACAATGCATGTAACAGCGGGATACATAGATCCTGGATTCTGCGGTAAGATAACCCTCGAAATTTCAAATATTGGTAAAATGCCTGTTGCACTGTATACAGGTCAAAGGGTTTGTCAAATTGTATTTGAAACGATGACATCACCTGCAGAACGCCCCTATGGACACCCCGATCGTGATAGTAAATATATGAACCAGAAGAGACCGGTTACTAGTAAAATTAAGCACGATTATGAACTGATCAGGGGATCCATCCTGACTAAGGATTGAATTAGAAATTTTATTTAAATTAACAAGATTTTTATATTTTGAGAGGATTTTACATGACAGACAACAAGATAATGAACATAGCCAAGAAAAGAGGATTTCTATGGTCTTCATTTGAAATATATTCAGGATCTGCAGGATTCTTTGATTACGGTCCATTAGGTGCAATTCTAAAGAATAACATCATCGAAAAGTGGAGAGACTGCTTCATAACTAGGGAAGGTTTTTATGAAATAGAATCTCCAACCATAATGCCGGAGGAAGCTCTTAAAGCATCTGGACATGTAGACCATTTCACAGACCCCATGACTGAGTGTAAAGATTGTATGGAAGTTTACAGGGCAGATCACATCATTGAAGGCGCTATAGACAAAGAGGTAGAAGGTCTTGAAGATCAGAGGCTAACTGAAATTTTATCAGAAAACCAGATCAGATGCCCTAAATGCGGCGGTCATTTAACACATGTATGGAGCTACAACCTCATGTTCCAAACCCTTATTGGCACAAAGGGGAAGAAAACTGGATACATGCGTCCAGAAACTGCTCAAGGTATATTTATCCCATTTAAAAGACTTTTAAGGTTTTTCAGGGGAAAACTTCCCTTCGGTGTGGTTCAGATTGGTAAAGCTTATCGTAATGAGATTTCACCCCGACAAGGAGTCATTAGACTTCGAGAGTTCACACAAGCTGAAGCAGAGATATTTGTGGCCCCATCAATGAAGAACCATCCCAAATTCGCTAATTTTGCTGATGATACTTTAAGACTCTTTTCAGCCGAAAATCAGTTGAATAAAAGTGGATCGAAAAAAACAAACGCAGGGAAGGCTGTTAAAGATGGTACAATTTCCAGTGAGATACTAACCTACCAGTTATGCTTGGCAGCAAGGTTCCTGAATGATATTGGAATTCCTTCCGATGTTATAAGATTTAGACAACATCTTCCAACAGAGATGGCACACTATGCAATTGACTGCTGGGACGTTGAAGTCGAAACAGATAGATTTGGGTGGATCGAAATAATAGGTATCGCCGATAGAACAGATTTTGACCTAAAATCTCATAGCATCCACAGCAAGGAAGATTTAAGTGTTTTCATAGAGTATGATGAACCGCGAAGCATTACCACCCTAGGTGTAAAACCAGATATGAAGAAGTTCGGCCCCAGTTTCAAGGGTGCTGCACCGAAAATATTGGCAGCAATAAATGATTTAGATGTTTCAGATATCCAAACAGCCTTCAATAAAGATGGTGTATTTAAATTAGAACTAGAAGGCAATTTTTACGAATTATCTCCAGATATAATTAGTTTTGAAAAACATGAAGAGATCATACGCGGAGAAAAGGTAATTCCTCATGTAATCGAACCATCTTATGGAATTGACCGTATAATATACTCTGTTCTTCTACATTCTTATATAGAAAATGAAGATAGAACTTATCTAAAGCTAGAAAAACAGATTGCCCCTATTGGTATCAGTGTTTTTCCACTTGTTAACAAGGATGATCTTGTAGAGATCGCACACAGCATAAGGGATGAATTCAGAAATCAGGGAATTATAGCTGAATATGACGGATCAGGGACTATTGGGCGTAGATATGCCCGCGCAGATGAGATAGGGGTTCCATTTGCCGTGACAGTAGACCATGAAACCCTTGAAAATCAAACAGTAACCATAAGAAACAGAGATGATCTTAAACAGGTTAGAGTACCAATAAAAGATATTTACAGTGTTTTAATTAATCTAATAAATGGCAGACTGGAATTTGAAAATATTTAAATTATTTTTTTTATTTTGTTTTCATAGAATTCTAAAAGTTTTAATAATAAAGAAAAAATATGTTTATTTATCAGATTCCCCAACTAAGGCCTCTAATTCTTCTTTTGGAATCAATTTTGCTATTTTAATTTTGGTTGGACAGCGTCCCAGTTCTATATTATTTTTTTTAGCTATTTCCTTCAGATCCTTAAGAGATGCCTTCTTAGCCATTTCCTCTACTTCCATTATTTCACCTTCCATTCCATTTTAGTTATAATATAAAGATCATGTAGAACTATGGCTTCAAAATATTTATTATTTACCATGAATGGACATAATATAGTATAGAAGATGGTTGATTGGAATTTTTATTAATAAATTAAATATAATTGAAGATGTTTAGTCCTATGAATAGTCATAAAAGGTGATAATATATGATAGATGCTCATGTACATGCGGATACAAGACCATACGAAGATTTTGAAAAAATGGCAGTTGCTGGTGTTGATAAAGCAGTTAGTTGTGCACACGATCCTATGAAAATGAGTACATCAGACGTTGTTTTAGACCATATACACAGAATTATGCAAAATGACACTAAACGAGCAGCGAATAATGGATTAAATTTGTATTCAGCCATAGGAGTACACCCTAGAAGTATATCCCCTGATTACAAAATTGTTCTAGATAAACTGCCAGAAATGCTGAAATATAAAAACGTAGTTGCAATTGGAGAAATAGGACTTGAAACTGGATCAAAATTGGAGATAGAAGTATTCAAAAAACAGTTACACCTTGCACAGGACATGAATATGAAAGTGATAGTTCACACACCAAGAACTAATAAAAAGGAAATAACCGAGATAACAGCTTCTTTGATCGAAGATAATATTGAAACCAACCTTGTACAGTTAGATCATGTTGATAGATCAATAATAGCGAGGGTTTTGGATTTTGAGGGGCTTCTGGGAATCACTGTTCAACCACAAAAGATGACACCAGAT
>Ga0182021_10007171_pt1 | contig 13197 bp, 11 predicted proteins | sample 612E3MmetaG_FD_120493 | JGI IMG/M metagenome (GOLD analysis project Ga0182021, IMG submission 120493) | Permafrost microbial communities from Stordalen Mire, Sweden - 612E3M metaG (Illumina Assembly) | ecosystem: Environmental > Terrestrial > Soil > Wetlands > Permafrost | place: Sweden... | reverse complement strand
TCTGAAAAATTTAAAGTACCTATATTCGCCGAAGGAAGAGATAATGATTTTTCAGAAGGAAATGCGATCAGTATCAAGCCGCCAGGAGCTACCTTGTGAACAATAAGAGATAATATCTTTATTGGATATTTCATATGTTCAACGACATGATTCATCACCACAACATCATAATAATTATCTTGAATATTTTCATACCCCCCGCCTTCTGTATCAACCAAATAAAAATTATCCATTAATTTTTTATCATCAACATTGAGGTTATAGTCGTCTGCAATATCGGCACCATGGTATTTACAATAAGGATAATATTTTTTTGTTATAGTTGGCGAATGATTTCCGCATCCTACATCCAGTAAAGTAAACCCACGTCTCCCACGGACAAAGTTATGGATTTCTCTGAACTTAGGAGGCATAATAATGGCCGGATGTAAGATTTTAAATATTTTCATATGTCAATACAGTAAATGGAATCTTGGTTAAACCGCTCATTGCTATAATGAAATGCTACGTCGACAACTTCTTTAGACTAATATTTTCAACGCACTTCCCTATCTTTGTAGATCGATGAACAACACAATATATTTGAAGACATGACCGCGATCAATGAAATCTATGGTGTACATCATTTTATTATTTGTTCAACTTCGTGAAGAATTTCTTTAACGGTTATATCTTCCATACATTTTGAATTGTCTTTGGACTTTGTCAAAACACAAATTGTTTGTAGACATGGGGAGCATGGATATGAATGATATATGACTTTTTTATTGTTCCCGATGGGCATTGATTGTTCAGGATTAACCGGCCCAAACAAAGAAATCGAAGGTGTTGTGGTCGAAGCAGATAATTGCGATACTGATGAATCCGACCCCACAAAAAGTTTTGATAAAGCAATTAAATCTCTAACTTCAGTTAGAGTCAGCTTACCACATAAATTCATAAATTCTTTACTTTTGTCAATCATCTCTTTTATATTTTCTCCCTCTTGAAAGTCGTCCAGATCACCTACATAACAACATTTTAAGGAGTACTTTTGTATTATTATCCGGCAGAAATCTGCTATTTTATCATTAGTAATTCTTCGTAATTTACTTCTTCCTCCGTTAAATATTACTGCATACCTGTCTGATTCTATATTGAGGTCATTCTCAAGTTTTTCTTTCAGACTAACATGGCTATTTTTTTCCGGATATATCTCTGTCTGCCGATGTTTTTCTAATGGTTCAAAATCATTGAACAATTTATAATTGCGTTCGATTTCGTGTTTACCTTCTTCATATGGGTATGAACGCGTAAGCAAATAAGAGCCTCCACTCCGCGTATAGGAGATGCGGGCCGGAATACGGGTTAACCAACCGAAAAGAAATATGTGCCGGATATCGCCTCGTAAATCGACAAATAGATCAAATTGTTGCCTCCTGATATTTTTAATCACTTTATAAACATTTTTTAAAAACGAGTACTTCTTATTTCCATTTTTCCTAATTGATGACCACCACGGACAATCAATAATAAGGCAGGAATCGACGTAAGGATTATTTTCTAAAATCTCTGCTGACCAAGAACCGCAAAGGACTGTAATTTTTGTAGATGGAAATCTTTGTTTTAAAGAATGATAGATCGGGGTCGATAAAATGACATCTCCAATATGATCCAATCTTGCAATAAGTATTGAAGATGGTTCCTTACTATTTTCGTAATTCGATTGACTAAATAAACGAATAGGAAAAGTTATTATATATAAAATAATATTAAGTAAATGTGCTAATAACCTTTTCTTTCTACTGCGCACTTGCATGATCTGATTTTATACTCCTCAATTTATCATCCTCACACATTGTCTTCGCCAGTACACCAAACATGAGTTCATACCGTGGGAATCCGCCAGTAATCCAACAGAATAGTAACATCAAAATCAATGATATGAAAGCTGTGGCATATACAGCATGTTTAAAATCTGGTATTCCTTCTTTCATTAAAACAGGGATAATATTTCGAAATAAAAAAATGAAAATAACAACGTACAAGACAAGACCGCACAAACCTAATGTTGCCACAGTCATCCATAAAGTACTTTCATATCGGGCCATACCAGCAGCAATTTCTAATTTGCTTATAGCATCGAGGTATTCAAATTCATAAATCCCTGTTGAAATAATTCTATTTCCAAAAAGAATAGAATGCCATGAATCTACCCATTTTTCATAACCTTTTTCCATCAAATCAAAGTGCCATTCATCGCTGCTTTCTATACCAAGAGATGCGGAAGGTTGAAAGCCAGGCAGGAACGAAAGAGCACGCTGCGCTTGAGGTGATAACTGCTGCAGTACGCCTAAATTATTATATAACAACGCAAATAATAAAAATACCATAACAGAAAACATTAAGAGATGCTTTATCTTTTTCTCTATGGCTAACCACAATATTAATATAACAGCTGCCATGGCAACTGACACGCGGCCCTGTCCAATTAAGACAAGAGGAATCATTAGTAGTATATCTATTATGATAGCGGCCCGTAGACGTTTATTTTTTGAAATATAAAACAGTATGATTGCTATAAGCATGTTTAATATTGCCGAAGCACGCAAATCATCTGTCGATTGAAATACAAATATTCCTGTTCCCGAGTTTATATTGAAGTCCGAGGAAAGGAAAAATGATACAGCTATTATTATGCGTATGAGGATGATAAAAAAAACAATTGAAAGTGCTATTTTTAAATTTTTCGTGTTGCCGTACTTATAGAAAAGCCAACAAAATAAAAGATAGGTGAGGCCCTTAGAATATGTTCGGATAATACTTCCGGCACCGGACAATAAATCTGCATCTGCGTAATACAAACTTACTGCCAAATGTAAAATGAAATAGGATATCAGCGCTTTGAATGCCCATGAAATTTGAATCCGATCCCGTATAATTTTTTGTTTTCCCTTTATGATTGCCGGAATTAGTGCTAAAACAGACAGCAACAGCCCAGCTTCATCCGGAAAAATCTTGAAACCTACAGTAAAATATCCGCCAAACGTCGCCATACATGGAAATGCCATCCACCAGTTTTTTCCACCCAATAATATCCAGGTTACAAGTGCAATAATACCTAAGAATATTTGAAGGGGAACGATTAGTGTCGGTACCAATAACAACAGAACGATACAGAATATGGACACTACAAGAACAATGATGAAGTAAGGACCATAATACGAATCAGAGGAGATAGAAGAATGTTTCAATCGTATGAATTTCCTATTTACTTTATGGAAATTATTACAGTGCCAGTCATTTAATACCATGGGACGCAACTGCATAGAAACATTCTTTTGCTGAAATATCTTCCATACAATACATCCTTGGATACTTACATTTTTGCAGCCCACAGGGTGAACAGGGCACTTCATGAAAAATAAGCTTTTCGGATTCAACGTATTTACCGAATTCATAAATTGAATTTGCCCCATTTCTTAAGACCACTACCTTTGTACTAACCGCATTAGCAATGTGTCTGGCGCCAGTGTCTACGCTGATCAGAAGATCAATTTTCTTCATGATCGCAGCCGATTCCTCCAAGGATGTTTTACCGGCAAGGGAAAATGTTTTAAACTCTAGTTGGGTTCGGATGTGTTCGATCAGGCTTTCAAAAGAATTTGTTCCTAAAAACAATAGATTTGCTTTCCATTTGTTATAAATCATATTGGCGAGTTCAATATAATTCGATACTGGCCAAAGAAAATTATGCTGAGCGCCTGGATTAATTCCAATCACAACCTTCCCTTTATTAATACCCAAAGATTCCAGAAGGTCCTCTGCTTTTTTTCCAGCTCCTTTAGAAATAAAATAATCGGGCTTCAATGAGTAATGGTTAGTATTTTCCTTTAACCAATGGCCGACCATACGCAGTTTTTGTTTGACAATTAATTCATTCCTTAAAAAAGAAAGGTTGTCTGTTAAAAAATAACCAAACCCCTTGTGAGTAAATCCAATACGTCTAGGAACACCTGCTAACCACATAGCCAAGTGTTCCCGATGATAAGAGGTCGAACTAAAGTTGAGCGCGGTTTCAGCATTAACACTTTTAATAACTTTTACGAAATAAAAAAAACATCGAATTGACCGGATTAAGCCGCCTTTCTTCTCTGTAAACCAGGGCAAATCGATAATTTCAACACCGGCAAGATAAGGATTGTTCACGATCGCTGCTTTGCTGGATGATGATGCAATGCAGATAATCTCTACGTCCGGTTTCTTTTCTTTTACGAATCGTATTGCAGGTGTTGTGAGAAGGATATCACCAATGTGGGTAGGGCCTATAAAGATAATGCGATTATTCCTCTTATGATGATTTCGACCCACACCAAGATATGTGGCGATCTTCCATATCAAATGAAAAATTTTATCAAACAATGATATTAAATAGTATTTATTTTTTGAAATGAAATGATTTGGGTTCATAAACATCATAATAATTAAAAATAAATTTTACATTATTATTCGTGCTATGTTTTATTATTGACGTCTAAACAATCCAGTTTCAAATATAGGCATAGGAGTATCTTCTTTAATGGCCTTGTAATAAGAGAGGCGATAATACGGATCATGTAATTGAAGATGTGACAATCTTTTATTCGGAATATCTGCGCCTTCCACCAATGCGTAGTTAAAATTATGTATTGTTAATATTCCAACAACATATATACATATTCCTAACAATATTAATAGTTTGGCATAAATTATTCCATGTTTTTTTAATGATCTTGCCCATATAAGAGCCAGCCCAGCAATAAACGTAAATAATAAAACTCTTTCTGGAAAACCTTTCACTCCTCCATATTCTAAAGGGAAAAGGACAAATATGCATAGTGTGCAAATTAAACTAAATAATACCGACTTATTAATTTTAAATTTTGGGTAACGGTATATAAAAACAGAAGGAGATAAAAGTAAAACGATAGTCAAAATATTTAAAGGATATAGAAGGAATAACGGTATTTTAAGAAAATTAAATTGAGGGAAAAAAACCATATACCGCAACAGAACCATTAGACGATCATGCATGGCAGAAAACCACTCCCCGTATTCAGCTTTCCCCGGTGGAATAAAAGGGGCATTATATGTATAGTGTAAACAAATAATTATACATGGCAAGATTAGTAAAACGAACCTTATCAACAGTCTTTTATTAGAAGAAAACAGATATTGCCCAAAGATTATTAAAATAAATAAAATAAACCCGAACATGTGAGAACAATAAGTGAAAAAGGCGAATAATGCGACTAGCCATGGTGAGAGGGCAAGATAATTCTTTTGTATTACAATTACCGCTAAAAACAACCCAACACCAACACCCAATAAAAAACTAACATTACCGTGCCAGAAGCTGTAATTAAACTCAAAAATAAATGCAATTGCAGAAGCAATCAGGTTTGACATATTGCTATAATAAAGCAAATAATTTCGAATCCCGGCGAATAAAATCATTAATAGTATTATCAGAAATAGCTTCCCAGCAATTATAACTGGCAGAATTAAAGCCAACGATCCAATTATGAAGGTTGAGCCTATATTTGGAGATAAATAATTATTCCACGAATAATGTATTCCAATTTCAGTCATTAATATTTTTGATTTAAATATATATCCTTGATATAACCAATCAGGATAATCCTGCATAGGAATATATTTATCCATAAATAGAAATAAAATAAATAGAAGAAATACTAAATAGAAAATACAATGCCTATGCAATCCACAATTGCTTTCTAATTTTTTATACGCTAAATGTTCTATTTCCTTTCTTTGCAGTGGAAACTTATAGCCATATAGCTTCCTTATCGTATTAATCATCTTTAAATATCCACTTTATTCTTCTGCCGTTAACGACTACTCTATTCCCCAGCCATATGAAAGAACATGGCGCAAATATCATGGGGACAATAATTAACCAAAAAAACCAATACTTTTTGTATATCGGTAACATCAATTGATAAATACCATCCAGATTATTTCCGCTTCTTTTTCTTAAAGAAATATCATGCATAACATAATCTTTGAGTACAAGATATTTTGCATTTTGTACGGCTTCATTGGTATATCCTTTTTTCCTCAACTCTTCAAAAATCATGGAGCTGCCGACTGCAAAGCACTTGTACCACCAATCCCTGTCTGAACAAGAATTGCTTCCCCTCTGTAATACTAATGCTTCTGCAATAATATATGCATTGCATCTATATCGTACTGCTGTATATAAAGAATATAAAAATGAAAATCCGTATTCAATATAAGGCCCATATTCCGCAGGAGAAAGAGTCAAAAAGGATTCCTTCTTTATAACAATGCATGATATAAACCCTAATTTAAGCCCTAAATCTTTTAATAATTCATTGTGATTATCAAAAGATTTGTCATTTTTATATTTTAAATATTTATCGTTTATTCTTTTAGAAAAATCATTTGACCAGATTGAATAATTGCATATTATCAGATTACGATCAGATTTAATTAAATCGAATATCCTCCCAATCGCATGAGGCGCCATTTTATCATCGTCACCGAAAATCCACAAATATTTCCCCGCTGCCATATTTGCTAAAATATAAAAATTTTCATCCCGGGTATTTTTACTGTTTCTATGATACTTAATGAAGCTGTATGTGCTCTGGAATGATTCAACTATTTCCTTCGTATTATCAGTGCCTGCATCGTCGGAAACAATGATCTCAATATCCTCTTTGTAGCCGCGCACAGATTCTATGATACTCAATAAACAATCTTTTAATTCTAAAGCACGATTATAGGTGGGTATGCAAATTGATAGGACAGCCATTTGGTTTTATCTTATGTAGAGCGCACAAATCGTAGGGAGAAATTGTATTTATATGTCTATTTGATTTCTGTAGTACTCCAAAATAGATGGATTATTGCAAAACCAATTTACCATTTTATGAAAGCCATTTTCAAAAGAGTATTTTGGCCGCCATCCTAATTTGCTTTTTATCTCTTGATTGTCGGCAATCCATATTGAAGTGTCCCAATCACGATCGCTCATTGATCCCCAGTGCGGCACGTCAGTGATCTTCATAACCTGCTTGGCAACTTCAATTACATTTTGTAATGTTGTTTGCACGCCCGATCCTACATTATACACAGCACCATATTCTTGCCCGGACTTCTTAGCTGCAAATTGATAAGCGTCGATAACGTCGTCAATATAAACAAAGTCACGCACAATATTTTGATTAACGAGCGGTGGAAAAAGTCCTTTCAATCCCTTTATAATAAGGGTTGGCAGCAGGCGCCTCGGATCTTCATAGGGGCCATAAACAGCATAAAGCCGTAATGTTGAAATATTTGCCCTATTTTTTTGGGCACTATAGCGGCAGAATAATGTTGCAGACGCTTTTGCAACAGCATAATAACTATTGGGTTCCAGCCAATCGTATTCTGATGGAGGATGATCCTTAAAACCATATTCGGATGAAGAGCCGGTATTCACAAATGCTTCAAAACCAGCATTCAAACATGCTTCGACAAGATTTATTGTTTCAAGAATATTGGTCTGAATAATTTTCTCAAGATTGTTTTGCCAAGAATAATTTCCGTTCGCCGCGAGGTGAAATATCCATTCCGGTTTAATTGTTTTTATAAGGTTTTCTGTCTCTGTTTTATCATTTAAATTCATTATATGAATCCGAACATCCTTTTTGATATCTTCAATACGCCAATGCGTATATTCTTCTCTCATTAACAGATGGACTTCATGTCCATCCTGTAATAGACTTCGAGTGAGGTTAGCACCGATAAAGCCGGAAGCCCCGGTTATGACTACACGCTTCATAGAAGAATTCTTTATGATAAAGATTTTTTAAAGAAAAGGTTTCTTCTTATCACTTTGTAAAGATGTAAACCACATGACGAGTATATATTAATAATTTCAGAGTAATCATCTAAATCTTTCTTCAAATGTAATTCAATAATTGAAAACTTACATTTTTTTATTGTGTCCAATGCACCAGTCAAAACCTGCAGTTCGTATCCTTCAACATCGATTTTAATTAAGTCAATTTCCGATAAAGTTTTTATTTCTACAACATCATCAAGACGTCTCATTGTAACATTACGTTTATTAGAAGCGCTATCGTCATTTAATAATGTATTAGCACTATTTGTTGGATTATCAAAAGCGATAATAATATCTTTATTTTCATTGCCGAGTGCGAGATTGAACAACTTAACTGAATTGCCGTAGCTTGATAAGCGATCACGTGAAGCTTCAATGCATTCTTTCATCATATCAAACATATAATACTGCGGATTTGACACTATTTTAAAAAAGTATTCAGCGAGCACACCTGTATTGCATCCAAGATCAATAATTACCGGATTACTTTGCTGCTTTAATTTAGCCAAATAGATAGGTTCAATAATGTCACTATGAAGAAAATTATCAATATACGGAGGTACTTCTAGTTTATTTTTTAATTGCATCCCTTCGCGCGTTTCTATTGGCAGAAAAATGGACGTCTTTACACTTAAAATCAATTTTATTCTCTTAAAGAATGAATACGATGACGCTCTATAAAAAGCCTTGAGTATCCAGTAAACCTTATTCCGCATTTCAATTATTTTCTCAATGATATATTGTCTATTTTATTTCTTATGACTTCCGCAATTCTTTCGCCAGTTAAACCATGCATATCGTAAATAAAATTTTGACTTCCACACACGCCATTTGGTGTATTTCTTATGCCGCATTTAATCATTGAACAGCTCAATCCATGCTCTACAATAATTTCAGAGATAAGAGATCCTAAGCCGCCTATGATGTAATGTGCTTCAACAGTAACGACGAACTTGAAGCGGCTCATTGTATCTACTATATCGTGAATCGGCGGCGGACTAACGCATGATACAATCATTATTGTAGAGAATATTCCATGCTGCCTTAGTATATCCGTCGCTTTGACAGCTTCATGAGTAATGCTACCTAGTGCAATAATTAAAACGTCTTTACCTTTATCAATAATTTGTGCTCTGCCAAGTTCAAAATGACCATTCATTTCTTTGACAACTGATTTATCATCTTTACTTAGTCGATAATAAACAGGTCCGGGTATATTCCATGTGGCAGAAAGTGCTGTACTTGCTTGTTCATAATCAGCAGGAGTAAGAATTGTAATTCCAGGTTGAACTCGAAGGACACCAATGTCATCAATTCCATAATGTGATATTCCATCTTTGCTATATTCAATGCCTCCCCCTATCCCAACAATGCGAACAGACAATTGATGATAGATTGGGCCATTACGAATAAATTCATATGGGCGCAATACTGAAAAAGGTGCAATCGTGTAAGTAAAAGGAATATAGCCTGCTTCGGCCAATCCTGTTGCCAATCCAACCATATTCTGTTCTGCTACTCCAACATTTAAAAAACGTTTTGGAAATGTATCGGCAAAAGTTTCTAGAGCCATATACCCTAAGTCTGCGGTCAGCAGGAAAATACGTTCATCTTGATGCGCTAGTTCAACAAGAGTGTTAAAGAATGCTTTTCTCATATTTTCCTTCAATTTCTTCTAACGCTTGTTGATACTCTGCATCTGACATTGGCCAATAGTGCCATTTAATCCTATGTTCCATGAAAGATACATCTTTACCACATACCGTATGCGCAATTAATACATTTGGCTGCCCGGTCTGTGTATTTAAACTCTTTATAGTTTCAATAATCTTACTCGTATCATGTCCATCTATATCGTATACATTCCAATCAAAAGCATTCCATCGGTTTGCTAATGGTGAAAGGTTTAAAACTTCGTCCGTGTAGCCAAGTGCTTGTTGACCATTCAAATCTACTATTACAGTAAGATTCGAAAGTTTATGGTGTGCCGCAAATATGACAGATTCCCAGAGGGAGCCTTCATTGCATTCACCGTCACTTACTAACACGAACACGCGTCGAGATGAATTTTGAAGTCTGGCAGCCAAGGCAGCACCCGCGCCAAAGGACAAACCCATGCCAAGGGAACCTGTTGAGAAATCGATGCCGCTAACCTTATGATCAGGGTGTACCCCTAAAGTACTTCCGTCATTGTGATAATTATTTATTTCATCTTCACTGATCCACCCTTTAAGATAAAGGGCTGCATACAGAGCTACCGCTGCATGTCCTTTCGACAACACAAAGCGATCACGATCCGGGTCCTTTGGAGAAGAAATTTTTAAAACATCAGAATACAGTGCCGCTATAATATCGGCAATCGATAAAGCAGAGCCTATATGTCCCGTATTCGCCCTTTTTGAGCAATCAAGTATGATTCGCTTGATCCAATAAGATGATACGTGTCTATTTTTTACTTGTACCATTATAGAGAAACCTCAACAATGTCATTGAAAACTATTCTTCATGTTGTATTTATAAATGCGAGCACGTCTTATCAATTGACTTATTGGAATGTAAGGTATTTTCAACAAATGTCTTGGTATAAAAAACAGAGGATAGACAAAAAGATAAAATTGCCAGTGTCTGCCAAATGCATTTTTTACTAATCCTTTTTGAGTGTACATTTTTTTATAATCGCCCAAGACCAACTGATTCAAAATATATTTTGGTAAATCATTTCTTATTAATGCTTTTTCACTATCTGCAACATTCTTTTTACTCAAAAGGCCTTCATTTTCTAAATCATGATAAAGTTGAATCACGTTAATATATCCGTTGATCATCAAATCATACGTCAGAGTTTTAGGTATTCTACCAGCAATGGGAAGTGTGCCTAAAAAAATAAATGGGCCTTTCTTTGAGAGTGCAATACGCGATGCGACATCTAAATGTGCTGACCATTTGCCTATTCTAACGCTCTTGATAAATTCTTTTGCATATTCTGTCTTTAAAGTTAATGACGGGAGAAAACCAAGCCCTGCATATAAAAAGAATTCCAAACCATTTTTGAATATTATATTTTTCTCTGGAAAAAAAACACGTCGTTTAATCAAATAATCATCGCCTTCAAATGCATAATGGCTTGAACATATCATGGAAGGATTATATTGTTCAATTAAATCTAGGATACAATGAATAGTCCCGGGCAAGACAATGTCGTCATCAGAGAATAAGGAAATGTAGTTGCTATCGGTATTTGATATTGCTGAAATTAAGTTTTTATCTAGCCCAACATTATTAGTATTCCTTATAGAACGCATATATTTATATTTATTCATATAATCAACAACAACATCGTTCGTGTTATCCGAAGATGCATCGTCTGCTATAATTATCTCAATTGGCATATTTTCATTTATTTGACATAAAATAGAATCAAGTTCTTTTCTTAATTCTATCGCACGATTGTACGTAAGTATACAAATACATAACTTTGGTTTCATACTTTTAACAACCTTAACCTTAGAGAGTAATTTGCATATAATGGCCAGATGAAAGCCCCTGGAATCATACATAGTAATGTCCCTAGTGCCACACCTGTGATCCCCCAATATTTCCCAAAATATAAAGGTAGAAATATAAATATAGGAGCTTGTACTACAAAGGCGATCGCTTGCCATTTTACCAAGCCTAAGCTGTTCAATAAAACGGATTGAGTATTTATCCATCCACTAAGTATTGCCTGAAGGGCAATGAATCCAGCGAGGGTATAATCGGATAGGTCTCGTCCTGCCCAAATGTAAAGTATAATCGGATGAAATAAATAAATCGCTCCGCCGCCTACGATAAACAATGAAGGCCATATTATTCGTTTACAGTAAGATAATTTACTCCGAACAAACTCCCAATCATTAAGATGTGCTTTTTGCGTATACAAAGGAGCGAGCGGCGCTAATAACGCCAGGTGAACAGTAATCATGAGTCCAAATATTTTTTGAACCAAACTAAAGTCACCAGCCTTCGATAATCCAGCGACATTGCTGGCTAAAAATAAACTAATGTTGGATATAAAAATACCAACTGATGACTGGACAAAGAACTCCATGCTCCGGCTAGAAACTGATTTCAAATGTTTATATTGGCTCGTCAATGGTATCCACACAAGAGGCCATTCCCTTTTCATCAGGAACCAGACCGTGCTTAAAACATTGGTCAGCAGGTACGCTAGAAAATAACATATGATTACCCATTTGAAAGTAAAAAATAGAGATGTAATCCAGAAAAGAATTAGCAATAGAATCGATTGGGCTGCCGTGATGAAGCAAGACAGGTTCACTTCCTGAAATGCAAAAAAACCAGTTCCCATCAACGTAAATGGGATACTAATAAAAAGAGAAATTAACGCAATAAGTATCAATAAATGAACGTCAGATACGATTTCAGCTTGTTGAATTTTAAAAATGCCAGCCCAAGGTAGAAAAGTCTCAAATGTCAGATAAATTAAGGATAGAAAAATTCCGACTACGAAGGTAAAGAAAAATATCGATAAGTAGAGTTCTCTTTGTTCGGCTGTAGACCTTCCTCCGGCGCTTGCAACCAATGCTGCCAGCCTGTTTCCCATGCCATAACGGAATCCTAAATCAAGAGCCCATGAAAGATAGATAAAGGTAACCAAGATTGTCCACAACCCAAACTCCTCTTTCGTCATCATCCGTGCCGCAATAGCCGTGATTACCAGCATAGATGCCACTGTTGTAACTCGGGCACCTACTGAAGCTACGGAGCCCAATAAAAGTTGTGTGTTTTTAAAAGAATAACATGTGAAGGACGCGAATTTCATTTAAGTGTTGAATTATTATGATAAGGTATTTCTATGCCAAGTTGTCGTGAGTTTACTTGAAAAAATATCGCCGTAATAAAGCTTTAACCAGACTTCTTTTCCTTCGTATAGTTCGCCTTTCATTCTTTTCGTGAAGTCACGTTTAAGCGCAAATATTAATATTAATGTTATGTCGTTTGGATTACAATGCCAAGTGTCGATCTATGCTGTACCATATTTCTTGTACCAATGATTGAAATCCACAACGGCACTATTCACTTTCAACTTTTAGATCAGATCATAGGATAACGATTCACAATCATTCAATTTTCTGTTTTATAAATTGGATATACATTTACAGAACTATCTCTTAACGTGCTGAGATGGATTCCCCATACATCGCGAAACAATATTCTGAATGTATTCACGGAACTCATGCCATTATAAAACCTCGCTTTTGAGTTCCTGGGCCAAAGCACAGCATTCAATATTCCGAAAGAAG
>Ga0182021_10007169_pt1 | contig 13200 bp, 10 predicted proteins | sample 612E3MmetaG_FD_120493 | JGI IMG/M metagenome (GOLD analysis project Ga0182021, IMG submission 120493) | Permafrost microbial communities from Stordalen Mire, Sweden - 612E3M metaG (Illumina Assembly) | ecosystem: Environmental > Terrestrial > Soil > Wetlands > Permafrost | place: Sweden... | reverse complement strand
TGATGTTGCCCACCGGGTCATATTGGTAATTTAAATCCTGCAGGTTGGCGGAGCCGGCGACCGAAAGCTTGCGCGTTAAGCGGTATAGCTGGCTGGCGTCGTGCGTATCGGTGGTGGCAATCCCTGATGCGTAATTGATGGCGTTGACCTGCTCGGCCGGGCTGTAATCAAAACTGGCGATAACACCAAGAGGAGTTGGATCGGTTGATTCCTGGCGCGACACGCTTTCGGCCATGCCCGCGGTGTTGTAAGTGAATTTTACGACCGAACCGTCGGGATTGGTTGCTGACAATTTGTTGCCCAGGCGGTCGTAGGCGTATGCAGTCACAAAAGCCTGGCTGTCCCTGGTTTTGGTATCTTTGGCAACGCCTCCCAGCGCATTATATTCAAAACTTTCGGTCTCGTCGGGCAGGACAACCTGGCACAATCGTCCGGTGCCATCAACACAATTGTCGTAAGTAAAGGTTTTTGCCGTTACGCCGCCCGCGCTTTCGGTTTTTTGGCGGTTTAATGCGTCATAAACATAATTGACGGTTTGATTTTTTGAATCAACCAGCGACAGCAGGTTGCCGGCGTTATCGTAGGCGTAGGAACGGGTCCCGAATGTGGCAGCATTTGCCGGATGCAAATCCTGGGCGGTCAAAACATGGCCTAAACCATCATAGGTAAAATTGCGCACATTGCCCGCCGCGTCAATTATGCCGAGCAAATTAGCTTGGCCGTCATAGGTATAAGCCGTGGCATAGGCATCGGAGCCATTGTGCTCAACCACCTTGATCAGATTGCCATGAGCGTCGCTGAAATAATCCTTGGAATTGGAATTGGCATCGGTAACCGTAGTTTGCCAATTTTTATAACTGGTGGCGGTGGTTCCCAGCGTGTTGGTTGAGCTGGTTTTCCGGCCGAGCGCGTCGTAGACATAGGCCGTGTAGAGCTGCGAAGTTGATGTGGGGCTGGTTTTGGCCGCCGTGGAGGCAAAGTACGGCAGGGATTCTTTTTGCAGATTGCCGCGCGTGTCATAAATAAGATCCTTGGTTTCGAAATTGCCATTGCGCGCGGATTTTTTGGTTTGGATCGCGCGGCCCAAACCGTCGTAATAACTGTAGTTTGTTACCACGGTTTGACCATCAAGATAATCGGTTTCCTGCACACTGACATTGAGGCTTGAATCGTTATATATAAACGATGATTTAGGCACTTGGCTGGCGGGATTTGCCAAGTCGGGCTGGCTTTGTTGCAAAACCCGGCCAAAACCGTCATAAGTTGTCCTAAAAACAAAATTATTCGCGTCCGTGGTTTGCGATACCTGGCCTGTGCCGTAATTGTAAATGTACGCGACAGTCTGGTTCAACGCGTTGGTCACATTGGCAGGATACAAATTATAGCTGTCATAGGTAAAATTGGTCGCGTTCCCGTTTGGGTCGAGGCTTTGTGTGACAAGGCCGTACCCGTTGTAAATTTTTTGCGAACCGGCGTAATTGGAACCCGTCACCCAGTTTTCCTGTTTTGTCTGGTTTCCCAGGCTGACGCTACCAAGCGCCAACCCGTCATAGTAAAACCTTGATTCTTTGACCTTGTTCGAATTCTGGTCCAGTGTCGCAACATCGGAAACCGCGGCCGTCACATTACTTCCGGAAACCGGGGCGGCGTAGGAGTAATTGGCGCTATATTCATCGCTGCCAATGTCGGTGAAGCTGCCATCGGTATTGGCCGCGACTTCGCCGTAATCGATTTTCCGGATTAAATTACCCGTGGTATCGTCGTAGCTGAAAGCCTGCGCCCTGTCGCGATGAGTTGCCAGGCCGTCAAAATCCTGCCCGACAGTTCGGACAAGTTTAACAAAATTGGAACCGGCTCCCAGCGATACCTGGTCCCACTTGTTGATGCCAACCCGGTAGAGATTGCCGGCATTGTCGTAATTCTCGGTGCGGTAAACTTTGCCTATCTTATAAAAATTGTCCTGGTACTCGCCGTTGGCCGAATCGGTGCCGGTGCCGGTGTGGAAATATGTTTTGGTGGCATATCCGGCCGCGTCGGTCTGGCTGATCTGGCCAAAGCCGGCAAACTGCCGGTCAAGGGCCGAGCCGTAATAATAAGTGCCGCCCGAATAGCTGTAGGTGTTGCCAAAAGTGCTGCCCGCGCCGTCGCTGTTGGTGATCTGCGAAACCACAAACAGCGGATAAGGCGATTTGTTGCCCGGATACTGGGCCGCGGTTTTATAACTGACGGCCGTGTTGCCGCCCTGCGGATAAGTTATTTTGCTTAACAAGTCCTGTTTTGTTCCGGTGTTGGAAAAAATCGTGCCGTTGTAGCTTACTCCCTGGTTGTTGGCGATCACCGCCGCCTGGGCATAGTCGTGCAAGCCGTCACCGTTGAAGTCGGCGAACTGTAACGCGTTCCCGGAGCTTGTGACCGGCAAACTTACATAAGTGCCGTTGGCCGGTATTCCGCTAATGTTGTTTTGGAATATTTTGAAAGAATTATTGCTCGCATTGCCGGTATCTATGTTATACATCAAAACATCCAGGCGACCATCGTTGTTCCAGTCGTTTAAAGCCATTAGCGAATTCACCGGTGTGCCTCCGGGCGTTTGAAGATTTGGGTAATAATTGGTGAAGGCATTCCAGGTTGTCCATTTATTCGGTGATTCAACGCGCTGGGTAACAATTGCGTTACCGCCGACTGAAGTAACTTCCGGCAGACCGTCGCCGCTAAGATCGGCAAATGGACTGGAGTAAGGAGATGAAGTTTGCGGCAAAATCGGGCTTGCTACCCACCCGCTGCCGTTATTGATGAATACGGCCCATTCGTACAAACTCTGTCCATTGCTGTTGTTCCAAAGATTTTCATTAAGGTCTGGCAGGCCATCGCCGTTAACATCGGCAAACGCAACACTGCTTACTTGCCAAGGAAAGGCGGCGCCGGCCGGAAAAGACCATCCGGTTGCCTGGGTCCATCCATGGCCGGTATTTAAATAGACATTACTTGCAAAGTTGATGTGGCCGGGCGAACTTTTTGTATCGGTATAGCTCTCGATCAAATCCGGTAATCCGTCGCCGTTCAAATCGGCAAACTGGATGCTCATGTAGCTTGACACGCAGGCGTTCGCAAAAAAACTACTGCTTGGTAGATTCCAGGCGGTGTCGCTGGTATCCCAGGAGGTGCCCTTATTGATACCGACAACGGAATTCCTTAACTCCGTTGGGCCGGTGGAATCGCAACATCCCATGCTGAATGCGTGGCAAGCATCAGTGGTCCCACTGCAACCATAGGGACAGCCGTGGCGCGAATAATAAAAAGAAAAGGCATAATCGACGTAATCCGGCAAACCGTCGCCATTTAAATCGATATATTGCAAATTATCAGACGGTATCATGACGTACCCTTCAGTGACGTATCCCGAATAAGTCCCGTAAAAACCGGTGCTGACCGCCGGCAGGTTACCGCTTTGCGTCCATCCGGGAGCGCTATTTTGGTAAGTGAAAGTCTGTGCCGGCAGGGTGCTTATGGTGTTATCGGCAGCTTGTGAGGAAACCGTGATCGAATTGAGAAGCGAACGGGTATTGGTAGGATTGATGCCGTAATTCAAAACATACTTGGTAACCCAGTTGCCGTTGGCTTCGGCGTCAATTTCAGAAATGTAATAATTTGATGTGACGCTAAAACCGGCTGAGTATGATGCCAATGCGTTGTCCGGCCGCGCCGTCCTTATAAAATCAATCCGGAAAATGCCGTCGGTGGCGCCATTGCCGGTATATTGTATTGATGCCGGATAAATTTGACCGTCGCCCTTAACGTAGGAAAAAGTAATATAGTTGTTGTTGGTGTAGCGGATTTCTTGCAACATCCATTTGTAGATATTGGTGGAATTGGCGGGATCATCCTGGCGGCCGGTAGTGTCGTAGCCGAATTTGTACTGGGTGCCGTCTTTGCCGGTCATTACCCATTGATTGTTTAAAAAAGCATACTTGTTGAAATCACCGTCCTCCCTTCGCGCGGCATACGAGGCCCCGGATATATTTGCCAATTCGCCGTCGATCGAAGAATAAAAGTATTTCGGGCTGGTCGAGTCATACATCGTGTCAAATCCGGTTTTATTGAGCAGCTGGATATAGGGAATGTTGATCGACCAGCCATAGCCAAAGATGCTGTTTTGTTCCTCATTTGAGCTGTTGTATGACAACGAAAGGTCGGGTTGCATGCCATTCCTGCCCGGTGGCACCACGATCGGGAAATCGTACTTTAATGCTCCGGTATTCTGGTCGATATCGGGCAATTTTTTAACCAGGGATGGCGTCGCGCTTTGCGAAGTGCCGCCAGCGGAACCCGAGCTTGCCAGGCTGACCGTTTGCGCGCCCGCCAGCGCCGGCGAACTAACCGACGAATTGGCCGCGGCTTTAGTTTTGTCCAAACTCGAGTCGGCAACAGCCGGTAAGCCGGCTGAAGCCGATGCAGTCGAGCTTGTATCTGGGGCGACGATGCCTGAGACACTGGCGGCCGGAAGCGCCGCTGATTGCGAATCACTGGCTACCGGCTGGGTGCTGGTGGCCGATTCCTGTGCAAAAACCGCCAGCGGCGCCAAAGGCTGGGCAATGGTTGCAAGCGTCAAAAAAACGATTATCGCCTTGCGAAATGATCTTAAAACCCTGACAAACATTCTTGGGAGGCTGTTCATATTTTTTGCCCGCGGACGGGCGTTATTATAACAAAAAAGGCCAGCAACAGGCGCTGACCTCAAAAGCAATTTTTTTGCGACTCAATTAAAATAATATTGGCGGTTATATTTCCATCCATAACCATAACGCTGATTTTCTTATTTGCTAGGTTATCCCAATGCGATATTCTTGTCAAGCCGGCCTATCGTGGCGGGATTTTTTAAAACCCGCGATCAAATCGATGCGATCATTTTTACAACCGGCATCAAGCTATCGGTTTTTAGGATCAAATCGAATTTTTCAAATATTTTTTTATTAAAACCATCATTTTTATTTGCCGCGTCATCGACAAACAGCCGCAATACGTTGTCGCTGCCATCAATGATCGCCGCGTCATCGAGGCTGTCGCCGATCAATATCGAAAAGGGCTGTGTCTTGCCAAGCTCGGCGAACAATTCCCGACCAACCTCGTTTTTGTTTAGGGCGTGGACCAGCGAATTTTTGTCCCAGCCGCAAACGTAACCCTTGGCGTCAAAAAATAGTTTGGTGGACAATATTTTATAGGGATTGACTTCGAATTTTTCGCACCATAATTCTATTACGTCCTTGATCCCCGCCGACACGATGACTATCGGGATTTTGCGTTCCTCGCAAAGATCAAACAGCTCTTTTGCCCCGGGACGGGCCGGTATCGCCTCTTTGACTTCAAGTTCAAGATCTGACCAATTCAATTTGGATTTTTCATAAAGGTCCAGGTTTTTTGACCACCATTCGACGGCCTGGGCGACAGTCATTTTCCCGGCAATCTCCAGCGGCCGGTATTTTTCGTACAACCTGATCTCTTCGGCCCGGATCGCCGCCGGCAATTTTGCGCTCAACAATCCCCACGTCGAAATCTCCTCCCCTTTTTGGTTAAAAAAAGGAGTGATCGTGCGGTCAAAATCACAAGCCAAATAAACCCTCTCTCTGCCGCCGCCCCTTATTTTTTCCAGCTTAGCCAGTACCTTTTTGCAATCCAGGCAAATAAAATTTTCCAATAAATCATGCATAAACCTATTAAACAACCGAAACCAATTTATTACAAATTAGTGCATAGTCCAAGACCGATGTGGAAATTATTCAAATCCTCGCTAAACTGGTATAATTTTAAAAAAAATGGGCCTGGCTGATTGCCAAAACCTCGTAATGAATCCGATTTTGTCAGTAATTATACATGGCGGATATCGGGAATTCACATATCTTGCAACCGATTCCCGAACGCTTCCATACCGGCATAAACCTTATTGGAATTTCAGTTTCAACAAGATTTTTTGGTCCCACGATGCCGGTGACCAATTCTTTCAATGCTTCTTCGCCGCGAGTCATCAGGACCTTGCCATTCCTAAACTGCTTCAAATTCGGCGAGCAAGGGATTTCCAGATTTGCCGGCCAGTGGACCTTGATGCCCATTGGCTCAAATGTTTCTCTGATCAGATCCCGGGTTTGGGAAGGCGTGCGCAGGAACCAACGGCTGGGGTTGGGGTCACAGCAATCCGCGGTTACCAGCGAGGGATCGACAATCAAATTCATTTTTCCGTCTTTACCTTCCAGCAGGCACGCAACGCGGTCGATGTGGCCGTTGCATTTGATGCCGGTGACAAAGTCCTGTTGTCGTGAATACTCGCTTGTAACGACCGATGGAAACTCTACGACGTTTATCCCCGCTTTTTTGATGACTTCGATGCCCGTATCCGGCGTATCGTCTAGTCCGCTTCCGACGATCATGGTTGAACCTCTTACGAGAGTATATCCGCCTTCCCCTATCCGGGAAACCATCGAATTCCAGCCATTCTTCATCGGGACGGCTGTTCTGACAGCGCGGTCGTTGAGCAACAACAAATTAGCTTTCTCAATGACTGTGCATAAATCCTTGGGATAGGCGGTTATATATGGGGGGAAATTACCAAGCGGTAATGTTAGGCAGCCATACTCTTTTATGCATCGCTCAATAAAGCTTCTGTCGGGCGGTCCGGGATTCGATGATAGAATCCGGAACTCGATATCCATCTTTTTTAAGGCCGATATGATAGCCTGGTATTCCCGACAAAGCGCACTTTCGACCAAATCCCGGCTTTCGGATTCCCGCAAGACTTTTCTGTAAGTTTCAGCCTGGCCTGTCGGGTAACTGAAAGTTTCTTCCCCGAAGTAGATACCATTTAAGGGTTCACCTATAAAAGTTATCATCAAGCTCCTCCTTCATGCCAATTCACTTTAAATGCACTATCACCTTCATAATGAATTTTTTAAAATAAGTCAACACCAATTACGGATAATTTAGCACAGCCTTTCGGGGGTGAATGTAAGTTTAACATCTTGACGGAACCTAAAATATGGGATATCTTTCGACAAAGAATCGGCAGGAGTGATGTTTGTGTTTGGATACAGAACGGTTGGAAGAATACGGCACCCTAATGTCAGGATATGGAGCAGGGAGCCTTATGTGTTGTCGGCAACATTCAGCAAGGTGGCGGGCATGTATCCTCTGACGCGGAATCCAACGCCCTTTGACATTTATGGTAACCAAAGAGCAGACGCCAGTGACGTGCCATCCCGACAAATACGTGAAATCATCGCCGCTATTCGCGCCGAGAATTGCCAACGCTTGCAGTTGAATGCCAGCAGTTTGCACGCCTGGTGTGATTTGCGCGAAGGGTTTATCGAAGGAATCATCCATGACGCTTTCCCGCTTGACGCAGTGGAGTTTATCGAGGTTGAGCCAAGAAAATATAGAATTAAAGTTATTCCTGTTGCACCTGGCCGGGTAATGATCCTATTCCCCAGAGGAAAATTCGCAAATTTTTGCGATTTGAATAGAGTCAGCGGATCCATTACCTGGGCCGGGCCAGAAGGATTGGATGAATATCCCTATGTCAAAGAAACGCTGAAACCCTTTATGGAAAACATCTTCAGCTGGGATAAAGAATACCGAATAAGAATCAGGGTTGCCAAAACACTTGTATGGACATTGGGACCTATCGACGCGGCAACGGTCGCATCGATACTTAAAGAGACATACCCGGAAAGATGGTTTGACGTTCAAATCAAGCCTCAACCGGGTTAGGTCTCTCTTTTTTTATGCAAAACCGCGTTGGTAGCTAAGCCGATTTAACTATCTTTTTGGTAACCGCGTCGACAAACAGCCTGAAAGCCAGCCGTTTTTCGCCGTGCTCGCTATGGATGATTTTAATCCCCAGCAAATGGTTTTTTGAACAAAACAAATCTTTTTTGGATACGGAAATTTTCGGGTCAATGATCCTGTCGATGTACATCCTTCTTAGATTGCCCGGGCCATCTTTTTGATAAAAACAAATATGCTCCCGGCATTTCCGGCAGGAAATATCCAACAAACGCGAATATCCCCCGCGAACTTTTTTATAACCATCGTTTTTAAAAATCTTTTCCATAATTTTCACTATGAGCGTTTTGTTATCCGACGGATCCTTGAGCCATTATTATATTTAGATAACACTTAATTTTAGCTTTTTACCCCTCTCAAACACTACTTTCACCTGTTTATTGAATTTTACATTATTTCCCCCGAACAGCTGGAGCGTTATTATCCATTCTCCTGGCTCGATCTTGTTTGCAATGCCGCGTTCGTCATGCATCGATTTATTTCTAATAAAAGCATAATCGCCGTTACTGTTTAGCGTATAAACAAGATTTACAAATTCGGGAGTGTCGCTTACGTCCCGGGACCCGTCCGTATTTTGATTTGCCCAGTTGAGGTGGAACGGATTGATTTTTAAAATTACCCCATTGCGGCTCATTTTAACAACTTTTACATTCGCGTTATAAAAGATGCTCCTTCCCTTATTTTCGATCTTTAAGCGGTAATCCGTATGTTTGGGCTCCTTGTCGCATGCGTGGACACATTCATCTTCAATAAAACTGATTGCCGGTTTGGGCCGGTCATACCAGTCCTTGAGATGCAAAAAATTCGCAGTGCTTACCAATAAAATAAGTGAGCTTAAACTAAGAGTAACGGCGGAAATTTCCATAATATTGTTTACTAATAAATTATATAAAATAATTGATCCAAAAAGAACTGATCATCCGTTTCGATGCTAGACCTCAAGTAAGATCGGCAGATGGTCTGAAAAATCTGTTTTTATGATTTCGGCGGATTTTATCTTGATATCCGGCGTCACAAAGCAATAATCCAGTCTCCAATCCAAAGTGTTAACCGCAAAACCTTTATAGGAGAACGGTTTTGTGGTCCAGGTTTTTTCATTCATGTCGGGGCCGGCGTTTTTTAAACGTTTCTCGATCTCGTTTATCGTGTACGAGCCCGGCACGGAGTTGAAATCTCCGGTTAAAACGTAATTGTCCCGTTTTTCTTTCAGAATCGCGATCAACTTATCGGTTTCGATCGTTTTATCGGGAGTTTGAGCAAATCTGTCGGTATACGACATGTGCGTTGTCGCAACCGCAAGCTTTCTATCTCCCGTGTCGATCAAAGATTCGATATATACCCTTCCTTCCCGCGAATAGTCGATCATCCCTGTTTCTGGCGCCCGCAAATCCCGAATAAATTTAAAATTTGAATTGATTATCGTATACCGGGAAAAAATTCCGTTCCCATAGCTTCTTATCCGATCGCTGGATATATCTATCTGGGCTTCTTTATAAAAAAAATTATATTTAAGCCCGTCGGCGATATACTTTGCCGTATCGATATTGTGCCGTCGGTGATTAACGGTAAGTTCCTGCAAACAGACGATATCCGCATCAACTTTTTTTAGCAGCTCCAGGATATTTTTAACATCCTCCTGATACCAAATATTCCACTGAAGAATTTTCATAATTGGTACGGCATCAACGACCGATTACTCCCTGATAAAATTAACGTAGACACTTTTCTCTTTTTGGGGAAATTCTACGCCGGCTTTCTTTGCGGCTTCTTTGCATTTTAAAAACCAGGCCATGTTTTTGGCCAGGACCCGCATGGTTTGCAGTCCTTCCAGGTCTTTGGCTACATCTTCCGGCGTGGCTCCGTAGACCATATTCCAGTAGCGCGATGAGATAACCGGCATTTCCGAGATGGTGAAATACTTGTTGAGCTGGTCAAAAGCGTTGGTTGTCCCCGCTCTGCGGGCGGAGATAACCGCGGCGGCCGGTTTTAGGTAAAAAGATTGTTTGTTTGATTGCAGATCAGTAAAAAATACCCTGTCCATAAAGGAAACAATAAACCCGCTGGCGGCGGCAAAATGCACGGGGGTGCCAAAAATAAACCCATCCGCGTCTTTGGCGATATCCAGGAATTCATTTACCCGGTCGTCAAAAACACAGCGCCCAGTGGTGGCACAGCTCCTGCAGGCAGTGCAACCAGGAATAGGTTTTACGCCGATCCAGAAAATTTCGGCATCTACGCCATTTTCAATCAATGTTTTTGAGACTTCCGTAAGGGCAGTATAGGTGCAACCTTTCTCGTGCGGACTCCCATTGACCAATAAAACCTTCATAGTTTTAAAGCTTAGTTATTTAATTATAAAGAGTTTAAGCGATCGAGGTCAAACCTCTATTAACTAATATTTATAAAAAAAGACGGGATTACTTTGTGATTTCATCTCCATCTTTCGGTTCTGGCGGGGCTGGAACTTTCTCGAGCATTTCGGATAGCATCCATGCTGCGATAGTCAGTTTCTTATCCTCAACTAACACCGTCGAAGAAATGATCCCTTTCAAACATTCGCACTGGCGATTACGGGATTCATTGTCCGGCGCCTTCCATTTCCAGTACATCGTGTTGTGTGTATCGTTAAGAGCTTTCGCGTATTTTACCCACTCATTATCGCTCTTGAAAAATTCGGGCGGGCACATTCCAATGAGCCCGGATTCGTTTGAAAGACCGCCCGGAGACTGCCTATTGCCAGAAAATAAACAACTATTGTCTGCCATTAATGTACCTCCCTGAGTGTTTACTGGCGGAAATCCGCAATAGCGAATGATTTTCTCGCCCTCCCAATTTAACACAATGATAATACTTTTAGTGCTTTTGTCAACGGCTGGCCGCCTGGGACGATAAGCGATCGAAAACAAACTTCAGTGTGCTAAAATTAAAATTTATTAAAAGATTTCACCAACAAAAGAGATGATACAATTATTCACTTAGCTGGTCTAAGTGGACCAATTTCTTTACTTTTAAATACAATTCCATTACTAGACACTTTGTCTTGGGTTATTAGGGTAATATTTTTATCGAAACTGTGTGTATTTGGGTCAAATGTAAGTCCTATAAAATTACCATTATATGTAGAAATAATAATTAAAGCAGGATCCGTGTTGGACACCAAGTAGTCAGATTTAATTCGCGCAATATCAAAGCCCATAATGCCGCTAAATATAACGAAGATAATAAGTGTAGCTACAAATCCTATTGGAAATGATCCATAAACTTCTTCAATTCGAGACATTAAGACGCTTTTAGATTTTTTCTTAACAGTGTCTTTGTTCGATCCGGGATTTTTATATAAATAAACTATTTGGCCAATTAAAAAAATAGGAAGGAGCAAAATCCCAGTAGAAGTTGTAAGACACAAAACAATGACAGGAAATAGTCCTACAATCTCGATTGTAAGTAAAATAGTTAAGTTTTTTAGGAATTTTAAAAAATTATTTTGTGGTTTCCAACTCGATAGAGAATCGAAATATGCTATTAACCCCAGAACCCAAATTAAACCACCGGAAGCTGTAAGTAAAATTAGCCCGATATTTACATCAACAAAAAAAACGGGTACGCCAAAATACTGCAAATAAGCCAACTGATAGGCAAACGCTGCCAGATATCCGACCGCTGTCAAAAGAGCAACTAAAAGAGCTCCAGAAAAAAATTTCTTGGTCGCGACCCAATTTTCTTTTTCAACAAGATTTTCCTGTGCCATATACTATAAACTCTTTTAACTTCTACTTGGATTTGTAATCGATCGAGGTCAAACCTCGATCAACTAAAACTCTTATAAACAAAGGAAATATCATTTTAAGATTTTGTTCGATTGTTGAGAATAAAATTTTTAAGCCATTCGGCATCGTTTTTTTTCAATGTTATCCAAGCCGCCGAAAAGGCGTTCGCGGTAACCAAAAGAACATTAGAGAGACCAAAAATGCGAGCACCGATACTGCGCTCGATGTTGATGTTTGTTATCAGATTATAATTTATGGTATTCGAATTCTTCATTAAGATTCCTTTATTGATTGTGATTTTATCGCTTTCAATAACGTAGGTAATGCGTTGCAAATTTATGTAACGATATAAAAACACCGGTATTCCAACATAGATCATTACAATCCAAAAAAATCCTGCCGCAAAGTCCTTGTTTACAACTGAGATGACCCAATAAAGGATCAAGTCGGTTATGAAAAGTGCAATTACAGTATCAAGGGACGCCCTTTTTGGTATTTTGTTTTCGGCGCCAATTTTAAGCGAAGTTTTGCCTAAGTTTGCAACCACAAGTGGCTCTTTTCTAACCTGATCTTGTATATTTATTTGACGTTGTACCGGATTGCCACAACCGGGACAAGCCGGAGCTTTATCAGAAATCTCCCTCCCACACTCACTGCATTTTATTAATGCCATGTTTTTTAGAATTTAACTTTTCCTCAAATGGGAATTTTTTAGCTATTCTAATTAGTATTTAACAAAGTGTCAATCATATTTAAGCAGTGGACCGGAGTTAAACAAATAGACAATACGGCCTGAAGTTAAACAATCATGTCTGGAATTCTAAAGGATAATCCGGGATTATGTGATGTTAATGAAGAAATTAATTGAGAAACGAATGCTTTCGGAAAAGAAAGCGCATTCAAACAAAAAAAACCGCTAAGTTTTTGCGGATTTCGATTTCGCATATTTAATTAAATTTAACTTTTTTTGCGGCGCCAGCCCTTGATCTGTGCTTCGCGCCTTCTGCGTTTCTACACAAAGCTGCGGGGCTAGTGTGCCGAAGGCACATCCGCCTTTGGCGGAGATTCCCCGCCCGAGGACGGGTGCGCCTCTGGCGCAGAACCTTCTGCGCAAAGCTGCGGGGCATGGATTCCCCGCCAAAGGACGGGTGCGCCTCTGGCGCAGAACCTCTCTTTTGCCCAAGGCTGCGGGGCTAGGATTCGAACCTAGAATAACCACCTCCAAAGGGTGGCGTCCTACCGTTAGACGACCCCGCAGCTTTGAGCACAAACTATTTTAAAAATGTATCCAGAAACTTTCTGCCTTGACCTGACTTCAAAAAACTTTCACGCTTCAATGCTTCGCTTCGCGAACCGACTTGCTCTTGGTAAATAAGTTTCCACGGTCGCCGGCCCGATGTGTAGCGGCATTTACCTTGATTATGTTCCTCGAGGCGCTTGACAATATCATCAGTTTGCCCAATATACCGGTTTCCATGGCTCTCGCTCTTTAAAACATATACAAACATAAATGAGGATTCCCCGACAAAGGACGGATGCGCCTCTGGCGCAGAACCTAGGATAACCACCTCCAAAGGGTGGCGTCCTACCGTTAGACGACCCC
>Ga0182021_10007168_pt1 | contig 13200 bp, 14 predicted proteins | sample 612E3MmetaG_FD_120493 | JGI IMG/M metagenome (GOLD analysis project Ga0182021, IMG submission 120493) | Permafrost microbial communities from Stordalen Mire, Sweden - 612E3M metaG (Illumina Assembly) | ecosystem: Environmental > Terrestrial > Soil > Wetlands > Permafrost | place: Sweden... | reverse complement strand
TCCGTACATGCTCGTAGTGGGCGAGAGGGACATGGCTGCCCGCGTGGTTTCGCCGCGGACGCGGGACGGCCAACAGATGCCAGCAATGCCACTCGATGAGTTGGCGCAAAAGCTGGCGGCCGAGACCGTTCCCCCGGTCCTCGGCGCTCCCTCGGCAGAAAAGAAACCGACCGTTTAGCGCGGCGACCAACCAGGAGAAAAGACCATCGCAAGGCCAGGCGGTTATTCCGGTCCCAGCAGCAGTGCTGCGGACAACTATCGAGTGGGGCGACGCATTCGCGTGCCCGAGGTGCGAGTTATCGGTGCCGACGGCTCACAGGTGGGCATCTTGCCGACCTATGAGGCATTGAAGCTCGCCGAAGAACAGTCCCTTGATCTGGTCGAGGTCAGCCCGCGGGCGGTCCCTCCGGTTTGCCGGATTATGGACTTCGGCAAGTTCAAGTATGAGGAGTCCAAGAAGGAAAAGGCGTCGCGGCGGCACCAGTCCACGGTCGTCATCAAAGAAATAAAACTTCGACCCAAGACCGACAAGCACGACTTGGCCTTCAAGCTCAAGCACATTCGTCGCTTCTTGGGCGAGGGCAACAAGTGCAAGCTGGTGATTGTCTTTCGCGGCCGCGAGATCGTCCACCCCGAGACTGGCCAGGCCATGCTGGATCAAGTCGTCAAGGCCTGCCTCGACACCGCGACGGTTGAGCAGAAGCCCATAATGGAAGGTCGCCGCATGGTCATGATCATCGGCGCGCGCGCCGGTGTGATCCGACCGGCCAGCGGGCCGGGTGCGGCTGCGCCGTCAGCGTGGCAGGGCGACCAGGGGGGCGCAACCAAGGCGAGCGAAACCCCGGCGGCGCCTACCACCGGGCCGCGTTTCGGGGCGCCCATAGCCCCTCAGAAACCGTAGCGATCGGTGTCGTTGCCGCCGCATTGTGCAAAAGTTCGCTAGACTCTTGTAGACTCTTGCACTGCCCGACGAGACGGATATACTCCGCGCCTCCCATGCCCAAGCTCAAGATGAAAACCAAGAGTGGCGCGAAGAAGCGCTTCAAGCTGACGGCCAAGGGACACGTCAAGAGGAAGCGTGCCTACCTGCGGCACATCCTCACGGCCAAGCGGACCAAGAACAAACGGAAACTGCGTCGGGGCGGCTACATCGCCAAGTCGCAGGAACATCAGATCAAAGCGATGATTCCGTACGGACTCTAGGAGTTGATTTATGCCCCGCGCTAAAGGTGGATTCAAGACAAAGCGACGCCGTGACCGCATTCGGAAGCATGCCAAGGGCTTTCGCGGCGGCCGCTCCAAGCTGTGGAAGGCAGCAGTAGAAGCGGTTCACCACGCGTGGCGCTTCTCACTCTTCCATCGCCGCAAGAAGAAGGGCGATTTCCGAGGGGTATGGATCGTGCGTATCAATGCCGCCAGCCGCGAACTCGGTGTCGGCTACTCACGGCTTGTCGCCGGGCTGGACAAGCAGGGCATCACCCTCGACCGCAAGATCCTCGCGGACCTGGCCATCAGCGACCCCAACGCCTTCAAGAAGGTGGTCGAAGCCGCCGGGGTGGCGTCCTAGTCCCTCTGTAGCGCCGGTTCCGTCGTGACAGCCAGCGAAGGAACGCCCCCGGTCCAGGATCTGATTTCAGCATTCGAGCGCCTGACTGCGGAATTCGCGGCCGAGATCGGCTCGCTTTCCACCGAGCAGGACATGCGCGCGGTTCAGGCGCGCTACCTAGGCAAGAAGGGGAAGGCCACCGAACTGATGAAGGGCCTCGGCCGGCTGCCGCCTGCTGACCGGCCGGCGGTGGGCGAGTCAGCCAACCGGGCGCGCGCCGCCATCGAACTGGCCGTGCAAGCTCGTCTGCGCGCCTTGGCTAGCGCTGACCTGGCCGCAGACCTGGAACGCAAGCTGGACGTGACCATGCCGGGCCGCGGCCGCCGCGCCGGATCCCTGCATCCGCTCACGCGGGTGCGGCTGGAAATCGGGGAGATCTTTCATGGCATGGGCTTCGAGGTACGCACTGGTCCCTGGATCGAGACCGAGTGGAACAACTTCGACGCGCTCAACACGCCGGCCGACCACCCAGCACGCGACATGCAAGACACCTTCTACGTCGAGGGTGGTTTCATCCTGCGCTCGCACACCTCGCCGGTGCAAATTCGCACCATGCTGGCCGGCCCGCCCCCGGTGAAGATCATCGCGCCCGGCAACGTGTTTCGCCGCGACGACGACGCCACCCACACGCCCATGTTCCCGCAGTGCGAGGGGCTGCACGTGGACCGTAACGTCAGCTTCGAAGACCTCAAGGCCACCCTCATCGTGTTCGTGCAGCGGTTTTTCGGACCCGACACCGAGATCCGGCTGCGGCCCAGCTTCTTCCCCTTCACCGAGCCTTCGGCCGAAGTGGATGCGTCCTGCTTCTTGTGTGAGGGCAAGCAGCCGGCGCGATCGACCTGCCGGCTGTGCAAGGGTACCGGATGGCTGGAGATCGGCGGCTCCGGGATGGTCCACCCCAACGTGCTTAGGGCCGTGGGCTACGACAAGTACGACGTGACCGGATTCGCGTTTGGCATGGGCCTGTCGCGCATGGCGATGCTCAAGTACGGGGTCTCTGATCTGCGCCTGTTCTATGAGAACGACCTGCGTTTTTTGCGTCAGTTTCCACCGAGTTAGGGCGGAACAATGAAGATCTCGTTGAACTGGCTGCGGGAACTGGTCGAGCTGCCGGCAGGAAGCGATCTCGAAGCCGTGGCCCAGGCTCTCACCGGGCAGGGCCTGGAAGTCGAGGGCGTGGAGGCAAAGGGCCGGGACCTGGCGGGCGTACTCGTGGCTGAGGTGCTGGATGTCCAGCCCCACCCCAATGCCAACAAGTTGCGCATCGTGCGCGTGCGGGCCGGCGGTAGAGAAGAGAGCGTGGTCTGCGGGGCGCCCAACGTTCCGCCGCCCGGCAATCGCGTGTGCTGGGCCCCGCCCGGAGCGCGCCTTCCCGGAGGGCACACCTTGGATGCGCGCGAGATCCGCGGCGTGTTCTCGCCGGGCATGATCTGCAGCGAGCCCGAGATGGGGTTGGGCGAGCAGTCTGACGGGATTCTGATCCTGCCGGCGACTGCGGAATCCGGCGTCGAGGTGGCCCAGTACCTGGGCGTGGTGGACGACGTGCTGGAAGTGAACGTCACGCCCAATCGGCCCGATGCCCTGTCTCACCTGGGGATCGCGCGTGAACTGGCCGCGCACTTCGGCACGCACCTGCGGCGCGCCGACCTGGCCCCGGTTTCCGAGCAAACCGGCGGGATCACCATGGACGTTGGTATCGAAGACCCTGAGGCCTGTCCGCGCTACACCGCCAGCTTCGTCTCCGGACTTGCGGTTGCGCCCAGTCCCGTCAGCATGCGCCTGCGTCTGCAGTACTGCGGGATCCGCGCCATCTCCAACCTGGTCGACGTGACCAACTACGTGTTGCTCGAGACCGGCCATCCCTTGCACGCCTTCGATTTCGACAAACCGGCGGGACCAATCCTGGTCCGGCGGGCGAGGGCGGGTGAGACCATGACGACCCTCGACGGCCTGGACCGGGCTCTCGTGGCAGGGGACATCGTGATCACCGACAGCAACGGGCCGGTGGCGCTGGCCGGTGTCATGGGCGGACATTCGAGCGAGATCTCCGGCACCACCCGCAACCTGCTGCTTGAGGCAGCGACCTTCGAGCCGCGCAGCATTCGCCGCACCAGCCGCCGCCTGGGCCTGGTGTCCGAGGCGTCCTATCGCTTCGCGCGCGGCGTGGATGCCAACAGCATTCCCTTTGCAGCGCAACGGGCCGTGGCGCTACTGGCCAAACTGGGTGGTGGCCACGTGGTTGCGGGCATGGTGGATCGCTATCCGCGGCCGTCGCTGCCAACCAAGGTGGGGTTGCGCACCACCCGCCTGCAGCGGGTAACCGGGGTGGGGTACCCAGTGACTTTCGCGCGGGACCAGCTTGCCCGTCTCGGGATCACCTGCGAGATGACCGCCGATGGTCTCACAGCCGCGGTGCCCACCTTCCGCCCCGACATTCGCATCGAGGAAGACCTGATCGAGGAAATCCTGCGCATGGGCGAGTATGGCAAGCCCGTGCACAAGGAGCGCATCCGGAGCAACGCCACCTCGCGGGCCAACCCCGAAGCACCCGCGGATCGCGCCCGCTCTCTCCTGGCCAGTTCCGGCCTGCACGAAATCGTCAGCTGGGCCTTCGTTCCGCGAAGCGCGCTCGATGCGGTGAGCGGAGACGGGGCGCAGAAAGAGCTGGGCAATGGGGTGCTGGTCCAGAATCCCATCTCGGCGGACTACGAAGTCATGCGCACCACCTTGCTGCCAGGGCTCGCCGACGCGCTTGCGCGCAATCTCGCACGCGGGGTCAGTGACGCTTGGTTGTTCGAGGTGGGTCGCGTGGTTCGGCGGCCGACGTTTGCCAGCGAGGCACCGGTCGAGAAGACGCACGCGGCTGGGCTGATCACGGGCCGACGCGCTGATTGGCTCAAACCGGGCGAGCCGGTTGACTTCTACGATCTCAAGCGGGTGGTTGAGGATCTGTTGCGCGGCTTTGGACTGCAGGGCGCGCAATACCGTGCTCCGGCCGGCGTGTCCTTTCTGCACCCCGGTGTCTCGGCCCTGGTCACCACCGACGCTGGCGCCGAACTTGGTTGCCTGGGAGAGCTGCACCCAGCCGTCGCTCGCCGCCTAGGCATCGAGGCGCGCGTCTTCTACTTCGAGCTGTCAACAGCGCCGCTCGCTGCCGCCGCGGCTTCCCTGCGCGCCGAGGCGCCACCGCGTTTCCCTGCCGCGACGCGCGACGTGTCCTTCTGGACCGAGACGTCGGTGTCCGCAGATGCCCAACGCGCGGGGTTTCTCTCGGCCAACGAGCCGCTCCTGCGCGAGTTGGCGGTGCTGGAGGATTTCCGCGACGCCAAGTACGTGCCCGCAGGCAAGAAGGGAATGCTGTGGACCATGACCTATCGGGCTGCCGACCGTAACTTGACCGACGCCGAAACCGACGCCGCGCACGCCCGGGTTGTCAATGCCCTGGCGAAGCTTCACGCCATCGAGATTCGATAGCATTCTCAACCCTTTGACATCAAAGGGATTTGTGGCCAACATAGGCACCATGACCAAGGCGGACATCGTCGAAACGGTCTACGAGAAGGTCGGCGGATTCTCGAAGAAAGAGGCCGCCGAGATCGTGGAGACCGTTTTCGACACGGTCAAGGAGACCTTGGAAAAGGGCGAGAAGATCAAGATTTCCGGTTTCGGGAACTTCGTGGTCAGGGACAAGAACGCGCGCGCCGGTCGCAACCCGCAAACCGGCCAAGAAATCACGATCAGCGCCCGTCGCGTGTTGACCTTCAAGCCCAGCCAGGTGCTGAAGAACGCGCTCAATTCCTAGACCCTCGACCAGCAGGAAACCGTTGCCCCGGCGTGCCTCCGCCCCCGTCGATCCGAGCACGATCCCGGACAAGCCGTTCTTCAAGATCGGCGAGGCGGCCCGCCTGTGCGCGGTCAAGCCGTACGTCCTGCGCTACTGGGAAACCGAGTTTCATTCCATTCGCCCGCAGAAGACGCGCTCGCAGCAGCGGCTCTACCGGCGCAAGGACATTGAACTGTTGCTCACCATACGTGACCTGCTATACGGGCAGCGTTTCACCATCCAGGGGGCGCGCGCAAGGCTGCGCGAGCTGGGACACGACGAGGGCCCGCCGCCGCCGGTTCCGCCCCCGGAAATCGACGTCGAAACCATGAGAAAAATCAAGCAAGGGCTTTTGGATCTGATACGACTCGTGGAAGAATAGTCGCGTGGTGGAGAGTTTAGGGACCCTCCCAGGGTTCCCCTGGCAGCGATCTGAAAAATGAATATCGGGGCGTGGCGCAGCCTGGTTAGCGCACCTGACTGGGGGTCAGGGGGTCGCTGGTTCAAATCCAGTCGCCCCGACAAATACCGTGTCGTCAAAGCCATTCATTCTCCTTAGCAATGACGATGGCGTGATGGCGCCGGGGATTTCTGCGCTCGCGGACGCGCTGGCGGACCTGGCTGACGTGATGCTGGCGGCGCCCGACCGCGAGCGCAGCGCGGCCTCGCATTCCATCAGCCTGGATCGCCCGCTACGCGTGGATCAGATTCGATCCAACGTGTACGCCATCGACGGGACTCCCGTGGATTGCGTGTACCTGGCGCTCCTGCACTTGGTGCCGCGCAGGCCGGACCTGTGCGTGTCAGGGATCAACAACGGCTTCAACCTGGGCACGGACGTCTTCTATTCCGGAACCGTCGGGGCGGCACTGGAGGCAACCCTGCGTCGGGTCCCGGCCATCGCCCTTTCGGTCGAGCGGCGCTGGCCGCAGGATTTCGCGCCCGCGGCAGATTTTGCACGGAGACTGGTGCGAGAGGTGTTGGTCCAGGGGCCGGATGCCATCGAACCAGGCACGCTGCTGAACGTGAACCTTCCTGCCGGCCCAGTGCGCGGCTACGCCCTGACCTCCATGGGGCAGCGGCTGTATCGCGATCAAGTTGACGTGCGCGAGGATCTGCGCGGCCGAGCCTACTACTGGATCGGCGGGCCCGAGGAAAAAGGCGAGGACCTTCCCGGCTCGGATAGTGCGGCCGTGCGTTCTGGCCTGGCGTCGATCACGCCGCTCAGTCTGGGTCTCACCCACGGTCCGGCCTTGCAACGAATGGCCGCCTGGAACCTCGGCCCGTTCGCAGAAGGCGCAACGGTTCACGCCGGAAAATAGCGCCGTGAGTGCAGGACGCCGATCCGGCGATACGCCAGGTCCATCGGGGCCGCCGGATCCGTTGCTCGGCCAGCGCGCCGCTATGGTCGCGGAGCAGTTGATCCGCCGGGGTATCACCGACGCGCGCGTGCTGGAGGCCATGAACCTGGCTGCACGCCATCTCTTCGTCGAGAGAGAACAGGTGGACTATGCCTACGACGATCGCCCTTTGCCCATCGGCTTTGGCCAGACCATCTCGCAGCCATACATGGTGGCACGCGCGACCGAGCTGGCGGCGCCGCAGGAAGGGGACATCGCACTCGAGATCGGGGTCGGGTCAGGCTATCAGACGGCGGTGCTAGCTCTGCTTTGCGCGCGGGTCTTCGCCGTGGACATCGTTCCCGAGTTGGTGGACAGGGCTCGGCTGCACCTGGCCGATGCGGGCTGCCAGAATGTCAGCTTGGCTGCGTTTGACGGCAGTTGCGGGTGGCCCGAGCACGCGCCCTACGACGTCATCATCGTTTCGGCCGCGACCCCGCAGGTTCCCGTGTTGCTCCTTCACGAATTGCGCGACGGGGGCCGGCTGGTGGCGCCGGTGGGCGGATTCGATCAGCAGGTCTTGACCCGCGTCCAGCGCCGGGGCGACGGCTTCGAAACCCTGCAGGATGTCCCTTGCCGCTACGTAAACCTCATCGGACGCTACGGGGTGGGCCGTGACAATCCGCGAGCGTAGCCTCTGTCGGCCGCGCGCCTTGGTCGCTGCGTACGCCCTGCTCTGCGCCTGCGCCACCACATCACCCCCGTTGCACGACGACAATCCGCCGGGAACCTGGCACGTGGTCAAGCCGGGCGAGACTCCGGCCCAGATCGCCCAGGACGCGGGAATTCCGTTGGAGGATCTGCTCGAGATCAATGGATGGCGACGGGGCCAGCCGCTCAAACCCGGTCATCTGATCTTCATTCTGAGCGGCACAGCGCAAGCAAGCGCGGTCCCGGCCGATGTGACGGCATCCCTGCCTGCCCAGCCGACGGTGGCGGGCGAGGTGATCAGCAAGGCGCCTCTGCGTTGGCCACTGGCCAGGCCTGTTCTCACGTCGCTCTTTGGCAAGCGGTGGGGCCGTGACCACGAAGGCATCGACATGAAGGCGCCCACGGGAACGCCGGTGCTGGCCGCGTCCGACGGCGAGGTCATCTACGCGGGTGACCGGGTGCGGGGCTATGGGAACATGGTCGTGCTTCAACACGCGGGCGATCTGCTGACCGTGTACGCCCACAACTCGCTCCTTCTGGTACACGTGGGTGACCGTGTCAGCACTGGCCAGGAGATCTCCCGCGTGGGCGACACCGGCCACTCCACCGGCCCGCACCTGCACTTTGAGGTGCGCCGCAGGCAAGAGCCACAAGATCCACTGCAATTCCTGCCGCCCCTGAAGTAAAACAGGCGCATGCCAACCGCAACCGACAAGTTCACAGGTGATCTTCGTTCACTGATTCGCGACGTCCCGGATTTCCCCAAGAAAGGGATCCTCTTTCGTGACGTGACGCCGCTGCTTCAGCATGGCCCAGCCTTTCGTCGCTGCGTGGAGCAACTTTGCCAAGTGATCGCGAAGGCGCGGCCGGCCGTGATCGCCGGCATCGAGTCCCGCGGATTCATCTTTGGCGCTGCCGCGGCCACCATGCTGGGTGTCGGCTTCGTGCCCATGCGCAAGCCCGGCAAGCTGCCCTGGAAGACGCGCCAGCAGCGCTACCAACTTGAGTACGGCAGCGACGGCATCGATATCCACGAAGACGCTGTGGCTGCGGGCACGCGCGTGGTCTTGGTCGACGATCTCCTCGCCACCGGCGGCACGGCGGCTGCGGCCTGCCGCTTGCTGAAAGACCTGGGCGCAGATGTCGTTCTGGCGGCTTTTGTCATCGAGCTCGGTGGCCTCAACGGCCGGGCGCAGCTTTCAAGCTTGCCCGTCGAGGCCTTGATCGTCTATCCCTAGGCAACCAAGGGTGCGGGTTCAACTCGACGGCCGCCCCTCGCTCAGAACACAGAGGTGAGAGGGGAGGGCGCAGAAGGGGCCGTCAGGGCCCGACCAGTGAGCCTTCGTGGGTTTGAATGATGAAGGTGACTGGGCCGTCGTTGACCAACTCCACATCCATGTCGGCGGCGAAGCGGCCAAAGGAAACCGGGATGCCTAGGGCGGCGATGCGGTCGGCGACGCGTTGGTAGAGGGCTTGCGCCAAGGCCGGATCCTCGGCGCGGTCGAAGCTGGGCCGATTGCCCTTGCGGATGGAACCCGCCAGGGTGAACTGGCTGACCACCAGGCAAGCCCCGTCCGCGTCTTTGAGGCTGAGATCCATGGGTGTGCGGCCGGGAAAGATCCGCATGGCGACCAGCTTTCGCGCCAGCACGTCAGCATCGGCCTCGGTGTCGCCTCGTTCCACACCGACAAGCAGGAGCACGCCCTTGTCGATTCGCCCCACGACCTCGGCATCGACCCGAACTTCGGCGCGGGAGACTCTCTGGGCGATGGCAATCATGGTGGTGACCCCGGCCTGATTCGAACAGGCGACCTACGGTTTAGGAAACCGTCGCTCTATCCACCTGAGCTACGGGGCCATGTGAGTGGAAGGGAAGATATGCCGCGTGGCTGGATACCAAGTCAAGGGCCGCTGGCGTCCTGCGGGCAGGACCGTGCGTTTCTGCAGACTTTGCTGACGCTGGTGAACCGATTCGGGGACCAGCAGGCCACGCACGGAACGGTCCTCGTCCAGCTTGGGTCAGTGGATCCCGACAGCGCGGCCAACCAGACGCCAGTAGCCCAAGGCTTCGACGCTAGCATCGCAGAGCTTCGGAAACGACTCCAGTCCTTTCCATGATTGCCTCGCGCACCCGATCGTGGCGATCGATGGTGGCCGTAGTCGTGGTCGTGTGACGGTGATCACTCCGGCCACGACCTTCCGCGGCTATCGACAGCGGGTCATTCCGCCCGCAACCGGGATGGTCAGATTGAGGCGGTCTTAGGGTACACTCCGTTCAGTGTTTCGGGTGAAGCCTCCACATCTCCCGCGTACGCTCCTCTGCCGCCTGCGGCCTTGGGCCTTGCTCGCCGTGGCAGCGGCGGCGATGGTGTTCACCCTTCTCTTTCTGAACCGGCAGCAGCCCCTGTCGAAGTGGCTGTTCTGGCGTTTCGGCGTCATCTATTGCTGCGTGCTCTTTTTCGGCGCAGCCGCTTTCAGCGCGGGTCACGCTGCCCTGGGGCCGCTGGTCAGAAGCCGGCCGTTGCCCCTGCGCGAACGCCTCTTCTTGGATGTGGCGGCGGGCGTGTTGATTTTCGCCCTCGCCGTCTTCCTGGTTGGCCTTTGCGGCGGTCTGGGCCAAGCCTCCTTCTGGGCCATTCCCGCTGTGCTGCTGGCCCTCGGCGCGCCTCGCTGCCTGCGCGATGCGCGCCGAATCGTGCCCCATCTTGCGCGGCACTGGGCGCGACCGCGGCTGACCGCGCGGCTGCTACCCGCGCTGGCGACAGGATTCGGTGCGGTCGGGTTGCTCCTGGTCTACCTGCCCATTCTGATTTCGGAGAACGTGGCCTTCGACTCGCGCTGGTATCACATGGGCATTGCCGAACGCTACGTGGCGGCCGGCAGGATTGGCGCCTTTCCGGAAGGTTGGTTTCTCGGCACGCATCCCCACCTGGCCTCTTGGCTGTACACCTGGGCCTTCAGCCTGCCAGGATTCGATCTGCACGCGCGCATGGCCCTGTCCGCGCATCTCGAGTTCTTTCTGTTTCTGGTCACCCTGGCGGGCATCCCCCTGATGGTCGAGCGCCTGCTGCCCGGCCGCCGTGTGCGCGGCGCCTGGGCTGCGATCTTCCTGTTCCCCGGCCTCTTCCTCTACGATTCCAACCTCAGCGTGGCTGCGGATCACGTGCTCGCCATGTGGGCCATCCCGATAGCGCTTGCCGCCCATCGCTTCGTGGTCGCGTGGACGCCAGGCCGTGGCGTCCTGCTGGGCGCCATGCTGGCCGGCGCGGCCCTGACCAAGTCGCAGGCCGTCTACCTGCTGGTCCCCACCGCGCTGTTTGTGGCCGGCGCTGCGCTGCTTGCGCTGGTGCGCCGAACCCACCGGCCTCTATACCTGGCCAAGGTTCTATTCCTGCCCACCCTGGGGGCCTTTGCAGTCCTGTCCGCGGCCCACTGGCTGGCCAACCTGATCTGGTACCACAATCCGATCTATCCCTTCCTGGGCAATTTCTTCCCGTCCCGGCCCTGGCGGCCTGGATGTACCGGGTATTCGCACGACGCGGGGTGGGCGCCCGAGGGAACGCTGTGGGAACGCATCCGCGAGACCTTGCTGGCGCCGTTCACCTTCGCGTTCAAGCCGCACGACTGGCCCATGTTTCACCGTGACCTGCCGGTCTTCGGTTTCCTTTTCACACTAAGCCTTGTCTTGCTGCCCTTCTTTCCGCGCGCCCGGCGGACGATGCTGCTGGTGCTGGCAATCTTCTTGGGCATCGTCATCTGGTTCTGGACCTTCCACCAGGATCGCTATCTGCAGATTCTGCTGCCCTGGATGGTGGCGGCCACGGTCGCGGCGTTTGCCCTGGCTTGGCGAAGCGGATGGCCTGCGCGCATCGGCGTGGTGGCGCTGGTGGCCATGCAACTGATTGCGGGGGGCGATGTCCCATTTCTTCCAACCCACTCGATGGCCGGCCAAGTGCCCAGCAAGATGGCCATCGACCTGCTGTCCACCACGTTTCGCCACGAGGAGAGTCGACGTTTCGACCCCCACACCGGCATGGACGAGGTCCCGGCAGCCCTGCCCAAGAACGCCGTGGTGCTGTTGCACGAAGAGTACGTGCAGCTAGGCATCGGCCGGCCCGTGGTGTCGGACAATCCACGCTGGCAGGGCGGGCTGGATTTCGGCCAACTGGGGGGACCGGCCCAGGTGTGGGAGCGACTGCATTCCTACGGGGTCACCCATGTTCTGGCGCGACCCGATCTTTGTCGCAACGGTGAGTTGTCCCTGGCCAGCGAGCTGGTCTTGCACCATTTTCTGCAACACTGGGGACGCGATCGGCGTCGAGTGGCCTGGCTGAACATGTGGACCATGCCCGAACGGGCTCCGCTGGCGCGTTCCTCAGGCAAGGTTGTCTACGCGGGTTGTGGAAAGCGCGCGCTGGTCACGTTGGACGCGATTTCTAGGACCTACGAGGAGGATCGAAAGGTCTCGCGTGATACGGCGCGAACGCTGCAGCCTGCTGGTGAGGCTCTGTTCCAAGAGGCGGAGACCGCGGTTGTCGACCAACGTTGCCCGGTGCCGATCCCCGAGATCGTGGCCTCGCAGTGGGAGCGTGTCACGCGTTGGCGAGACGTTGATCTCTGGATTCGCAAGACAGGCGAGGCCGATCGCCCCGCCCAAGGCTCGAGGTCCCCATAGAACATGACCATTTCACACAAGACCATCGTCGTGGTGCCCTGTTACAACGAAGCCGCGCGCTTGCCCACCGACGAATTCGAAAAAGCGCTGAGGGAGAACGCAAACCTGGAATTCGTCTTCGTTGACGATGGCAGCAGCGATGACACGTCCGGCGTGATCCAACGCTTGCGCCAGGCCGCCGGCGAGCGGGCTCACCTTCTGGCCTTGCCGAAAAACTCCGGAAAGGCGGAAGCGGTACGCCAGGGCGTGCTGCATGCCTTCTCGCTAGGCCCCGAGTACCTAGGCTACTGGGATGCGGATCTGTCCACTCCTCTTCGCGCAATCGGGGACTTCGCTCGTGTGCTCGACGAGCGAAACGTCTCACTCGTGATGGGGGCACGCGTCCAATTGCTGGGACGCAAGATCGAACGCAATCCGGTTCGTCACTACATCGGCCGCGCGTTCGCGTCGCTGGCCAGCATCGCCCTTGCCCTTCCCGTTTACGACACGCAATGTGGCGCGAAGCTCTTTCGCGCCACGCCGGTGGTTCGCGAAGTCTTCGCGCAGCCGTTCAGCTTGGGCTGGACCTTCGACGTCGAGCTTCTGGGGCGCATGCAAGAGCAGTTCGCCAAGGTCGGGGTGACTGATCTTCTGCGGGAATGCGTGGAGTATCCCCTGGAGGAATGGGTCGACATCCCTGGGTCCAAGCTGAAACCCAAGCATTTTCTCGGAATCTTGGTCGAGCTGGGTCAGATCTTTCTGCGCAGGAAAAGGGGGCGGCACTGACGGGAGGCGCTCCGATCGTGCCGAGAACGCATCGCGGACGCGCGGATGCCTCTTTGGCGCCGCACAAGCGCCGGAACCAGCGCAATTCCGAGTTGCGCGCGCGTGGGAACAAGACGCGGTACACTGGTGACGCATGATGAGCATTTCTACCGACAGGCTGCGGCGAGGATCGGAAACTCGACTTGAGACGCGAGCAGGGGCGGGGTTGGCGCTGGCCATCTTGCTGGTGGCAACCGCTGGGCCGGCCTGGGCGGAGGACGCCAAACAGGAGGCGAAGGCG
>Ga0182021_10007167_pt1 | contig 13201 bp, 10 predicted proteins | sample 612E3MmetaG_FD_120493 | JGI IMG/M metagenome (GOLD analysis project Ga0182021, IMG submission 120493) | Permafrost microbial communities from Stordalen Mire, Sweden - 612E3M metaG (Illumina Assembly) | ecosystem: Environmental > Terrestrial > Soil > Wetlands > Permafrost | place: Sweden... | reverse complement strand
TCATGGACCAAAAAAATACGTCACCCCGGCGAAGTTGTAAAGAAAGGGGACAAGATTGATGTTGTCGTTCTGGGTGTTGACACCGAATCCAGGAAAATATCTTTGGGCCACAAACAGATCAACATTAACCCGTGGGAAAACTTCGAGAGGGAATACGCGGTAGGTAAAAAAGCGGAAGGTAAAATTGTCCGCATCATCGAAAAGGGATTGATCGCCGAGTTGCCCCTGGGAGTCGACGGTTTCATACCGGCTACCCAGCTTTCACCATCGAAGATAAAAAATCTGGCCTTCTGTTTCCCGGTCGGATCAAAACTTGAATTAAAGGTTGTCGAATTCGATAAAGAGAATAAGAAAATAGTTCTCAGCGCGGTCGCGGTGTTGAAAGAAAAAGCGGATGATGATATTACACAGTATGTTGCCGAACATAAACTTGAAAAAGTTACGGTCGCGGATGTAAGACAGGCCGATGCCGGCAAGTTCGATTCTTCCGATTTCAATTTATACGAAGACAAACCTTCCCAGCAGACTGCCGCACCGCAGCAGGCGGCTGAAGAAAAAAAGGGAGAGTAAAACGCATAAACGATAAACCGGCGGCATTCGGAGGCCGGTCACTGGTAATAAATATTCGGGCTGTATTTAATCGAAATTGTTTTTAGATTGAATGCAGCCTTTTTTTGTAGAGAGAAGTTAGTGGATAGAAGTTAGTAGTTAGAAGTTAGTAGTTAGAAGTTAGTAGATAGGAGTTAGTAGATAGAAGTTAGTAGATAGGAGATGGTAAATAATTGAAGGTGGCGTTTTATACATTAGGCTGTAAATTAAACTTTTCTGAAACATCGACTATAGGAAAGCAATTTCTTGAACGGGGATATGAAATTGCCGACTATAGTGAAAGTGCCGATGTTTATATCATAAATACCTGTACCGTTACCGATAACGCCGACAGGGAATGCCGCCAGATAGTCAGGCGGGCCCGGCGCAATAATCCCGGGGGATTTGTAATTGTGACGGGATGCTATGCACAGCTGCGGCCGGATGAAATCGCTGAGATCGATGGAGTTGATGCCGTACTCGGAAGTAAAGAAAAATTCAGCCTCTTTTCCTATCTCAATAATTTTGAAAAAAAAGAATCGTCGGTCATTTTTGTATCTCCTACCGAAGAACTCGATACTTTCCATTCCTCTTCTTCCATGGAGGCCGACGGAAGAACCAGAGCGTTTTTTAAAGTGCAGGACGGATGCGACTATAAATGTTCATTCTGCACCATTCCCCTGGCGCGCGGAAAAAGCAGGAGTGCCGAACCCGCGGAAGTGTTGCGCGAATTTAAGATGCTTTTGGACCAGGGATATAAGGAGATCATACTTACCGGCGTTAATGTTGGCGATTACGGCAATTCACCCGGTGCCGGTCTATACGGATTATTGAACCGGATGTTGGGTGTAAACGGCGACTACAGGATAAGGATAAGTTCTATAGAACCGAATCTCCTTACAGATCAGATCCTGGAACTTACCGCGGGAGATGATAGGATGTGTAAACATTTTCATATTCCCCTGCAGAGCGGTAGCGCGAATGTATTGAGACTGATGCGGCGCAGATATACAACCGACGATTACAGGGATCTGATTTTTAAAGCAGCCGGCAGGATTGACGAACTCGGAATCGGAGCCGATGTAATTGTCGGTTTTCCGGGCGAGACGGATCAGGATTTTATCGAAACATATAATTTTCTCAAAGAACTTCCTATCTCGTACCTTCATGTATTTACTTATTCCGGACGTCCCAATACCCGGGCGATCAGTATGCCTGGTCAGGTGGACCACCAGATCCGCAAGAAAAGGAATAATATGCTGAGAATTCTGAGTGAAAAAAAGAGACATGAGTTTTACCAGACTATGAAACTGAAGGAATTAAGCGTCTTGTTTGAACACGAGAATCACGGGGGCTTTATAAAGGGATTTTCATCCAATTATGTCAGGATAAAACATTCGTATAATCAAGATTTAATTAATAAATTTGTAAAAGTGAAAATAACGGAGGTTGATGCGGACATTTGTACAGCGGAGAAAATTAAATCAATTGAATCATTAAAAATATCTTCGGAATGAATATGAAAAAAATAATTTCTCTCGTTGTGCTCATGTTTATGATCGCACCGGTTCAATCGTCATTCGCGCAAAGTTTAAGCGAGTTACGGCAGCGTTCCACTTTCAATATCAGTCAATCAGAATTAAAAAATGATGCGCAACCTCCTTTACCCGGGACGCAGGACCCCATAGGGACTGTCTCGGACAACCGGAGGAAGAGTCCGGCATTGGCTATCCTCTATTCTTTTTTACTCCCCGGAATGGGTGAATTATACGCGGAATCCTACGGCAGCGGAAAATATTTTACTATGGCCGACGGAGCGCTTTGGAGTATATTTGCCGGATTTGAACTTTATGGAAAGTGGAAAGCGGACGACTATAAATCGTTTGCTCAAAGCAACGCCGGGGTTAATCTTGACGGAAAAGATGCGACCTTCCTGGCCAATATCGGGATTTATATGAGTTCTGCCGAATACAACACACAGATGGACCTGCAGGGAAATTACAATTCATTATACAACGGTTCGAAATATTACTGGAATTGGAATTCGAACGATCAGAGAAAAGAATACCGCGCTCTTTGGACCTCAAGCGAAAACGCCTATAATAATGTCAGATTTGTAGTCGGTGCATTGATATTAAACAGGATTATCAGCGCGATCAACGCGGTGAGATCGGTTTCGGCCTATAATAAAAACCTGCCCGTTGAAACAAGCTGGAACGTTTCAGTGGGAGTGGATAATCACCCTTTTTTGCCTACGACAATTACGTTTAATTTCGTAAAATCATTCTGATCATGTGAATAATTATAAATTATTAATTCAGTACGACGGTACCGAATACGCGGGTTGGCAGATCCAGAAAAACGCGCCAACGGTGCAGCGGAAGATTACAGACGCCATACGGGTAATTACAAAAGAGAATGTTAATCTTATCGGTTCGGGAAGAACCGACTCAGGTGTCCACGCGCTCGGGCAGGCGGCTAATTTCAGGGTGGAGCGCGAGCTCGATACTTACAGATTTCAATATTCGCTCAATTCGCTTCTTCCAAGCGATATATCGATTCTCAAAACAGAAAAAGTCGATGATTCATTTCATGCAAGGTTTGACGCGAAAAACAGAAGTTATCTCTATTTGTTCAGTCATATCAAGTCGCCGTTTTATAACCGGTTCTCTCATCATCTTCCACCGGTAAGCCGTTTGGATTTTGAATGTCTGAATCGTGTCTCGAGAGTACTGCTCGGAGAACATGATTTTTCCTCATATTCGAGAAAGAATGCCGAAATCGAGGATAAATCATGTATTGTTACTGAAATCAGGTGGCGGAGAGGAAAAGAATTCTCTACTTTCTTTATCACGGCTAACAGGTTCCTTCACGGTATGGTACGTACCATAATCGGAACTCTTCTTTATGCCCCGGAGGAAAATTTTAACGATGAATATCTGCTGGAAGTGATGGCTAAGAAAAACAGGGAAAACGCCGGCGAAGCGGTTCCCGCAAAAGGTCTCTTCCTTTACAAGGTGAGATATTAATGAAATTTTTAGGCTCTATCCACCCTGGTATAGTTCACTTTCCAATAGTGCTATTCATCTTTTATTTTATTTTTGAATCGGGCGGCATTCTGCTTAAGAAAGAATTTTTAAGCAAAGCCTCATATATCATACTGGTTGCCGGGCTGCTCGCTGCCATAGCTGCCGTTCTTACCGGAAATCAGGCGCAAGAACTTGTTAAACAATTTGTAAAAACGAATACAGGAGAATACTTAAGCCTGATTGAACGTCACGAGCAATATGCTACGTTCGTATTATGGTATTTTTTTTCCGTGCTGATTTTCAGAACTTATCTCTTAGTTAAGAAAAAGTTCACCGGTTATATTAGATTTGTATTTATTGTTTTGGGATTGTTCGGATCTTTTCTGATTTTTAAAGCCGGCAGTTTGGGCGGTGAGCTTGTGTTTAGATACGGAATCGGGACTCAATTGCTGGGAAAGTAATGTAATAGGTTTTTTGAAATTCGTCGGGAAAATGAGAAAAATATTCTTACTTATATTATTGTTCGGTTCGGCGACATCGGCCCAGTTCCGGTTCGGAGAAGCAAAAGGATTGTTTATGTCGGTGGGTGTCGGTCCCCGGATGCCGATTGATGAATTTTCCAACACCAGAGACATCGGGGCGGGTGTAGATGTAGGTTTGTATTATACGGATAACCTCTTGCTTCCGGTTTTTTTCTATACAACCGTAGGATATCAGCATCATCCCGGTAAACTTGATTTTTATAGAAACAGCGATTATTCCTCGTTTGCTTGCAATATGCTCACTGTTTCCTCCGGTGTAAGGTATTATTTCCCGCCGCTTTTCGAAAATGTTGTGATTCTTATGCCGATAATCGACGCGGGCGCGAGTTTCGGCTATATAGAAAATCTTCATGATTTTAAAATCGATACTAATAAGCAGAACTTCATTGAGGACATCGGCAAGTGGGGTTTTCATCTCGGCGCCGGATTTTCGATGTTCTTACTTGATGTTATCACATATTATAACTACTTGCCCGATTATCAGTATATTTCTTTCGATCTCAGGGTAACTATACCGATCTTTGTGAAATTTTAGAGAGGCGGATGTGGAATTTAAAAATATAAGACTCGAAATAAAGAACCGGATTGCAGTTGTAACGGTTAGCCGGCCCGATAAATTGAATGCTCTCAATGAGTCTACTCTTTCCGAACTGAGTGAATGTTTCGGGTTCATGAGGACCGATGTCGGGACCGGGATTGTCATTCTCACGGGTGCTGGGGAAAAGGCGTTTGTTGCCGGTGCTGATATTTATGAACTGAGCCGGCTTAATGAAGAAAGCGCGAAACTATTCTCTGAAAGGGGACAGGAAGTTTTTAATGCGATTGAGAACTTCGAAAAACCGGTCATTGCCGCGGTAAACGGCTTTGCATTGGGCGGCGGATGTGAACTGGCTCTCGCGTGCCACATACGTCTCGCTTCGGAAAACGCTAAATTCGGCCAGCCCGAAGTAAATCTCGGAGTGATTCCGGGTTACGGCGGAACTCAACGGCTCACTCGATTGATTAATGCGGGGCGGAGCGCCGAAATGATTCTTACCGGCGAATTGATCGATGCGAATGAAGCATACCGGATTGGTTTGGTGAATAAAGTTTATCCCCAGGCCGAATTAATGACACGCGCCTGCGAGCTTGCCGGGAAAATTTTATCTAAAAGCGCGTTTGCCCTGAAAAACGCCATCAGTTCAATAGCCGGCTCTGCCGGCTTATCACGGTCCGAAGGCGAAAAAGTAGAGTCTGCTCTGTTCGCGCTCTGCTGCTCGACGGACGATTTTAAGGAGGGAATATCGGCATTCTTCGAAAAACGAAAACCGGATTTTAAAAACCGGTGAAGAATAATTATCCCAAACAGCTGCGGGTTAAACCAATGCTGTATTGTTGTTATAAATATTAAACCCTTAACCCGACTGCATTGCGGTTAAACCCATCGTGACGAATAAAAAAAGAAATATTATTAAATATCTTGTCGCCGCAGCCGTAATACTGCTGCTGGTTAATATCCTGATTGAAAACAAAAAGAAGACCCCGAAAGAGAAAAACGCTAATGAACTTTCCGTTGCACAGATTGAAGAAGTGTTTTTCAAGGTGCTCGACGAATACGGTATCGAAGATTCATGGGTAACGAAAAAGAAATATAAACCTTCCGAAGACGATTCCGTCAGGACCGAATATTTCGTCAAACTTCCTTCCGATCTTCCGGTGCCGATGATTATCAAGGAAGTTAACAGTATAATTCAGAAGGATATCACCGCATTCGTCTCGGAAGAAAAAAAAATCTATGGAACTACTGAAATAAGGATTTATACCAATGAAACACTTAAGCTGAAAGTCACATTGATGCCGGACAAAGAGAATGTCCGCAGCAGGAATGAACTTGCGTTTATAATATCCGACGCGGTTAATCTCAACGATAATGATTTCAGGATGTTTCTCGGTGTTTATTTTCCGGTATCGGCATTGGTAGTTCCTGATAAATCGAATTTAGCCAGGACGGATTCTCTCCGGAAATATTCGAAAGAATACGCCGTATTAATCAGTAACGATATTGCTGATCCGGCGACAAAGCTTAATCCCGATTATCAGAAACAGTTGCTCCACGGATCAATCGGCAATATCCTTTCATTTTTCAAAGATGCCTTATGCGTGATAATAGATGAAAAATCACGACTTTTCAGATCACAGCTGAACGGATTCGTGTCGGACGACTTCAAGCGTCGGGGATATCCCGTTTACCGCCTCTCGGAATTAATCAGCCTTGACTCAAAGGAAGAGACGGAACTTTATTACCGGTTCAACACGGCCTGCATCGATACCGCGGGGAGTCGCCAGAAAGTTTATCTTGTCTCATTCGAAAATTTCGAAAAACTTTTTACCGGTATCGAAAAGATGAAAAAAAAGGGGAACAAAATTATCCCTTTATCAAAGACATACCTGGCTAAAAAATAAAAGCACGGTTCTTAAACGGGATTTCCGTACAGGTCCACTTCGGTCGGTTCGGCATTTAGTGCCGACTTTAACTGTTCCCGTATTTTTATACGGTCGCCTGCAATAAGCACGGTCATTTTATCGGGGAAGATATTTTCCAGTGCCGCTCTTCGAATTTCGTCGGCGGAAGCCGCTTCAATCCTGCCGGTATATAGCGAAAGTTGATTCAAGTCGAGGGAATGGATTAATAGCGATTCAATGTTTTTTGCTATCTGCGGATATGTTTCGAATTGTGACGGAAATTGTTTGATAAGATAAGATTTCGCGAAATAGATCTCATTTTCGCTGATCGAATAGCGGATTCCGTCAATCTCCTTCAGAATTTCTTTTACCGCCTGGCCGGAGTTCTCAATATTTACCGCCGTTGATATCTCGAAGAATGCCGATTCCCTGTAGTACAGGAAAGCGGAGGTTGCCCCGTAGGTAAACCCTTTATTTTCCCTAAGGTTAAGATTTATTCTGCTCGAGAATTGACCACCCAGAATTGCGTTCATTAATCTTGCGGGAATATAATCGGGCGCACTTCTTAATTTGGAAAGGTGTCCGATTCTCAATTCACTTTGCGGGGAGTTTTCCTTATGAACCATAAAGTAAGAAGCTTCTCTTATTCCTGGCTGAATAAACCGGATTGTTCTTTCGGGAGAGAGGTTCCAGTTCCCGAATTCATTTTCAAACCTTTCGATTATTTCGGAAGAATTAAAATTGCCGACTATTACTACCGACGCCGGAGATTGGAGGAAGTTTGTTCCGTAAAAATTCCGCACATCAATATTTGATATGTTTTCAAGATCGCCGGAGAATCCGATTTCCGGGTATCCGTAGCAAGTGCTTTCGAAAATAAGGTGTTCAAACGCGGCAGAAGCTATAAATGAAGGTTCGTCCTTCAATTGAAGAATATGATCGATCACTTTTTTCTTCTCGCGCTGAAAATCTTTTTCTTCAAACCGGGGTTTATAAATGATTTTTGAAAGGAGTTCCAAAGTCCGGCTGAAATTTTCCTTAAGCGACATGATCGAGAAAATTGTTTTATCGTGATCCGACGAGATCGAAAAAACGGAACCGAGTTTTTCAAATTCACCGCTCAGTTGCAGCGAGTCGTATTCACCCGCTCCCTCGTCAATCAGGCACGATGTTAAATAGCTCAACCCCTTTTTATTTTCGCCGTCGTACCTGCTTCCCGAAAAAACAATCAATTCCGCAAAAACTACCGGCAGTTTATCCTTTTTTACAGAATAGATTTCGATTCCGCTGCTGAGTATGAATTTTTCAATCCCGGGGAGTTGATACTTTATACTGAGTCCCGGTTGAGGGGCTTGCGTTCTATCGGGCATCGCGATCACCGTGATTTTGGTATGATTTGAAGTTCAACATACGGATTAAAAAGAAATTCCTTAGCGGCATTCATTATCTCCCCGGCGGTCGTCTTTTCGTACCTTTCAAGGTCGGAGAGGAAAGACCCCGGGTTATCAAGATAAAAATTGTAATGATTCAGGTGATCTGTAATAAGGTCGAGCTTTTGCAGAGAAAAGATGAAAGTCGATTTTATATTATTTTTTGTCCTGATCAACTCATCCGGCCGGATACCTTCCGAGACCAGGTTTTTCAATTCCCGGAATATTTCCTCTCTGATTGTATCGAGTGCAACTGCCGGCTTGGCAGTTGATGAAATTATAAATGCACCAGCCTGCCTGCCGGCGTACTGGAAAGCCGAGATATCCTGGGCAATCTGCTTGTCGAAAACAAGCGATTTATGAAGCCGCGAATTCTTCGAATCGCTTAAAATACTGGCCAGGAGATCGAGAGCCGCATCGGCGGAATCGAATGCCCTTACCGTGTGCCATGCGAGATAGATTCTGGGGAGCTGAACTTCGTCTTCATACATTATTGTTTTATTTGTTTCAAGCGATTGTGCGGATGAAGCGATTTCAGGAACAGGTTTGCCGCAGGGTATTGATCCGAAGTATTCCTCAATAAGGTCTTTTGTCTTTGCCAAATCGAAGGATCCTCCGACTGCAAGGGTCGCGTTGCCTGGAACGTAAAATGTATTGAAAAAATCCTTCACTTCATCCAATTCAAATTTTTCAATATCTTCCATCCATCCTATTGTCGGCCAATGATAAGGGTGATCCGCGGTATAAAGATTCGAGAAAAGTTTTTCCCAGGAAAGTCCGTACGGCTGATTTTCATAACGCTGGCGGCGCTCGTTCATTACGACGCTTTTCTGGTTATCGAGTTTATCAGGAGTAAGAGAAGGGATCAGAAATCCCATGCGATCCGACTCCAGCCAGAAAGCCAGCTCCAGTGAATTTGCCGGTAGAGTCTCATAATAATTTGTCCGGTCGATGGATGTAGAACCGTTCAGCGATCCGCCCGCTTCCTGTATATATTTGAAATGGCCTTCCTTCGGTATATGCTGTGAGCCCTGGAACATCATATGTTCGAAAAGATGCGCGAAACCGGTTTTGCCCGGTTTTTCGTTTGCCGATCCGACCCGGTACCAAAGATTGACCGCGACAAGGGGACTGGGATTGTCCCGGTAGAGTATTACCTGCAAACCATTGGCGAGCACGTATTTTTCGTAATCTATATTTAATATGTTTTCCGTCATCGGTTTACTTCAGAATGAATTCAATGCGATTCAAGTCCCCGTCAATATTGGCGCGCGGAATTATATTGAAAATCTTGCAGAGCAGGGAATAGATATCGATGTTCCATAGAGTGCCGGTCGTGTAATTCGATTTAAAGCTGGGGCCTTCGGCAAGAAAAATTCCGTGCATGTCGATCTGGTTGTTATCGTAACCGTGATTTCCTTTGTCCCTGCCGATCCACTCGGGAATTTTGTTTGTAAGAAGTGTCCATCCGAGATCGGCAATAATTACGATAGGAGGGATGTAAGGGTGGTCGCTGTAATGATAATAACCCGGAATCTCTTCTCTCCGGTAAACATGATAATTCTTTTCATTCTTTTTAAGAAGTTCGTAAACCTCATTTGAATTGTCGCCTGCCGGCTGAACCATCATTACCGGGCCGTCGTCGTAAAATTTTGCTTTATCGGACCCGACGATCTTTTCGACATTAATAATTCTCTTTTCGGAAACTTCGGTCATCCCGTGATCGGAAACGAAAATTATATTAACGCTGTCGCGCATTTTAATCTCATCAAGCTTGTTTATCAGGAGTCCTGCTATCTGATCCATCCTTTTGATCGATTCATTCACTTCGGGTGAATCCGGACCGTATTGATGACCGTACGTATCGGTATCCTGAAAATAAACCGTTATGAAGTGAGGTCGCACTCCATCCGGAAGTTTTAGCCATTCGATTACATCTTCGACCCGTTTTTCATAAGGCCTGTTTAATTCGAACAATTCCCGGTAAGTCGACCTCCGTGCTGGTTCTTTTAATTCGGAACCGGGCCAGAAATAGTTCGCTGAAATAATTCCCTGCCGTTCGGCTGTTTCCCAGAAAGCTTCTCCAAGGTACCATTTTTCGTTTCGCGTAGATGATGTATCCTTCATCCGGTAGCCCGATTTGTGAAAGGGATCATAAAAATTATTGGCAATGATTCCATGATGAGCGGGATACATGCCGGTTATAATGGAAATATGATTTGGAAATGTTTTTGAGGGAAAAGCGGGTCTGAGTGATAAGGCTGAAACACCTTCCCGTTTAACCTTATCAAGGTTGGGAGTCAGACCGCGGTTCGGATAATCCCATCGGAATGCATCGAATGAAACCAGTATAACGTAGGGTTTAGGTGCCGAAAAGCTTATCGAGATGAACAAATAGAAAAATAAAACAAATAACTTTTTCATTGGAACCCTTGCGATAAAAAAAATGACCGGATACGGGAATATTAAAAAACAGGATTGCAAATATAGCAAGGTAAATAGAAATAAAGTAATATTAGATTTTGCCGGTGTGGCCTGGTCCCAAATGGCTCGTTTTAAGCAATATTAAAAAATTGTTAGCCTCTTTTGACATTGATAGGATTTTCATATCTTATTAGTGCAAAAAAAAATCTCCATTTGTAATTCAAATTCAGGGCTAAAAGGACTATCTTGTCCGATGAATTTATCATTTAATGATTTGGAGTTTTTCTTGACTCTACTTGTTTCGATAGTTTCATCTTTCCAGCACAATAATTCTTAACTAAATAATCCATCAACCTATTAAGGAGTAATGTATGATCAAAGTTAAACAACTGATTTCTTTATTGATGTTTGCAGTTCTATTATTCAGCTATCAGTCAATTTATTCTCAGACAACAACATCCGCCGTAAACGGGACTGTTGTTGATCAAAACGGGAATCCATTGCCTGGTGCTAACGTAATTGCAGTACATCAGCCGTCGGGAACTCAATTCGGAACTACTTCGAGAAACGATGGAAAATACAACCTTGTCAATTTAAGAACCGGCGGTCCTTATAAAGTTACCGTTAGTTTTGTGGGTTACACCACGCAAGTTGAAGAAGGTTTCAATCTTGAGTTAGGCCAGAACTTAAAAATTAATTTCAAACTGCCGGAGCAGGCGGTTCAGCTTACAGGAGTGACTGTAACTGCCGAAAAGAATTCAATATTAAGCCAGGAAAGAACCGGCGCCGCGCAAAACGTTTCATTGAAGCAGATGGATGAACTTCCTACGATCAATAGAAACTTTACCGGATTCGCGAAATTATCCCCATTATTTTCCGGAACGAGTCTTGGTGCCGCGGGAAGAACCAGCAGATATAACAATATTCAGATCGACGGTGCCCAGTATAACGATTTATTCGGATTGGGTAACACCGGAACACCCGGCGGCACTGCGGGAACAAATCCGATAAGTATGGATGCAATCCGCGAATTTCAGGTTGTAATCGCTCCATTTGATGTTCGTCAAAGCGGATTCACCGGCGGCGGCATCAACGCGATCACGCGTTCCGGAACAAACTCTTTCAACGGATCGGCATTCTTCTTTTGGAGAGATCAGGATCTCGTCGGACAACGAAGCGCGGTTCTAGGCGCGGATCAGAAATACACAACCTTTAACAATGATCAATTAGGATTCCGTTTAGGCGGACCGGTTATAAAAGACAAATTATTTTTCTTTGTTAACGGCGAAATTACTGCCAACACTAAGCCTGTAACTACTCCATCGCTCCAAACCGGTTTCGGAGGAGATACCCCGGATCAATTATTGGGATTGGTTCAGCGCTTCCAAAATGATTTAGTGACAAAGGGAATTTCGAATCCCGGCAGCTATGCCGATTTTAATTCGGAAAATCCAAGCACCAAATTGTTCCTCAAGTTTGATTACAACCTTTCTGCCAATAATCAGCTGACTGTATCAAACAATTTTGTATATGGTTATTCCGATAACCTTGCCGGTAGAAGCGCTTCAAGCATGAGCCTGGATTCTTATAATTACAGGCTGAAGAGCACTACGAATTCGACTAATATTCAGCTCCATAGTCATTTTGGAAACAATATGTCGAACGAGTTGATCCTTGGCTATACAACAGTCCGCGACCATCGGGAAACCACAGACATCAATTCTCCTCAAATCGTGGTAAAAGAATTAAACACTACCTATTCAATGACAGCAGGACTTGATCAATATTCGGGAGCCAATCAGCTCGATCAAAATATCTTTGAATTTACCGATAACTTCTCATACTATTGGGGAAATCATACCCTTACGGTTGGAACACATAATGAGTTCTTCAAATTCAGAAATCTCTATATCAGGGAAGTATTCGGTTACTACCAGTACAATTCCCTCAGCGATTTCGAAAATGATCTTCCGAGCGTTTACTATCATGATTATTCAAGAATAGGGGATCCGAGCAGCATGCCGGCAGCAGAATTCAATGTCGCGCAATACGGATTCTATGTCCAGGATGAATGGAATGTCCTTCCTTCATTGAAAATTAATTACGGTTTAAGAGTCGATATTCCCACATTCCCTTCGGCTCCGATGCGGAATGACTTGCTCTCTCAATATTTCCCGGGATACAGTACGGATAAAGCACCCAGCGGAAATCTTTTATGGTCGCCAAGAATCGGATTTAACTGGGATGCATCGGGCGACAGAAGTACACAGTTAAGAGGCGGTATAGGCATTTTCACAGGCCGCGTTCCTTATGTATGGCTCTCCAACAATTTTGGAAATACGGGACTTATGACCGCTGAAATAAGCAACGTTTCCGGAAAAAAACTCCCATTCATTGCGGACCCGATGAACCAATATCTGCCGGGCGACCCGCGGGTTACCAACGGCGCGCTCGGTACACCGAATGTAAGATCCGAAGTTGATTTGGCCGATCCAAACCTGAAGATGCCCCAGGTTCTTAGATTCAACCTTGGCGTCGATCAGCAGTTACCGTTCGATTTCGTAGGTACCGCGGAATTTATTTACGGCAAATCAATCAACGATATGTGCTATAAATTATTGAACCTGAATCCTATTATCGGTCATGTTCCGCAGCTCGGATCAGGTCTTGACGGAAGACCGATTTACGGAGGAACCAACAGCGGTAGCGGTAACTTCAATGATATTATGTATCTCTATAACACCAG
>Ga0182021_10007166_pt1 | contig 13202 bp, 11 predicted proteins | sample 612E3MmetaG_FD_120493 | JGI IMG/M metagenome (GOLD analysis project Ga0182021, IMG submission 120493) | Permafrost microbial communities from Stordalen Mire, Sweden - 612E3M metaG (Illumina Assembly) | ecosystem: Environmental > Terrestrial > Soil > Wetlands > Permafrost | place: Sweden... | reverse complement strand
TTATTTTATATAATTAATTTTTTTGGTTCAAAAAAAAAATTAAGATTTTATTAAATTTATATTATTTAATATTCTACTCATTCCTTTTTTTATAATATCATTTTTTTGAAGTATAATTTTTTAAGCATAAACCTAATAAGTTTAAGGATTTTATATTCATTTAACTTAGTAAGGGGGAGTTTAATTATGAAGATTATAGTTATTGGTGGAGGCCCCGCTGGTAGATTAGCAGCAATAGAAGCATCACAAATTGGTGTTGAAATAACACTTATAGAAAAAGAGTATTTAGGTGGTAAATGTCTTAATCATGGGTGCATGGTTACTTCCGCATTGAATGATGTCGCTAGATTTATAAAAGACTCTCAGAAATTCAATGAACTGAATATAACTCCTGAAATAGATGGTATAAATTTCCAAAACTTATCTAAGGGTATTAAAGAAATTATATCGAAAATAAGAAGCGTTGAAGAGGCTGAAACTAAAGATGCTGGTGTTGAAATTTTAAAGGGCACCGCTAAAATCATTGACCCAAAAAGGAAACAAGCCATAGTAGATAATGAAACCTACGAATTTGACAAGTTGATAATGGCCACAGGGTCACGAGCTTATATTCCACCAATAAAAGGTTCAGAGAATGCCAAAACACATAGAGATATACTAGAATATAAAGAAATACCTGAAAAACTTATAATAGTCGGAAGTGGAGTTATAGCGGCCGAATTTGCAGGAGTATTCTCTGCACTGGGTTCACAAGTGCACGTTTTATGTAGAAACAGTTTCCTAGGAGTTTTAGAGGATGAAGTTAAAAATTATGTGACAAAAAAACTTTTAGAAAAAGTGGAGATTCACGAAAATCATAAAGTTAATGAAATAAACAGGAAAGGGCTAACGTCAGATACGGGTTTCATGTATGGAGATGTACTTTTAGCAGCAGGTATGACTCCAAATTCTGAAATATTAAATGGAATAGTTGATGTAGGAGATAAAGGCGAAGTTATAGTAAATCAGAGAATGGAAACAAGTGCTAAAGATATCTATGCTGCAGGAGATCTAATTGGTGGAATTGGAACAACACCCGTTGCTAGAATGGAGGGAGTTGTAGCTGCTAGAAATGCATGCGGAATAATTACCGAGGCAGATTACAGATTCATACCGAATTCAATATCCCTCTACCATGATGTAACATTTTTAAACCAAGAATCCCCTTACGTGAAGGATGAAAAAGTCATTGAAGGATCTATACCTGGATTTGCTGGTCCCGGCGCCTTTTGGAGGGTTCTAGATCGTAACACGGGATTCACTAAGGTGAAAGTTGACTCAGAATCTGGAGAAATCCGTGACGTTTCATCTATATCACCATCTGCACGAACAAGCATGGCTTATATATCAAAAATGATGAGGGATAATTATAAAACTTATGATTTCGATGATTTTATGGAAACACACCCCTCCACCGATCCCATATATAAATTGATGAGGATTTTTTCCAAATTTGGATAAAAGTAGAATCATAAAAAAATTTTTTTTTAATCTTTTTGTATTTGATTGTAAATTATCTCAGCAATCTTATCCGAGGATTCTAAAACATCAGCACCATACTTTAAAGCATTTTTCTTCATTTCATCTAGTTCATTAAATCCTCTTCGAGTAACTTCCTCTAAATCCTCTAATTCACTCTCTAGTACTGCACCTTCAAAAACAGCAGCTAAATTATGATACCGACCCCATTTCACCCCTAAAAGCGCTATTACGGGTAATTGACAAGCTATAGCTTCATGAATCATCATCCCATCATCTGTTAAAACTGCAAGATCAACTATTTTATATAAATCCCTCATCCAGTCAACATACCCTAAATAAATGATATTTTCGTCTTTTAGATATTCATGAATGTCTTCTTTGTCTTCTCTTAATGGTTCACCTACTACGATGATATTAGCATTTAACCCGCTTTTAGCTAGTTTATTAACGCCCAAAGCCATTTTCCCGAAAAGCCATGACCCTGATGAGAATAGTATTGATGGACAATCTTCTTTAAATTCTGGTGGCATCATTTCGAATGCTTTTTCTCTACTACCCACTATAATATCAGGATTAACTGGTGAATAAGCTTTATGAATATTCGTATTAGTTAAATCCATTTGGAATAAGTTTGATTCAGGAAGCGCAATTGTAGTGGTTATTCTAGTGCATACTTGTGCATCAGCAGGGGTAATTAGAATACCTACTGATGGTATTCTCGCTATTAGGGCTCCTAAACATCCAACTACAGCTCCACCTCCAATAATTCCCACTACTACATCTGGCTTGATTTTCCTGCATAATCGGCTAGTTTCCCAGGCTGCTTTAAATGTTTTAAAAGCTGCTTTAGCCAGTGAAGCTTTAGTCGCAGCGTGACCTCCTGCTTGAGGTATGCTTGTTTTATACCATTCTAAACCATTTTTTTTAAATAATATACCAGGGGCAGTGCGATCTAATGCAAATTCACACTCCACACCATGATTAGATAATGCTCGAGCAATGTTAAGGGCGGTTACAGTGTCTCCTCCCATGCCTCTTCCAGTAACTACTAATAATGCCTTCAATAAATCACCTATTCGTTTTATTTATTATAAAAATTAGAATAAATTTTTGTCTTTTTTTTGAATATTATTATATACGAGATTAAATCAAAATTCAATGAATTTATCTTTAATTTAGAGTAACTTTTTTATTATTATTAAATTCTCTTTAATATATAATTAGAATTGGAATAACCGTATATTAGAATTATTTATTTTTTATTCCTATGATCCTTAAGTTGGTTAAACAAATTAGTATTCCATATAATGTCGAATACACCTGATATTGTATCTACAAATTCTGGATACTGATTCCATATGCCTATAGCAGTTTCCTCTAAGACATTTTCACCAGAAAATTTAGATACGGCCATCAACATCTCTTGATTGTCCCTCACCACCAATTTGATAAATGGTACTTGAAGCACTTTACAAGAACAGTTGAGTTCAGAGAATTCATTAGTAATATCTATTTTATTACTATCAGTAGTATAATAAGGAGGAGTAATAATTCTTGTACTAACCCCTTTTTTAATGACATTTTCAAGTGATTGCTTCAAATATGATACTTCATTCTTGAACATAAAACCTCCCATCAAAATTAGTGAATTCTCCGCACGTGAGATTATCTCCAACTCTTTTTTAACTAATTTTTCAGAACTGTGTAATACCCATAATGGAGCAGGAACCTTAGGTATTTGATTTTCATACATCATATTCAACTCTACCTCAGCTTTATCAAGATTATCCTTTAAATCTTTCCGATAATTTTCGAAAACATCATGTGGAGGTATTACTATAAATTTTAAAGGTTTACATCTATCAATTTCGATGAAACCCTTCTTTTCTAATGTTTTCAAAGTTTCATATATTTTTGGTCGGGGTAAACTAGCTGCAGAACTGATCTCTGAAGCTGTTCCAGATATAATAGAAGTTAAAGCCACGTATGCTTGTATCTCATAGTTTGTAAGTCCCATAATTCTTAAAGCATTAATTATTTCTCGATTCATAATGAATTCTCCTAATAGTTGTTACATATTAACCAGTATTAGTTACAAAAGATATAAAAGGTCTATATTTAATAGACAAAATCAGGTATGCCTAAACAGAACTAATATATTATATTAAGGGGGATTGAATGGTGGAATATGCCATTGAAACATCAAATCTAAAAAAGAAATTTGGAGATTTCATTGCAGTAAATAATTTGAATTTGAAGGTTAAAACAGGAGAAATATATGGTTTATTAGGGCCTAATGGCGCTGGTAAAACCACGACCATTAAACTGCTCTGCAATCTTACAAAACCAGCTAGTGGGGATACTTATATTCTAGGTAAAAAGGTCCCTGACAGGAGTGTAGCATCCGATATAGGGTATATGCCACAGGAGACAGCTCTTTATGATGGTTTATCAGTATATCAGAATATGTCCTTTTATGGGGAGATATACGGTCTTTCTACAGGGAAGATTAAAGATCGTGTTCAAGAATTACTTAAATTCATTGATTTAGAGAAGTGGCGAAATGAGTTAGTAGGTAATCTTAGTGGAGGGATGAAGCATCGGGTTTCATTAGCATGTACCTTGATTCATGAACCTCGAATCCTCTTCCTAGATGAGCCTACCATTGGTATTGATCCTGAACTCAGAGTTTCCTTCTGGAATTATTTTAATAAGCTTAAGTTGATGGATATCACCATTCTCATCACCACTCATTACATGGATGAAGCGCGTAGATGTGATCGGGTAGGATTCATGAAAAATGGTGATTTGATTGCTGAGGGTCAACCTGAAGACATACTAAATAAGAGTCACACTGATTCATTAGAAGATGCGTTCCTAAAGTTTTCAGCTGGAGAAGTGGCATTATGAATCTAAAAAGAACATTTGCCGTTACAAAACGTGTTTTCAGAGACATTAGGAATGATAAACGTACTATAGCACTTATGCTTTTAGCTCCTATCTTCGCAATGTTCGTTTTTGGTGTGGCATTCAGTGGAGATGTTACAAATGTCAATGTAATAATAGTTAATCATGATCAGGGATTACAAACACCTAATGGTACCATTTCCTTGTCAAATAATATAATCTCTAATCTGAATACCAGTGTCTTAAACATTCAATACATGGATGATGAGAATGCTGCAGTAACTCAAATAGAAAATGGAAAGGATTACGCTGTTATAATTTTCCCGGAGAACTTCACTCAAAACGCTTATATGGGTCTTACTAATCCATCATCAGGCTTAAATACGCAGATAACCATTCGAGATGATGAAAGCATCCCTAATATTAAAAACGCTATACAAGGTAATGTGGCTGGTGCTATTACAACCACTATACAGAATCAGGGCATTAAATCTCCAGTTACAATTAATTCTGACGCTATTTATGGTAAAAATGCTCAATTCATAGATTTCTTCGTACCTGGGATTATGGCTTTCGTGGTTTATCTTCTAACCACCCTCCTCACTTTACTAGCCTTTGTAGGGGAGCGGACTTCAGGTACATTAGGACGACTTTTATCCACACCATTACGAGAGAGTGAAATAGTATTAGGATATGCAATAGCATTTGGGATTATAGGAACTATTCAGGCAGCCTTTCTATTAACCGTTGCACTTCTAGTTTTCAAAATAATAGTAGTGGGAAATGTTTTATTAGCCTTCTTAGTAATTGCATTGTTGGCTGTAGTGTCTCAGGCATTGGGTATATTATTATCTAGTCTAGCTAAAAGAGAGGGTCAGGCGGTTCAATTTATACCATTCATAATATTACCAGTATTCCTACTTTCAGGAATATTCTGGCCCATACAAGCCATACCCACCTGGTTAAGACCATTTTCATATCTAGTGCCAGCCACTTATGCGGTGGATGCTAACCGGGCAGTTTTCTTAAAAGGATGGGGATTAGATAAAATATGGCCGGATATCCTCGCATTAATTATCTTCGCGATTATATTCCTACTTTTGGCGATTTTATATTTGAAAAGAAGGACAGATTAAAAAGTCTTATAATTTTTTATTCTTTTTTTTAAGAATATGGATTTAAAACTAGTCTTCGCAATCCTAATAATTTATAAATCCTTTTTTTAATAATTAATTCCTTTTTATCGAGTAAGATTCTACGTATAAGATCACCTAATCCGCCGCCGGTTAAAACATCCATTACATAATCACCGAAGGTGGGTTCTGTGATCAATAACTTATCTATCAAATAATATTTGAGGTTCACCCTCCGGATGAAAGCTATTAAGATTGAAGTAATTATCAGAAGAACTAATACAATTAAAAATACTTCCAAACTTCCCCAACCATGATAATTAGCTATATTAAATCCTAAGAGTGTGTATATGATACCGAGACTAACACCGAATGAATGATTACCCACTTCACCCATCATAATTTTTCCTTTATAATCCAATGGGGCGTATCCAAGGCAAGCTGCTAAAATAATTAAGGCAAGAGAATAGGGGTTTCCTGTGGTTAAATAAAGAAGCAAAGCCATTATTAAACTTATTATAATCACAGTTGAGCAGGCTGCTCCCGGTTGCATGTCAGCGATATTCAATGGTTGTATCATCAAAGCAATGAGAATAGCTACCGGCCCGAGGTAATAGAATCCCACAATCATAACCAGTAACATGCCGATACCCCTTGAGAGCTGGCCTAATTCAACTGGAAGATCGCCGATTTTTTTTCTACCTATTAAATCATCAACGAATGCAAATACTCCTATTAAACCAATTAAATAATTCCAGGGGAATGGGAAAAATAATATTAATACTATGAATGGAGCTAAACCCACTGCACGAGGTGTTCCACCTCTCACCGAAGTGTATAGATTCCCTCCCAATCTGGTAATTATTGTTTTAATTAGCAGGGTTAAAAATGCCGATAAAATAAAAACAATTAATATAAGGATTATTTGATTCAAAATTTATTCACCATTTTATACTATTAACTATAAACCCTTAGAATTTAACTTTAATTTTACAAAAAATTAGATTTTTTAGCATTATCAATTTTTTAAGATTTTCTGGAATGAATCATTTTTTTTATATAGCATATCTTAAAAGCGCTGCAATTCCCCCTAAAGCAGATAATTGTTTTCCACCTTCATGTTCACTACTTATAATCATCACTTTACCCCCTAGGTTCTCAGTGATGTCCATTATATTTTCCACATCTTCTTTACGAAGTAACTCATCAATAACCAGCAAATTTTTGACCGCACCTGCTTCGGCAGCATTTTTAACTTCATTTAAACCGTAAGTCACCATGTTAGATGCTTTACCAATTTCCTGTAATAATTGATTTATTAAACGCATTTCTTGAGCTATACGTCCTTCAGTAGCCATTTCCTCCAGTACACCTTTCTGGAGAATTTCTTGAATACCAGCTCTTCCACCAGCCCCCGTACTTTCTAAACGACTTATTTTACTTTTATCCGAGTAATGCTCATTAAGGTATTGGTAAAAATCATTCTTCCAAAAACCCGGGCCACCAATAACTATTCCTTCTATTCCCTCGAAATTACTGATGGTGTTGATGATTTCATCATAAAAATCATTTAAGATTTTCTGCCGATTTTTCTGTAATTCTCTTTTGCCAGTGATTCCCCCAATAATAGGACCGTAATACTCCACCCCATACTGCCGTAGAATACCCATATCTGCTACATCATCCTCTATTACAACTACTAATGCTCGAGGAGTTTTTGATGCTTTTATAGCTTCTTTAATTCTCTTTTGATTCCAGCGAGTCCATCTTTCCTTTTGGATTTTAACTGAATTTTTAAGCTTCAAATCGAGGGTGTGATGGGAGCCTAACGGAACTAGATCCTCTGGACCCTTTTCAATAACGCCAGTAGCCCGTAGTTTTCCCGTGTACTTATGAAACTTAATGCTTTCAACACGTATACCAATGAAAAATGTTTTTTTAATTCCTCGGTCGCTGCGTAGACGTTCTCCGGTTGTATCTTGTATACGGCGGGTGGTTCTAGAGGAGACAAGATCACCAGGCTCTATAATGTGAGATAAATGCCATAAATCATCTAGAGTTTCTGGTAATAACTCTATAACTCCTTTTCTAGCATCTTGATGAATTATACGCATTTAATAAACCTCTTTTTTGATATAAGGAATGAATATTAATAAAAAATTATAACTATACATTATATTACAATTTTTTTTTTATTATCTATTGTTCATAAGTTTTCTCTTATATTTAGAAGGTCACTTATCAAAATTTATAATATTACGATTGTATTTAGGAGCCGGAAAGACTTAAAAAAATTGATTTGACATTAATGATTAGTAATAGTTAATGAGTATATACTAAAGATTTAAAATAGATGATTTCCCATAGATAACTCTATGCATGTGGCGATTATTGGAGGAACGCGAGGATTGGGAAATTGGATAGCTGATTTTCTTAAAGAAAGAGGATGTGATGTGGTCATCACAGGTAGAAATTCTCTTATGGGAATGGAGCTATCTGAAAAAATAGGGGTATCTTATACTTCCAATAATATAGAAGCTGTGTCAGGAGCGGAATTAGTGATTTTAGCGGTCCCTGTTAATGTCACTCCCCAAATCATAATGGAAGTTGCTCCACACCTCAAAGCAGGTTCTTTGTTAGTTGATGTAACCTCTGTTAAGGAAGAACCATCTCGGGCGATGGAGAAATTTGTTCCTGATGGTGTGGAATTTCTTCCGACTCATCCCATGTTCGGACCCCGAATTAAATCCCTAGATGGACAAATTGTTGTATTAACACCATTGTATAAAGGTAAATGGTACGATAAAGTGATTAAATTTTTGGAATCAGAAAATACTCGAGTTATTGAAACAACTCCACAAATTCATGATCAGATGATGAGTATTGTCCAGGGTTTAACTCATTTTGCTTACATTAGTATTGCTGTTACGTTGGAACGATTTCAGGTGGATGTTAAGGAGTCGAGAAGATTTGCAAGTCCAGTGTATAGTTTGATGCTTGATATGATTGCTAGAATTGTTTCACAAAATCCTTATATGTATTATGCTATTCAGACTCAAAATCATTACATTGCTGAGGTTCATAAGCAGTTCTTCTCCACTATTGAGGAATTGAATGATATAATAACTCAGAATGATCAGGAAAAATTTGTTAGTGTGATGAGTTCAGCTGCTAAATATTTAGATGATTTAGAAGCATCTCTTGGAAGATCTGATAAAGCGATATCTGCACTCACTGAGGAGATAAGGATATTGAAAAGTTCATTGGGTGAAGAAGTTGCCCTTAGACATATATATTCTAGAAAAATACATGTAGGAATTTTAGAGGAGATTACACCAGATTTCATAACTTTAAACAGTCATAACAAGTTAATTAAATTAAAAATATCGAATATAGAAATTTTAAGTCAACATGAACTGAATCAATATAAAACTGAAAATTATCCAAGCAAGATTTTTGATGTTTCTGTTATTTTATCGCAGGATTCTAACCCAGAAGTTATATCAAGAACAATGAGGAATTTAAAAGGTGTGGTAGATGTTTGTCTGAAGGATGTTTATCAGGGCAGTCAGATTGAATCGGGGATGAAAAGTATCACTTTTGAATATGAAGTTATAAATTCTGAGGCTAGAATTAGTGTAGAGGAACTTCTTAACGGTTTTGGTGGAATTATACGCTAAAAAACGGGTTTATTGGGAATTTATCCTACATTATAAACATTAGTATGTTTGGTTTCAATTTTTTTTATAATTCTTGACGGTAGATTCACTAAATCTGTATTTACTTCATTGCTTCATTATTACTAAATTAATCTCAAACTTTATGTTATTTTTGAAATTTATTAATTAAAAAAAAATAGAATTAAAACTATATTTTTTTTGTATTAGTTTGAAATTCAAAAGGCTTATATATAATGTACTCCAATGTTATAGTAACATAAGTTAACTAAAATATAATTTAATTACAATTTCTTTTTTAACAATTAAAAAATACACATTCAACTTACAATGATATAAAAGGAGGGTTTTATTATCAACAATAAAGAAATGAAATTAAAAGTAGCAGAAGCATATTCACAAGCAGATGTGGGTAGATCAATAGCTAGAATAGACCCTAAATGCATGGAAAAACTTGATCTCCTCGACGGAGATATAATAGAAATAGAAGGCAAAAAATTAACAGCTACTAATGTAGCATCCTCTCAAATGGACATTGGATTAGGAATAATCAGAATAGATGGTTACATTCGAAAGAACGCTGGAACCTCCATAGGAGACGAAGTCACTGTAAAACACGCTAAAGTTAAAGAAGCACAGAAAATAACCTTAGCACCTGTTGATCAGAAAATCAGAATCACAGGAGACGTTAAAGGCGCATTTCAAGGACGAGTACTCTCAAAAGGAGACATAATAATCACCGGAATCAGACAACAAACAGTACGAACCGGGTTATTCGATGAATTCTTCCCTGAAATGGTTACAAGCGTTAGCCCCATGGGAGAATTAAAACTTGCAGTAATCGCCACTAAACCCGCAGGAGTAGTTAAAGTCACTGAGATGAGTGAAGTAGAAGTACAATCAGAACCCGTGGACGTATCTAAATTAGAAGGAGTAAAAACTCTTATAGATGTAAACTATGAGGATATCGGCGGACTTAAAGAAGAAGTTAAAAAAGTTCGAGAAATGATAGAAATACCACTCAAAAGACCAGAACTCTTCGAAAGACTCGGTATTTCACCACCTAAAGGTGTTCTAATGCACGGACCTCCAGGAACAGGTAAAACTTTACTAGCTAAAGCTGTGGCTAACGAGACCGACGCTCACTTCATCTCCATTCAAGGTCCTGAAATCATGAGTAAATACGTGGGCGGATCCGAAGAACGCCTCAGAGAATTCTTCGAAGAAGCTGAAGAAAACGCTCCTAGTATAATTTTCATCGATGAAATAGATGCCATCGCCCCCAAAAGAGAAGAAGTTTCCGGAGAAGTGGAAAGACGTGTTGTAGCGCAACTACTCACATTAATGGATGGGCTTAAATCAAGAGGCCAAGTAGTAGTGATAGGAGCTACTAATAGGCCTGATGCTCTAGACGGTGCACTGCGACGCCCGGGACGTTTTGACCGGGAGATTGAGATAGGTGTGCCTGATAAAGATGGCCGCCGAGAAGTGCTCCAAATTCACACTAGAGGCATGCCTCTGGATGAGAAAGTTGATCTGGATGAAATCGCTGAGACAACCCATGGTTTCGTAGGCGCAGATTTAGAATCACTTTGTAAAGAATCAGCTATGAGAGTTCTTAGACGAGTGCTTTCTGATATTAAGGGTGAAGAGGAGATTCCACAGGAAATCTTGAAGAAAATGATTATTAATAAGAATGATTTCAAGGAAGCTCTTAAAGAAATTCAGCCATCAGCACTTCGTGAAGTAATGGTACAGGTACCTGATATTAAATGGGATGACATCGGTGGCTTGGAATCAGCTAAACAGGAGTTAAGAGAGGCGGTAGAATGGCCCTTAAAATATCCGGAAAACTTTGAAAAATTCGGGGTTAAACCACCTAAAGGTGTGCTTATTTACGGTCCACCTGGAACAGGTAAAACATTACTAGCTAAGGCCGTAGCTAATGAAAGTGATTCAAATTTCATAGCTGTTAAAGGACCTGAATTATTATCTAAATGGGTTGGTGAATCAGAGAAGGGTGTACGCGAGGTTTTCAGAAAAGCCAGACAAACTGCTCCCACAATAATATTTTTCGATGAAATAGATTCCATAGCTTCCACAAGAGGAGGTGCCAGCTCTGATTCAGGTGTCACGCAGAGAGTGGTGAATCAACTGCTCACCGAGATTGATGGAATGGAAGAGTTGCAAGATGTGGCTGTGATTGCAGCTACAAATCGAGTTGACATATTAGATCCTGCATTAGTACGGCCGGGAAGATTTGACAGGCACGTTAAAGTAGATGAACCTAATGAAAAAGCTCGTCTGGAAATATACAAAGTTCACACTAAAAAAATGCCCTTAGCAAAAAATGTAGACCTGAAAAGGCTCGCTAAAGACTCCGAAGGATACGTAGGTTCAGATATTGAGACTGTATGTCGTGAAGCTGTTATGCTAGCTCTTAGGGAAAATTTAGAGATAGAAAATATTTCCATGAAATACTTTAAAGATGCAATGAAGAAGGTTAAGACTGAAGAGAAAGTGGAATTATTACATTACCGCTAGATCAAAGTCTTAGAAGAAAATAATTTTTTATTTTCTTCAATTTTAATTTTTTTTATTTTACTAATTTTTTAGACTATAATTAATTTTTATTCATTTTATAATATTGAAGAATTCCTTTTTTACCATTAATCTACTATAACTCTAATTGAACATGTGTGATGGGGGATTTAGACACCACAATTTTACGTTACAAATTAGAATATAAGTATTATATATATAAAAAAAAATTTCTATTAATTATTTTAATAATCCCAAATTAAAAAAAAAAATTATCCTGAATAAACTCTATTTTCGAGAATTTTAAAATAAAATGACTATACCCAAAAAAAAAATTGTAATATTTTACAATAATTTGATTGGTGATTGAGATGTCTGGAAAAAAAGTAGTACCCAATACAGAAGATAATGCTTAAAGATGTCGTTGTCAGTATGCCCAGTATACAATGAATGTTTAGAAAAGAATAATGAAAGACTTTTTTGCTCAATAGGGAATACAGAATGTAATATAGAAAAAAAGGATGTTTATACTTACACTGTCCAAACGAAATAGAATATCGATTAAATAGTTTCTTTTATTGTGAAAAAGGTTTTGCTACTGAAAAAATGTAGCAATTAAAACTTTAAAATAAAAAAAATCAAATAACAAGTTTATACAGTCTTGTGGATTATGAGTGGACTTGTTGATCCAGGATTATTCTAAACCACGCCTTTATATTCCAGTGTTCATTTAGATTTTCAATAATTATTCATTTCACCTAATCCAATATCAGAAACTTAAAGAGTTAATCCAATTCTTTAAGCAAATCCATTAACACCACTGCATTGTTGTGCTCTTCATCCTTAGCCCCGTAAACCAGAGTTATTGTTGATTTCTCTTTTTCAGTATCATTTATTTCCATTAGAAGTTCCTTTTTATCCTGTAACTCTTCGCAGTATTTGGTCTGGAACTCTTCCCATCTTTCAGGGTCGTGAGCGAACCATTTTCGTAATTCATTGGAAGGAGCAACATCCTTTAACCATAAATCCAAATTTGCTTTTTCTTTGGAAATTCCCCTTGGCCATAACCGGTCTACAAGAATTCTGAAACCATCCCCCTCATCTGCGGGCTAGTAAGCTCTTTTAATTTTTATCATATTATCATTACTATTTATGTAGAAAATTATATTTAATTTTTTTTTGGATTGGAAAATTTAATTAAAAGACTATTAGAAAGGTTTTTAATTTGATTTAAAGATTTCAATTTATTTTCTTTTCTTTCTAATTTAATTAAATCTTCAACAGACATCCCATAATATTTATCGCTCATATCCTTTTGTGTGTTCATGTTTTTAAGATTATGGGTAGTGCTTTTTGTAGCCATTTAATTCCGTTATTGTAGGTGAATTGGAAGAATTTGATGTATGTGTTTAGGTTTTTCTTT
>Ga0182021_10007165_pt1 | contig 13205 bp, 11 predicted proteins | sample 612E3MmetaG_FD_120493 | JGI IMG/M metagenome (GOLD analysis project Ga0182021, IMG submission 120493) | Permafrost microbial communities from Stordalen Mire, Sweden - 612E3M metaG (Illumina Assembly) | ecosystem: Environmental > Terrestrial > Soil > Wetlands > Permafrost | place: Sweden... | reverse complement strand
TCCATGCCCATGACAACCAACTCAGCGTCGGCGGCGGCTACAATTACAGCAATAGCCATTTTTCCGTGGCCGGACAGGATGCGGTTTTTACGCCCAGCTTGTATGAAGTCGCCACCGATCCGCTGACCACCAGCGCCATGATCAATGGGAAAAACTCCTATACCAATGTCTTCGCCACCGATACGCTTTCCCTGTTCAGCTGGTTACACGCCAACGCCTCAATGAACTGGATGCATGCCCAAGTGCAAACCATTGATCAAATCAACCCATCCACATCCATCAACTCCTTGAGCGGCAATAACGTTTATCAACGCGTGAATCCGTCAGCAGGCTTAACCTTTCAACCGTTGGATGCGTTTGCGCTGGACACGCCGCTCAAGGAATTGACCACCTATTTCAACTACAACGAAGGTTTCCGTGCGCCGACGGCAGTTGAAAACAGTTGCGCCAACGAAAATGCGCCCTGTACCTTACCTAACAGCTTTGTTTCCGATCCGCCGTTAAAAGCCGTGGTATCCCACACCCTGGAGGTAGGAGCGCGCGGCAAATTCAGCCCGGCGCTTAAATGGAACGTCGCCCTGTACCAGACCCGCAATACCAACGACATCCTGTTTTTAAACAGCCCAAACAGCGTCATCAGCGGCTATTTTGCCAATGTCGGTGCAACCTTGCGCCAGGGCGTCGAGCTGGGCCTCAGCGGTTTAGCGTGGGATAAGATGAACTGGTATCTGAGCTACGGTTTTATCGATGCGACTTATCAAACCACAGCGGTGCTCAGTAATTCGCTGGGGTCGGAAACCGTCACGCCCGGCAGCAAAATACCCAGCATTCCGCGTAACACATTCAAAGTCGGCGCCGAATACGAAGTATTCCACAACGGGTTTTTAGGCAGCGATTTGCAGCACGTTTCCAGCCAATATGCGCGCGGCGACGACCAGAACCTTTACCCGCAAATACCTGACTATACCGTGCTTAATATCAATGCCCGCTATGTGGTCACCAAGAACATTGAGTTATATGCGACCGGTCGCAATGTGCTCGACAACCACTACGCCTCTTTTGGCCAATTGGGCCAAAACTTCTTTCAAAACAATCAGACCACCACCTTCATGGGGCCGGGCGCACCTGCCACTGGTTATGCCGGCGTCCGCGTAAACTGGAACTAGGGGACGCTCAAATTACGTCCTTTGATAATAAGGTAACTCGCAATAAATAAAACATCCATGTAATCAGTTCCCCTCTTTGAAAAAGAGGGGGTTAGGGGAGATTTTTTAAATAAATCCCCCTCGGCCCCTCGCTTTGCCCCACTGGCATTAAGTTAAGACATATTCATAATTGTGGGGGCGACTTCAGTCGCCCATTGAACAGTAGATCTCTTAATAACTGGGCGACTGAAGTCGCCCCCACAATAGCTGTTATTTTGCCCAATATGCTTAACTTAATGGCAGTGTCGCTTTGCCCTCCCTCTTTTTCAAAGGGGGAGGATATTCAGACTACTGATATATTATTTATTGCGCTTTGCCTAACAAGTCGCCGCCGCTGCCATTCATATCTAAAGCCAATGCTTCAGCAACCTTGATGCCGTCCACTGCGGCCGAAAGTATCCCACCCGCATAACCTGCGCCCTCCCCCGCCGGATACAAGCCCTGTGTATTGACGCTTTGGTACTCGGCATTACGATTGATGCGGATTGGCGATGAGGTGCGCGTTTCCACGCCTGTCAACACCGCATCGGCCATGGCAAAGCCTTTGATTCTTTTATCGAAGGCAGGCAAGGCTTCGCGTATCGCATCTATCGCATAAGTTGGCAAAGCCGTTCTGAGGTCACCTAAATGAACGCCGGGGGTATACGAAGGCGATACCGAACCAAACGCTGAAGAAGGCCGGTTTGCGAGAAAATCGCCCACCAATTGTCCGGGAGCCTGATAACTGGAACCGCCCAACTTAAAAGCGAGCGCTTCCAGCTGTCGCTGAAAATCGATGCCAGCCAGCGGGTGGTTACCCGGATAATCGGCAGGGGTGACGCCAACCACAATGGCACTATTGGCATTACGCTCGTTGCGTGAGTATTGGCTCATACCGTTGGTCACGACATGGCCTGCTTCAGAGGTGGCCGCCACCACCGTACCGCCGGGGCACATGCAGAAACTGTAAACCGAGCGCCCGTTGCGACAATGATGCACTACTTTGTAATCGGCCGCCCCTAGCAAAGGGTGACCGGCCTCTTCGCCGAAACGGATGGCATCAATGAGTGACTGCGGATGCTCTATGCGAAAACCGATGGAAAAGGCTTTGGCTTCAATATAAACGCCGCGATCATAAAGCATTTTGAAGGTATCGCGCGCACTGTGCCCAACCGCCAGCACCACATGACGGCTGGGAATAATTTCACCGTCGGCAAGTACAACGCCGCGCACCTGACCGTCCACTATATCGATACCATCCACCCGGCTTTGGAAGCGAATCTCGCCGCCCAAGGCTTCGATAGTGGCGCGCATTTGTTCCACCATCGTGACCAGCTTAAAGGTGCCGATATGGGGCTTGCTGACACGCAGAATCTCCGCAGGCGCGCCCGCCTTGACGAATTCGGTCAGTACCTTGCGGCCATAATGATGAGGATCTTTGATCTGGGTATAAAGTTTGCCGTCGGAAAACGTGCCTGCGCCGCCTTCGCCGAACTGGACATTGGATTCGGGATTAAAAACGCCTTTGCGCCAAAGTCCGAAGGTATCTTTGGTGCGTTCCCGCACTTCCTTGCCCCGCTCCAGGATTATCGGGCGAAAGCCCATCTGTGCCAGGATCAGCCCAGCAAACAGGCCGCAAGGCCCGGTGCCGATCACGATGGGCCGTTCGGTCAAATTTTTGGGGGCCTGAGTGACAAATTGGTAAGTCGTGTCGGGCGTTACCGAAATATGCGGATCATCTTGCAGCCGCGATAATATGGCTTGTTCGTTTTTTGTCTCTACATCAAGGGTATACACCAGACTGATCGCAGCCCGTTTACGCGCATCATGACCTTGACGGAATATGAAAAAAGCAATGAGTTCTTCCGCACTGATGCCGAGTCGATTGAGTACGGCTGTCTTAATTGCAGTTTCCGGGTGATCCAGCGGAAGTTTAAGTTCGGTGATTCTTAACATGTCATATCATTTGTTGTTCACCACGAAGCCTATTCTGAGCGCAGTCGTGGGGGGCACGAAGTCATCATTTTTATGATCTTCGTGATTGACGGGGAAAAGACGTAAAACCTTTGGATTACTTTTATGGATGCGCCATAAAAGCCAAACAACGGATAAATCAACCGCGAAGGACACAGCGTAGGTTTTGTGCCCTTCGTGGTTTTATGGCTAAAAGTAGAGGTGTTACTTGGTGAGTTTTGCACTCAGTTGCGCCGACCACTGACCAAAATACGTGCCGACTACGATAGAGATGGAAATCACCAGCAAAGGGTTGCCCAAAGAAATACTTAGTAGCACATCCGGGCTTAATTTACCGGGTGTTTGCAATAAATAGGCAAACGTTGATGAATAACCCAAAACGCTGGCAGGAATAGTCGCAAGTTGCGGGATATTAGCCGCAAGACACATCACTATAACGGCAACAGCGACGGTAATAGCCGCCATCACTGGAAAGCCCAGTGCGGCGTCAGATGGAATATTGGTCAGTAAAATAGCGGTGAACCAAGCCATGAATACACCGAAAATACCGCACACGATAGTATTGATCAAGGCTTCCTTGGTTGCGCCCAGGAAAAAATAGGCTGCCCAAGCAATGGTTGCGGCCCAGATAAAAAAGAATCCGCTGGCAGGCCCTACTGCCAAAAATGTTGCAACACCGGCCAAAACGCCGATGCTGACAGAAAGTGCTGTTAATTTATCCATGATATATCTCAAAAATTCACCTCACTGTTGTTTAGCCGGATTTCACATTGAGGCGGTTCTATGAAAGCCAACGTTTGGGGTTAATCGAACGACCGAATAGACCCGTTTGCATTGAGTGTTATCGGATATTAATCAGGAACACTCAAATCAGCGGCTGATTTTATCTTTACTAATGACGCCGGTCAATTGCCGAAACAAAACCAGCTAACCTGTGTAGCTGCTATAAGCCCGGAAAACCGCAACCGCCGACAGCGCCAAAAACAGCATTCCGCTAATTTTATGCAACAAGACTAAAGGCACTTTTTTCAAAACAGTGCGACCGGCGACTATGCCCAGCGCCGATGTCGCTGCCAGCGCGGCCGTCGAACCCAGCCATACGGCGAGCGGCGCAGCTGTGCTGCTTAAGGCGACAACCGCCAGCTGGGTTTTGTCGCCGAATTCGGCCACGGCAATCAATAAAAAAGTGGTGAAGAAAATACTGTGACCGCTTTTTTCCTGAACATCCCCGTCATCATCCTCTTCCTGCATGCGTAAGGCGTGTATCCCAAAAGCGGCAAACAGGAAAGCAACAATGCCCGCGACCGCAGTTTCCGGCAACCAACCGGCGATGACGACACCAAAAACAACGGCCAACGTATTTAAAAAAGCAAAAGCCGCGATAGCGCCCAGCAGAACCGGCATCGCTCTGTGCCTGGAAGCCAGCACCATGCACACCAGTTGGCTTTTATCGCCGAATTCCACCGCCACAATCAGGGCAAAACTGGTCGCGGCGGTGGCCGACAGTTCGGTAATATTGCCTGCGGCCAGCAACGACAGGAAGTGTTGCAGCCAGCCATGCAACGCATCAGAAAAATTGACTGCGCTCAGCGTGTTAAAAAAATGTAGTAAATTGCTTTGTAGGCTGTCCATTCTAAACGTATCAACCCAGCATATTATCCAAAATCATCATAATGATGAAACCAGTCATCAACGCAAAGGTGGCATAGCGCGAACGTCCATTTGAATGGGTTTCCGGGATAATTTCTTCGCTGATAACAAACAGCATCGCGCCTGCGGCAAAGCCCATGGCGATCGGCAAAATAGGTTGAAAAACCGTCACCATGGTAATGCCCAGCAAGCCGCCTACCGGTTCAACCAGGCCTGTCAAGGTAGCGATGCCTACCGCCTTCCATTTATTGTAGCCCAAACCGACCAACGGCAGGGCGACGGCTAAGCCTTCGGGAATATTTTGCAAGGCGATGGCTATCGCCAGCACCACGCCATTTTTCATCTCTCCCGAGCCGAAACTGACGCCCACGGACATGCCTTCCGGAAAATTGTGGATGGTGATGGCGATAATGAACAGCCAGACTTTTTTCAGCGACGTCAGTTGTACATCCGAAACTGAATCAAAATGCACATGCGGCAGCTGACGGTCGGCGTAATGCAAAAATGCTGCACCTATCATCATGCCGATGGAAACGACATAGATGCCTTTGCCGGGCCAGATCAAGTTGCCGTAGGTTATGCCGGGCACCAGCAGGGAAAAGGCCGTCGCCGCCAACATAACGCCTGCGGCGGCACCTAACATACTGTTGAATAAATTACGCGAGATATTCTTAAAAAACAGCGCCGGTAAAGCGCCAATGCCGGTAGCCAATCCGGCTAGAATACTGGCAAAAAAACCAACAACTACCATCTTACCAAAAATCAGATATAAGACACCAAAAACAACCAGCTGCGATAACAAGAAAAGTCCTGCCAACGTTCCCCAGCGCTTGAGCTTCGGCATGGCCTGCAATTTTTGATAATTGTCGCCGGATTTTATCCGGGCTACTTGGGTTTCAAAATAGTATTGCAATGTTGATAATGTTCTTGTTGTTATGGTCATTATTGCTTACCTGTCAGCAGTTTTTAGATTGTCGTAGGCATTATAGCCAAATACCGGGGTTTGATGCGGTAATTATGATCTTTAAACCCGCCCTATAAAATCAAAAGGGTCGCAGGATGACGAACTAACAGCGAAAAATGATCCTTATTTTTGTTAAGCCAACCACGAACTTCCACCATTTTTCCTACATAGTCGTTAACATCGGGAAATAAATACAGCCATTCCCGTTCGATACGCGCCTCAAAGTGATTGGAAAACACCAGATAAACCGTCTTCGCGGTATCGCGGATAGCGATAACTTTGCCCACCACGCGCGTCCAACCTGGGTGTCCTGCCTCATGAAGATTGCCAACAGGTATTGCGGCATATTCCGGCCTGCCCCAAATGCCCAGCCTGTTTTGCTCGGCCTGCCGCTCGGCGGCCCGCAACTCATCGACATACCGCAGATTAGGCGGATAAATGCTGATGGTGGCCAGTCCCGCTTTAACCAAAGATAAATTGATATGTTCATTGTTTTCGCTGAACAAATGCGCTAAGGTTCTGCCGTATTTGTCGGTCTTCTCGTCGCCGATTTCCAAACGGACTTTCGTATGTTGCAGCTTATTAATCAACCAAGCTTTGGCATCCTCACCGCCCGCCTCAGCCGACTTATCCCTGTGTTCAACTTCCGGAGTATTAATCCCCAATAGACGAATTTTACGCCCATCCTCCAACTGCACGGTATCGCCGTCGTATACCGTTTTTACGCTATAAAAGCCATAACCCGGTTTTATATTGGGCAGTTTGGCATCGGGATGGGAACGATCCGAAAAATGCCCGCCGCCTTTTGCATCCGGCCATTGATTGATTTCACCACACCCCCAGCTAGGCAAACATAACAATAAAACCAATAAAACCTGTAATAACTTGCCGGTGCAATGACACCATTGATCATTTAAAGGGTTATTGCCTTGCATTTGCTCGCACCTTAAAGCTGGGATTTGTTACGTAAAAAAAAAGCCCCGGTTAACAAACAACCGGGGCTTTCAATAATCAATCTAAAAAATCAGATCGATTAGTTGCTAGGCAATGCGAATACAGTGAATGCACCACCTTGCTTGGTGAAAGATCCCAAGCTTGCGTAAGCGCCGGTAGCGCCTAGGCCTTCTTGTGATATTTTCACTGCGATTTTTTGCAATTCAGCTTTTTTCACTGGATCGGTTTCTGCCGCAGCTTTAGCTTGCGCTTCTTCTAACTGTTTGTTGAAATCGGTAGCGATACCGATACCTGCCCAGCCGCCGATACCTGACAGAACGCCAACGTATTGTTTGCCGTTATAGGTCCAGGTATTTACGTTGCCGATGATGCCGGAAGGTGTTTTGAATTTGTACAATTCTTTACCTGTTTTAGCATCAACCGCTTTCAAATAGCCTTCCAGTGTGCCGTAGAATACGACGCCGCCGGCAGTTGCCACTGAACCTGACCAAACTGAGAAAGGTTCTTTATTTGACCAAGCAATTTTGCCTGTTTTAGCGTCAAATGCAGTGAACTGACCCAGGTTAGTAGTGCCATCCGGTTTTCCAGTAATAACGTCTGCGCCCGCTGGCAACATGTCCAGAGTCGCGCCTACATAAGGCTGACCTGCTGTGTAAGAAACTTCGAAAGGTTCGTAGTTCATGCACAGGTGATTGCCTGAAATGTAGAACAAGCCGGTTTGTGGCGAGTAAGAAACCGGTTGTTGGTTCTTGCTGCCTAATGCCGCCGGACAAACGCCGTCAGTTCTGACGTCTTCGCCGTTTTGTTCGGTACTGTATTTAGAGACAACTTGTGGACGACCTGTTTTCATGTCGACGTGAGTAGCCCAGTTGACTGATTGGTCGAATTTTTCAGCGACTAACAGTTCGCCTGTTTCACGGTCTAAAGTATAGCCAAAACCGTTACGGTCGAAATGCACGATAGTTTTGTGCAATTTGCCTTTAACTTCCTGGTCAACCAGAACCGTTTCGTTGATGCCGTCAAAATCCCATTCATCATGCGGAGTCATTTGGTATACCCATTTAACTTCGCCTGTGTCAGCGTCACGAGCCCATAATGACATAGACCATTTGTTGTCGCCTGGACGTTGTACAGGGTTCCATGTAGACGGGTTGCCTGATCCGTAATAGATCAAGTTCAATTTAGGGTCGTAGCTGGTCCAGCCCCAAGTTGTGCCGCCGCCGATTTTCCATTGGTCGCCTTCCCAAGTTTTGATACTGGAGTTTGCGCCGACTGGAGTGACTTTGCCGTTTTCCCAAGTCGTTGTTTTGCTGGGGTCGATCAGCGTGTCTTTATCAGGCCCTATGCTGTAGCCTTTCCATCTCAGTTTGCCGGTATTGATGTCATAAGCAGCCAAAAAGCCGCGTACGCCAAATTCACCACCGGAAATGCCGGTTAAAACAGTATCTTTAACCACTAACGGTGCGTTAGTGTTGGTCATACCCAGTTTGGGATCGCCGTTTTTTACGCTCCAAACGCGTTTGCCGGTTTTAGCGTCTAATGCGGTTAAAACAGTATCGGATTGTTGCAGAAAAATTTTGCCATCGCCGTAAGCTAAACCACGGTTGACGGTATCGCAACACATAACCGGAATAGTCACGTCAGCATCTTGAGTAGGAGTGAACTCCCAGATTACAGACTGAGTTTTTTGGTCGAGTGCGTAAACAGTGTTAGGAAAAGGTGTATGGATATAAATAACATTGTCAACGACCAGTGGGCCGCCTTCATGACCACGTAATACACCGGTAGAAAAAGACCATGCAGGTTGCAGATTCTTTACGTTGTTAACGTTGATTTCATCCAGCTTGCTGTAACGTGTGCCAGCGTAATCGCCACCCCAAGTTGCCCAGTTAGCTGAGTCTTTGGTTAGGGCGTCAACACCACTGTTAGCAGTTGAAATTGCCGGTGCCGCTAATAATGCCGCTACACTTGAAGCAATCAGCCAACTTTTTAAAGGCTTCTTCATATATTTTTCTCCTGGTATTCTGTTAATTAGACAAAATACTGATTATGATTTTTTAAGACTAATATTAGTTTTTTGGGTGATTTTTCGGCCTCGTGAAAGACAGAACAATTCACGCCAAGCGAGTAGATTTAATGATTTTGCCTAAAAAGTCAACTTTTAATAGACTGAAAGGCTAACGGCGCAAGGAAAAACGGCAAGTCCAACCGTTAACTTTACGCCGGATTTGCAGCTTTCAGCCGCCCCAATTAAGTCGGGGCAATTTAAAGCCATGTCGCTAACGATAAACCCCTAGATCACTTCTACTCGATACCCCTTGTCGTCCCAGCATAGAACTTCCCCCGCGTCCTTACGCCATGCCGCCAACACAAAACGCTGCGCGAGCTGGCCGCCGACGTCAAAGTTATGCACGTCAGGCCGGTGAGTATGCCCATGAATCAAGCGCAAGCTGTTATGTTCCTGCATAACCCGAATCACCGTATCTTGATTGACGTCCATAATCGTTTGGGATTTTTTGCGTTTATGAAAGTAACTGCGGAGCCGATACCAGCGAGCCACCAATAGTCGCAGCAGTAAGGGCTTGGACAGCACGGATTGCCGCCATTCCGGCGCATGGGATTTAACGCGAAACGCCTGATAAGGAAGGTCGTCGGTACACAATAAATCGCCGTGAGTCAGCAATGTGGGCGTACCGTACAGATCGATGATGGCATAATCATCAAGCAACGTAACGCCGGTATCCTGGCAAAATTGTTTGCCCAATAAAAAATCCCGGTTACCCGGCTGCAAATAAACAGGCGTACCCGACGCCGTCAGTTGTTTGAGTTGCTTGCGAATTTTAGAGTTGGGCGGGGTCGGGTCGTCATCGCCTATCCAGGCATCGAAAAGATCTCCCAGGATATAAACAGCGACCGCCTGGGGCGCTCTATTCTGTAAAAAAGCAAGAAATCGGCGGGTGATTTCAGGTTTTTCCAGTGAGAGATGTAAATCTGAAATAAACAGGATTTCTTGTTTCAATGGGCCGCTCTGTTAGTTGATGGGAAAAATAGGCGCAAAAATAATATATCTGTAGTATGAACATCCTCCCCCTTTGAAAAATGGGGATCGAGGGGGATTTATTTATTAAAAAATCTCCCCCAACCCTTCTTTTCAAAGAGGGGAACTGATTACGCTGGTATTTTATTTATTGCGAGTTACTTTCGCCTTACTTTACAACTTCAGCTTTTTCAATAACGATGTCGGTTTTAGGCACATCCTGATGCCCGCCACGATTGCCGGTCGCTTGTTTAGCCATGGCATCGACAACATCCATGCCTTCAATCACTTCGCCAAATACAGCGTAGCCCCAGCCGCTGGCATTTTTGCCGGTGTGGTTTAAAAAGGCATTGTCTTTGAGGTTAATGAAAAACTGAGCGGTGGCGGAATTGGGGTCGTTGGTGCGGGCCATCGCCAAGGTGCCGCGCGTATTTTTTAAGCCGTTATCGGCTTCGTTTTTAATGGGCGCATGCACCGCTTTTTGATTGAAGCCGGTATCGAAGCCGCCGCCTTGCGCCATAAAATCCGGGATAATCCGGTGAAAAATAGTGCCGTTATAAAAGCCTTCGTTAACATAAGTTAAAAAATTTGCCGCTGAAACCGGCGCTTTTTCAGTATTCAACTGAATAATAACTTCGCCTAGCGTAGTGGTTAATTTAACTTTTGTTTGTGTATCTGACATAGTATTTTCCTTTGCAAAAGAAAGTGTTGAGGTTAAAAATAGCATCATGAAAAGAATGAATACGCGCATAGGTCTTTCCTTATGGGTGAGGCGAATGATAGATTCTATGTGTTTTTATCTTGAAAGAGAAGTAGGCGCTTGGTAAATTGTACCGTTTTGTTGCCTGATCGCGTAGCCTTCGGCAACCCGTTTCACAGACAGGCGCTTATTGCCTGACGGTATAATTTACAGCTATGTTGAAAATATATAACACCCTAACCCGTAAAAAAGAACTGTTCCAACCGCGCGTTGAGGGCAAAGTCGGCCTCTATGTTTGCGGCATGACGGTTTATGATTATTGCCATATCGGCCATGCGCGGGTGATGGTGGTGTTCGACACGGTCGCGCGTTACTTCCGCCATTCGGGTTATGACTTGACTTATGTCCGAAATATTACCGATATAGACGACAAAATCATTCAGCGCGCCCACGAAAACGGCGAGACTATGCCAGAGTTGACCGAGCGCTTTATAACCGCCATGCACGATGATGAGCGTGCGCTGTCGGTATTGCCGCCCGATATAGAACCCAGAGCTACGCAATCCATCCCCGGCATCATCGCCATGATTGAGGCGCTGTGCGCCAACGATTTGGCCTACATCGGCGGCAACGGCGATGTATTCTATGCCGTGACAAAATTCAAAAATTACGGGCAACTATCCGGCAAGCATCTGGACGACTTGCAGGCCGGCGAGCGCGTCGATGTCGATCTGGCTAAGCGTAATCCGCTGGATTTTGTGTTGTGGAAAATGGCTAAAGCGGGCGAACCTTCGTGGCCGTCGCCGTGGGGCTTGGGACGCCCCGGCTGGCATATCGAATGTTCGGCCATGTCCACCTGCTGCCTGGGCAATCATTTCGATATACACGGCGGCGGCATGGATTTGCAGTTCCCCCATCATGAAAACGAAATTGCCCAATCCGAAGGTGCGACCGGTGAGAAGTTTGTCAACCTATGGATGCACAACGGCTTTGTGCGGATTAACGAAGAAAAAATGTCCAAATCGCTGGGCAATTTCTTTACCGTGCGCGAAGTGTTGAAACAATATAAACCAGAAATCATCCGGTTCTTTATCCTGTCCAGCCATTACCGCAGTCCTTTAAATTATTCCGATGAGCAATTGCATGACGCCAGAACGGCACTAACCCGGCTATATACCGCCCTGCGCGGCTGCGACGGCCTGAATGCGGGCATAGATACGGATTATAAAGCCCGTTTTGAGCAGGCGATGAATGATGATTTCAATACGCCGGTTGCATTGTCGGTCTTGTTTGATTTGGCTAGGGAACTCAATACCGCTAAAGAAGCAAAGCAGGAAAAAGTTCACTTATTGGTGGCCACATTAAAACAGTTAGGCGGTTTGTTGGGGATTTTGCAAACGTCCCCCGATGATTTTTTGCAAGGTAGACATATTTCAATCATTGGTTCTGCACCTCTCTCACTTACAGCATCTTCAGCTATGGAATACACTTCAGCCAATGAAGTTATTGAACAACAAATCCAAGCACGATTGGACGCTAAAAAAGCCAAAAACTGGACTTTAGCCGATCAAATCCGTGATGAATTAAAAGCTCAGGGCGTGATTTTAGAGGATGCGCCTGATGGCACGACCAGTTGGCGGAGAGAATAGCTTTTTAAATCAGTTGCACATCAATGTGGGTGGCTACCAACTTAAGGCGGGACAGTTTGAGGTTAAGCCATTCGTGGTGAGCCCTTCGATAAACTCAGGAGAGCCTTGTCGAACCATGAACGGCTTAATCGCTCACCCTTCGACAGGCTCAGAGCGAACGGTTAAGCCTAGCGCGTGTCCCGCCTTAAGTTGGTAGTCATGTAGGTCGGGTTAGCGACAGCGTAACCCGACATTTTATAATTACAGAAAAAACCAATGACCGAAATTAAAGATAAAACCATCCAACAGTTTCTTGACGAATTGGCCAGCAAATCGGCCACGCCGGGCGGTGGCAGCGTCGCCGCGCTGATGGGCGCCCAATCTGTCGCCTTAATCGGCATGGTTTGCAACCTGACTATCGGCAAGCCTCAATACGCCGAAGTCGAAGCCGAAATGCAGGCCTTGCTGCAAAAGTCGGAAGCCCTGCGTGAAAAACTGACGGGCTTGATTAAAGCGGATGTCGATGTATTCAATCGCTTAATGGTCGCTTACGGCTTACCCAAAGAAACCGATGCCGACAAACTGGCGCGTTCCGAAGCCATACAAATAGTATTAAAAGCCGCCACCGAAGTGCCTTTGGAATGTGCGCGCGCTTGCGCAGAGGCCGTTGAATTAAGCCGTATCGCCGCCGATAAAGGCAGTCTGGGTGTTATCAGCGATGCCGGTGCTGCGGTCATGGCAGCTTACGGCGGCTTAAAAAGCGCCGCACTCAATGTTTACATCAATACCGGCAGCCTTAAGGATAGGGCGTTTGCGGAAACAAAACTCGCTGAATTAGAAGCTATTTTAAAAAATGTAGATGTCGCTGTAGACGAAATTTATCAAACGGTTAAAACCAAACTGTAAGTAATTTTATTGATGGCGAAAAAAACCATTGACGACAGGCCCATGTATCGGCATAATAGCCAGCTCTTCACGGGTGGTTTGAATTTAAGCCAGTCATCAAGGAGATTATCGGGGTGTAGCGCAGTTTGGTAGCGCGCCTGCTTTGGGAGCAGGATGTCGGGGGTTCGAATCCCTCCACCCCGACCAGTTTAGCGCTTGTAGCTCAACC
>Ga0182021_10007164_pt1 | contig 13206 bp, 13 predicted proteins | sample 612E3MmetaG_FD_120493 | JGI IMG/M metagenome (GOLD analysis project Ga0182021, IMG submission 120493) | Permafrost microbial communities from Stordalen Mire, Sweden - 612E3M metaG (Illumina Assembly) | ecosystem: Environmental > Terrestrial > Soil > Wetlands > Permafrost | place: Sweden... | reverse complement strand
CCATGCCCAACAGATTATGTTCCAGCGCAATACCAAAGGCCGCCGCATCCGGATAAGACATATCATAACTCCGGTAGATAATTTCCTTAAGGTTTCTGACGGAGCGAGGGGCCAGATAACGCATGCGGTCTGCCCAGGACATCGCTTCGGTCATTAGTTTTTCCTTAGGTACCACCCTGTTTATCCACCCTATCTCATAACCCCGCTGCGCCGTGATACGCGCATCTCCCCATAATGCAATCTCTAAGGCATGACCCAAACTGACCCTGCGGGGCAAACTATGCACCCAGCCGGCAGGCATATTCCACCGGGTCTCTGCAATGCCACACTCCGCATATTCGGCGGATATTCTGATGTCACAGGCTTGTGCCAGCCACCACCCGCCGGCGATGGCAAATCCATTAATCGCCGCAATAACCGGTTTCCAGATTTCGTGGGGATAAAAATGGGGAAGCACCATCGGCATCGGCTCTCCCTTTCGATTTCGCTCAGCCTGGTCGATGAGGTCGAAACCAGTGCAGAAAGCTTTTTCGCCGGTGCCGGTAACGACGGCTACCCAGGCATCATCATCGTCACGGAATTTTACCCAGGCTTCTTCCATGCGGTAGGCTAATTCCATGCTTATAGCATTCAACCTTTCCGGTCGGTTGATGGTTATTGTAACGACTCTATCTTTTTTCTCGTAAATCAGAATATCCGGGCCGCTGATTGGCATTTGCTTCTCCTTATATCACTGATGTTATTGTGCAGATTCAATAGGGATTTATTTTCAGTAATCTAAATCGGTTTAAAATGATCGATATCTAGGATACTGCCAACACGCTTGTCTTTGAAAACTGCCTGCACCCTCATGCCTATCCATAAATCCTTAGGATTAACCTCGCCAATGATATGAGCAAAACCAGTATCAGCGCCGTCAACCTTGATAATGCCATAGGCAAACGGCGTTTTCACCGGATATGAAGGTTCACTCTGATACACCATTGTAAAAGCCGTTAGTGTGCCCTCATTACTAACCTCAACCCACTCATCCATCGATTTAAAACAGACATAACAAAAAGACCTTGCCGGTACGTAGACGCGATGACATACAGGACATTTTGTCCCCATAATCCGCTTGTTATCCCTGAGTTCAATTAAAAAACGGCTGCCGGTATGGCCAGCGTATCGTGTATATTTCCATCGTCGTGTGCGCGAGTGAATTATCGGTTTTACAGTACCCAACCTCATATACCTCCGTTAACCTATTCCTTGATTAGTTGGAAAAATTGTATATCGCTCGTTTTACCCTGGCGTTCTTTCTGCGGTTTCCAAACAGCCTGAACACGCGCTCCCGGCGGATATTTACTCGCGTCCATCTCTTTCGCGATGTGTCCAAGTATTGTCCACTCGTCGCCTCCATCCAAACGTATAAACAAAATAGGATTCGGCGTGCCGACAAACTCTCCGGTAATCGCATCCACCTCTCTGTCATCTATGCCCATGCAATCGGTTACTGTGCCTTTATCGGAAAGCTCAACCCAGTTTTCCGGTTTGTCTTCGATTTCAACTTTGCAATAGGCGCAGACAATTCTTGGCGGCAGCACAATCCGGTGGCATACCGGACATTTATTGGCGACAATTTTACCTTCATCACGAATCTTGGTTAGAAATATACTGATATATTTACCAGCCGATTCGGTAAACGGCAACTCGATAATCTGTTCTACGTATAAATTCTCATCAGGCGCTTTTTGATTCATTTTTACTCCCTTGTATTAAAGAGATTTTTTAATTAATACTCCGGCGGAATACATATCTCCCCCGGCAGTGACCGCCAGTCCCATTTTGACGTTCGGAACCTGTCTTTCACTGCCTTCACCTCGGACCTGTATCGCCACTTCAGCCACCCGCTGCATTGCCGAGGCGCCGATAGCATTGGTCGACGTTACGCCGCCTGATGGATTCACCGGGATATCGCCATCGAGCCAGGTTGCTCTCTCTTCGACTAATTTATGGGCATCATTACGTTCGCAGAGGTGTATTCGTTCCCACCATTCTATTTCAGCCCAGGTTGCCATATCATAGACCTCAACCACATCTAGTTCCTTACGCGGATTGGTTATCCCGTTTCTCTTGTAAATCCGGTTAGCTGCCTGCTCCACGGACCATGCCCACATCGGGCCCAATGGGGTTGAAACCGTGGATGGGGTTATCGAACCGTAAAACGGTTGAATGGCGCCGTGGATGTTGGTCCAGTCGGCCACCCAAGCCGGGTTGTTAGAGATTTTTTTAACCTGTGACTCCGGCGCCACGATTATGGCGCAAGCTCCCACCGAGGTCGGGCACATGTGGAAAACCCGCAACGGCCAAGCCAATTTCGGTGAGTTCATGACCTCTTCAACCGTCAGTTTTCTTCTGAGATGAGCATTCGGATTTCTCATGGCGTTCTCCGCCTGTTTCACCCGCACTATCGCTACTTGCTCTTCAGTTATCGATTTCCGGTGCATCATATCCAGGGCGACACTTTGGACTGCCGTGGCGGCTGATTTCCCGGAGGAACCCACGTCAAAGAATACATCCTCGTGAATTGACCGTAGCGAGGCCTGCGAACTGCCCTCATCCTGTTTCTCAAACCCTATCCCCAAAATGGTTTTAAACTCACCGGTAGCGGCTAAATCGAAGACGGTGCAGCAGACACTGGAGCCGGTAGAACCGCCGGTTTGAACTTTAAAGCCTGATTTCAGATAAGCACCACTACCCCCGGCCAGCCACATATCGACCTGATAATCCCCTTCAAATAGCTCCATATTGCCTACTACGACGGCGTCAATATCTTTAATGGTTAAGTGAGCATTCTCTAGTGCAGCCATTACGGCCTCATTTACCATTTCTAATTCGGAGACCTCGGGTCGGCGACTCTTGAAATAGGTCTGTCCTACACCAACTATCGCAATTCTCTCGCTCACAGAATCTCTCCTTTACGCCGGTTCAGAATTATTACACAGTGAGATTGCCCGCAAGGACCGGTAGTTCCCTGGACCAGAGCTATCTGAGCTCCGTTTACTTGCCGGGCTCCGGCGTTTCCCTGCAGCTGTAAAAAGGCTTCGGCAGTTTGTGCCATCCCGGCAACTCCTGAAGGAAGCCCTGATAGTAAACCACCTGCTGTGTTCACCGGTAATTTACCGTCTATCTCGGTGCTGCCACTCTCAATCAATTCACCGCCTTTGCCTTCATCGCAGAGACCAAGTCCCTCAGTCCACAGTAGTTCCTGATACGAATATTCATCGGCAATCTCAGCTAAATCAATCTCCTTACGGGGATTTTTAATACCTGCCATTTTATATGCTTTCTTCGAGGCTAAGGATAAAGCTTCTGAGTGGCTTAATTCTCTATCGCCCGGATAGTGCGCGTCATAACAATTACCTAACCCGGTAATCCAGACAGGCTTATCGGTGAGTTTCTTGACAGCTTCTTCGCTGGCCACCACTATAGCGCAGGCGCCATCGGCCACCGGCTTGGCATCCAGTTGTTTGATAGGATAAGCCAGCATTTTTGAACGCAGCACGTCATTGATTGTTATTGCCTTTTCCCGGCGGGCATAAGGGTTATTTTTCGCATTTGAGCGGTTCTTGACGGCGACCCGGGCAAAATGCTCCTCGGTTAATCCGTACGTATGCATATAGCGCGTCGCTTGTAATGCCGCCGCTGTCAGGAAATCAAAACCCAATGGTCGTAAATAAATCGGGTCAAAGGCATTATTCTCAATCGAACTCCTGACGGTTTCCGATTCTTTACGCTGCGCGGTGATGAGGATAACATCGTGATGCCCGGATAATATACTCATGGCCGCGTGATATACCGCCTGGGTGCCATCAGCCGCCACTTTAATCACATCCATGGCGTACCCGCCCATCTCCGGGTGTAAAGTCAGGTCCGAGATGGTCCTGCCCTGCCAGAAGTCTTCGGAGCAATGAATTATTTTATCTATGCAGAGGCCGCTGTTTACCTGGTTTTCAAACTTGAGATTCGTTTGCTCTAGGATTTTTTTAGTGACCTCCCAGAGCAGTTCGCTGTTACTCTGGTTTGTATTGCTTGCTTCGTATTTCGTTTGAGCTACCGCAACGATAGCCACTTTTCGACTCATAATAACTCCCCTAGCTTTAAACGTTTTAAGTTTTTAATGTAAATAATGATACTTTATCGATTGCTAAGTTTCCCACTTTTTCCGTAGCTCTTTCTTTAATATCTTCCCCGTAGGGTTCTTGGGTAGAGCATCGACGATTTCTACAGATTTGACCGCCTTGTAACCAGCCAGCTTCTTCTTGCAAAAAGCAATCAGTTCTTCTGTAGTCAGACTCGCCCCCTTCTTTAAAACTACGACGCCGTGAACATGCTCCACCCAGTAAGGGTCAGGGACGCCGATAACGGCACATTCAGCGACTGCGGGGTGTTGGGCAAGAATATTTTCCACTTCCCGCGAGTAGACATTCTCCCCGCCAGAGATAATCATATCTCTTTTTCTATCCACGATGTAGATGTAGCCTTTCTCATCACAATATCCTACGTCCCCGGTATGGACCCAGCCGTCAATAATCGTTGCCGCGGTATCTTCCGGTTTTTCCCAGAATCCAACCATGTTGTGCTTGCTCAGCACGATTATTTCCCCAATTTCACCTGTTTCAACATCGTTGCCTTTATCGTCCACAATCCTGAGGTGAGTGTCAATGCAGGGCCGTCCGCACGAACCTAATATTTTCCTTTCCTCCGGTGACTTGTCCAGCACGTCATGGTCTTCCCTTCTCAAGTAAGTTATAATCGAACACTCCGATTGACCATATGCCTGAACGAAGATGGAACCGAAGACTTTCAAGGCTCTTTCCAGTAATTCAACCGGTATGGGAGATCCGCCGTAGGATACACGCTTTACACTGCTGACATCATATTTCTTCACATCAGGTAAGGCCAGCATGGCTGCCAGATGCGTGGGTACGACAAAAATGTCAGTTGCCTTCTCATCTTGAATTGTCTTGAGAGTTTCCGCGGGGTCAAAGAATTTGATGATAACAGACCTGTCCCCGATATAAAACAAAGCGAGCATTTCCGAAACGATGACATGGAAAAGAGGTATCAATATAACATACGTGTCTCCCGGTTCCAGAGCCTTTTCTAATACCTTCGTTCTGATATCTTCTCGGGAACGGCCTTGCGTAAATAGTGCGCCGCGGGGAACACCGGTAGTACCGCTGGTATAGATAATATAAAGCGGGTCATCTTCCGTAACCTGGACATCAGGCTCTTCCCGGGAGAATTTAGCCAGCAGGTTCCGGTGACAGGTCATTTGGGGAGCCGGGCCTTCAAAAGAGATAAAGTTCTTAACGTTGGACAGATGGGGTTTCAATGAATTGATCAGCTCGACCATTTCCGGTCCGACAAAAAGCGTATTGACTTTGGAATAATTAATAAGATATTCCAGTTCATCCGTTTTTAACCTGACATTGAAGGGCGAAAGGACGAATCCTCCCTTCATCGCTGCCCCATAGACATCAAGATACTCAAGACAATTCCACGATAAGACCCCTATTACATCTCCTTTTTTAACACCCATTGCCCATAAGGCATGTATCAAGCTATTCGCTCTGGCATTAAACTCGGAGAAGGTAATCCTCTCTTTGCCGTAAATAAAAGCCTCCCGCTCCGGATACATTAATGCATTTCGGTAAATAATGTCGGCATATGTCCCGATTTTGTAACGGCTCAACTCCTTAAGTATGTTTATCATTTTTCCTCCAATTTATAGCTGTGGGAATTGAATTTGTCGCGGCTATCTCCCGATTATACTATCTTTCATGCAGTCTGAAAAGCCTCTTTCCAGCCTCTTTCCAGATATTAATAGTTACAAATGGGCAGGTTTTAGTTGACGGATAAAACATCGTTAATTAAAGCTCAATCTCTTTCAGGTCACTTGCAATAATGAGACGGGGTTCCGTCAAGGCTTGAATCTCTTCTGCCGTCCAACCTGGCGCTAATTCCTTTAGGAGTATTCCCCTTTCGGTTACTTGCATCACCGCGATATCGGTGAAAATCATGCTAACACATTGTCTTGCAGTTAATGGGTAAGTACATTTTTTAACGATGCGGGCCTTTCCCTCTTTGGTTGAGTGCATCATTGTAACAATGACTTTCCTGGCACCGACAGCCAAATCCATACCTCCGCCCATTCCCGTGGCTGGCCGTCCTGGTCGTCCCCAGTTAGCAAGGTCACCCGTTTCCGAGACTTGATAGGCTCCGAGGACTACGGTATCAATATGACCGCCTCTGATCATGTCAAAGGAGGCAGAGCTATCGAAAAAGCACATACCAGGCGCAGGAGTAATCGGCTGGTCGGAAGCATTAATCAGTTCATAGTCTTTTTCTTCGTCTGTGGCTAAACCGGCGTAACCTAAAACACCATTTTCGCTCTGGAAAAATATCCTTCTCTCCTCAGGGATAAAATTGGCACATAAGACCGGCATGCCATAACCCAGATTGACCGCTGAGCCATCTGCGAACTCCTTTGCTGCTCTTAAAGCAATCGTCTGTTCGTCCAAATGTATCTTCATCCCGTCACCTCCACAATGCGACTTACATACACGTGAGGGGTAACTATAACCTCCGGGTCTAACTCCCCTGTTTCTACCAGCTTGTCAACTTCCGCAATAGTGACTTTAGCCGCCATCGCCATCACCGGGTTGAAACATCTGGCTGTTCCTCTATAAACCAGATTGCCCAGGGTATCGGCTTTGTGTGCCTTTATGAGAGCAAAATCGGCAGTGAGTGGTAGTTCAAGTATGTATTCTTTGCCGATGATGATTTTTTTCTCTTTTCCCACTTCGACAACGGTCCCTACGCCCACCGGTGTGTAGAATCCTCCAATACCTCCTGCCCCGGAGCGTATCCTTTCCGCCAAAGTACCCTGTGGGACCATCTCTATTTCCACCTTGCCCTCATTATGTAGCCTTTCCAGCGGGGAGGTTGGCGGCATGCCGCCTAGTGCTGGCATTGAGCCGATGAATTTCTTCACCTGACGATTTTCGAATAGGATTCCTATGTCCTGGTATCCTTCCGGTTTTATGCGCTTACTTAATTCAAAACCTGCGCCCCCAGCATTAGCGATAATGGTTAGTCCTTTCGCTCCTTGATGTGCTAATGCAACGATTAAGTTTACAGGCAGGCCGCCAAAAGAACCAAACCCGCCTATCATCACGGTGGCGCCGTCAAAAATATCGGCTACGGCGTCATCAGGACTGTTGAAGACCTTGTTTATTGCCATTTTGCCTCCTTGTGTGGAGAATAAAATAAATTATGACTCTGGTAGCAGTACGCTCATTCTGCCTGAATATCAGCTTAAAGTATTCACGCACTTTACGAATTAGAATCAGTAACTGGCTAATCCCAATAGTGTTATTTAGTTTATCAATAGTGAATGCATGATTACAGGGACAGTTTTAGGTGTTCCTTATCTTTTCGGAAACAGCAAAAAAGGGTGGCACGTGCCACCCTTTTTATACTATGACCGGACCGTCATGATTGTGTTCTTTCCTTACTTAACTACTTTCATCGTTTTCAGGTAGCTGCGAAGGTCTTCTTTCTCGGCGGCGGTGAGTCCGTAAAGTGGAGCTCTGGTGGTTCCACCAGTGCAACCGACGAGGTCCTGAGCCGCTTTCAGAACGCCCAAGAACATAGGCCAGGAACGACCATTTGCTGCGGTATCAGGCGCATGTTTGGCATGAATCTTGCCGATATACTCAAAGAACGGAACGAAGTTATCAGCAATCTTTTTCATTTTAGAATAATCGCCGGCGGAGGCTGCTTCATATTGTGAGTAAACCATTTCAGGACAGAAGTTCGCCAGGCCGCTGACAACGCCGCTGCAGCGGAACAGAGATGCATAAGCATACTGTTGGACATCCAGACCGCAGAAGATTGCCATGGGGTCGATGGCCCTGGCCATATTATAGAAAGCCTGGATAGAGCCGCTATTTTCTTTCAATGCGACAATATTCGGGATTTTAGATAATTTAGCCATTAAGGGTGGTTGAATCCAGGAGCCGGAGACATCAGGATTATTATAAATCATGATACCGATCTTGACACTTTCCGCAATAGCTTTATAATGAGCGTACATGCCATCTTCTTCAGGAACATGATAGAAGGGAAGAACAACCTGAACGCCATCGGCGCCGATAGATTCGGCATATTTGGCCATTTTAATAGTTTCTTGTGTGCCTGCCCTGCCTGCACCTACGAATACTAGGTTTTTCCCTTTTACCTCGTCAACAACTGTTTTCGCAACAGCTTTGCACTCATCATCGGACATGGCATAAAACTCACCCGTGCTGCCCATTGGGGTGATGATAAAATCTTTACCTTTTGTCCGCGGTAGGAGCCACTGTGTATTGGAGCGCATTGCACCTAAATCAACGCTGCCATCCTTGTTAAACGGTGTAGTTTGAACGATATCTACACCCTTTAAAGCCTTTTTTAATTCACTTAATTTCATAAATTTTCTCCTTTTTAATACTTGTTACTAAAGTATGGAATACTTTTAAATCTTCACTTTATTGGATCACTGCTTAATAACCAATAGTCGTTGTCAGTTACCTCCCCCCATCGTCAACATTCATGTGATTGGTTCCCGTGTTCTACTAGTTCAATACCTTAATGGCACCTAACCTCCTTTTTTCTTTTTCTTTTCAACTTTTACCAAGGTTGTTAGTACCCTTTTTCATCGTTAATTTCAACACAGATGATATACCCATTACCTTCTATTGTCAACTCGATTCCATGACTGGTGACAGCCAATTGTTTGACTTTCCGTTATCAATGATTGTTTGTCAAGCATAAGAAGACATGATGGCCCATTGACAGAAAACACCATTGGGAGTAAAATCCCCTGACATAGGCGATAAAACCTTCCGTGTTATAATATATCAGCAATATCGACCTGAATGAGAGATAAAAACATGAAAAAAGTAGTAATCATGGGATGTGGCCGCACAGGCAGCTGGCTTGCCAATCTGCTCGATGCCGCCGGACATAACGTCACAGTTATGGACGTTGAAACTTACAGCTTTCGCCGGTTATCACCTGGATTCAAAGGGAAAGCAATTGTCGGCAACGGCATTGAACAGGAGGCGCTGAAAAAAGCCGGCATCGAAGAAGCCGAGGTTTTTATTGCCACAACTCAGGGAGATAATCGTAATATCATGGCAGCACAGATGGCCAAGCATATTTTTAATGTCCCACGGGTAATTTGCCGGATTTATGACCCATTACGTCAGGAAATTTATCAAACCCTGGGATTAGAGACGATTAGCCCCACGACGATTTTCGCGGAGATGCTGAAGAAGTGGGTCGAGGGCTAGGGAGCAAAATAGTATGTACATTATCATCGTTGGTGGCGGGGGAGTAGGCTACTATCTCGCTAAAGCCTTGCTGGAGGAAGGACACGAAATTTTAATAATTGAACAGAATCGTACAATCGCTGCAACAATCAACGACGAGCTTGGCGGTATTTGCACGCGTGGTGACGGTTGTGAGGTGACTACGCTGGTGGAAGCCGGCGCCGGCAGGGCTGATATGTTTGTTGCCGTAACCGGCGAAGACCAGCATAATCTGGTTGCCTGTCAGCTGGCCAAACATAAATTTAAGGTACCGCGCACTATTGCACGGATAAAAAATCCCAAGAATGCCGGGCTTTTCAAGAAACTCGGTATTGATATTACTATCAACGGTACCGATGTTATTCTGGAACACATCACTGAATCAGTCCCGACACACCCTTTGACACACCTGATGGAAATTCCCGGAGGGGGTTTGGAGGTTGTCGAAATTAGACTTCCGGCTGGTTCGTCAAGTATCGGCAAAGCGGTGAAAGACCTCTCCTTACCTGCGGGCAGCATGCTGTCTCTTATTATCCGCAAGGACCAAAAACCGATTATCCCCGTCCCGGCGACGGTTTTGATGGCCGGCGACCAGATTATTGCCGTCACTTCCGCCGAATCCGAAGGAGCCATCCGCGCCGCTTTAAGAGCCAAGTGAGTTGACATCTTCCTCCATTGTCATTATTATTATAGCGATTCACTCATATCTGCTATTAAATAATTCAGGAGGATTACTGTGGCAGAAGCCAGGCTCAACCGATACTGGGTAATCGCTATCGTTTTCCTTATTGCGGCCATTATTGTCTCGAGCTTTGTTGCCTGGTCCAGATATCGTCCTACCCCGCCCATCGAGATTTCATTACCGCCGGAACAGGAATTCAGCAGCAATATCAGTATTAGAGGTGCGGTAACTAACCCCGGCATTTATCAATTTTCCGGTGGAAATACCATGAGCTCATTGATTCAAGCAGCCGGCGGTGTAAATGCCAACAGTAAATCGGATAATCTGGAGCTCACTATCCCTCAGGCTGCGGGTGCCATGGGAACTCCCCAAAAAATCAATATCAATCGCGCCGAGGCGTGGCTGCTGGAAGCCCTGCCGGGAATCGGGCCGACCAAGGCAAACGCAATTATCGATTACCGCCAGCAGAACGGTTCCTTCCTCAGTGTCGACGAACTGATAAAAGTTGAGGGAATTAGCTCCACTCTCCTTGAACAAATTAAACCACTCATTACCGTTGCGGACTGAACAGGATAATTTATTTGTTACTCGTTTATCTTAGCTGCGCCTGGATTATCGGCATCCTGCTGGGCGATAGGCTCAGCATACATCCTCTGTGGTTACTAATCTCGCTGCTGCCTTTGCCTCTTATTTTTATCTTTCGCCAGCGTAAAAAGTTACTCGTAATCATCTCACTGTTAATTCTGGCAGTGCTTGGCGGTATGGTCCGGTATCAATCCAGCCTGCCGACCGTTAACGAAAATTATGTGCAATACTATAACGACCAAAATGCCGTTGAACTAAAAGGAATCATCAGTCAGGCTCCGGATGTCAGGGATAAAAAGCACGCACCTCTATTTATCCCATATCACAATAAACACTCCCGAAGGTTGGAAAAGCCTCAGGGGTCAACTCCTGCTATTCGTGCCGAGATATCCTGAACATAGCTATGGCGATGAACTACTGGTAAAGGGGAAGGTGGAAACGCCGCAGGCTATTGACGATTTTGATTATCCTGGCTATCTGGCAAATCAGGGGATTTATTCCACGATGCTTTCCCCCAAAATCGCAATAACCGCTACCGCTAAGGGTTTCCCCCCGCTGGTCTGGATTTATTCCTTAAGAAACCGGTTATCGCAAGCGATGGCAGTCATACTGCCGGAACCGCAGGCGGCGCTGGCGCGGGGGATGATACTGGGTATCAGGGGCAATATTACCCCGGCTCTGCAGGACAGTTTCATCCGCAGCGGCACCACGCACATCCTGGTTATTTCCGGTTCGCAGTTTAATATTGTGGCCGGAATTCTGGTCGCCACCGGTATCTGGCTTTTCGGCAAGAGACGTTATTTTTATGTCTGGCTGGCGCTGGCGGCAATCTGGATTTATGCGCTGCTGACTGGCATGAGTCCGCCGGTCATCCGCTCCGCCATTATGGTCAGTCTTTTCTTAATCGCCGACCTGCTGGGCAGACAGCGAAGCGCGATTATAGTGCTTAGTTTCGCGGCGGCGGTGATGGTCGCAATTACGCCGCGTATTCTCCGTGACGCCTCATTCCAGTTGACCTTCATGTCCACCATCGGGATGGTCTTCGTCGCCCCGCCATTACAATCATGGGGTAAAAAGGCTATCGCCTATAAATTGGGAGAAGAAGGTTGGCTGGTAAAAATGGCGAACTGGATTTCAGACAGCCTGTTTGTCACGCTTTGCGTCACGATTGTTATCTGGCCGCTACTTGCCTATTATTTCGGCGTTTTTTCTATCGTCTCGCCGCTGGCAACGTTATTGGTTCTGCCGGCACTACCGTATCTGATTTTCAGCGGAACAGCGGCGGCGGTGATTGGCGTTTTTCTATTACCCCTTGGGCAGGTCATCGGATGGTTGGCCTGGCTGTCGGCTTCCAATATGCTCGTGATTATCAACGGTTTCGCCAATACCCTTTGTCATCGGTGAAAATAGGGGCGATTAATCCGGTTTGGCTCTGGGCATATTTTATTGTCCTGGCGGTCATTCTCTGGCTCACGGGAAACAGGAAAGCGGTAATAAATGTCATAAATAGGGTTTCAGTTTCTTTGACTAAAATCCCTAAAAAGTGGGTCTTTTCGCCTTTGCTGGTGATAGCACTACTCACAACTCTGACGGCCTTCACTATGCCCGATAACAGGCTGCACGTCAGTTTCCTCGACGTCGGACAGGGTGACGCCATCCTGATTCAGACGCCGAATCATCAGGACATACTGGTGGACGGCGGCCCCAGTTCTCAAGCAATTAGCGGCGAATTAAGTCAACATCTGCCCTTCTGGGACAGGACCATCGAACTGGTAGTGCTGACTCACCCGCACCTCGACCACCTTACAGGATTATTAGAAGTCCTGCAGCGTTATAAAGTGCAGCAGGTGCTCTATCTGGATACGGATTATCAAATGCCGCCGGAACAGGAATGGCTTACATTAATTCATGATAAAGGTGTCAAAGCAACATTGGCAGAAGCAGGGCAGGTGATTAATCTGGGTATGGGTGCAACATCAATTGAAGTCATTAACCCTATACCAGACTCATCTGTCCCGGCGATGGATAACGGCGTTGTTCTGAGATTGAGCGACGGTAAAGTCAGTTTTTTATTGACCTCGGATATTTCAAAGGAGGCCGAACTTGACCTGATTGCAAGACGCGCTGAGTTAAGCAGCACCGTACTCAACACGACTGAGACTCAATCAACATTTCCTGTTTATCAATACTAGTTTCGTCAAGCATAGGTATTACTCCATATATAGATACTTCGCTACCATTAACCACTATCTTGTCTATAACTTCCCGTAATACCTGCCTTTTATCTTGAAATTTGAGATTATCAAGTACTTCTGACATTTTCTCGCAGAATCGCACTACGTAATCACCGTCAATAGCTTCGGTGTCTTTTTCTCGCAGCTGTTTTTCCAAATCTTGTTTGGTTTGTAAAAACTTCTCTTGCTCTACTTTTACCTTATCTATTTCTCGTTTCAATAGTAGAGAGTCAATAGCACCAATTTTATATGCTTCTAGTAACCTATCTATCTCTAGCATCTTTTTCCCAATATTTTCATT
>Ga0182021_10007163_pt1 | contig 13207 bp, 12 predicted proteins | sample 612E3MmetaG_FD_120493 | JGI IMG/M metagenome (GOLD analysis project Ga0182021, IMG submission 120493) | Permafrost microbial communities from Stordalen Mire, Sweden - 612E3M metaG (Illumina Assembly) | ecosystem: Environmental > Terrestrial > Soil > Wetlands > Permafrost | place: Sweden... | reverse complement strand
GTGGGATGCGGCGGTGGTCGATCTCGTCCCCGCCGAGGCGGAGGACTGGCGGCAGCTGTTGCTGCAGCGTCCGGAACTGTCGTCGCGCTCGCTGGTGGCGTTGATCCCGGTCGACTTCCCGGCGGCAGCGCGCGAGATTTTACGCGGGTCTTTCCAGGCCTTCCTGCGCAAGCCGGCGCGCCACGGGGCGCTGCGCGCCCTGCTCGCCGCGGGCCTTGAGCCCGTGGCCGCCGCGGTCCCGGCGTCCGGCCCCACCCCCGGGCTCGACCTGCGAGTGCTGCTGGTGGAGGACAACCCGGTCAGCCAGCGGCTTATCCAGAAGATCCTCGAGAATCTGGGCTGTCACTGGGATCTCGCCGAGAGCGGCTCGTTGGCCCTCGCCCGGCTCGATCGCGGGAGCTACGATCTGGTGCTGCTCGACCTGTATATGCCCGAGACCGACGGCCGGGCGGTCATCGCACAAATCCGGCGCGGCGCGGCGGGGGCGCGCAACCAGGGTATTTGGATCATCGCCTGCATGGACGACGCGCAGGAATTACAGCACCTGCGGACGATCACCGGCGGGATCAACGACGGTCTCATCAAGCCGTTCAAGGCCGCCGACCTTGAGGCCGCCTTGCGGCGCGGCATGGGATGCGCGTCCGCTCGCGCCTGACACTGGGGGCCACCGGTGTAGTGCGGTCCCCCCAGTTTGCATTCGCCGGCTCCGGCGGCGCCGGCGTAAACTGGATATTTCCCTCATCATGCCCACGCCGTCGCCCGCCTCACAGCATGTCCGCGCCGTGCTCATGCTGCTGCTCGCTAATGTATTTTGGGGATTGAGTTTCCCCCTCATCAAGGCGATCGCGTTCGCGCACCAGCAACTGTTGCCGGCAAGCGGCAGCTGGTTCATCACCAGCTGCACGATTGCGCCGCGCTTCATCCTCGCCGCCGCGATCCTGGCGGTGTGGCAGCGCGGCGCGTTGCGGCGGCTGACCCGGAGCGAAATCCGGCAGAGTGCGGGACTCGCGCTGTTCGCCTCGGCGGGCATGCTGTTCCAGAACGACGGCCTACAGTTCACGTCGGCCTCGACCTCGGCGTTTCTCACCCAGCTCTATGCCATCATGATTCCGGTCTGGGTGGCGCTGCGCGCGCGGCGGCTGCCGCCGGCGGTCGTATGGGCGAGCTGCGGGCTGGTGCTGGCGGGGGTGGCGGTGCTTGGGCGCTTTGACGGGCGCGAACTGCGTCTTGGCCGGGGCGAACTGGAGACGCTGGTCAGCTCGCTGTTTTTCATGGGCCAGATCCTCTGGCTCGATCGCCGGGAGTTCGCGGGGAACCGGGCGATGCCGGTGACGTTTGTGATGTTTGTCCTGGAAGCGGCGGTGTTCATGGTTCTGACCGGCGCCCTGCTGGCCGGCGGCGCGCCGCGCGCGGCGGAGGTGCCGGCGCTCCTCGCGTCGGCGCCCTGGCTGGGTTTCACGCTCGCGTTGACGCTGTTCTGCACCGTGGGCGCGTTCAGCCTCATGAACACCTGGCAGCCAAAAATCACGGCGACCGAGGCCGGTCTGATCTACTGCCTCGAACCCGTGTTCGCCTCGCTGATGGCGCTCGTCCTGCCCGGCCTGTTCTCCCGCTGGGCGGGCTTCGCCTATCCCAACGAGACCCTGACCCTGAACCTGCTGATCGGCGGCGGACTCATCACCGCGGCCAACGTACTCATCCAGTTGAAGCCGCTACCAAAGCCGTAGGAGTGGCGTTAGTCTGCAAACCGGCCGGTGCGCAGAAAGGCGAGCACCTGCGCGGCGGTGGCCGCGCGCCAGAGCATCAGGGTGTGTGAATGCGGCACGATGAGGAAGTCACGGGCGCCGGCGAGGCGGGCGGAATCCACGCTTACGGCGCCGTCGTTGACGCCGTTTTGCCAGCGGGAGAAAAGCGGATTGATGCTCGTGTTGCCGGCGATGATGCCGACCTCATAAACAGGCGGGGCCAGTAGCGGCGCGATCGCGTCGGCCGTCGAAGTGCCGAGCCGCGAGAGATTCGGGCCGATGAGCCAGCGGCACAGCGCAGAGCGGCTGAGCCGGTCGGCCACCAGGCTGCCGGCGTTGGGGGGCGCGAGCAGCACGACGCGGCCCAGGTTCGCCGGTTGGTGCTCCTGCAGGTAGAGACGGACGACGAGCCCGCCCATCGAGTGCGCCACGAAGTGAAGGCGTGGCACGGTGTCCGCACCACGGGCGCGCAGGTGTCCTGGCAGATAGTCGCGGGCGAGCTGCTCGATGGTAAGCGAACGGGAGGGATAGGACAGGTTGAGCACGTAGTAGCCGGCGGCGGCGAGGGCCCGGGCGAGAGGGCGCATCTCGAGCGCCGGCATCGCGACACCATGCAGCAGGACGACGGTTTCAGTTGCGGGCGGCGGCTGGACCGGCAGCGACGCGCAGCCGCCCGGATCCTGCAGGCAGCCGACGGCGATCTTGCGGAAGAAAGCCATGCGGGATCAGACCGCCGCAGGCGGGGGCAGGGGCGCCGCCGGGACCGCGCGGAGACTGTGCAGCGCCCGCAGCGTCGCCGCAGTGAGGACGATCACGCCGCCCACCAGCGGCAGCGGACCCGGACGCTCGCCCAACGCCAGGAGCACCCACACCGGGTTGAGGATGGGTTCGATCACCGGGATGAGCACCGCCTCCATCGCCGTCACGTGGCGGATGGCCCGGGAGTAGAGCAGATAGGAGAGCCCGAGTTGCACGATGCCGAGCAGTCCGAGTGCGACCCAGCTTCCGGCATTCGGCAAGACGCCGCTGCGCAGGATGAATGGCAGGCCGGCTGCACCCGCCAGCAGGTTGCCGAGAAAGATCGATTCCACCGCCGAGGTGTCCTTCTGCTTGCGTAGCAGCAGCGTCATGGCCGCGAAAGCCACCCCGCTGGCCAGGGCGGTGAGGTTGCCGGCAAAGCCGGCGAACTGCAGATTGTCGCAGAAGAACAGCGTCATGCCGCCGAACACAGCCGCGATGGTGAGCCAGTCGACGCGCGTCGCCCGCTCGCCGAGGAACCACGCGCCGAGCAGCGCGATCCACACCGGCGCGGTGTACTGGAGCAGGATGGCGTTGGCCGCGGTGGTGAGTTTGTTGGCCGTGACAAACAGGATGGTCGTGGCGGCGTAGGCCACGGCGCCGCCGATCTGCGCCGCCGACCACGTGAAGCGGAAACGCGGGGCGAACACCGCGAGAAACGCCGCGGCGATGAAGCCACGCCCGCCGGCCACGGCCAGCGGCGGCCAGGCAACCGACTTGATCAGCAGGCCGCCGAGGCTCCAGCAGAGCGCCGCGGCGGCCATCAGGCCGACCGCACGCGCATGCTCCGCATTTCTCATGGTCCGCAGGATTGCCGGAAGCCCGGTGCCGACGCACGACAAATTCGCGGAGCAGTGGTACAGCCGGCCCCGGTCGCGAGGCGCACAGTGTTCCGGCGCGTTACTTGCATCCCGACGGAGACGGTTTAACTTGGCGGTGACCATGACCTGCAGAATCACCGTCTTTTTCCTGATCATGTTAACCGGCCTCGTGGCGGCGCAGGCCGAGCCGGTCTCCCGGCGCGAAGTGCTCGCCGCCATCGCGGTGCTCGACAAGGATGTCACGAGCGCCGACGCCCTGAAGGCGGCGGTCACCGTCACGCGTTTCGGGAAGGAGAACGAGGCGGTGCTCATCACCGTGGGACCGGAGACGTTGCCTTGGGTGCAGTTGGATGCGCCCGGGTCCGAGGCCACGATCCGCGCGATGCTGATGGCGGCCTACTTTGCGGGGGACATCAAATCGCAGTTGGAAAAACGCCGGGCCGAGGACGATCCCTACCGCGGCTGGCTGGCCGTCATCAAGGCCTACCGCCAGATTCGCCAGAAGCAGCCCGAGGTCGTGATTCCCGAGGTTGAGGAACTGGTCAAGAAGGAGCAGGCCGGCACGCTCGAGCAGGAGGCGGCGGAGCTGCGCCAGCAGCAGGAGCAGGAGGAGCAGCGCGAGCGGCGGCCCAAGAATGTGGTCTGACGTCCGGGCAGGGCTGCCGGGGGGCGATCAAGGGTTGGGTTGGCGGGGAAGCAGGACGATTACAGCCGCGTGGTGCATCAAGGGCCTTATTCTCAATGACCTGTGAGGGATGGGCTTCACCTTGCGATCAAGCCGGCGTCATATATCTTAATGCAGACAAGGAAACCGCGGTGTTGCCAAGGGCGTATCGAAAAAAACACGGCACTTCGCAGCACTTTTTGGGGTCTCAATCTGCACACACTTTGGAAACCATGAAAACGAAACTGTTCTTCACTGCAGCCGTTCTCTTGACCGCGTTTTTCGTCACGGGCGCTGTCGCCCAAACATCTGATCAAACGACACCGCCAGCCGCCACAGCGACGGTCGCCAGTCCGGCGCCGGCCCCGAATACGATCATCTACATTCCCCAGCTGCCCAACCCGACGGAACTGGCGAATGCCGCCGCGGCCCAAGGGCTGACCATTGACAAGATCATTCAGACGAGTGCCCAGGTAGTCGTCGTATACAAGTATGCCAACGGGCAGACCAACACGGTCGCCTACCAACTGCTCCCCATGGCCGGAACCGCACCCGCCAACACGACCACTGTCGTTCCTGCCAACACGACCACCGTCGTTCCCGCCATCACGGCCACCGTTGTCTACGCATCGCCGGCGCCGGCCTATTATTACGACCCTTATCCCTACTATTCGTGGCCTTGGTTCGCGCCCGTGGCCTTCAGCGTTGGCCTCGGTTACCATGGCGGCTGGGGTTACCATGGCGGCTATGGTTCTCACGGCGGCTCTGGTTTCCGCCATCGCTAGCGGCTAATCGCCGCGGGGACGATCCAAGCTGAAGTCAATCCGTCTGCAGCCATGCGTCAGCAGAGCACATTGATATTAGCCTTGGGGTTGTCCGTTCTCAGTACCGGCTGTGTGGGCACGGGACCCAACACCCAGCAGGGAGCCGTGACCGGCGCCACACTCGGTGCCATCGCCGGCGGCATCATCGGCAACAACAGCGGCCACCAGACTTGGGAGGGTGCAGCCCTCGGTGCCCTTGCCGGCGCCATCGCGGGCGGCACGATCGGCAACAATGTCGACAACCAGAATGGTACCTTCTACGGCCCGCCGCGGCCGGCCGCCGCCAATATGGTGGTCCGCCAGATGCCGGCGATGCCTCCCCGGCCGGCGATGGCCGAAACCGTCACGCCACCCCCTTCACTTTCTGCCGTCTGGATCCCCGGCTATTGGGCCTACGATGGCTACCGCTATGCGTGGGTCGCCGGGCATTGGGAGATTCCACCTCCGAACAGCCGCACCTACGTCGCCCCGAACTGGGTATATCAGGGAGGCGCCTACACGTATATTCCGGGTTCCTGGCGCTGAGCCTTGGCCGGTCGCCGTCGGAGAATAACCGGTTGCCACAAGGTCTGGCGATCGGGCGGCCGGCGCAGTGATTGCACGCCGCCACACATCCGGTGATCCGCGGTGCGTGAACAGTGCCGGCGGCCTGGGATACGGCGAGGACTTGCGCGAGGGGCGGGCTGATGTTTCAATCCAAGTGCCTCGCACGCGGCGTAGTCAGTGGTCGCTGCGCCCGTGAGCGTCGCCTGCCCGGCCTTGAATCGACTCATGACTGACTCTCCAGTCCCGACGTCAGCTTCCCGACCCACTCCGCGATTGGTTTGGGGAGCCGTGGCGGGGCTGCTCGCCATTTATGCCGCGCTGGCCCTCGTGGCATCGACCGGCAAAGGGGTTTCATTCGACGAGGCCGAGCAAATCGCGGTCGGCTACGACATCTGGGTTCGCCACGACTTCCGCCTGGAGACCGCCAACGGCGACCTGGTGAAGCGGTGGGCAACACTCCCCCTGCTGATTTCCCGGCCCACCCTGCCGGGCACCAGCGATCTCCGCTGGCGCCAGGGTGAACCCTATGTGGTGGGCTACGAGTTTTTCTTCCAGTGCGGCAACCGTCCGGAATCCCTGCTCCTGCAGTGCCGGGCCATGATGGTGCTGATGGGCGTGGCCACGGGGCTGCTGGTGTTCTTGTGCTCGCGCCGGATTTTCGGGCCGGTCGGCGGGCTGGTGTCGCTTGCCATTTTTGCCTTCAGCCCGCACATGCTCGCGTTTGGCGCCCTGGTCGCCACCGCCATGTCGGTCTGCCTGACGCTGCTGGCTTCAACGTGCTGCATCTGGCAGCTGCTTCACCGGGTGACTTGGGGGCGACTGGTCGTGAGTCTGGTTTGTTGTGGGCTGCTGGTGCTGGCCAAGCTGAGCGCGCTCGTGATTCTCCCGATCGCGATGGTGCTGATCATGGTGAAGCTAGTTTCGGGCCGGGCCCTGGAGTGGCGCCTGGGGTGTCCGCGCATGATCCAGTCGCGCTGGATCCAGGCGGGGATCTTTAGCGGCTTGGTGCTGGCGCATGTGGCTGCCGGCTGGGGCTTCATCTGGGCGCAGTACGATTTCCGTTATGTGGCCAGCCCGGATCCGTCTGATCCGGGAATCATTCTGCGCGTCCGGCCCTACAGCGACCCCGTCGATCCCACGGCGACCGCCATGCTCGCCTGGGCGCGGCGCACCCATTTTCTGCCGGAGGGCTATCTGCATGGAATCGGCTGGCTGCTCGGCAGCAATGACACGCGTCAGGCGTTTATGAACGGGCGGTGGAAGACTGGCGGCTGGCTGGTGTTCTTCCCGTACACCCAATGGATGAAAACTTCGCCCTTCCTCCTGCTGCTGCTCTTGCTGGGATGCGGGGGGTGGTGGTGGCGGTGGCGGGCCGGCCCACCGAAGACCAGAAGGGAGGGCGGGAGGAGCAGCACCGCGTTGGTGCCGTCATTCTATGAAGCAATCCCCTTCGTTGTCCTCATCGTCGTCTACCTCGGCATCGCGCTCACGCAGGACCTGAACATCGGCCACCGGCACATCCTGCCCATTTACCCGGCCATCTATGTCTTGACGGGTTCCACCGCCTGCCTCTGGTCGCTGCGAGTGCGCTGGCCCAAGGTACTCATTGCGCTCCTGCTGCTGGGCAAGGTGGTGGACGCCGCCATGGTCTATCCGCATTACCTTGCCTATTTCAGCCCCGTGGTGGGCGGATCCTCGCAGGGCTACAAGCATCTTGTGGACAGTTCCCTCGATTGGGGGATGGATTTGCCCGGTCTCAAACGATGGCTCGACCAGCACAACCCAGGCAGCCGGGAGACCGTGTTCCTGGCTTATTTCGGGACCGACAGCCCCGACTATTACGGTATCAAGTGCAAACGGCTGCCCGGATTTTTCGACTGGCGGGCCAGGGATGTCTACCCTCTGGCGCCCGGCATTTATGCGATCAGCGCGACCCTGCTGCAGAGCGTCTACACCGATACCTTCGGCCCGTGGAACAGCGGGTATGAACAACGGTATCAAAGCACGCTGCGCAATCTGCAGGTCCTGGAACGCACGGCCAAGGATCCGCCGGAGCGCGCAGCCTTGTTGAAAGAACACCCGCCGGCGTTCTGGGATCACCAATATAACGCGTTCGAAAAGCTGCGCTTTGGCCGGCTCTGCGCCTGGCTGCGGCATCACGGCGCCCCCAACGACAACGTCGATCATTCCATCTTGATCTGGCGGCTGGACGCGGTGCATCTGCACGAAGCTTTGCTGGGGCCGCCGGCGGAACTGGACGACGATGCCGTGTCGCGCCAGTGAGGAACCCCGTCGGTGTCAGGTGACGGCCATTTGATGCGCGGCTGCGAATTCGGCTGGCCAGAGCGCGGGGATGATTCAGATTTTCAGCCTTGATGAGACTTCTTGCGGTCATCCTGGCTTTGCTGGCGGGCGGGCAGAACGGCCGGGCCGCATTGGAGTGGAAGACCACCGACCTTCAACTCAAAACCGAGGTGGGGCAGGAGCAGGCGGTGGCAGTCTTTCCGTTCCGCAACCGCGGTGACAAAACCGTGCGCATCATCTCAGTCGACCCCAGCTGCAGCTGCATGGCGGCCGAGCCCGGAAAGGAAGTTTATGCCCCGGGTGAAGCCGGCGAGATCCGCGTCGAGGTCGCCCTGGCCGGCTACGTCGGCCGTCTGCGTCGGAGCGTCGCGGTGGAGACGGATGATGCCACCGGCCGATTCGCGGAGCTGATCCTGACGGTGGACATACCCGAACCGGTCGTCATCAATCCGCGCTTCCTGCTCTGGCGGGTGGGGGACCGGCCGGAGGAGAAAAGTTTGGAGATCGTCGTGGCCGAGCCGAAAACAACCGTGTTCGGTGAAATCGAGTGCAGCAGTCCGCTCTTTCATGCCCGGCTGCTGCCCCAGCCGGCCGGCGGCTATCGCCTGGCCGTTGAACCGGCGGACCTGCGGCAGCCCGCTGAAGCGATCATTCACCTGCCGGTGACCATCGCGGGCCGGCCGCAGATGCGCCTGGTTTATGTGGCGGTGAAATGAACGCGCCAGACAGGATGAATTCGTCACGGGCATTTCTCCTTCACGCCTTCCGGCAGGCCGGGGTGCTTCTGCTGGCCGCGCTGATCCCGGCGCTGCTCGCCGGCGTGTTTCATCCCCGGCGCCCGGCATGGTCGAGGGATCAAGCCATGATCCCGGAGGTGGCCTGGGGCACGGTCCGGGAATGGCCGGGTTTGAAACTGCTGGTCGACGCGCGCAGCGAGGAGGCCTTCCAACGGCAGCACATTTCCGGGGCCTTTCCGCTCAGTGAGGCGCGGTGGGAGGAAAGGCTGCCGGCATTCATCAAGGCATGGCAGCCCGGCGCCCGGGTGGTGGTTTATTGCGACAACACCGGCTGTCAGGCGAGCCAGGCCGTGGCCCGCCGGCTGCGGCGGGAACTGGGCATCAACGACGTGTTCGTACTGAAAGGAGGCTGGGGTGCATGGCTGGTAGCGCAAAAATCGCTGCCCTGATCACGTCGGCAGGACGCATCGTTCTGGCGGCGGTCTTTCTTTATGCCGGAGGCCTCAAGGCCCTCGACCCGGCCGGCTTCGCCCTGTCCATCGACAACTACCGGCTCCTGCCCTATCCGGCCGCCGCCGCGCTGGCGCTGTATCTCCCGTGGCTGGAGCTCGGGAGCGGTCTCGCCGTGCTCTGGCCCAGGATCCGGACCGGGGCGCTGGCCGTGCTACTCGGCCTGGGGCTCGTTTTCAGCGGAGTGATCGCTTCCGCCTGGCTGCGCAGTCTCGACATCAGCTGCGGATGTTTTGGCGATGGTGCGCATGGCCGTTCCGCACTCGCGGTCAGCCTGCTGCGCAGTGTTTTCCTGGTGCTTCTTTGTGCGTGGTTGCTCGGGCGGGAGTGGGAACTGCACTACGCGGATCGCGCCGGCCGAAGCCAATGAGATCCATCCGCCTTGGCACGCCCTGAGGATTTCCAGTCGGATACTCGCGGGCCGCGTGGCCTCCGTTCACTTTGCCGTCGCCTGCGTCAGCGCGTCGAGCACGATGTCGGGCGTCAGCAGTTCCGGCAAGAGGATCGGGTCGGCACGGCCGGGGGCGTAGATGAGATCGAACGGCACCGCGCTGCGGTGAAACGCCGCCAGCTCCTCGGTGATCTGCGCATCGCGGCTGGTCCAGTCGGCCCTGACCAACACGACGCCGTGCGCCCGCAGCGCGTCGCGCACCTTCTGCGACGAGAATACCACCGCCTTGTTGCTCTGGCAGGTGGCGCACCAGCGCGCGGTGAAGTCGACGTAGAGCGTCTTCCCCTCGGCGCGCAGTTTGGCGACGGTCTCGGGGCTCCACTTTTCCCACGTGAGATCCGGCGGACGCGGCCAGCCCACGGTCGCGCCCGCGGCCAGCAGCACCACGGCCAGCGCGGCTCCGAAGCGCCGGCGCGCCGGGGAGCCGCCGTGCTGCGTCCACCGTCCGTACGCCCACGCGGCCATGGCCACGAGCACGAGGCCGAAGAGCACCTTGAGCAGGCCGATGTCCGGCGTCTGCCCGGCGAGCACCCACACGAGGAAACCCACCGTGGCGTAGAGCGGAAAGGCCATGAGCTGCTTAAACGTCTCCATCCACGCACCGGGTCGCGGTAGGAATTTCACCGCGGCCGGGAAGGTCGACAGCAGCAGGTAGGGCACCGCCAGCCCGACCGCGATGGCGGTGAACACGGCGAGCGACTCGACCGGCGACAGCGCCAGCGCCGCGCCCAGCGCGGGCGCGAGAAACGGCGCCGAGCACGGCGTGGCCACGACGGTGGCGAGCACGCCGGTGAAGAACGATCCGGTATATCCCGATTTGGTCTGCAACTGCGAGCCGACGCCCATGACCGAAAGTCCGATCTCGAACAGGCCGCTCAGGTTGAGCGCGAACACCAGCAGCAGCGCCGCCAGCACGAACACGAAGCCCGGCTCCTGCAGCTGAAAACCCCAACCGAGCTCCTTCCCGCCCGCCCGCAGGATGAGGAGCGCGCCGGCCAGCATCCAGAACGAGACCAGCACGCCGAGCGCGAATACGAGGCCGTGCAGCGTGACCTTGCGGCGATCCGCACCCGCCTGGTTTACGAAGCCGAGAATCTTGATGCCGAGCACCGGAAACACGCACGGCATAAGGTTGAGGATCAGTCCGCCGATCAAGGCGAGCAAGAGCGTGCCGGGCAGGCTGCCGGTAACCGCGGTCGGGGAACCAAGGGCGGAAGTCGCGGAAGAGGTGCCGAACGGAAGATCGATCCGGATGGCGGGCACATCGCCTTTGGCCAGCGCAAGCACACCGTAGAGGCGGGGCGGATTTTTCGGACCCGCCGGATCGATGGGCAGCGTCAGCGCAAAGGCGCCGTTGCCTCCGGCGCGGATGGTTTGCGGTTGGTCGTAGGCGATGAGGCCGCCGTCGGCGAAGAAGTGGAAATCAACCGGTGTGAACGTGGCGCCGGCCGGCGGCTGAACGTTAAGCATCACGGTCCGGCTATCTCGCGTGGCGGCGAGCTGCCAGCCGTCGGGGGCGTGGGGCAGTTGATCGCGCGCCGCGGCCAGCTTGGGACCCCAGCGCGGATGTGGGGCGGGCGGCCCGGCGTCAACGGGGAGCGTGAGTTCGAGCGCCGCGTCACCGGGCATGCAGACCTCCCTGCACATGAGCCAGGCGACGGCGGCCTGGAGCGTGATGTTCTGACCGGGTGCCAAGTCCGGCGGCGGGGTGAGCGTGATCAGGAGGAAGGTCTCGCCGTCGTACCCGTTGCCGGTGATCATGCCGTGGGCATCCACCAATACGTGCGGCACGGGCCACTGGATGTCGCCGGCCTGCCAGCCGGGCGGCAGCGTCCATTTGATCGAGGTGGGATAACCGGTGCCCGCGTTGATCCAGTAGGTGTGCCAGTGCGGGTCGTGCGCGAGGCGCAGGGCGACGTCGAAGGCGCGGCCCGGCTGCACGCTGGTCACGGCCGGCACGAGCTCGGCCTCGACCGCGCCATTGCGGACGGGCTTGGCGTGCGCGGCGGTCAACCGGGCCAGGCAAAGCAGGCACGCGGGAATGGCGCGAAGCAGGGCCGGATACTTCATGGCGGGGAACCTAGTGGCGATTGTAAGAGGTGCAACCCATGAAGGTTGTTCCCGGGCGGACGGCTGGCAGTTCGCTTTTCGTAACAGAACGGATGGCTGGCCGGCCCGGCGTGTCGGCTTCGGCACTGCCGCGTTGCGGCCAGGACGAAACCATGCCACAGCTTCAGACTATGAAAACGCGCATCTTTGGCAGCACGGGTTTCGCGGCGGGCGAGATTGGCCTGGGCACGTGGCAGCTGGGTGCCGACTGGGGCGAGGTCACGGAGGATACCGCGCTCGCCACGCTGCGCGCCGCGCACGAGGCGGGCACCAATTTTTTCGACACGGCGGACGTCTATGGGGCCGGCCGCAGCGAGCTGCTGATCGGCCGCTTCCTCAGGGAAACGCACGCGAGGATCTTCATCGCCACCAAGCTCGGACGCTTCAGCGATCCCGGCTGGCCGCAAAATTTCACCCGCGCCGCGGTGCGCCGGCATACCGAGGCGTCACTGCAGCGGCTCGGCATCGATGCGCTCGATCTCACGCAGTTTCATTGCGTGCCCTTCGAGGTGCTCAAACGCGGCGAGCTCTTCGGTTGGCTGCGCGAGCTGCAGACCGAGGGCAAGATCCGGGCCTACGGCGCCAGCGTCGAGTCGATGGACGAGGCGCTCTGGTGCGTCGGGCAGGAGGGCTGCGCCTCGCTTCAAATCATCTTCAATATCTTCCGCCAGAAACCAATCGATGTTCTCTTCGCGAAGGCGAAGGCGCGGCGGGTGGCCCTCATCGTGCGGCTGCCGCTCGCCAGCGGGTTGCTCGCCGGCAAGTTCAGCAAGACGACGCGCTTTCCCGCCAGCGACCATCGCAACTACAACCGCGACGGGGGGAGTTTCAATGTCGGTGAGACGTTTGCGGGCCTGCCGTTCGAGAAGGGCGTGGAACTGGCCGACGCGCTCAAGCCGCTCGTGCCGGCGGGTGTTTCAATGGCCGACATGGCGCTGCGGTGGTGTCTCGATTTTGACGCTGTCAGCGTACTCATCCCTGGCGCAAAGAGCCCGGAGCAGGCCCGCGCCAACGCCCGGGCGTCCGCACTGCCACCACTGTCGCGCGAATTACACGCCAAGCTCGCCGATTTCTACCAACGCGAGGTGCACGCGCACATTCGCGGGCCGTACTGAACCAGCCAGGCCGCCGGGTGAGGCGAGACGGAGACCTCAGGCCACAGCCGCCGCGGCGGGTGCCCGGGCCGCGGTCGCCCGGGTCAGACGCACTCCCAACAGCACCGCGGCGCAGGCGAGCCCCGCGGCGAGTCCGATCCAGATACCGAGGGCGCCCAGGCCCACCTTGAAGCCGAGCAGGTAGCCGGTCGGGAGAGACACGAGCCAGTAGGCGAAGAAGGTGATGAGCGTCGGGATCCGCACGTCGGTCAGTCCGCGGAGCGCGCCGGCGCCCACCACCTGGCCGCCGTCGAAGATCTGGAAGACCGCGGCCACGAGCAGCAGGCGCGCCGCGAGGGCCACGACGGCGGGATCGGCGGTGAATCCGCGGGCGATCGCTCCTCCGGCGAGGGCGAACAGCAGCGCGAACGCGGCCATCATCGCCGTGCTCAAGCCGAGGGCGCCGAAGCCGATCGGCCGCAGCGCCTGGCGCCGGCCCTGGCCGACGGCCTGACTGAGGCGGATGCTGGCGGCCATCGACAGCCCGAGCGGAAGCATGAAGGTGAAGGCGGCGCAGCTGAGGGCGATCTGATGGGCGGCAAGC
>Ga0182021_10007162_pt1 | contig 13207 bp, 8 predicted proteins | sample 612E3MmetaG_FD_120493 | JGI IMG/M metagenome (GOLD analysis project Ga0182021, IMG submission 120493) | Permafrost microbial communities from Stordalen Mire, Sweden - 612E3M metaG (Illumina Assembly) | ecosystem: Environmental > Terrestrial > Soil > Wetlands > Permafrost | place: Sweden... | reverse complement strand
CTCCAGGACGCAGCGAAGTCTCTGCAAAGCCCCGCGGCGCTGCCGCTTTCGGCCGCCCCGCTTCACGGCGAGCTTCCAACGGGCGCCATAGCCCTCAGCAACCTCCGCCGGGACTTCCGGGAGACGGCCACCTGGCAGCCTCACCTGGTGACGGGGCCGGACGGCACGGCCAAGGCGTCCTTCAAGCTGCCTGATTCGCTGACGGCCTATCGTCTGACGGCCGTGGCGCTGACCAAGGACACCAAGATCGGCACGGCCGCCGCGAGCATCCGCGTCAGTCAGCCGCTGTCGGTGCAGTTGTTCCTGATGACCGACACCATTTCCCTCTCGGTGCACGCGGGCGCGCTCGTGCGTTCGTCCATCTTGGTCACACTCATCACGACCCTGGCGGCGCTGTATCCCGCGTACCGGGCAGCGCGTTTGAAGCCGGTGTCGGCCATGTCCCATTTTGGTTAGAGGCAATGACGAAGGAGCAGTCCATGTCGAGAGCGAGAGTTACCTACGTGGCCGCGGCTTTGCTCGTTGGTTGGGTCGCGCCGGCTGTCGCCCGCGCGGCGAGCCAGCAGGAAATGTTCGACTTGCTCAAGGCCGTCGACGAGCGACAGCGCAACCAGGGCGACTGGCGTTCCATGATTTACATGGAGCAGAAAGAGAAGAACAAGGTCGACGTGGCCTACGAGGCGCAGGTCTTCCGGCGCAGTCAGGACCAGAAGTTCATCATCTTGTTCACCAAGCCCAAGGCGTCGCAAGGGCAGGGCTATCTGCGCATCGACAAGAACCTGTGGTTCTACGATCCCTCGGTGGGCAAGTGGGAGCGGCGTACCGAGCGCGAGCGCATCGGCGGCACCAACTCACGGCGCTCGGATTTCGACGAGTCGCGGTTGGCCGAGGAATACGAGCCCGAGGACAACGGCGAGGCCAAGTTGGGCGCCTACACAGCGCAGGTGATGACGTTGAAAGGCAAGCCGGACATCGATCTGGCGTTTCCGGTCATCAAGCTGTGGGTCGACAAGGAAACCAGGAACGTGCTCAAGCGCCAGGAGTTCGCGCTGTCAGGACGCCTGCTGCGCACGTCGTACTATCCCAAGTGGAAGAAGGCATACAGCGAGTCGAAGAAGATGGACGTGTGGTACCCGGAGGAAATGCGCTTCTACGACGAGGTCGAGAAGGCGAACTCGACGCTGATCCTGGTCAAGGCCGTGGACATGAAGCCGCTCGAGGCGAACCTGTTCACCAAGGCCTGGCTGGAGAGCAAGAGCCGATGAGGCGGGAAGGGGTGGTAGGGTACCCCTCACCCGTCGCGCTGTGCGCGCCGGCCTCTCCCCGGAGGGGAGAGGCGGGATCCGGTCCCCTCGCCCCGCGTTCGCGCGGGGGGAGAGCGAGGGTGAGGGGCACCACCTTCAGGGCAGGGGTCATCGCGTTGTTCACCCTAGCCATTTTCTTGGCCGGCACCGCGCGCGCGCAGGATCGCCCAGCGGAGGAGGAGATGTTCGGGGGGGCGCGGCAGGGGGAGACGGCGGGGACGGCCACGTCTACGACCACGTCTACGGCCACGGCCACAGCCACCGCCACAGCCACGACCACGGCCACGTCTACGACCACGCACACCTCCACGCCTGCGGCTGGGGCTCCGGCCACGGACAGTCGGGATGTGCTGAATCTGGGGAATTCCACCGCCGGTCCTCAGCTCTCGACCGATATCGCCCCGGAGGATCCGCTACGCATCGGCGGACAGTTGTACTGGCGGCTGATGAGCACGGCGGGGCAGGGGCAGAACCCGCGTAACTGGGGCCTGTCGGCGCCGGCGCTGCTCGATGTCTACATGGATGCGCGGCCGAACGAGCGGGTGCGCGCCTTCGTGCTCGGCCGCATGTTCTACGATCCCACGCTACCGCCGAATGGCACGACCGCGGCGAGCTCCGGCTCAGGCACGCCGACGAATGTCGTTTCCACCTCGGGCAGCTCGGTGCAAAGCAGCGACTCGACGAGCGCGAACCTCTTCACCCAGCCGACGCGTGGCCCGAGCGTGCTGCTCGACCAGCTGTGGTTGCGGTTCGATCTCCTGCACACGGTCTTCGTGACCGCGGGTAAGCAGCACGTGCGGTGGGGGACGGCGCGCTTCTGGACGCCGACCGACTACCTGCACATGCAGCCGCGCAACCCGCTGCTGCCGTTCGACGCGCGTTCTGGCGTCACGATGCTGAAGCTTCACCTGCCCTGGGAGGAGCGCGGTTGGAACTTCTATGCCTACGCCCTGCCCGAGAACCTCGACGCGACGGCGACCGTGGGCAAGGTCGCGGCCGCGTCGCGGGTGGAGGTCGTGCTCGGGTCCTTCGAGGCGGGGGCCGGGGTCTTTGGCCGGCAAAACAGCAAGGCGAAGTTTGCCGGCGACGTTTCCTTCGGCGTGTGGGACCTCGACTTCTACGGCGAGGTCGCGGTCCGCAACGCGGCCGATGTCGACTTCGTCCACTACCATGGCAGCGATGGGACGATCGATTGCAGTGCGCTCCCGGCCGGGTCGCTGCTTTCACCGTACTACTCCGTCGCGCGCGGCGCAGGCTGGAAGCCGCAGGCGACGGGCGGGCTGTCGTACACGCGCCAGTACGCCGACAAGGACACCTTCACGATCGGGGCCGAGTACTTCTACAACGGCCTCGGCTACTCGAACGTGAAGGACTACCTCGGGCTGTTTGCTCTCTCGCAGACGATGGCCAACCCGGCGGCCTTCTTCTATCTGGGGCGCCAGTACCTTGGCGTGTTCGCGACCGCGCCGGCACCCTATTCCTGGGATCTACACTCCTTCACCCTCTCCACCCTGGCGAACCTGAGCGACCGATCCGGCATCACGCGGCTCGACTATTCCTACACCCTGCTCACCCACATCCGTTTCGAGGCCTACGGGGCGGTCCACTGGGGGCAGCAGCACGGCGAGTTCCGCCTGGGCTTCAACAGCAACGACCTACCATGTCCGCCGAGCGTCCCCATCGTCCTCCCTCCCGCGCTCTTCGACATCGGGGTGGGGCTGCGCGTCGCAATCTAGGGTCCGGCTTTTCCCGCGTTGGGACTTGACGGCGTGGCCTGGATGCTGCACCTTCTTGCCTCTCACACGTGATGCGGGGTGGAGCAGCCTGGTAGCTCGTCGGGCTCATAACCCGAAGGTCCCAAGTTCAAATCTTGGCCCCGCTACTATAATTTCGCGCACTTAGGCCCCAGCCGGGATCATCTCAGGACAGCTTGGGGCCACCCTGGGGCCAGAGAGCCTCCGGTCGAGGCCCTGCAACTGGGGACCCAAGGGTTGCAGGAGACCGACGTTCTTGCTCGGCGTAGGAGTCGGGCGTGGGCAAGCCCGTCAAGCACCACGGCAAGTGGCGCATCCGTTGGTTGGATGAGAACGGCCACGGTTACCGAGCAGATGGCGCTCCTGGGCAGCCGTCCGAACCCCGCCATGGTCGGTGCACGCTTCCTGCTCGCGCCTGGGAGGTTCTACGAGAACGCGATCATCGGGTTTGAGCCCTTCGACAGCCTCAAGGAGATCACCGACGAGGCCCGCTCGGCTGCAGGCGCCTTGATCGAGGAAGGCGCGAGCACGGAGAAGCCCCGAACGTTCATCTTCATCAACAACCGGCTGGAAGGCAGCGCACCGTGGACGATCAAGGCGTTGATCGACGCCAGACGTGAGGTTCTGCGGCGCCGGCTCGGGACGTAGGTTCAGGACGGGTGCGACCGGCGAGTGTGCGGCAGATCTCATTTCGCGCTCGGAAGGTGCAGCCGCGCATGCTCTTGGTGCGGGTCTTTCGGTATTCTTCCCTGCATGCGAATGTCGATTGCCACCACTTGGGTTATCGCTCTGGCGGGCGGAGCAGGAATCCTGCCGATTGGATGCGGGAACATTGCGGGTAGCTCCCACAAGGACGCGGCACAGGCTCTCGATGCTCCGATTTTGTCCGGCGGGACGATCGGAACGGGGGGCGTACGCGGTACCGGCGGCGCCACGGCTGCGGGCGGCTCGGGAGGAACTGCCCTGGGTGGCACGACCGGCACGGGCGGGAGCACTACGAGCGGCACCGGTGGGCGCAGTACCGGCGGCCCGACCACCGGCGGTAGCGGCGGGACCATCACGGGCGCAGGCGGCGCGCGCACAGGCGGGACAGTTGGCAGCGGCGGGGCCGGCACGGGTGGCGTGGTTGGCACCGGCGGCGCTGGCGAAGGCGGGCGCTCGGCGGTCGACGCTCCGGCCGGTAGCGGCGGGTTCGCCGGGCAGACAGGCGGCACGATTGGCAACGGTGGAGCTGTCGGTACCGGCGGCACAGGTGGCGCTGGCGGTGGCGATGCTGGTGGTATGACCGGAAGGGATGCAGCAGCGGGCGTAGACGGTTTATCCGGCACGGGAGGCTCCGGTGGAACGGGCGGGACTCCGTACGGTGCCGGGTGCGGGTCTGCGCTAGACTGCACGCTCTTTTCGGATTGCTGCACATGCACCGTGATACAGGTCGGTGCACTCATGCCATCGTGTGGTACGACTTGCGACCAATCGACCTGCGCGGCCCGAGGCATCGGCGACAACGAGGTCGCGTGCGTCTCAGGCCGCTGTGTGATCAGCCGCTCGTGCAATGTGAACACGGTCTCGTGCAACATTGCCCCACCTTCGTGCCCGGCTGGGCAAGCCCCTCTGGTCAAGGGTGCCTGCTTTTCGGGAGGCTGCGTTCCTGTGGCTCAGTGTAGTGAGGTGGCCTCGTGTTCCGTCTGTGTTGCCGCGGGGCTGGCCTGCGTGACACATCAGACTCTACCAACCTCCTACCACTGTGTCTCAACGCCCACGGGGTGCTCCGACTACCCCTCTTGCGGATGCATGAGCGTCTGTCTCGGGGCGCTGTCCTGCCTGGACCAGTACAGCACCAACCTGACGTGCATGTGTCCAGAGTGCTGACGGCCTGATCACTGCGTGCGTCGGCATTAATCAAGGTGGAAACAACCTCGGAAAAGCGCGGGTTGCAGATCTCGCCGAACGCGGTGCCGTTTCTGTTCGTGTACTCGATTTCGTTAACCTTGACCATACGGGTCGATCGCCCGGGGCGCGATCGGAACGCCGCGCTTCTGCGAGTTCCTCTCCACTCCAGATCCGCCATCGTCGTGATGAGTGGACGGAGAGGAGTTGGAGCACGCTGAAAACGCCGCGAACAACGTCAGCGCAAGAAGACATGAACGCAATCGGTTGATGATCATGCGGCTCCCCGTTATCTAGAACGGGACGTCGCGATCGTACGCTCGCGGAGCAGGGAAGTGAAGTATTCGGAGCGCGTGGGCATCATGGAAGGGTGGTGTTCGAGAGCAGGTCACGGCTAGCGCGGATAGCTGTGCGCCGCTCGGTGAACTCCCGGACCATCTTCTTCTCCCGTGCTGTCCAACAAATCATCGTTGCGGCTCAGGCGGCCTCGCGGACGTAGAGTTCAGCATTCCGCCGAGGCGCGACCGGCAGACGACCTTGCCGTGCACTCCGTTCTCCTTCGCTTAACCGGCCGGCTTCTGGATCAGGTGCCCGCCAAGCCCCTGATGGAATCGCTCGGCGTGGTAGTGCGCCAGAGCTCCTTCACCACGTAGCGTAGGTGTCGTTCCCCGAAGAAGACGAGCTGGTTCAAGCATTCGTACCGGATAGTCTTCACAAACCGACATGGGCAGCATTTGTGGCTGCCTTGCCCGCTCAGGACGACCTTTGCAAGCTCCCGATCTCCGCGATTTTGTGTGAGAATCTTGGCGACCGCTTTCTGGACACTACGGGGGCGCCATTTCTTGTCTTCCGGCCCAGAGCGCACCTGCGCGCGCCGCTGTGGAACCCCGGACGAGCAACGGATAGGCTCTCGCCGCTGGCTCGCGGGCTGGGGCGCAACCGCACGGCCTCGACAGTCCTGCCCTGCCTCGGAGGTCCGTGCCGTGCGGAACCCCGCAGATCTCCGGCGCCGCCATCTCGCACGTTGGACGCATCCGTGGACGCCACTTTCCCATGATGCGTACGCTCAGGACGGCCTACGCGCAGGACGGCCTTGCCACGGTTGATGGTAGTTCTAGTACCACTTCGTGGAAGCTCGTAGCCGGTTCTGGCGCAGTCGGATCCCCGGCCGCCGGAAAGGCGGATTGCCGGCTGCTCGATGGGTTGCTATCTTGCCGCGCATGAGCACAAGGGTTCGGAGGACGCCGGGATTTTTGGGTTGTGCGCTTCTGCTCGGGCTGGCCTCCGTCAGCTGTTCCAAGAACAGCCCAACGGCCGCCACGGACGCCAGCGGGCGGGACGCGCCGGACAGCGGCTCCGTCACCATCTCGGACGCGTCCCAGGCCGGGGCTGAGCCCACCCATGACCTAGCGATCGCCGACGGCCGCGAGGCGGATGGGAGCCCGGAGACAGGGGCTGAAGATGGGAACATCCAGCAAACGGACGGCCCCGACTCGGCCGCTGCGGATGCGGGCGGTCGGGATGCGAGCGCGGATCTCCGCGCGTCGGAGGCGGCGGCGCGGGAGCTTGGCGCATCCGATCTTTCGACACCTCCATTGGGCGCTTGGCAGTCGCGTGGTATCGGCGGCGGCGGCGCGTTCTTCGTCCCCGAAATCGGCCCGGTCGACGACCAGATCTACATGTCGACCGACATGGGCAGCGTGTTCCATACCGCCGATTTCGGCGCAACTTGGAGCGCGTTCGATTTCCGCACGCTCACCGGCGGAAGCAACGCGCAAGTCCGGTTCACCTCCGACCCGCAGATCCTCTACGCCATGGCGCCGGTGCAAGAAGTGGCTGTGCCCTTCATCTCCAAAGACGGCGGATCGACCTTCACGCAGCTATCCGATACGAATGCAACGGAGCTCTACTACATCGAAGTGGACCCGAACCGAGCCGACCGGTTGCTGGTGAGCAACTACAGTGATCTCTACTTCTCCGGCGACAGCGGCGCCTCGTTCCACCAAGTGTACACGGCTGCCGACCCCAGCGGGGCCGGGCTGATCCTGGCCGGCGCCTTCTGGGACGGTGCGAGCATCTACGTGGGCACCAACGACGGCGTGCTGCTGTCGACGAACAACGGCACATCCTTCGCGCTGCAGCCCATCAGCGGGATTACGGCAGGAGAGTCCGTGGTGTCGTTTGCGGGGGCCAAACAGGCATCGACGACGCGGTTCTTTGCGGTGACCTCGACCGACGCATGGGGAGGGATATCGGGCTGCGAGATGACAGGGGCAGGTGTCTACCGGTTCGAGGTTGGACAGAACGCCTGGACCAACCTGACCAGCAAACTGCCCTCGGGTCACGCGCCCGCGTTCGTCGGCATGGCCACGAACAACCCGAGCATCGCCTATATCGGAGGCAGGGACACGAACGCAGGCTCGCCGGGGGTCGCCAAGACCGGTGACGGCGGTGGCACGTGGACGAGCGTGTTCCGGACGAGCGGCAACCAGAACATCGCCACCGGATGGTCGGGCGAGGGCGGCGATACGAGCTGGGGATACGGCGAGTGCGCCGAAGGGTTCGCGGTTTCTCGGGGCAATGCCGACAAGGTCGCCATCACCGACATGGGATTCGTGCACGTCTCAAGCGACGGCGGCGCGAGCTGGCGTCAAGCATACGTCAATCCGGCCGACCAGAACCCCGCGGGAGCGAAAACCCCCAAAGGCCGCGCCTATCGCGGCAACGGCGCGGAGGACACATCGGTGTGGTGGCTCACGTGGCCCGACACCACCACGATCTTCGCTTCCTTCACCGACATGACGAGCCTGCGCTCGACCGACAGCGGGCTGCATTGGGTGCGCGATTCGCAAAACGGTCTCACGCTGAACACGACCTACCAGGCGTTGCTCGCGCCGTCGGGCACGCTGTACGCCCCAACCTCACCCGTTCATGACATGTACATGAGCTATCGTCTCACGGACGCGCAGCTCGACAAGACGTCAGGGACGGTCATGCAGTCAGCCGACAAGGGAGCGCACTGGACGTTGGTGCACGACTTCGGCCATCCCGTGGTCTTTCTTGCCCTCGATCCCAACAACACCGACACGATGTATGCGAGCGTGGTCCATCACACCGCGGGCGGCGTGTTCCGCACGACGAATCTGAGCAGTGGCGCGTCCGCCACGTGGACCCAGCTTCCCAACCCGCCGCGAGCCGAGGGCCATCCCTACAACATCGCGGTGTTGAAGGATGGGTCGGTGGTTGCGACATACTCGGGGCGGCGCACGACGACCTTCACGGAGTCGGCAGGGGTATTCGTGCTGCCGCCCAGTGGCAGCAGTTGGCAAGATGTCTCGGCGGCCTCTATGCACTATTGGGTCAAGGACCTCGTGGTGGATGCCGACGACGCGAGCCAGAACACCTGGTATGTCGGCGTATTTCAAGCCTGGGGTATGACGGCCGCGGCGGACAGCAACGGCCTGTACCGGACGACCGACCGGGGTCAGAGCTGGCAGCGCATCTGGCCCGGTCACAACGTCGAGTCCGTCACCATCGACCCGAGCAATCCCGCGAGGATGTTCGTGACCACGGAGTCGGAGGGACTTTGGCTCACGACCAATCTGAGCACGTCGACACCGATCTTCACCGCCGATCCCGATTACCCGTTCCTGCATCCGATGCGCGTGTTCTTCAATCCGTATGTTCCGGGTGAAGTCTGGGTTGCGAGCTTCGGCGGTGGGATGCGCGTGCGCCAGTTCTAGTTGTCGTAAATCGGTTATCGGACATTCCGGGATGCGCTACGACGATAGCAAGAACGTGTCTGAACTTCCCACGAGCAGCTTCTGACGCCCGTGCCCGGTCGAAGAAATGCGCTATGATTTGACGATGCGCTCTCTGACGGGGGTGGTCTTGTGCCTGCTAGCCTTCGAGCCCTCGGCGCTGGCCGCGGCCTGGGACAAGCCAGGGTGGCAGCTGACTTTCCAGGACGAGTTCGACGGCGCCCAGGTCGACGCGGCCAAGTGGGGCAAGCGCTACAAGTGGGGCGAGGCGCAGATCAACAGCGAGCTGGAGGCCTACGTGGACGACGCCTTTCAGGTACAGAACGGCACGCTGACCATCGTCGGCGACAAGCGAACGGCCAGCTATGCCGGGCAGACGTTCCAGTACGCCTCGGGCGTGCTCTGCTCGGTGCTCGAGCAGAAGTACGGCTACTTCGAGGCGCGCCTCAAGGTGCCGGCCGGACAGGGCATGTGGCCGGCGTTCTGGCTGCTCGGCAAGGTCGAATCCTCGGGGGTCAACGAGATCGACATCCACGAGATCCTCGGCCAGGAACCGAGCACGGTGTACATGACCGTGCACTGGGGCACGGACTACAGCTCGGGCCACAAGAGCGACGGCAGTAGCTGGGTCGGCCCCGACTTCTCGGCCGACTTCCACGTCTTTGGGCTCGAGTGGAATCCCGATTCGATCGTCTGGACCATCGACGGGGTAGAGCGCAAGCGCCACACCGGCGTCGGCGTGCCGCAGGTCGAGATGTACATCATCATCAACCTCGCCATCGGCGGCAGCTGGCCTGGTCCACCGGACTCGACCACCACCTTTCCTGGCCTCTACCAGATCGACTACGTGCGTGCGTACACGCGGCAGCCCGACGCCGGCGTCGCCGACAGTGGGGGCGGCAGCGACGGCGGAGTCGTGGCAACTGGCGGCACGACCGCAAGCGGCGGTGTGAAGGGGACAGGCGGTAGCACGGCAACGGGCGGGATGACCGGGACAGGCGGGAGCGCTACGACCGGTGGCGCGCCTGGGACTGGTGGCACGATTACGACGGGTGGGGCGGACGGAAGAGATGCAGCCATCGGCACCGGCGGCGTGAGCGGGACCGGCGGGGTGACGGCCATCGGCAGCGTGACTTCCAGCGGGGGCGAGATCTCCACCGGGGGCGTGACGTCCACCGGCGGCGCCACGGGAACTGGCCCGTTAACTCGTGGAGGCGGCAGTGGATGCAGTTGCCGCATCGGCTCCGCACCCTCGGGAAGCGCAATGATAGTGTTCGTGCTCTTTCTGCTCGTTCGTCGTGGCGGGCGCCGGCAGCTTCAGCGCAATCTCGCCGGCTTGGGCGAAGGCCAGAGGGTCGCCTGTCAAGCAGCCATGGACGTGACCGGGATTCCGCGCCACGATGTCAGCTTCGGATGAAGCCCGCCCTACTCCGCTGCCTGCCGGATCGCACGGCCGCCAATCTGCCGCGCAAGCGGCCTCGTCCAGGATCCGCTATCGGACAACCCGTGCTGTCCAACGATTCATCGCCACGGCTCAGGCGGCCTCGCGGACGTAGAAGCTCAGCATTCCCCCGAGGCGCGACCGGTAGCCGTTCGCCTCGACGCCTGTGGGCTGAACCTCACGGACTCGCGGGCCTAGCGTTGGGATCCAATACGTGCAGTACGCCGCGTCGACAGAAGGCCGCACGAAGCTCGGAACGATCGATGCGCTCCCTCAGCGTAGAGGCTGCAGGCAGGGTGAGGCCCATGCCCATCCACGCGCCCTCATATGCGCCGAGCCGAACAATCAAGACACCATTCTCGCGTGCCTCGTGCAATACCGGGGTATCCAGGGCTGCTTCGCCGTACCAGATGTAGAAGACGCCGACGAAGAGGCTCTGGCCGCCGCACGAGACGCGAAAGACGCGACCGTCTCTGGCGCCGTCCAGATTGGTTCCGTATCGGGAGGCAGCGTCATCGGTCAAGTGCAGCTCGATACGCCCCGCTGGCCAGGGATCTGCCGCTGCCCATGCGATGTCCTGATCCGTGAAGGACACGGATATGTCTTGGGGTAGCGCCGCGACCTTGGTTTCGAGGTCAGCGTATTGGTAGGTCGTGCCTACGCTCGCGGCAAGTACATCGAAGGTGCAGCTACTCGTGGGCACAAGGCAGGGATCCGACCACACGCAACAAGCCTCACCATAGAGTGCGCACACATCGGTGCATCCGCTCGCGCCGCCCGCGGATCCACCGTTGTTGGATGAGCCACCGGCCGCGGTGCCGCCCGCGCCACCGGTGATCGTGCTCCCGGTTCCACCGGTTGCGGTCCCGCCCGTGCCGGAACCGCCGCTACCGACCACGCCACCCGAGCCGGCATCGCCGCTGCCGCCGGTCGCGGGCACTACGAGCTCGTTGCTCGTGGCTGCAAAGAAAGCCGTGCAGCCGGCGTTGCTCAGGCCCAGGCCCGGGGTGCAGCCCACGCCGTATCGTCCGCTCAAGCGGTATCGCCCGGCTTCTACTGGGGCAAAGCTCTCGGTCTCCGTGTAGGTCGCACCCGCCGCCACTTCGACCGCGATCCCTTCCCAGGCGCATACCACAAAGGCGCCGTGGTTGACCCAGGCCGACCCCTCAAGCCGCGACCATTCCACCGTACCGCATCCGTAAAGAAAGATGCTTTGGCCGGTCTGGTTCTGCCAGGTCGCGTGGACCTGACCGTCGTAGGTCGCGATGAGGAGAACGCCGCCCGGCGAGCCACCGCTGCCGCCCGCGGCCGAGTTACCACCCGTGGGTACGGTCCCTCCGCTACCTGGGTTGCCCCCGAGCGTGGCGCTACCTCCCCCACCGGCCGCCGTCGATGTGATCCCGCCGGTGGCCACGCCGCCCGTGGGGACTAGACCGGTGCCGCCCATCCCAGTCGCGCCGCCGCAACCGTGCAGGCCGCCCGTACCGAGCGCTCCGCCCGACGAATTCGGGACATCGGGGGGCTGCGCAGCGTCCTTGTGGGAGATACCCGCGACGTTCCCGCAGCCAATGCCCACGATTCCCGCTCCGGCAGTGAGAACTGCAACACAAGAAAAGCTTATCCACCTTCGCATGCAGGCAAGAATACCGGAAAGTCGATATGGTGAGCGCGCAGGTGGCGCCTACCCGGCCCTGAATGAGACGATCCGCACACTTCCAGCTTCATGCCGCACACGCTGGCGCAGGTTCTGCCGGCGTCGATGCTGCCCGATCAGCTATCAGCACACCAGACCGGCTGTCGGAGCGACTCTGTGCTTGTACCCACTTCGCCCCGTTGCCAGAATGACCTGGCTGACTCCTGCTGGCAGACTTCATGCGCTTTCGCGTGTGTTGCAGCTGCATACGTTCTACTCCGGAATGTCTTGATTCGCAGCTGCTCTACGTGTTCAGCCGCGAATGCTGAGTTGCTCCCCACTTGTAGTCAGCAGGTCTGTGCTGAGTCTCGTTCGGGGGCACGCATACATGCCCTCGCCCTATCGCGGTGCCACTTTTTCGGTATGCTTGCGTGCATGCAAAGGTGGGCTGGTACGCTGTGCTTTGTCGCGCTGGTTGCTGGATCGTGTTTCGTCGGGATCGCATGCGGAAGCTCTGTCGCCATTCCCCACAAGGACGCTGGCCAGCCGCCCGATGTTCCGAGCTCGTCTGGTGGCGCGAGCGGCAGCGGGGGTGCGGTCGGCAGCGGGGGGACCATCGGCACCGGGGGCGCCATCGGCACCGGGGGCATCACCGTGATGGGTGGTTCAGGCGGCGCCGGCTTAGGTGGCACGAGCGGCACCGCCATGGGGGGCACGAGCGGCCGTGGCACTGGCGGCGCCACGACGAGTGGCACCGGCGGACGCAACACCGGTGGTGCACAAACCGGTGGCGGTGGCACCTCGGCCGGCGGGAGCGGCGGCACACGGACCGGTGGTACACCGGGTAGCGGCGGTTCCGTCACGGGCGGCATGCTGGGCAGCGGCGGTTTGGGCACGGGAGGCACGCCGGGCAGCGGCGGCACCACGACGCGAGATGCGGGCGCCGCGGCGACGGGCGGGACGGGTGGGCTCGACGCTGGGCAGGCGGCCACCTATTCCGGTTGCACCTACATCGGCGGCTTCGATCGTGCCGGGGTCGCCAAATTCGATCCCCAGACCGGCCGCTGCGTGGCGCTGGTGCTGGCGAGCCCCAGCGGTGCGCCGGACGCCGGATTTGGCTTGAGTCTCACGCCATCCTGGGGTGTGCAATCCGCCACCTTGTGGCCGTCCACTGCTGACGATTGCGCGCAATGGGTCAAGGTCAGCGGTGTGGCAAGCGCCACCTCCGCAAGCGGCAGCGTGACCATTCACAACTCGCCCTACACCCTCGACATCGACGCCGTGTTGAACTTCCCGGCCAGCGACGCCGGCCCGGCGCAATCCATCGAAATGAAGGCACAGGGGGTGGCTCTCAACCACGGATGCTGAAGTAGGCGGCGCCCACGCATACGGCGTTGAGAAAGATCGGCGTACTCGGCCAACTTGCT